>Ga0105046_10000316_pt1 | contig 65067 bp, 60 predicted proteins | sample MAT03_FD_78385 | JGI IMG/M metagenome (GOLD analysis project Ga0105046, IMG submission 78385) | Freshwater microbial communities from Lake Fryxell liftoff mats and glacier meltwater in Antarctica - MAT-03 (megahit assembly) | ecosystem: Environmental > Aquatic > Freshwater > Ice > Liftoff...
GTTGCCGCTGCAGTTGCCGCTGCAGTTGCCGCTGCAGTTGCCAGGTGGGGAGGAGCGCTGTCGCGGCGAAGTCAAGGGGCCGGGGCGCGGCGGACGCGCAGGCGGCCGCTCGCTGCGTTTCAGAGGGTGGCTCTTCTTCGTCAGCAGGGGGCCGCGACTTGAGCCCTTCGCAGCGCACCCCGGCAAATGAGAACGCGTCGCATGCACAACCGTCGACGACCCGATGGCCTGCTGACGGAGTTCCTGGATGTCGGCCAGAATGCTGCTCCGCGCGTTGGAAGAGCCCGGTTCAGCGACCCAGGTCTATGCGCGAACCTTCAACCCGAGCAGGAGAACCCCGCCAATGACATCCCGTCGTCACTTCATCCAGATCATTCCCGTCGCCGGCGCCGCCCTGCTGGCCGGCCGCCAGGCATTCGCCCAGGCCAACCTGCTGAGCGAGAAAGATGCGCAGGCCGTCGCGCTCGGCTACGTGGCCGATGCGTCCAAGGCCGACAAGGCCAAGTTCAAGACCTGGGCCGCGACGCAAAACTGCCACAACTGCGCGCTGTACCTGGGCAAGGCTACCGACGCGGTCGCCGGCTGTCCGCTATTCGCCGGCAAGGTCGTCGCCGGCAAGGGCTGGTGCAGCGCCTGGGCGAAGAAGGGCTGAGCACCGGGCCGGAAAGTCGGCCCTCAGCAGGCGTCAAGGGCCCCCCGGGGTCCTTGTTCGTTTCCGGGGTCGCAGCAGCATCCGCTGATCAGCGCCGCGGTGGCGGCAGGTCGGTGCAGCTGCCGTGCGCGGCTTCGGCCGCCAGACCGATGGTCTCGCCCAGCGTCGGGTGCGGGTGGATCGTCTTGCCGATGTCCACCTCGTCGGCGCCCATCTCGATGGCGAGAGCCACCTCGCCGATCATGTCGCCGGCATGGGTGCCGACGATGCCGCCACCCAGGATGCGCCCGCCGCTTTCGGGCCGGGCGTCGAAGAGCAGCTTGGTGAAGCCCTCGTCGCGGCCGTTGGCGATCGCGCGGCCTGAGGCGGCCCACGGGAACAAGCCCTTCTTCACCGCGATGCCCTGGGCCTTGGCCTCGTCTTCGGTGAGGCCGACCCAGGCGATCTCGGGGTCGGTGTAGGCCACGCTGGGGATGACGCGCGCGTCGAACTGCGCGCGCCGCAGATGATCGTCGGCCAGCAGCTCGCCGGCCGCCACCTCGGCCGCCACATGCCCCTCGTGCACCGCCTTGTGCGCCAGCATCGGCTGGCCGACGATGTCGCCGATGGCGAAGATGTGCGGCACGTTGGTGCGCATCTGCGCATCGACGGCGATGAAGCCGCGCTCGCCCACCGCCACGCCGGCGCGCTCGGCGCCGATGCGGCGGCCGTTCGGGCTGCGGCCCACGGCCTGCAGCACCAGGTCGTAGCGCTGCGGCTCGGCCGGTGCGCCTTCGCCCTCGAAGCGCACCCAGATGCCGTCCTCGCGCGCCTCGGCGCCCACTGTCTTGGTCTTCAGCATCAGGCGGTCGAAGCGGTGCGCGTTCATCTTCTGCCAGACCTTGACGAGGTCGCGGTCGGCGCCCTGCATCAGGCTGTCGAGCATCTCCGCCACGTCCAGCCGCGCGCCCAGCGTGGAGTACACCGTGCCCATCTCCAGGCCGATGATGCCGCCGCCGATGACCAGCATGCGCTCGGGCCGCTGGCGCAGTTCGAGCGCGCCGGTGCTCGTGACGATGCGCGGGTCGGCCGGCAGGAAGGGCAGCTTGACGGCCTCGGAGCCGGCGGCGATCGCTGCGCGCCTGAAGCGGATGGTCTGCGCCTTGCCGTCGGCGCCCAGCACCTCGAGGTGATTCGCGTCGATGAAGTCGCCGGCACCTTGCAGCACGCTCACCTTGCGCATGCGTGCCATCGCGGCCAGGCCGCCGGTGAGCTTGCCGACCACCTTGTTCTTGTGCGCCAGCAGCTTGGCGAGATCGATCTGCGGCGCACCGAAGTTCACGCCCAGTTCGGCGAAGTGCGCGGCCTCGTCCATCACCGCGGCCACATGCAGCAGCGCCTTGCTGGGGATGCAGCCGACGTTCAGGCACACGCCCCCCAGCGTCGGGTAGCGCTCGACCAGCACCACCTTCAGGCCGAGGTCGGCGGCACGGAACGCAGCCGAGTAGCCGCCCGGGCCGGCGCCGAGCACCAGCAGGTCGCAGTCAGCGTCAACGCTGCCGGCAAAAGCCGGCGATGCCGCGGGGGCCACCGGGGCCGTCGGACCCGGCGCAGGGGTTGTGGGTGCAGGTGCAGCCGCTGGTGCAGCCGCGGGTACGGCCAGCGCCTCGGCCGCCTCCAGCAGCAGGATCAGCGAGCCTTGTTTGACCTTGTCGCCAAGCGCCAGTCTCAGCTCTTTGACCACCCCGGCGTGCGAGCAGGGGATCTCCATCGACGCCTTGTCGCTCTCCACCGTGACCAGGCTCTGCTCGGCCCTGACCGTGTCGCCCGGCTTGACCAACAATTCGATCACCGTGACTTCATCGAAGTCGCCGATGTCGGGTACCTTGACTTCAATCGTGGCCATTGCGTGTCCCCGACCTACAACAGCACCCGGCGGAAGTCCGCCAGGATCGCACCCAGATAGGCGTTGAAGCGCGCCGCCGACGCGCCGTCGATGACGCGGTGGTCCCAGCTCAGGCTCAGCGGCAACATCAACCGTGGCTGGAAGGCCTGGCCGTCCCAGCGCGGCTCGATGGCGCTCCTGCACACACCCAGGATGGCCACCTCGGGCGCGTTGATGATCGGCGTGAAGTAGCGCCCGCCGATGCCGCCCAGGCTGCTGATGCTGAAGCAGCCGCCGCTCATCTCGGCCGGCGAGAGCTTGCCCTCGCGCGCCTTGGCGGCCAGCTCGCCCATCTCCTTGCTGATCTGCAGGATGCCTTTCTCATCAACGTCCTTGATCACCGGCACCATCAGCCCGTTGGGCGTGTCGGCGGCAAAGCCGATGTGGAAGTACTGCTTGAGCACCAGCTGCTCGCCGTCCAGGCTGGCGTTGAAGTCGGGGAACTTCTTCAGCGCCGCCACGGCGGCCTTGATCAGGAAAGCCAGCATAGTGACCTTCACGCCCGCTTTCTCGCCCACCTTCTCGCCCGCCTTCTCGTTTTCCTTGTTCAGCTGGACGCGAAAGGCCTCCAGCTCGGTGATGTCGGCATCGTCATGGTTGGTGACGTGCGGGATCAGCACCCAGTTGCGGTGCAGGTTGGCGCCGCTGATCTTCCTGATGCGCGAGAGATCACGCCGCTCGACCGCGCCGAACTTGCTGAAGTCCACCTGCGGCCAGGGCAGCAGGCCGGGGAAGCTGCCGCCAGCGGATGCGGCGACCGGTGCCTTCACCTGCTGCGCCGCGGTCTGCGCCGCCGTCTGCAGACTGCCGGCCATCACGCCTTTGACGAAGCCCTGCACGTCCAGTTGCGTGATGCGGCCCTTGGGACCGCTGCCCGCCACCTCGGCCAGCGGCACACCGAGCTCACGCGCCAGGCGGCGGATCGAGGGCGACGCGTGCGGCAACCTCGCGCCGGCCGCCGGCGGCTCCGCTGCGGCAGCCGCAGGCGCAGGCGCGGGCGTGGGCGCGGCGGCCACGGCGGGTGCTTCAGGTGCAGGGACGTCCGCAGGCGCAGGGGCCGGTGCAGGCGCGGGTGATGGAGCTTGGGCTGGGGCTGGGGCTGTCGAAGGCGCAGGCGCCGCATCGGCGCTGTCCAGCATCAGCAGCAGCGTGCCCTGGTTGACCTTGTCACCGAGCGCCACCTTCATCTCGCGCACCACGCCGGCAAGCGACGACGGGATCTCCATCGACGCCTTGTCCGACTCCACCGTGGCGAGCGACTGCTCGACCTTGATGGTGTCGCCCACCTTCACCAGCAGCTCGATCACCTCGACATCCTTGAAGTCCCCGATGTCGGGCACCCTCAACTCGACCAGCGCCATCGCCTGTCTCCTGCCTTGTCGTTATGCGTACAGCGGATTGATCTTGTCGGCGTCGATGCCGTAGCGCGCGATCGCCTCGGCCACGCGCGACGCCGGCACCGCGCCGTCGTCGGCCAGCGCCTTGAGCGCGGCGACGACGATGTAGTGCCGGTTGATCTCGAAGTGCTGGCGCAGCTTGCTGCGGAAGTCGCTGCGGCCGAAGCCGTCGGTGCCCAGCACGCGGAACTGCCGCCCCGCCGGCAGGTAGGCGCGGATCTGCTCGGCGAAGGCCTTCATGTAGTCGGTGGCGGCCACCACCGGCCCGACATGCGCGCCCAGTTGCTGGGCGACGAAAGACTGGCGCGGCGGCGCCTCGGGGTGCAGCAGGTTCCAGCGCTCGCAATCCTGGCCGTCACGCGCCAGCTCGTTGAAGCTGGGGCAGCTCCAGACGGCGGCCGCGACGCCCCAGTCGGCCTCGAGCAACTTCTTCGCCGCCTGGCTCTCACGCAGGATGGTGCCGCTGCCGAGCAGGTTCACGCGCAGCGGATGCGCTTGCGCGGCCTCTTCCACCAGGTACATGCCCTTGATGATCTGCTCTTCGGTGCCCGCCTTCAGGCCGGGCATCGGGTAGTTCTCGTTGAGCAGCGTCAGGTAGTAGAAGACGTTCTCCTGCCGCTCGACCATGCGCTTCAAGCCATGGTGCAGGATGACGCCCACCTCGTGCGCGAAGCTCGGGTCGTAGCTGACGCAGTTGGGGATGGTGCCGGCCAGGATGTGGCTGTGGCCGTCCTCGTGCTGCAGGCCTTCGCCGTTGAGCGTGGTGCGCCCGCTGGTGCCGCCGAGAAGGAAGCCGCGTGCCTGCATGTCGCCGGCGGCCCAGGCCAGGTCGCCGATGCGCTGGAAGCCGAACATCGAGTAGTAGATGTAGAACGGCACCATGATGCGGTTGTTGGTGCTGTAGCTGGTGGCGGCGGCAATCCAGCTGGCCGTGCCGCCGGCCTCGTTGATGCCTTCCTGCAGGATCTGCCCGTCCTTGGCCTCGCGGTAGTACATGACCTGGTCCTTGTCGACCGGCGTGTATTTCTGGCCCTCGGGGTTGTAGATGCCGATCTGGCGGAACAGCCCCTCCATGCCGAAAGTTCGCGCCTCGTCCACCAGGATCGGCACCACACGCGGGCCCAGCGCCTGGTCACGCAGCAGTTGCGCCAGGAAGCGCACGTAGGCCTGCGTGGTGCTGATCTCGCGGCCCTCGGCGGTGGGCTCGAGCACGGCCTTGAAAGTCTCGATCGCGGGCACCGTGAACTGCTCGTCGGCACGCGCACGGCGCGCCGGCAGATAGCCGCCCAGCGCCTGGCGGCGCTCGTGCAGGTACTTCATCTCCGGCGTGTCGTCGTCCGGCTTGTAGAACGGGATCGCGCCCAGATCGTGGTCGGCGATCGGGATGTTGAAGCGGTCACGGAACAGGCGGATGTCGTCGTCGGTCAGCTTCTTCGCCTGGTGCGCGGTGTTCTTGCCTTCGCCGGCCGCGCCCATGCCCCAGCCCTTGACGGTCTTGATCAGCAGCACCGTCGGCTGGCCCTGGTGCTGGTTGGCCTTGTGGAAGGCGGCGTAGACCTTCTGTGCGTCATGGCCGCCGCGGCGCAGGTTCCAGACATCGTGGTCGCTCATCCTGGCGACCATCTCCAGCGTGCGCGGGTCGCGGCCGAAGAAGTGCTTGCGCACGAAGGCGCCGTCGTTGGCCTTGAAGGCCTGATAGTCGCCGTCCAGCGTCTCCAGCATGATCTTGCGCAGCGCACCATCCTTGTCGCGCGCCAGCAGCGGATCCCAGTTGCTGCCCCAGATCAGCTTGAGCACATTCCAGCCGGCGCCGCGGAAATCGCCCTCGAGCTCCTGGATGATCTTGCCGTTGCCACGCACCGGGCCGTCCAGGCGCTGCAGGTTGCAGTTGACGACGAAGACCAGGTTGTCGAGTTTCTCGCGCGCCGCCAGACCGATGGCGCCCAGGCTCTCGGGCTCGTCCATCTCGCCGTCGCCGCAGAAGACCCAGACCTTGCGCGCTGCGGTATCGGCAATGCCGCGCGCGTGCAGGTACTTCAGGAAGCGCGCCTGGTAGATCGCCATCAGCGGGCCCAGGCCCATGCTGACGGTGGGAAACTGCCAGAAGCCAGGCATCAGCTTGGGGTGCGGGTAGCTCGACAGGCCCTTGCCGCCGACCTCCTGGCGGAAGTTCAGCAGTTGCTCTTCGCTCAGCCGGCCTTCCATGAAGGCGCGCGCGTAGATGCCCGGTGCGCTGTGACCCTGGATGTAGAGCAGGTCGCCGCCGCGCTCGGCGCTGTCGGCATGCCAGAAGTGGTTGAAGCCGGCGGCAAACATGTGCGCCAGGCTGGCAAAACTGCTGATGTGGCCGCCGAGATCGCCGCCGTCCTCGGGATGCAGCCGGTTGGCCTTGACGACCATTGCCATCGCGTTCCAGCGCATATAGGCGCGCAGGCGGCCTTCGAGTTCGAGATTGCCAGGGCTGCGTTCTTCGTGGTCCGGCTCGATCGTGTTGACGTAGGCCGTGTTGGCGCTGAAAGGTCGGTCGATGCTGTTCTGGCGCGCATGCTCGAGCAACTCTTCGAGAAGAAAGTGCGCACGTTCAGGGCCTTCGTTCTCGATGACCGCCGACAGGGCGTCGAGCCACTCGCGGGTTTCCTGGGCATCGCTGTCGTTGGCCGCGGCGAAGCGGGAGTCGGGCACTGCGGACATGGGCGGTCTCCGTATTCATGGCCCGCCCCGGCTGACCGGCCGGCCGGACGGAGGGGGCGGGTCTCTGCTCACACGCGGCTACTGGCCGCAGTCGCCGACGAGGCCGGCAAGAGTGTCGCACACCTCCATCCCATTCCGAATAGCGCGGATCGCTTTCACGATATGGATTTTCGCCAGCTCTCGACGCAACCCGCCGAGGGCAGGCTGCCGGGATAATCAGCCGATGCTTCCTTACAGCCGCGCCACCCCGGCCGCCGCGCCCGGCACCTGGCCGCGCGCGCGTCGGCTGCTCGGCCGCTGGTGGCGTCGGCAGTCGCCGGCCCGCCAGGACCGGTTGGTGACGCTGGCGCCGTTGGCTTCGGTGCTGCTGTTCCTGGCGGCCATCATCTCGGCCTTCTGGTACCTGCGCAGTGAAGAGATCGAGCGCGAGACCGATTCCGTGCGGCGCGACGCCGAGATCACGCAGCAGCAGATCGGCCTGCGCCTGACACAGAACCAGGAGCTGCTGTGGCGCATGGCGCGCGAACTGGCCACCCAGCCGGCTGCGACGGCCGTCTTCGCCAGCCAGGCCGTCACGCTGACGCAGGACCGCGCCGAGATCACGCACCTGAGCTGGGTGGATGCCCAGCGGCGCCAGCGCGGCCACCACGGCGCGCAGCAGTACCGCGCCGAGACGCCGGCTGCTGGCGACACGGTAGGCCCTTCGCTGCCCGTCGCCGGCCAGGACACCGAGCCCGAGCGCAGCTTCCGCGCCGCGCGCGACAGCCGTCTGCCGGTGTATTCGCGCGCCTTCGCCGGCGCCGCCGGGGCGCAGGTGTTCCAGCTGGTGGTGCCGCTGATCGAACGCGGCAGCTTCGCCGGTGCGCTGATCGTCGAGTACTCGATCGACGTGCTGTTGCGCTCGCTGGTGCCCGAGGAGGTCTCGCGACGGCACATGATGACCATCGTCGACCAGTCGCAGCGCACGCTGGGCAGTACCGTGATGCGCCAGCCCGGGCAATCGCTGCCGAACGCGCCGATCATGCACGACGTGCCGCTGACCCCGGCCTTCAACGGCCTGCTGCTGCGCGGCCACGGCTGGCGCACCTCGATCGGGCTGATCGGCAATACGCTGTTCTGGATGGTCGTCGCGCTGTCGGTGCTGACGGTCTGGACGCTGCTGGGCAGCTGGCGTCACATGCGCCGGCGCTCGCAGATCCAGGGCACGCTGGTGCAGGAGACCAACTTCCGCCGCGCGATGGAGAACTCGATGCCCACCGGCATGCGGGCGATGGACCTGGAAGGCCGCATCACCTATGTCAACGCAGCCTTCTCGGCGATGACCGGATTCGCCGAGATCGACCTCATCGGCCGCCTGCCGCCCTTCCCCTATTGGCCGCCCGACCGCGTGGAAGAGAACGCGCGGCTGCTGCAGCAAGAGCTGCAGGGCCGCAGCCCGGCCGGCGGCATCGAGGTCCGCGTGATGCGCAAGGACGGCACGTTGTTCGATGCCCGCATGTACATCAGCCCGCTGATCGACCCGCGCGGCCAGCAGACCGGCTGGATGACGAGCATGACCAACATCACCGAGGCGAAGCGCATCCGCGACCAGCTGGCCGCTTCGCACGAGCGCTTCACCACCGTGCTGGAGGGGCTGGAGGCTGCAGTGTCGGTGCTCTCGGTGCAGCAGGGCGAGCTTCTCTTTGCCAACCGCAGCTACCGGCTGTGGTTCGGCGGCGACGCGCGCGGCCACGCGCTGATGGCCGGCGGAGTACCCGGTGCAGCGCTGGCGCCGGACGCCGACGAAGAAGTGGATCACCTGTCGGGGCTGCCGACGCAGGAGCTCACCGAGTCCGGCGCCGACCCGCGCGAGGTCTATATCGAGGCACTGGCCAAGTGGTTCGACGTGCGCGCGCGCTACCTGCAGTGGACCGACGGGCGGCTGGCGCAGATGCTCATCGCGACCGACGTGACGGCGCGCCGCCGCGCGGAAGAACAGGCGGCGCAGCAGGCCGAGCGCGCGCAGGTAAGCAGCCGGCTGACCACGATGGGCGAGATGGCCTCCTCGGTGGCGCATGAACTGAACCAGCCGCTGACCGCCATCACCAACTACTGCAACGGCATGATGTCGCGCGTGCGCGGCGGCACCATCACCCAGGACGACCTGCTGGCGGCCCTGGGCAAGACCGCACGCCAGGCCGAGCGCGCCGGGCAGATCATCCACCGCATCCGCGCCTTCGTGAAGAAGAGCGAGCCGCAGCGACAGCCCTCTCAGGCCAAGCAGATCGTCGAGGACGCGGTCGATCTGGCCGGCATCGAACTGCGCCGGCGCAACGTGGCCATTCACAGCTACGTCGCTCAGCGGTTGCCAGAACTGCAGGTCGACCCGATCCTCATCGAGCAGGTGCTGCTCAACCTGCTGAAGAACGCCGCCGAAGCCATCGACAGCGCCCAGCTGCCCTCGGCGCGCCGGCACATCGAGCTGCGCGTGGTGCCGCGCCACACGCCCGAAGAAGGCGGCATGATCGAATTCAGCGTCACCGACATGGGCCCGGGCCTGCAGGGCGAGGTCCACGCGCGGCTGTACGAGGCCTTTTTCTCTACCAAGCCCGAAGGCCTGGGCATCGGCCTGAGCCTGTGCCGCTCGATCATCGAGTCGCACAGCGGCCGGCTGCGGGCACAGAACATCTACAATGGGGAAGCCGTCGCAGGCTGCCGGTTCACCTTCACGCTGCCGGTCGAACTGCCGGCCCGCAGCGACGCCCCAGCGGTGATCGCCCCTCCCCCAGGCGAGGCAGACGGCGATCCAGACGCCTCCCGCGCCGCACTCAGCACCGTGACCGCGAAATGAGCCTGATTCCCAAGAAGGGCACCGTCTACGTTGTCGACGACGACGAGGCCGTGCGCGATTCGCTCCAATGGCTGCTTGAAGGCAAGGATTACCGCGTCAAGTGTTTCGACTCGGCCGAATCCTTCCTGGCGCGATTCGATCCGCGCGAGGTGGCCTGCCTGATCGCCGACATCCGCATGGACGGCATGAACGGCCTCGAGCTGCAAGACCGGCTGGTCGAGCGCAAGAGCCCTCTGCCGGTGGTCTTCATCACCGGCCATGGCGACGTGCCGATGGCCGTGACGACGATGAAGAAGGGCGCGATGGACTTCATCGAGAAGCCCTTCAAGGAAGAAGAACTGCTCGGACTGGTCGAGCGCATGCTCGAGCAGGCGCGCGCCGCCTTTAGCCAGCACCAGGAGCAGGCCAGCCGCGACGCGCTGCTGGCGCGCCTGACCACGCGTGAGGCGCAGGTGCTCGAGCGCATCGTCGCTGGCCGGCTGAACAAGCAGATCGCCGACGACCTGGGCATCAGCATCAAGACGGTGGAGGCGCACCGCGCCAACATCATGGAAAAGCTCAACGCCAACACGGTGGCCGATCTGCTGAAGATCGCCCTCGGCGCGCAGAGCAAGAGCTGAGCAGGATCCGGCGGCAGACCGCCCCGCACCCTGCCCCGCACTCCACCTTGCCCCCGGAATGACCGCCCGCCTGATCGACGGCGTCGCGCTTTCGAGCGGACTGCGGCTGCAGACCGGCGAGCGCGCCGCCCGACTCTCCGCGCGCGGCCACCCGCCGGGCCTGGCCGTGCTGCTGGTGGGCGACGACCCGGCCAGCGCGGTCTACGTGCGCAACAAGGTCAAGGCCTGCCAGGACAGCGGCCTGCACTCGGTGCTCGAACGCCATGACGCCACGCTGCCCGAGGCCGCGCTGCTGGATCGCATTGCTGCGCTGAACGCCGACCCTGCCATCCACGGCATCCTGGTGCAGATGCCGCTGCCGCGCCAGATCGACCCCGGCCGCGTGGTGGCGGCGATCGATCCGCGCAAGGACGTCGACGGCTACTCGCTGCTGTCCGGCGGCGAGTTGATGGCCGGCCTGCCGGGGATGCGGCCCTGCACGCCCGCCGGCTGCATGAAGCTCATCGAGTCCACCGGCGTCGGCCTGCGCGGCACGCATGCGGTGGTGATCGGGCGCAGCGCCACCGTGGGCAAGCCGATGGCACTGCTGCTGCTGCAGGCCGACGCCACCGTCACCGTCTGCCACAGCCGCACCACCGATCTGGCGGCGCACACACGCCGGGCCGACGTGGTGGTGGCCGCGGTCGGCCGCCGCGGCACGCTGACGGCCGACATGGTCAAGCCCGGCGCGGTGGTCATCGACGTCGGCATCAACCGCGACGAGCAGGGCAAGCTGTGCGGCGATGTCGACTTCGCCGCGGTGCGCGAAATCGCCGGCTGGATCACGCCGGTGCCCGGCGGCGTCGGCCCGATGACCATCACCATGCTGCTGGCGAACACGGTTGAAGCCGCCGAGGCCGCTGAGCGCAGCGCGAGGGTGCACCAATGAACAATCCGCTGCTGCAGGCCCAAGGGCTGCCCGACTTCAGCGCGCTGCAACCCGCGCACGTGGCGCCCGCGCTGGATGTGCTGCTGGCCGACGCCCACGCCGCGCTGGCCCGCGCCGGCGGCGACGCCGTGGCGGCCGACTACGACACGCTGTCTGCGCTGCTGGAGGTGCCGGTCGAGCGGCTGCGGCGCGCCTGGGGCGCCGTGGCGCACTTGCACGCCGTCGCCGACACGCCGCCCTGGCGCGCTGCCTACGCCGACAACCTGGCGCGTGTCACCGACTTGCTGACCCGGCTGGGCGCCGACGCCGGGCGCCACGCCAAGACGCGGGAGATCGCCGCCTCAGCGCCCGTGATGGCCGCGCTCGGCCCGGTGCGGCGCAAGGTGGTGGCCGATGCGCTGCGCGACTTCGTGCTCGAAGGCGCTGAACTGCAAGGCCCCGCGCGAGAGCGCTTTGCGCAGATCCGCGAACGGTCGGCCGAGTTGTGTCAGCAGTTCGGCGAGCGCGTGATGGACGCCACCGATGGCTGGTTCATCGATGTCCAGGAGGCGCAGCTGGACGGCCTGCCGGACGATGTGCGCGAGGCCGCGCGCGAAGCCGCGCGGGCCGCCGGAGTGCCCGGCTTCAGACTCGGTCTGCAAGAGCCGATGCTGTGGCCGGTGCTGCGCCACGCGCACGACCGCGAACTGCGCCGCACCTTGTTCACCGCGCAGACCACGCTGTGCAGCGAGCTCGGCGACCCGGCGCTGGACAACAGCGCGACCATCGACGAGCTGCTGGCGCTGCGCCGCGAAGAAGCCGCGCTGCTCGGCCAGCCGAGCTACGCCCATCTTTCGCTGGTGCCGAAGATGGCCGAATCGCCGGCGCAGGTGATGAGCTTCCTGCACGACCTGGCGCAGCGCGCGCGGCCGGCCGCCGAGGCGCAGGCGCAGGCCCTGCGTGAGTTCGCCAGCGAAGAACTCGGCCTCGCCGAACTGCAGCCCTGGGATCGCCGTTACGCCGCCGAGCGTCTGCGCGAGCGGCGCTACGAGGTCAGTGAGCAGGCACTGCGCCTGTACTTCCCGCTGCCGCGTGTGCTCGATGGCCTGATGCGGCTGCTCGGCTCGTTGTTCGACGTGACGCTGCGTCCAGCGCCCGCGACACCTTTGTGGCACGCCGACGCCGCAGCCTACGAGGTCGAGCGCGCGGGCCAGCCGATCGGCCTGCTGGCGCTGGACCTGCTGGCGCGCAGCGGCAAGCAGCCCGGCGCCTGGATGGACAACCTCGTCGACCGTTGGCAGCGGCCAGACGACGGCCGGCTGCAGCATCCGGTGGCTGCAGTGGTGTGCAACTTCTCGCCCGCGGTCGGCGCGCGGCCACCGCTGCTGTCGCACGGTGACGTGTTGACGCTGTTCCACGAGTTCGGCCATGCGCTGCATCAGGTGCTGACGCGAGTGGACGAGCTCGCCGTCTCGGGCATCGGCGGCGTCGAGTGGGATGCGGTCGAACTGCCCAGCCAGTTCATGGAGAACTTCGCCTGGCAGTGGCCGGTGCTCGAGGGCCTCAGCGGGCATGTGGACGACGGCACGCCGCTGCCGCGGACGCTTTTCGACCGGCTGCTGTCCACGCGCCGCTTCCAGTCAGGCCTGCGTCTGATGCACAGCGTCGAATACGCGTTGTTCGACCTGCACCTGCACCTGGGCAGCGAGGGCGCGCAGGATGTGCACAGCGCGATGGCGCTGGCGCGGCGCGAGGCTGCCGTGTGGCCGCCCGCAGCCTTCGAGCGCTATCCGCACAGCTTCGGCCACCTGTTCGACGGCAGTTACGCGGCCGGCTTCTACGGCTATGACTGGGCCGACGTGCTCTCGGCCGACGCCTTTGCCGCCTTCGAGGAGGCCGGCGTATTCGACCCCGCCACCGGGCGCCGGTTCCGCGAGACCGTGCTGGAAGTGGGCGGCAGCCGACCGATGCTGGAGAGCTTCAGGGCCTTCCGTGGCCGCGCCCCGCAAGTGGACGCGCTGCTGCAACAGTACGGGTTGCTGGCCGCCGACGCCGCGAGCGTCTAGCATCCAGAGCATGGTCGCATCGACCCGCCCAACCCGCCCGCGCCCGGCCGCGCTGCTGCTGGGCGCCTTGCTGGCGGTGACGGCGCTGCCCGCCGCCGCGCTGTTCAAGGTGGTGGCGCCCGATGGCAGCGTCACCTATACCGACCGCCCGCCGCCCAACTCACCCAGCCGCGTGATCACGCTGGGGCGCAGTGCCGAGGCCACATCGGCGCCCGAGCCCGTGCTGCCGCCTGAGCTGCGCCAGGCCATGCAGCGCTTTCCGGTCACGCTATACACCGCCAGCGACTGCGCGCCTTGCGACAGCGGCCGCCAGTTGCTGCTTGCGCGCGGCGTGCCCTTCACCGAGCGTACGGTGAGCAGCGACGACGACGCTGCCGCGCTCGAGCGGCTGTCAGGCGCCCGCACGATCCCGGTGCTGACCATCGGCAGCCAGGCGCTGCGCGGGCTGGCGCAGAGCGATTGGGCGAGGTATCTGGACGCCGCCGGCTACCCTGGCAGCTCGCGGCTGCCGCGTGGCTGGCCTGCTGCGGTGCCCGCGCCGCTGGTGCAGCGGGCGCCGCCGCCGCGGCCCACCGAGGCCGCGGCGCCCGCACCGGCCCCAGGGGTTAGCCCGCTCCCGATCGACCCGGCGCCCAACGCGATCAGGTTCTAACTCAGGTTCTGATTCAGGTTCTGACGCTGCCCAGCCGGCGCGCCGCCCACGACCCGGCGCCGATGGCGCCACCGACCACCCAGAACATGCCCGCCGCGCCCATCGCGGTGCCGAAGACACCGAAGAGCAGCGGCATCACCGTGCTCGACGCATTGATGGCCATCGAGCGGAAGGCCAGCGCCTCGCCGTGGCGGCCATCGGGCGTCAGCCGGTGCAGCATCGACATCACCATCGGCTGCACCGGCCCCAGCGTCAGGCCCAGCAGCACGGCGCAGCCGGCCATCAGCAGCGGGGTCGCGGCCAGCGGGTAGAGCGCAAAGACCAACGCCGTGCCGAGCATCGCCGCGTGAATCACCGGCACCTCGCGCAGCCGGTGCGCCACCAGCGGCAGCAGCAGCCGCACCACGGTGACGCTGAGCGTGAAGGCACCCAGCACCAGGCCGATGGTGCTGGCGCTGAAGCCCCGCTGATGGCCGAGGATCGGCACGGCGAAGGTGTGCACGTCCCAGCAGCTCGAGAACAACCAGTTCACGAACAGCAGGCGTTTCATGCCCGGTGCCGCCAGCAGATCCCATGCGCGGCGTCCGGGCGGCGGCTCAACCATCGGCATCGTCGGCTGACGCGGCACGCGCCTCGCCGTCAGCACGGTGGCCAGCGGCATCATCAGCAGCAACATGTAAGCCGCAGGAAAGCCGGCGGCGTCGATCACCAGGCCCACCGCCACCGGGCCGATGACGTTGCCGAAGGACGGCGCGATGGCCAGCCAGCTGAAGATGCGCATGCGGTCGGTGGCATCGCGTGCGACCAGACCGCCGGTGCGCTGAATGGTCAGCATGCCCAGGTTGGCGCCGGCGCCTGTGGCGGTGGCAGCGGCGAACAGCAGCGCGTAATGAGCCCAGCCGCCGACGGCGGTGGAGACCACCGCCAGCAGCGCTCCGCAGGCGGTAACGGCCGCCGCCAGGTAGACCGGCCGGTGGTAGCCGTGGCGATCAGCCATGCGCCCGGCGTGCAGCGCCAACAGCACGGGCGCGGCCGCGAACAGCGCCAGCAGAACGCCCACGGTCCAGGCGCCGGCGCCTTCACGCAGCGCCTGCAACGGGGCGGCCAGCCGCAGCCCGGCCATCACCGCGTGCAGGCCGAGCTGGCCGACCACCAGCGCGACCAGCAGGCGACGCGAACTCGCTTCGCTTGGCGGTTCGCTTGGCTGTTCGCTTGGCGGTTCGCTTGGCGGTTCGCCTGGCGGTTCGGTCGGCGATTCAGTCGGCGCCGCGTTCGTCGTCGCCTCCTTCGGCGTCTTCGGCGTCTTCGGCGTCGCCGACCACAGCGGGATCGAGCGCGCCTGGCAGCAGGGCCTGGGCGCGTGCGTCGGGCAGCGCCTCGACCGCGCGCAGATGGCGCGCCATCGCGCGCGAGCGCACCTCGGCCGCGCCGATGGTGCCGCTGGCCTCCTCGAGCTTCTTTTTCGTCCTGGCCAGCACGTCGCCGAACTTGCCGAACTCGGTCTTCACCGCGCCCAGCACTTCCCACACCTCGGCCGAGCGCTTCTCGAGGGCCAGCGTGCGAAAGCCCATCTGCAGGCTCGACAGCAGCGCCAGCAGCGTCGTCGGGCCGGCCAGCATCACCTTGTGCTCACGCTGCAATGTCTCCGCCAGGCCCGGGCGGCGCAGCGCCTCGGCGTACAGGCCTTCGGTGGGCAGGAACAGGATCGCGAAGTCGGTGGTGTGCGGCGGCGCGAGGTACTTGTCGCGGATGGTCTTGGCCTCCTTGCGCAGCTGCTGCTCGAGCGCGCGCGCCGCCAGATCGGCCGCAGCGGGGTCGGCACGGTCCTGTGCATCGAGCAGGCGCTCGTAGTCCTCGCGCGGGAACTTGGCATCCAGCGGCAGCCACAGCGGCTGCCCGTCGTCGTGACGGCCGGGCAGGCGCAGCGCGAATTCGACGCGCTCGTTGCTGCCGGGCACGGTGGCCACGTTGGTGGCGTACTGCTCGGGCGTGAAGACCTGCGCCAGCAGGCCGGCCAGCTGCACCTCGCCGAACACGCCGCGCGTCTTCACGTTGGTCAGCACCCGGTTGAGCGAGCCGACATCGCGCGCCAGCGACTGCATGTCGCCCAGGCCCTTGTGCACCTGCTCCAGCCGCTCGGCCACCTGCTTGAAGCTCTCGCCCAGGCGCTGTTCCAGCGTGGCATGCAGCTTCTCGTCGACCGTCGCGCGCATCTGTTCGAGCTTCTTCTCGTTGCCTTCCTGCAGCGCGGCCAGACGGCCCTCGACCGTCTGGCGCACCTCGAGCAGACGCCGCTCGTTGGCCTCGGACAGGTGCCGCAGCGCCTCGCCCTGCGCGTCGGCGAATCGGCGCAAGGCGGCGTCCTGGGCCTCTCGCGCAGCCTGCGCCTGCGCACCCAGCGCCTGCGTGGCCTGCGCCAGCGCATCGCTCACCGCCTGCCGAGTGGCCGCGAGTTGGCCGCGGATGCTGTCGATCTGCTCGTTCTGCGTTCGCGCCACGTCGCCGCTTTGCGTGAGCAGCATCTGCTGGAAGGTGCCCAGGTCGCCGCGCGTGGCCGCGGCCTGGCGGCCGAGTTCGTCGCGCAGTTCACGCTCGAGCCGCTCCAGCGGCGCCGTATCGGGCCGCCGCAGCGCCAGCCACAGCAGCAGCGCCAGGATGACGGCCAGCATCAGGGCCAGCAGCGCGGGGACGAGCCAGTCGGGCATCACGCGCCGCGCAGCGGCAACACCTGCGGGTTGATCGGCGTCGGCGGCGCGGCGCCGCCCAGCGCGGCGATCAGGTTGTCGCAGGCCAGCCCGCACATGGCGCGGCGCGTGACCTCGGTGGCGCTGCCGATGTGCGGCAGCAGCACCACGTTGGGCAGCGCCAGCAGCGCGGAGTGCACCTGCGGTTCGCCTTCGAAGACATCCAGCCCGGCGGCGGCGATGCGGCCCTCGCGCAGGGCCACGGCCAGCGCTGCGTCGTCGACGATGCCGCCGCGCGCCACGTTGGTGAGCGTGGCAGTGGGCTTCATCTGCGCCAACTCGGCCGCGCCGATGGCGTGGTGGCTGGCGGCGCTGTAGGGAACCACCAGCACCAGATGGTCGCTGTCGCGCAGCAGCGCTTGCTTGCTGACGTAACGCGCGCCCAGCGGCGCCTCGTCTGCGGCCGGCAGGCGGCTGCGGTTGTGATAGATCACGCGCATGCCGAAGCCCAGCGCGCCGCGGCGCGCGATCGCCTGGCCGATGCGGCCCATGCCCAGGATGCCCAGCGTGGCGCCGTGCACGTCGCTGCCGGTGAGCAGATCGAAGCTCCACTTGGTCCACTGGCCGCTGCGCAGGTAGCGCTCGGCCTCGGCCATGCGGCGCGCGGTGGCCATCATCAGCGCGAAGCCCAGGTCGGCGGTGGTCTCGGTCAGCACGCCGGGTGCGTTGGTGGCCAGCACGCCGCGCGCATTGCAGGCCTCGATGTCGATGTTGTTGTAGCCCACGGACATGTTGCTCACCACGCGCAGCGCCGGATGCGCGTCCAGCAGTGCGGCGTCGATGCGCTCACCGCCGCTGGAGAACAGGCCCGCCTTGCCGTGCAGCCGACGGCTGAACTCCTCGCGCGGCCAGACGGTGTCGTCGTGGTTGGACTCGACCTCGAAGTGCCCGGCGAGGCGCCGGGTCACCTCGGGAAAGACCGCGCGCGCGATCAGGACAGCGGGCTTCGAACTGGTGGACGAACTTGCGGACATGGGATCAGCGGAACCAGATGAAGGTCATGACGACGAACAGCGGCAGCAGCACCGCGCCCGACCACAGCATGTAGCCGAAGAAGCTGGGCATGCGCACGCCACGGTCCTCGGCGATGGCCTTGACCATGAAGTTGGGCGCGTTGCCGATGTAGGTGTTGGCGCCCATGAACACCGAGCCCGCCGAGATGGCGGCCAGTGTCGGCGCGAGCGTGGTCATCAGCACCTGCGGGTCGCCGCCGGCGAGGTTGAAGAAGACCAGGTAAGTGGGCGCGTTGTCCAGGAACGAACTGAGCACGCCGCTGAACCAGAAGTAGGCCCAGGGCAGCGGCTGGCCGTCGGCGCCGGTGACGGCGCGCGCCACGGCGGCAAAGGCACCGGCCTCGCCGGCCTTCAGCATGGCCAGCACCGGCACCATGGTCAGGAAGATGCCGATGAAGAGCTTGGCCACCTCCTGCATCGGCGCCCACGAGAACTGGTTGGCCGCGCGCACAGCCTGGGGCGTGATGGCCAGCGAGAGCGCGATCACGGCGAGCAGCGCGCCGTCGCGAACCAGTTGCTGCAGCGGCACCTCGGTGCCGAAGACATCGAAAGCCACTCCCGGCTTCCACACGCCGCTGGTCAGCACCAGGCCCATGATCATCAGCAACGGCACCAGGTTGACAGCCCCGTCGAGGCCCAGGCGCTCGGCACCCCGGCCTGAGGTGGGGGTCGGGTCGACAGGCCTGACGCCCTCGCGGCGGATCATCCGGGTGTCGAGTGCGTAGAAGACGGCCAGTAGCGAGCCGACCAGGAACAGCGTCTGCGGGAAGATGTGTTTCATGGTCCAGAAGAACTCGATGCCCTTGAGGAAGCCGAGGAACAGCGGCGGGTCGCCCAGCGGCGTGAGCGAGCCGCCGGCGTTGCTGACGATGAAGATGAAGAACACCACCACATGGGCGCAGTGCTTGCGGTCGTCGTTGGCGCGGATCAGCGGGCGGATCAGCAGCATCGAGGCGCCTGTCGTGCCCATGAAACTGGCGAGCACAGCGCCGATGGCCATCAGTGTGGTGTTCAACCCGGGGCTGCCGCGCAGGTTGCCGCGGATGTAGATGCCGCCGGCGGCGGTGAACAGCGCGGTGAGCAAGATGATGAACGGGAGGTACTCGGCCAGCAGCGCATGCGCGAAGGCGGCGCCCATGGCGCCAGCGCCGTAAACGGCCGCGAACGGCAGCAGGAAGGCCAGCGACCAGCCGGCCGCCACCTTGCCGAAGTGGTGGTGCCAGAAGATCGGCGTCAGCAGGGGCAGCAGCGCAATCGACAGCAGCATGCCGGCGAAGGGCAGCCCCCACCAGGCGCTGAAGCGACTGCCGTCGAGATCGGCCGCCTGGGCCAGTGTCGGCGCAATCAGAAAAGGCAGAAGCGCAGCGCGCCACCGTCGGCGCAGCGGCATCACGTCCTGAACTCGGCGAAGTCGGCCACCGGCGCACGCTCGGTGACGAGCCTGTTCTCCACCGCCTGCGGATCGGCCCAGCCCAGCGACATGCCGCACACCACCATGCGCTCGGGCGGCAGCGACAGCTGCTCGGAAATCACGCGGTGGAACTGCGTGAAAGCTGCCTGCGGGCAGGTGTGCAGCCCGCGCGCACGCGCCGCCACCATCAGGCTCTGCAGGAACATGCCGTAGTCCAGCCAGCTGCCCTGCTGCAACACGCGGTCGATGGTGAAGATCAGTCCCACCGGCGCGTCGAAGAAAGCGTAGTTGCGCCCATGCTGCTCGTGCATGCGGGCCTTGTCGGCCTTGCCGATGCCGAGCAGGCCGTACAGGTCCCAGCCCACCTTGCGCCGGCGGTCGATGTAGGGCGAGACCCACTCGGTGGGGTAGTAGGCGTACTCCTCGACATGCTTCGCGCGCTCGGCCGGGTCGTCGTAGGCGGCGCGGATCTTCTCGCTCAGTGAATGCTTCGCCGCGCCGGTCAGCACCACCACCTGCCAGGGCTGGGTGTTGGTGCCTGAAGGCGCACGCGCCGCCACCTCGAGGATGCATTCGAGCATCTCGCGCGGCACCGGCGTGGGCAGGAATGCGCGCAGCGAGCGGCGCGAGGTGATCGCCTCGTCGACCGCAACGACGCGGGCATCGGACAAGTCTGGATTCATGCGGGCAGGCTCAACGTGGAAAGGGCTTCGCGCCACGACGCCGGCAGCGCTTGCGGGCGGCGACCGGTGCGGTCGACACAGACATGGATGAAGTGGCCGCTGGCGGCCGACAGCGGCGCGCCGATGCCGAACACGCCGAGCTCCCAGCGCACGCTGGAGGTGCCCAGGTACGCCACGCGCATGCCCAGCTCGACGTCCTGCGGATAGGCCAGCGGCGCGAAGTAGCTGCACCGGGTCTCGACCACCAGGCCGACGGTGGCGCCCTGCTGCAGGTCCAGCAGGCCGGCGTCGATCATCCAGCGGTTGACCACGCTGTCGAACCAGGTGGTGTAGACGGCGTTGTTGACGTGGCCGTAGAGGTCGTTGTCGCCCCAACGTGTGGTGATCGTCTGGAAGTGGCGGAAGGCGGCCCGGGGCTCGGGCGCGGGGCGCGTGGTCATCGCGCCGATTCTTCCATTGCCTGCGCCACCGCTGCCGTGGCCCGCCAGGCCGACGCGCTGTGCGCGGCCAGCTGCAGCGTGCGCAACTGCAGTGCCACGGTGGTGTGGATGTCACGGCCGTATCCGCCGGCCATCGACACCGCCACCGGGATGCCGCGCGCACGCAGCGCCTCGAAGACGCGTTGGTCGCGCTCGGCCAGACCCTGCGCGCTGAGCTTCAGGCGGCCCAGCCGATCGTCCTCGTGCGGGTCGGCGCCGGCCACGTAGAAGGCGAGCCCCGGCGGCTGATGCCCATGCCGACGCCAGGTCTCGGCCAGCGCCGCATCCAGCGCCTGCAGATACGGCTCGTCGGTGCAGCCGTCGGGCAGCTCGACATCCAGATCGCTGGCCTCTTTGCGGGCCGGGAAGTTGCGCGCCCCGTGCATCGACAGCGTGAACACGCTCGGGTCGTCGGCGAAGATTGCCGCCGTGCCGTTGCCCTGGTGCACGTCCAGATCGACCACCAGCACACGCAGCATGCCGCCCTGGTGGGCGCGGCCGCTTCCGCTGCGGTGCCACTCGGCCTGCATCAGCCGCGCCGCCACCGCCACGTCGTTGAAGACGCAGTAGCCGCTGCCTCGGTCGGCATGGGCATGATGGGTGCCACCCGCCAGATTGGCCGCCACGCCCTCGCCTTGCATCAGGGCGGCGCGCGCCGCGGCGATGGTGGCGCCCACCGAACGCCGCGCGCGCTCGGCCATGCGCGGTGACCAGGAAAAACCGATCTCGCGCTGCTGCGCGGCGCTGAGCAGACCCTCGGCGACTGCCGCCACGTAGGCGGGCGTGTGCGCCAGTACCAGTTCGCCTTCGCTCGCTGGCGGGGCTTCGAGCACCTGGGCGGCGGGCAGATCGCGATCGACCGCTTCGCGCAGCAGCCGGTACTTCGGCATCGGAAAGCTGTGCCCCGCAGGTAACGGCAGGACGAAGGTGTCGGAGTGGAAACAGAGCATGGCGCCGGGCGGATTGTGGTGTGCCCGCCGCGGCTGGAGAGGCCCCTCTAGAATGCTGCGGCGCAGCAAAAACCCCTTGCGGGAAAACCCGGACGGCCTATACTTCAGTCCATGTTGCAGTGCAGCAAAAGCAGCGACAGAGCCCCAACCCACACTGACCGGAGATTGACCATGAACTTCACCGTCGAACAAATGATGGCCGCCCAGAAAGCCAGCGTCGAAACCCTGTTCGGCCTGACCAGCAAGGCCTTCGAAGGCGTCGAGAAGCTGATCGAGCTGAACATGCAGGTCGCCAAGACTGCAATGGCCGAAAGCGCCGAGCAGACCCAGGCCATGCTGTCGATCAAGGACGCGCAGGAACTGCTGGCGCTGCAGGCCGCGATGATGCAGCCGGCCGCCGAGAAGGCCGCCGCTTACAGCCGCCACCTGTACGACATCGTCGCCAGCACCGGCGCCGAGCTGACCAAGGCCACCGAGGCCACGATGGCCGACTCGCAGAAGAAGATGCTCACGGTGGTCGACACCGCGATGAAGAACGCCCCGGCCGGTACCGAGAACGCGGTGGCGCTGGTGAAGTCGGCGATGGCTGCGGCCAACAACGCCTACGACAGCCTGCACAAGGCCACCAGGCAGGCGACCGAAGTGGCTGAAGCCAACTTCCAGGCGATGACCAGCACGGCCGTCAAGGCCACGCAGGCGGCCACCAAGCCCAAGCGCGCGGCCTGATCTCAAGCCGCTTGAAGTGACACGGCCCGGTCGAGAGACCGGGCCGTTTTTCATTGGGACCGTGGAACGCCGCGGGTCAATGCTGTTCGCGTGCGTGGTTGATCGTGTACTTCGGGATCTCGATCGTCACGTCCTGGTTCGACAGGATCGCCTGGCAGCTCAGGCGCGAGGTCGGCGTCAGGCCCCAGGCGCGGTCGAGCAGATCTTCCTCTGACTCGTCGATCTCGCCCAACGACGCGAGGCCTTCCTTGACCACCACGTGGCAGGTGGTGCAGGCGCAGCTCATCTCGCAGGCATGCTCGATAGGTATGCCGTTCTCGAGCAGCGCTTCGCACAGCGAGGTGCCGGCAGCGGCCTCGATGGTGTCGCCCTGCGGGCAGTACTCGGGGTGCGGCAGGATGCGGATGATCGGCATGGTGAGGCTCTCAGACCTCGTCCAGACGACGGCCGGTAAGCGCCCGGCGAATGCCCTGGTTCATGCGCGCCGCGGCGAAGGCCTCGGTGCCGTCGGCCAGCGCCTTGGTGGCCGCTTCGATACGGTCAGCGTCGCCTTCGGGGGCTGCCGCGGACTGTTCGGCCGACAACACCAGGGCCTCGAGCGCCTGCTGCTCATCGGCCGCGAGAAGCGCGCCATCGGCGGCCAGCGCTGAGCGTGTGGCCAGCACCATGCGCTGGGCATCGACCCGCGCTTCGCTCAGCGCACGGGCGGCCATGTCACCCTCGGCGTGGGCGAAGCCGTCGCGCAGCATCCGCGCGATCTGCTCGTCGCCCAGACCGTAGCTGGGCTTGACCACCACCGAAGCCTCGACGCCCGAGCCGAGCTCCTGCGCCGACACGCTGAGCAGCCCATCGGCATCGACCTGGAAGCTGACGCGGATGCGCGCCGCGCCGGCCACCATCGGCGGGATGCCGCGAAGCTCGAAGCGCGCCAGCGAGCGGCACTCCGAGACGAGATCGCGCTCGCCTTGCACCACGTGGATGGCCATCGCGGTCTGGCCGTCGCGGTAGGTGGTGAAGTCCTGCGCCTTGGCCACCGGGATGGTGGTGTTGCGCTCGACGATGCGCTCGACCAGCCCGCCCATGGTCTCCAGGCCGAGTGAGAGCGCGATCACATCGAGCAGCAGCAGTTCGCCGCCAGCGCCGTGGCCGGCCAGCGCATGCGCCTGGCGCGCCGCGCCCAGCGCGACCACCTCGTCGGGGTTGACATCGGCCAGCGGCGCGCGGCCGAAGAGTTCACCCACCGCCATGCGCACCAGTGGCATACGGGTGGCGCCGCCCACCAGCACCACACCCTGAACCTCGTCGCGCGCCAAGCGGGCGTCGCGCAGCACCTTGCGCACGGCGGCCAGCGTGCGCTCGACCAGCGGCCGCGCCAAGGCGTCGATTTGCGCGCGCGCCACCGGCAGCGTGCGTGCGGCGCCGTCGATGAATGCCTCGAAAGAGGCGGCATCAGCATCACTGAGCGCCTCCTTCAGCGCCCGTGCGGCCACCAGCGCTGCGCGCTTGTCCTGCGCCGATTGCGCCTGCAGGCCCAGCTGCGCCAGCGCCCAGTCGGCCAGCGCGTGGTCGATGTCGTCGCCGCCCAGGGCCGCGTCGCCGCCCGTGGCCACCACCTCGAACACGCCGCGCGTCAGCCGCAGCAACGAGATGTCGAAAGTGCCGCCGCCGAGGTCGTAGATCGCATACAGCCCTTCGCTGCCATGGTCCAGCCCGTAGGCCACCGCGGCGGCGGTGGGCTCGCTGATCAGGCGCAGCACGTTCAGACCGGCCAGCTGCGCGGCGTCTTTCGTCGCCTGGCGCTGCGCATCGTCGAAGTAGGCCGGCACGGTGATGACGGCGCCGAACAACTCGGCGTCGAAGCTGTCTTCGGCGCGCTGGCGCAGCGTGGCCAGAATCTCGGCGGCCACCTCGACCGGGCTCTTGTCGCCGTCGCGCGTAGCCAGCGCCAGCATGCCGGGTTGGTCGACGAAGCGGTAGGGCAACCGGCCGTGGCCGCTGACGTCGGCCAGTTGCCGGCCCATGAAGCGCTTCGTCGACGCCAGCGTGTTCTCGGGGTCGTGCGCCTGTGCGTCGCGCGCCTCGAAGCCGATCTGCCGCCGTCCGCCCTCAAGATAGCGCACCACCGAGGGCAGCAGCGCGCGCCCCTGCTCGTCGGGCAGGCACTCGGCCACGCCGTTGCGCATCGCGGCCACCAGCGAATGCGTGGTGCCCAGGTCGATGCCGACTGCTATGCGCCGCTGGTGCGGGTCGGGCGACTGACCGGGTTCGGAGATTTGCAGCAGGGCCATCGTGGGTTCGGATTCTGGTTCGGGGTTCTCAGGCAGCCAGCGCATCGAGGCGGCGGCCGATCTGCTGGCGCAGCCGGGCGAGGAACATCAGCGCGCGCACGTGCTGCGCCGCGGCCGCGGGGGCGTCACGTTCGTCGAGCTCGACCTGCACGCACGTCAGCAGCGCGTGTTCTTGCGCGGCGATCTCGGCGTCGAGCTGCTGCAGCGCGTCGCTACCTTCAGCGTCGTCGAGCGCTTCACGCCAAGCCATCTGCTGCTGCAGGAAAGCCGGCGGCATTGCCGTGTTGCGCTCGGCGTCGATCGGGGCGCCACGCAGGCCGCACAGGTACGCTGCGCGCGCCAGCGGGTCCTTCAGGCGCTGATAGGCCTCGTTGATGCGCACCGCCCACTGCATCGCCAGCCGCTGCGCCTGCGCGCCCTCGGCGGCGAAGCGGTCGGGGTGCGCTGCGCCTTGCAACTGGCGCCAGCGCGAATCCAGCTCGGCGCGGTCCTGGGCTTGCCGCGGCAACAGCTCGAACAGCCTGAAGTCGTCGTCGTCCAGCCGCATGCTCAGGCCGACCGCTGCTTGTGCATGAACGTCGACAGCCCGTTGTCGGGGCAACCGCCGAAGGGGGCGTGTTCGAGCCAGCCGGCAGCGCGGTACAGACGCAGCGCCTCGGCCTGGTCGCGGCCGGTTTCCAGCAAGGACAGCGGCACGCAGCGGTCGCGCAGATCGGCGTCGATCGCCGCCAGCAGCCGCGCCCCGATGCGCTGACCGCGCAGCGCCGGATCGGACATCATGCGTTTGACTTCACGTCGGGACCGCCCACGCGCGCGACGAAGAAGGCCACCTCCGGCGGTCAGACGCGGAACGACTCTCCACAACCGCAGCGGTCTTTCTCGCGCGGGTTGTGGAACTTGAAGCCCTCGTTGAGTCCTTCGCGCACGAAGTCGAGTTCGGTGCCTTCGAGGTACGGCAGGCTCTTCGGGTCGACCAGCACCTTGACGCCATGGCCTTCGAAGATCACGTCCTCGGGCGCCACGTCGTCGGCGTACTCGAGCTTGTAGGCCAGGCCCGAGCAGCCGGTGGTCTTCACGCCCAGGCGCACACCGACGCCGCGTCCGCGGCGGGCGATGTAGCGCGAGACATGCCGCGCAGCGGCTTCAGTCAGGGTGATCGGCATCGTCGACTGAAGCGTCAGTGAGTCGTGGCCGGCTCCGCCGCGGCCTGCCGGTGACGCGCCTTGTAGTCCTGCACCGCCGCCTTGATCGCGTCTTCGGCCAGGATCGAGCAGTGGATCTTCACCGGCGGCAGAGCCAGCTCTTCGGCGATCTGCGTATTGCGGATCGTCATCGCCTCATCCAGCGAGCGGCCCTTGACCCACTCGGTGACGAGCGAGCTCGAGGCAATGGCCGAACCGCAGCCATAGGTCTTGAAGCGCGCATCCTCGATCAGCCCGGTCTCGGGGTTGACCTTGATCTGCAACTTCATCACATCACCGCAGGCCGGCGCACCCACCATGCCGGTGCCGACGCTGTCGTCACCCTTGTCGAACGAACCCACGTTGCGCGGGTTCTCGTAGTGGTCGATGACCTTGTCGCTGTATGCCATGTCGGTGCTCCTCCTGTGGTGTGTGCTCGGCCTCGCCGGGCCGGGGTCGACGGCAAGTTCAGTGTGCCGCCCAATGGATGGTGCTCAGATCGACACCGTCCTTGAACATCTCCCACAACGGCGAGAGTTCGCGCAGCCGCGATACGCGGTCCTTCAGCGTGGAGACGGCGTAATCGATGTCCTCGACCGTGGTGAAGCGGCCGATCGTCATGCGCAGGCTTGAATGCGCCAGTTCATCGCTGCGGCCCAGCGCGCGAAGCACATAGCTGGGCTCCAGGCTGGCCGAGGTGCAGGCCGAACCAGAAGACACCGCCATGCCCTTGATGCCCATGATCAGGCTCTCGCCCTCGACGAAGTTGAAGCTCGCGTTCACGTTGTGCGGCACACGCCGCTCGAGGTCGCCGTTAATGAACACCTGCTCGATGCCGCTGATGCCTGCGATCAACCGCTGCTGCAGCATGCGGATGCGCTCGCTCTCGGTGCCCATCTCGGCCTTGGCGATCTCGAAGGCCAGGCCCATGCCGACGCACTGATGCGTAGGCAGCGTGCCGCTGCGCATGCCGCGCTCGTGGCCACCGCCGTGCATCTGCGCCTCGATGCGCACACGCGGCTTGCGCCGCACATACAGCCCGCCGATGCCCTTCGGCCCGTAGGTCTTGTGCGAGGCCAGGCTCATCAGGTCGACCGGCAGCGTGCTCAGGTCGATCGCCACCTTGCCGGTGGCCTGCGCGGCGTCGACGTGCAGGATGATCCCGCGCTCGCGGCACATCGCGCCAATGGCGGGGATGTCCTGGATGACGCCGATCTCGTTGTTCACCAGCATCACCGCCACCAGGATGGTGTCCGGGCGCAGGGCCGCCTTCAGTTTGTCCAGATCCAGCAGGCCGTCGGCCTGCACGTCGAGGTACGTCACTTCAAAGCCCTGGCGCTCGAGTTCGCGCATCGTGTCGAGCACCGCCTTGTGCTCGGTCTTCACCGTTACCAGATGCTTGCCTCGCGTCGAATAGAAGTGCGCCGCACCCTTGATCGCCAAGTTGATGCTCTCGGTGGCCCCGCTGGTCCAGACGATCTCGCGCGGATCGGCGTTGACCAGCGACGCCACCTGCGCGCGCGCCTTCTCCACCGCCGCTTCGGCCTCCCAGCCCCACGCATGGCTGCGCGAGGCGGGGTTGCCGAAGTGCTCACGCAGCCAGGGCACCATGGCATCGACCACGCGCGGATCGACCGGCGTGGTCGCGCCATAGTCCATGTAAATCGGGAAATGCGGGGTCATCTAATAGGCCGGTTCACTTGAGGAAGGAGTTGCCGAGCGCGAACACGGAGTTCGGCGCAGTCACCTTGATCGGCTTGACCACCGGCTGCGACGAGATGGCGCGCTTGACAGGCACCTCCTCGATGCTGACGCCCTTGGCCAGTTGCTCATCGACCAGCTTCTTAAGCGAAATCGAATCGAGATATTCGATCATCTTGGAGTTCAGGCTGGCCCACAGGTCGTGCGTCATACACTTGCCGCCATCCTGGCCCATGCAATCTTCCTTGCCGCCGCAGCCGGTAGCGTCGATCGGCTCGTCGACGGCGACGATGATGTCGGCGACGGTGATGGCGTCGGCGCCGCGGCCGAGCGAGTAGCCGCCACCCGGCCCGCGGGTGCTCTCGACCAACTCATGCCGGCGCAGCTTGCCGAACAGTTGCTCTAGGTAGGACAGCGAAATCTGCTGCCGCTGGCTGATGGCTGCAAGCGCAACCGGGCCGTTGTTCGAACGAAGAGCCAAGTCGATCATCGCGGTGACGGCAAAACGGCCCTTGGTGGTCAGACGCATCGTGAAATCTCCTGTCTGCCTTGCGGCGGGTAGTGAAGAAAGTCGGGTGAGAACGAGAATTAACTGGGAAAACGTGGAACGAAATCAATGCACTGACCACAGATCGCAGGGGTGCGGCCTGGTCGGCCGCCCTGTACCCGACTAACTTTGTCAAGTTTAGCTGTAGTCGACAGATTCGATCAACTACTCGCCGAGAAGTTCCGCAGTGGACGGGGGCATTTCGGCAGCCTCAGCCGGGCGCGCGTACAGCGGCCAATGGCACCACGTTGACATCGTGCCCGGAGCCCCCGAAGGCCTGCTCGCGCAGCAGCGCCAACTGGTCGCGCACTCGCGCGGCTTTTTCGAACTCCAGGTTCTTCGCGTGCTCGAGCATCTGCCGCTCGAGCGCCTTGATGCGCTTGCCCAGGTCCTTCTCCGACATCGCCTCCAGCTCGATCGCGTTCTGCGCCGCCTTCAGATCGTCACGCGCAGTCTTGTCCGACACCACGCCGTCGATCAGGTCGCGCACCTGCTTGTGGATGCTGCGCGGGGTGATGCCGCGCTCCAGGTTGTGCGCAATCTGCCGCACGCGTCGGCGTGAGGTCTCGTCCATCGCCCGGCGCATCGACTCGGTGATGCGGTCGGCATACAGGATCGCGCGGCCGCTGGCGTTGCGCGCTGCGCGGCCGATGGTCTGGATCAGGCTGCGCTCGGCGCGCAGGAAACCTTCCTTGTCCGCGTCGAGGATCGCCACCAGGCTCACCTCAGGCAGGTCCAGACCCTCGCGCAGCAGGTTGATGCCCACCAGGACGTCGAAGGTACCCAGCCGCAGATCGCGCAAGATCTCCACCCGCTCGACGGTGTCGATGTCGCTGTGCAGGTAGCGCACCTTCACCCCGTTGTCGCTGAGGTAGTCGGTCAGCTGCTCCGACATGCGCTTGGTCAGCGTGGTGATCAGCACGCGCTCGCTCTTGGTGACGCGGTCGCGGATCTCCTGCAGCACGTCGTCCACCTGAGTGGTGGCCGGGCGCACCTCGACCTCGGGGTCGACCAGGCCGGTGGGCCGCACCAGTTGCTCGACCACCTGGCCGGCATGCGTGCGCTCGTACTCCGCGGGCGTGGCGCTGACGAAGACCGACTGGCGCATCTTGCCCTCGAACTCCGCGAACTTCAGCGGCCGGTTGTCCAGCGCGCTGGGAAGCCGAAAGCCGTACTCCACGAGCGTGGTCTTGCGCGCGCGGTCACCGTTGTACATGCCGCTGAACTGGCCGATCAGCACATGGCTCTCGTCGAGGAACATCAACGCGTCGGGCGGCAGGTAGTCCACCAGCGTCGACGGCGGCTCGCCCGGAGCGGCGCCCGACAGATGCCGGGTGTAGTTCTCGATACCCTTGCAGTGCCCCACCTCCTGCAGCATCTCCAGATCGAAGCGCGTGCGCTGCTCCAGCCGCTGAGCCTCGACCAGCTTGCCGTCCTTGACCAGCCCATCCAGCCGTTCGCGCAGCTCTTGCTTGATCGTCTCGATGGCCGCCACCACGCGGTCGCGCGGCGTCACGTAGTGGCTGCCCGGGTAGACGGTGAAGCGCGGCACTTTCTGCCGGATGCGCCCGGTCAGCGGGTCCAGCAGCTGCAGGCTCTCGAGCTCGTCGTCGAAGAGTTCGATGCGCAAGGCCAGTTCGCTGTGTTCGGCCGGAAAGACGTCGATGGTGTCGCCGCGCACACGGAAGGTGCCGCGGCTGAAGTCGGTTTCGTTGCGCTGGTACTGCATGCGGATCAGCTGCGCGATCAGGTCGCGCTGGCCCACTTTGTCGCCCACGCGCAGCGTCATCACCATGCGGTGGTAATCAGCCGGGTTGCCGATGCCATAGATCGCGCTGACGCTGGCGACGATGACCACGTCGCGGCGCTCGAGCAGGCTCTTGGTGGCCGACAGGCGCATCTGTTCGATGTGCTCGTTGATCGCGCTGTCCTTCTCGATGAACAGGTCGCGCTGCGGCACGTAGGCCTCGGGCTGGTAGTAGTCGTAGTAGCTGACGAAGAACTCGACAGCGTTCTTCGGGAAGAACTCGCGGAATTCGCTGTACAGCTGCGCCGCCAGCGTCTTGTTGGGCGCGAAGACGATCGCCGGGCGGCCCATCTGCGCGATCACGTTGGCCATCGTGAAAGTCTTGCCCGAGCCGGTGACGCCGAGCAAGGTCTGGTAGCTCAGCCCGTCGCGCAGGCCCTCCACCAGCTTGCCGATCGCGACAGGCTGATCACCGGCCGGCGCGTAAGGCTGGAACAGCTGAAACGGCGAGTCCGGGTAAGACACGAATTCGCCTTCCGCCGTCAGCGGCGCGGCGACTTCGACCAGATCGTTCATGGGCCGGCTCTCGTGGGGTGCGCCTTTAGAATCAAGGCAACCCGAAAGCGTACTCCAACGCGCATTCCAACGCGCCTGCCAGGATCTGCCATGTCCCTCTTCGATGCCGTCGAGCTTGCCCCGCGTGACCCGATCCTGGGCTTGAACGAGCAGTTCAATGCAGACCCCCGGTCCGACAAGGTGAACCTGGGGGTCGGCGTGTACTTCGACGCCAACGGCAAGCTGCCGGTGCTGGCCTGCGTGGCCGCCGCCGAACAGCAACTGCTGGCCACGCCCAAGGCCAAGGGCTACCTGCCCATCGACGGCATCGCGGCCTACGACCGGGCTGTACAGGGTCTCGTCTTCGGCGCCGACAGCCCGTCTGTGCGCGCCGGCCGTGTCGCCACCGTGCAGGCCCTGGGCGGCACCGGCGGGCTCAAGCTGGGCGCCGATTTCCTGCACAAGCTCGATCCTGGCGCCAAGGTGCTGATCAGCGACCCGAGCTGGGAAAACCACCGCGCGCTGTTCGGCAACGCCGGCTTCGTCGTCGAGACCTACCCCTACTACGACGCCGCCACGCGCGGCGTGCGCTTCGAGGCGATGCTGGACGCGTTGTGCGGCGCCGCACCCGGCACCATCGTCGTCCTGCACGCCTGTTGCCACAACCCCACCGGTTGCGACCTGAGCGCCGCGCAATGGGCCGAGGTGGTGTCTGCCTGCCGTGACCGCGGCCTGGTGCCATTTCTCGACATGGCCTACCAGGGCTTCGGCGCCGGCATCGCCGAGGACGGCGCGGTAGTGCAGCAGTTCCTGGCCGCCGACGACCTGAATTTCCTGGTCAGCACCTCATTTTCCAAGAGCTTCTCGCTCTACGGCGAACGCGTCGGCGCGCTCAGCGTGGTCTGTGCCAGCAACGACGAAGCGGTGCGCGTGCTGTCGCAGTTGAAGATCGTCATCCGCACCAACTACTCGACCCCGCCCACCTTCGGTGCCACGCTGGTGGCCGCGGTGCTGACCACGCCGGCGCTGCGCACGATGTGGGAAGAAGAACTCGCCGGCATGCGGATGCGCATCCGCGCCATGCGCGAAGCACTCGCCGCGCGGCTGGGCGCCGCCGGGGTGGCGGTCGATGCCTCGTACATCGTGCGCCAGCGCGGCATGTTCAGCTACTCCGGGCTGAGCGCGGCGCAGATGCACCGCCTGCGCGATGAGTTCGGTGTCTACGGCGTCGATTCCGGACGCATCTGCGTGGCCGCACTCAACGCCGGCAACCTCGACCGCGTGGCTGCCGCCATCGGCCAGGTGCTCGCCGCCGATTGAGCCGCGCCCCGGCGCCTGCAGCCCTGCGCCGGCACGGTCACCGGCAAGACAAGGCCTACGCCAGGGCCGTTTAACTCGGTGTTTTCGCGGTTCCGACCGCCGCTCAGACGGTGCACCATGTCAGCGCAGGTGTACATTTGCTGCACTGCACAAAACAGCGCGCAGCGCTGAGCCGGAGACCCATCACCATGCTGTACCAGATCTACGAAACACAGCGATCGCTGATGTCGCCGTTCTCGGAGTTCGCCAGCGCATCGGCGAAGCTCTACAACCACCCTTTGTCGCCCTTCGCCCACACCCCGATGGCGCAGCGTGTATCGGCGGGGTTCGACCTGCTGCACCGTCTGGCCAAGGAATACGAGAAGCCGCAGTTCAACATCACCAGCGCCACGGTCAACGGGGTCGAGATCGCGGTGCAGGAGCAGGTAGCGATCAGCAAGCCATTTTGTCGGCTGCTGCGCTTCAAGCGCTTCACCGACGACCAGGAGGCGTTGACGGCGATGAAGTCGCAGCCCGGTGTGCTGGTGGTGGCCCCGCTGTCCGGCCACCACTCCACGTTGCTGCGCGACACGGTCAAGAGCCTGCTGTGCGACCACAAGGTCTACGTCACCGACTGGGTCGATGCACGCATGGTGCCGCTCGACGACGGCGCCTTTCACCTGGACGACTACGTGGCCTATGTGCGCGAGTTCATCGGCCACATCGGCGCCGACGTGCACGTGATCTCGGTCTGCCAGCCCACGGTGCCGGTGCTGGCCGCGGTCTCGCTGATGGCCAGTGCCGGCGAGCCGACCCCGCGCACGATGACCATGATGGGCGGGCCGATCGACGCCCGCAAGAGCCCCACCGCCGTCAACAACCTGGCCACGCAACGCAGCCACGGCTGGTTCGAGAGCAACGTCATCTACCGCGTGCCGCCCAACTTTCCCGGCGCAGGGCGCCGCGTCTACCCCGGCTTCTTGCAGCACGCCGGATTCGTGGCGATGAACCCGGACCGCCATCTCAGTTCGCACTACGACTACTTCCGGGACCTGATCCGCGGCGACGACGACAGTGCCGACTCTCACCGCGAGTTCTATGACGAGTACAACGCCGTGCTCGACATGCCGGCCGAGTACTACCTGGACACCATCAAGACAGTGTTCCAGGACTTCGCGCTGGTCGAAGGCACGTGGGAGGTGGCGGGGCACCTTGTGCGGCCGCAGGACATCACGACCACCGCGCTGCTGACCATCGAGGGCGAGCTCGACGACATCTCCGGCGCCGGGCAGACGCGCGCGGCGCACGAGCTCTGCTCGGGCATCCCCAAAACCCGGCAGTTCCACTACGACGCCGTGGGCGCCGGGCACTACGGCATCTTCGCCGGCCGCCGCTGGCGTGACCTGATTTACCCGCACGTGCGCCAGTTCATCGGCGAGCACGATCAGGCCGCGACGGCAGTCGTGCCTGCGCGCGCGTCCCGCCCGCGCAGGCGCTGAGCGGCCCGACAATGGCGGCTCCGCCAAGCTGGAGCCGCCCGATGACCCCGACGCCCGCCACCCCCGACGGGCTCGTCGATCGCATCGACGCCGCGTTGCCGCAGACCCAATGCACTCGCTGCGGCTTTCCCGACTGCCGCGCCTATGCCCAGGCCATCGCCGCGGGTGATGCGGCGATCAACCAGTGCCCACCCGGCGGCGCCGAAGGCGTGCGGCGGCTCTCGCTGATCACCGGCCAGCCGGTGATTGCGCTGAATCCGGCCCACGGCAGCGAAGGCCCGCGCCGGCTGGCCGTCATCGACGAGGCGTGGTGCATCGGCTGCACGCTGTGCATCAAGGCCTGCCCGGTGGATTGCATCGTCGGCGCACCCAAGCTGATGCACACGGTGGTGGACCAGCAGTGCACCGGCTGCGAACTCTGCGTGCCGGCCTGCCCGGTGGACTGCATCTCGATGACGCCGGTGACGGGCGAGCTGGGCGGCTGGGATGCCTGGAGCGCCGGGGCGGCTGACGAGTCGCGCGAACGGTACGCCTGGCACCGCGAACGTGTCGCGCGCGAGCTGCGCGAGAACGATGAGCGGCTGGCCGCGCGCGCCGCGTCCAAACTGGCCGATCTGCAGGCCCACTCGACGATCAACGACGCGGCGGCACTGGAGGCCAAACGCGCCGTCGTCCAGGCGGCACTGGCACGCGCCCGCGCGCACCGCGGCTGAGCGGCATCGGCATGACGCCCGACGACATCGAGCACTTCTTCGCCACGCTGAGGGCGGCCAACCCGCGGCCGCAGACCGAACTGGTCTACACCAGCGTGTTCGAGTTGCTCGCGGCGGTACTGCTGTCGGCGCAGGCCACCGACGTATCGGTCAACAAGGCCACGCGCACGCTGTTCGCGCGTGCGCCCACGCCGCAACGCATGCTCGACCTGGGCGTGGACGTGGTGAGCGGGCACATCCGCACCATCGGCCTGTTCCGCACGAAGGCGAAGAACCTCATCGCCACCTGCGGCATCCTGGTCCAGCAGCATGGGGGCGTGGTGCCGCGCACGCGCGAAGCGCTGGAACAGCTGCCCGGGGTCGGCCGCAAGACCGCCAACGTGGTGCTCAACGTGGCCTTCGGCGAGCCGACCTGCGCGGTCGACACACACATCTTCCGTGTCGCCAACCGCAGCGGTCTGGCGCCCGGCAAGGACCCGCTGACGGTCGAGATGGGCTTGCTCGAACGCGTCCCGGCGCCCTACCGCGAAGACGCGCACCACTGGCTGATCCTGCACGGCCGCTACGTCTGCCAGGCGCGCCAGCCGCAGTGCGGCGTGTGCAGCGTCAGGACCTGGTGCGACGCCGGCCGCGACGGGTTGCCGGCTGGGTGGCTGGAGCCTCGCCGCCTACAATCGAGCGAAGGGGGATGAGGCGGCACCATGTCCACGCTCGAAGACCTTGCAGACCGCGTCGACCGGCTGGTGCTGCGGCACGAAGAGCTCAAGCGTACGCATGCGCTGATGCAGCAGCAGCTTGACGCCGTGACCAGCGAGCGCGACAGCCTGCGCTCACGCCTGGCCGCAGCGCGGGCCCGCATCGACGCGCTGCTCGCCCGGCTGCCCAGCGAAGCCGACCGTGCGCGGAGCGGCGGATGAAGCAGCTCGAGGTCACCATCCTGGGCCAGGGCTACATCCTCGGCTGCCCCGAGGGCGGCGAGAAGCTGCTGATGGCTGCCGTCGCCGCGGTCGACCGCGAGATGGGCGCCATCCGCGACGGCGGCAAGGTCAAGGCGCGCGAGCGCATCGCCGTGTTGGCCGCGCTCAATCTGGCCTACCAACTGGCCGAGCGGCCCGCCGCGACGGCCCCTTCACCCGCCGGCGCAATCGACCTCGCTGCGCTGGTGCGGCGTATCGACGGCGTGCTCGAAGAGGATGGTCATCTGCTGTGATTTCCACCCTCCCAATGCGCGGGCAGAGGTCTATACTGGACTCGTCCGCTGTGCATGCGTGGGTGCTTAATTTCCTTGAACCGATGCTCATAGAGCCAGGGCTTGGAATATCGCCGACAGGTGTGATCGTCTCGCGTCAGATGAACCCGAAGTCGTGCTGACCTCGCCCACCTGAACTTCCCTGAGGGTTCAGGAATACGGCCCACGGTGCACGGCGGACACCCACCCGATGGCCTATTGGTTGATGAAGAGCGAGCCCGACGAGTGCTCGATCGACGATCTGGCGCGCGCCGCGCCCGGCACGCTGCCCTGGACCGGGGTGCGCAACTACCAGGCCCGCAACTTCATGCGCGACCAGATGCGCGAATCCGACGACGTGCTCTTCTACCATTCGTCATGCGCCGAACCCGGCATCGCCGGCTTGGCGGTGATCGCTGGCGGCCTGGCACCCGACGCCACGCAGTTCGACCCGGTCAGCCCGTACTTCGACCCGCGGTCCGACCGCGCGCAGCCGCGCTGGCTGCAACTCGAGGTGCGCTTCACGCGCAAGACACGGCTGCTCGGCCTGAACGAGATGCGCCTCGCGCCTGAACTGGCCACGATGCAGGTGCTGCGCCGCGGCAACCGGCTGTCGATCACACCGGTCAGCGACGCCGAATGGCAGGCCGTGCTGGCGCGGCTGGCCCGATGACGGGCCTCGATGCGACGCTGATCGTCGAACTGCTGGCCCTCGGCGCTCTGGTGGGTTTTCTGGCCGGGCTGCTGGGCATTGGCGGCGGCATGATGCTGGTGCCCTCCATGACCTATCTGGTCAGCGCGCGCGGGGTCGAGCCCGGGCTGGCCGTGAAGATGGCCATCGCGACCTCGATGGCGACCATCATGTTCACCTCGATCGCGAGCCTGCGCGCGCACCACCGCCACGGTGCCGTGCGCTGGGACCTGCTGAAGACCCTGGCGCCGGGCATCATCGCTGGCGGGCTGGCCGCCGGCGCGGGCCTGTTCGCCCTGCTCGAGGGCCAGGCGCTGGCCGTGCTGTTCGCCGTCTTCATCGGCTGGTCGGCGCTGCAGATGCTGCGCGGGCGCCAGCCCAAGCCCGGGCGGCAGCTGCCCGGCCCGGCAGGGCAGTTCGTGGTGGGCTCGGGCATCGGGCTGGTCTCGGGGCTGCTCGGCGCCGGCGGCGCCTTCATGTCGGTGCCCTTCATGGTGCGCTGCAACGTGCCGCTGCGCGCGGCGGTGGGCACCAGCGCCGCCATCGGTCTGCCGATCGCGCTGGCCAGCACAACGGGTGTCATCTTCAGCGGCTGGTCGCTCGCCCCGGCGCTGCCCGGCGCGTTCGGCTATCTGTGGCTGCCGGCGCTGGCGGTCGTCTCGCTGGCCAGCATGCTGCTGGCCCCACTAGGCGCGCGGGTGGCCCACCGCACCGATGTCAACCGACTGCGCCAGCTGTTCGCGCTGCTGCTGTTGGCGCTGGCGGGCTACATGCTGGGCCAGGCCTACGGCTGAGGCCTGCGACTTCTGGCCTCAGCGAGGCTCGAAGCGGATGCTGGCCAGCGTGACATGGTTGCCGCCACGCCGACGCGCCTCGGAAAGCGCCGACTCGCTGGAGACCAGCAACTCGGGTTGCGTATGCGCGGTGTGCGGGAAGCTGGCCACGCCCATCGACACCGAGAAGCCCAGTTCGCGCCCGTCGAGCACCACGATCTGCGTCGCGCATTGCCGGCGCAGCCCCTCCATTCGCGAGTGCGCCGTGGCCAGACCGACGCCCGACAGCAGCACCGCAAAACGTCGGTCATCGACGCGGCAGGCCGCGTCCATCGCCCGCGTATTGCCGCGCAGCAGCCGGCCCATGGCCTCGGAGATGCGCGCGTGGGCATCGGCGCCCAGGGCGGCGACGCGTTCGGCCGGCGGATCGATCTCGATCAGCACCAGCGCGAACTCACGATGCTCGCGTGTGGACAGGTCGACCTCGCGGCGCAACTGGTCGTCGAAGTGGCCGCGCGAGAACAGGCCCGAGCCAGCATCGCGCAGACTTTGATCGCGCAACTCTTGCCGCAACGCCTCATTGGCGCGCTGCTGCTGCTCGAGCTGCTCGAGCGCGTTGCGCAGCTGGGCGTCGCGCTGGCGCTGCGCCGATTGATCGAGCCACAGCGAAGCCAGCCATTGGCGGCCCTGGGCATCGGCCTGGACACTGGCGACGCGCCAGACGACAAATTCGTGGCGCGAGCCGGCCCAGTCGAAGCGGTGCTCGCTGGCCAGCGGTTCAGCGTGCGCCAGCGCCGTCTGCTCGGCCGCGCGCAACGCCGTGAAGAGCGTGGCGTCGAAAATCTCCCCGTCGCTGCGACCGATCGGCGAGACGCCGTCTCTGGAGGCCAGGAAGACCAGCATCGCCGGGCTGACCTGCACATAGCGGCCGCTCTCACGGTCTTTCACAGCCAGCAGCGCGCCTTGATGCTCCAGCATCGGCCAGAGCAAGGCCGCCCAGGTCGGCGGGGTCGGCAAGGCGGCCGCATCGCGGCCCGGCGCAGCGTCGGATCCTGTGGCCATCAGCATTCGCCTGTCATCTCGCAACGGCCCATCGCACGGCCCTCCCCTGAATGCTCGAACTCGGTCTCACCTGTCGGGCGATCTTGGGTCGCGCCGTGGCCCAGGGTCAAGGCGCCAGCGAACATGCGATGCGAATTCTCCCTAACTTGAACCGCTGGAATCTAGGCCTGAGGTATCAGATACGGTGATCGGAAAAGCCCTGCTGATGGCATCCACCCACACCGATCCTGGACCGACGCTGGAACCTGCGCTAGAATCTGCGGCTTTTCCGCGCGGGCTCGATCCCGCTGCAAGATCGACTTCTTGTCGGCACGCCTCGCGCGCTGCGCGTTTGCCGGCAGAGTACAGCCCCCACCGATTGCATCCACCCCATCAGGATCCGCGCTGCCCATGACCACCATCCGCGTAAAGGAAAACGAGCCGTTCGACGTCGCCCTGCGCCGCTTCAAGCGGGCGATCGAAAAGATCGGGCTGCTCACCGACTTGCGCGCACGCGAGTTCTACGAAAAGCCCACGGCCGAGCGCAAGCGCAAGAAGGCCGCCGCGGTCAAGCGCCACTACAAGCGCGTGCGCAGCATGCAGTTGCCCAAGAAGATGTATTGAGCGGTTACCCGCCGCCGCACCGGGCCCGCGCGCTGCCGCCGCGGGCTTTTTTCATGGTCGTTTCAAGTCGAGGCCCCCCATGTCGCTGAAGGAACGCATCACCGAGGACATGAAGCTCGCCATGCGCGCGCGCGACGCCGAGCGCCTGTCGGCCATCCGCATGCTGCTGGCCGCGTGCAAGCAGCGTGAGGTCGACGAGCGCATCGTGCTCGACGACGCCGCCGTCATCGGCATCGTCGATAAGTTGAGCAAACAGCGCCGCGACTCGATCACCGCCTTCGTGCACGGCGGCCGTCAGGATCTGGCGGACAAGGAAGCGGCCGAGTTGAAGGTGCTGGAGGCATACCTGCCGCAGCGCCTGTCGCCCGATGAGGTGGCGGCCGAAGTGGCGGTGCTGGTCAGCGAACTGGGCGCCAGCGCGCCGGGCGACATGGGCCGCACCATGGCTGCCGCCAAGGCGCGGCTGGCTGGGCGCGCCGAGATGTCTGTGGTCTCTGCGGCGGTCAAGGCGGCGCTGGCAAAATGAACTCCATGAATACCAACCTGCTGCCTGCACGCCCGATCGCCGACGAGGTCTTCGTCGCCCCTCAGCTCGAGCCTGCCGCGATGGCCGAGGCGGCCCGCGCCGGCTTTCGCAGCGTCATCAACAACCGGCCCGATTTCGAGGAAGGCCCGGAGCAGCCGACCAGCGCGTCAATCGAGGCGGCGGCCTTGGCCGCGGGCCTGGAGTACCGCTTCTTGCCCGTCAACGGCGCGTGGCAATCGCCCGACGAGATCGCCGCGTTTGGTCGACTCATGGACGAACTGCCGCGGCCGGTGCTGGCCTTCTGTCGCTCGGGTGCGCGCAGCACACGGCTGTACATGGCCTCTCAGCCGGGCTGAAGCACGCACCGTGCGGTTTACCCCGTGCGTTGGCGGCGCGGGCGCTCCCTAGAATTCCTTTTCCCCCGCGGCCGCCGATCAGGTTGGTCGACCCCCCCCAATCGACAAAAGGCGCGACCGTGTCTGCACTGCTCCGGCTGTCGGCGCTGATCGATGCATTCAACGAGTGGATCGGCAAGCTGACGATGTGGTTGATCCTGGCCGCCGTGCTGATCAGCGCCGGCAATGCCATCGTGCGCAAGGCCTTCGACATGAGTTCGAACGCCTTCCTCGAGATCCAGTGGTATCTGTTCGCCGGCGTGTTCATGCTCGGCGCGGGTTATGTGTTCCTGCGCAATGCGCATGTGCGCATCGACTTCATCGCCTCGCACCTGAGCAAGCGCACCAATGCGATCATCGATCTGCTGGGTATCGTGGTCTTCACGATCCCGCTCTCGTTGATCCTGATCTGGCTGTCCTGGCCGCTGTTCCAGCAGGCCTTTCAGTCGGGCGAGATGAGCCCCAACGCCGGCGGCCTGATCCGCTGGCCGGTGCTGCTGCTGGTGCCGGTGGGGTTCTCGCTGCTGGTGCTGCAGGCGCTGTCCGAGTTGATCAAGCGCAGCGCCTTTCTCGGCGGGCGGCTGGCCGAGCCGTTCAGCGGCGACCCGAACGCCAAGAGCGATGACGTGATGTTCGTCGAGGAACTGGCGGAAGAACTCGAGCGCAAGGGTGCCACGGGGACCCGCCAATGATCGCCCAGTACTTCGTGCCGCTGATGTTCGGCGGCCTGCTGTTCTTCCTGCTCACCGGCATCCCGGTCGCCTTCGGACTGGCCGCCACCGGGCTGCTGTTCGGATTCGTCGGCATCGAGGCGGGCTTGTTCGGCGCCAACATGTTTCAGGCACTGCCGCTGCGTGTGTTCGGCATCATGCAGAACGACACCCTGCTGGCGATCCCGTTCTTCACCTTCATGGGCATCATCCTCGAGCGCAGTGGCATGGCCGAGGACCTGCTGGAGACCGTCGGCCAGGTCTTCGGTCCGGTGCGTGGCGGTCTGGCGATCGCGGTGATCCTGGTCGGCGCGCTGCTTGCGGCCACCACCGGCGTGGTGGCCGCGGCCGTCATCAGCATGGGCCTGATCTCGCTGCCGATCATGCTGCGCTATGGCTACAACCGCACCATCGCCACCGGCACCATCACCGCCAGCGGCACGCTGGCGCAGGCCATCCCGCCGTCGCTGGTGCTGATCGTGCTGGCCGACCAACTCGGCCGCTCTGTCGGCGACATGTACGCCGGCGCGCTGGTCCCGGGCCTGCTGCTGGTCGGCCTGTACCTGGCGTTCGTCGTGCTGGTGGCGTTCGTCAAGCCCGCGTGGGTGCCGGCACTGCCGATGGAAGCACGCGTCTATCGCGAGACCAGCGGCGCCAGCGGCCATCGTTCGCTGGTCGTTCTGCTGCTGATCTGCGGCGCGGCTGGCTGGGCCTGGTCGTTGGTCCACGAGCAGATCGTCAACCCGCTGGTCGGCCGCGAGCGCGCGGCGCCGGGCGACGAGATCTTCATCCTGTCGATGACCATCGCCTCGTTCCTGGCTCTGGGACTGGCCGTCATCAACCGCTTCGTGCGCCTGGGCCTGCTGTCCAAGCTGGCCGAGCAGGTGACCTTCGTGCTGATCCCTCCACTGGTACTGATCTTCCTCGTGCTGGGCACCATCTTCCTCGGCGTGGCCACGCCCACCGAGGGCGGCGCGATGGGCGCCCTGGGCGCGCTGATCATGGCCTTCGCGCGCCGGCGCCTGAACTTCAAGCTGTTGCGCCAGGCGCTGGACAGCACCGCCAAGCTGGCCACCTTCGTGCTCTTCATCCTGATCGGCTCGACCGTCTTCAGCTTCACCTTCAACGCCGCGGACGGTCACATCTGGGTCGAGCACCTGTTCGACAATCTGCCCGGCGGCGCGATGGGCTTTCTGATCGTCGTCAACGTGCTCGTCTTCATACTCGGCATGTTCATCGACTTCTTCGAGATCGCGTTCATCGTGATCCCGATGCTCGCGCCGGTGGCGGCCAAGATCCTGCCCGAGCTTCTGCCAGGGGCCTCGCTGGACGCGGTGATGATCTGGTTCGGCGTCATCGTTGCGATGAACCTGCAGACCTCGTTCCTCACACCACCGTTCGGCTTTGCGCTGTTTTACCTGCGCAGCGTCGCGGCCAAGGCCGACTACAAGGACCGCATCACCGGTGAGCTGATCCCGGCCGTCACCACGCCGCAGATCTACAAGGGCTCGATCGCGTTCCTCGTCCTGCAGGTCATCATGGTCGCGTCGGTCATCGCGTTCCCCTCCTTGGTCTCCGACGGGCTGGGCGAGAAGACCGAGCAGGTCGACGCCGACAAGGCGCTGCAGGACTTGCAGTCGGCGCGCGAAAGCTTGAGGACCAGCAGCGATTCGGCCGCTGCGGCCGCGTCGGCTGCGGCACCGGCCAACGACCCGATGAAGGACCTGCTCGACGCGATCAAGCAGGATCAGCAGAAGAAGTAGCGCCACAGGGTGGGGCCGGGCGGTCGGAGATCATCCGCCGACCCAGGCGTGAAAAAGCCCCGCCGCGGCGGGGCTTTTCACTGTGCGAGGGGCTCTGCGACTACAGACGCTGGCTCTGCATGAAGTCGTCGAACCTGGCTTCCGAGAAGCGGAACCACAGGTTCGAGTCACGACGGAAGGTCATGTAGTCGTCGTGAATCTTCTTGAAGGCCGGGTTCTTGCCCGCGATCTCAGCGTACAGCTCTTGCGAGGCCTTGAACGCCGCATCCATCACGTCCTTCGGAAACTCGAACAGCTTGGTACCGCCGGCCACCAGCTTCTTCAGCGCCGCCGGGTTGCGCGCGTCGTAGCGCGCCAGCATCTCGGTCGCGGCGTGCGACGAGGCGTTCTCGAGAATCGCCTTGTTGTCGGCCGACAGTTCGTTGAAGGCCGCGCTGTTGATCCAGAACTCCAGGCCCGCACCGCCTTCCCAGAAGCCCGGGTAGGCGTAGTTCGGGGCCACCTTGTTCAGGCCCAGCTTCTCGTCATCGTACGGACCCACCCACTCGGCGGCGTCGATGGTGCCCTTCTCCAGCGCCTGGTAAATCTCGCCACCGGGGATCATTTGCGGCACCAGGCCGATGCGCTCCAACACGCGGCCGCCGAAGCCGCCGATGCGCATCTTCTGGCCACGCAGGTCGGCCAGCGACTTGATCTCCTTGCGCCAGAAACCGCCCATCTGCGAGCCGGTGTTGCCGCCGATGAAGTTGATGATGTTGTAGCTGGCGTAGAACTCGCGCAGCAGCTTCATGCCGTTGCCTTCCATCACCCAGCCATTGATCTGGCGGGCGTTGAGGCCGAAGGGCACGGCAGTGCCGAAGGCGAAGGCTTCGTTCTTGCCAACGAAGTAGTACGGCGCCGTATGGCACATCTCGACCGTGCGGTTGCGCACTGCGTCATCGACGCCGAAGGCCGGCACGATTTCGCCCGGCGCTGCCACGCTGATCTGGAAGCGCCCGCCGCTCATCAACCCGACCTGCCGGGCGAAGATTTCAGCTGCGCCGTAGATGGTGTCGAGCGACTTCGGGAAGCTCGACGCCAGACGCCAGCGGATGTTGGCCTGGGCATGCACGGCCGGTGCGGCACCGACGGCCAGAATGCCGGCGATGCCGGCGCCTTGAACGAATTTGCGACGTTCCACAGTGTGTCTCCGTTATTTTAGGGGAGTCTGAAAGCGGCGCGATTTTAGAGTTTCGACGAGGCCCGGAACGAAGGGGTTTTCCCGCTCGGCGGCCACGCTGTCTGAGCCGAATCCGGGCCGGCCGTGGCGCTGTTCACGAGCCGGCGATCTGCATGCGCCGAATGAGGATCGAGCCCACCGCCTTGCTGCCCTGCACGTAGACATCGGCGCCGACCGCGGTGATGGCCTTGAAGACCTCGCGCAGGTTGCCGGCTATCGTGATCTCATGCACCGGGAAGGCGATCTCGCCGTCCTCGACCCAGAACCCGGCAGCGCCGCGCGAGTAGTCCCCTGTCACGTAGTTGACGCCCTGGCCCATCAGTTCGGTGACGAACAGCCCGCGGCCGAGCTTGCGCAGCATCGCAGGCAGGTCATCGCCCTTGCGCGTGCGGCGGCTGGTGAGCGACAGGTTGTGCGAGCCGCCGGCATGGCCGGTGGTGCGCAGCCCGAGCTTGCGCGCCGAGTAGCTCGACAGGAAGTAGCTCTGCACCACGCCGGCATCGACCATCTTGCGCGCGCTGGTGCGCACGCCTTCGTCGTCGAAGGGCGCGCTGCCCTTGCCCTTGGGCACCAGCGGGTCCTCGCTGATGTCCACATGCGCCGGCAACACCCGCTGGCCCAGGCTGTCGAGCAAGAAGGACGCACGCCGGTACAGCGCGCCGCCGGAAGTGGCCTGCACATAGGCGCCCAGCAGCCCTGCGGCGACCGTGGACTCGAACAGCACCGGCGCCTGCGTCGTGGGCACACGGCGCGAGGCCAGCCGCGACAACGCACGTTGCGCGGCATAGCGGCCGACGGCCTCGGGCTCGGCCAGTTCGCTGGCATCGCGCATCGAGGTGTACCAGGCGTCGCGCTGCATGTCGCCGCGGCGGCCCGGCAGCTTGGCGATCGGTGAGACCGACAGGTAATGGCGTGAACTCGCATAGCCACCGCGAAAGCCGTGCGAGTTACCGGCCCAGAAGTGCGACTGCTGGGCCGAGACGCCTGCGCCTTCGGAGTTGCTGATGCGGCGGTCTGTGGCCAACGCGGCGGCCTCGCAGCGGTGTGCCAGTTCAGCGGCCTCGGCCGCGTCGATGGCCCAGGGGTGGAAGAGGTCGAGGTCGCGCGCGACTTCGGCCGGGCTGGCCAGATCGGCGGCGTCGGGCAGGCCGGCGGCCGGGTCTTCGGCCGTGAAGCGTGCGATGTCGTAGGCCGCGCGCACGGTCTGCGCGATTGCCGCCGCGGAGAAGTCGGAGGTGCTGGCGTTGCCTCGCCGCTGGCCCAGATAGACGCTGACGCCGAGCGACTTGTCGCGGTTGCGCTCGACGTTCTCGAGCTCGCCCATGCGCACCGAGACCGACAGTCCGACGCCCTCCGAGACCTCGGCGCCGGCGTCGCTGGCGCCCACGCTCCTGGCCTGGGCAAGCGTGTCTTCGACGATCTGCCTGAACTGCTCGGGCTGCCAGGCGAATCCTTGGGCTGCTGTCATCTTGTCTCGGTTGGCGATCAGTCTGTGGGCTCGACCTATGATACTGACCGATGCCCCGACGCCCCGCTCCGCACCGCGGAATCGACACCGCCCCCGATGAACGCGAGGGCCCGAGCAAGACCGCGCTGAAGCAGCAGTCGCATTCGCTGCAGGTGCTGGGCACCGAACTCGTGGAGATGCCCGACGACCGCCGCGCCGCACTGCCGATGCCCGAGTCGCTGCGCGACGCCATCGACGAGTACCGCCGCACCCGCTCGCACGAAGGCCGGCGGCGGCAGATGCAGTACATCGGCAAGCTGATGCGCAAGGCCGACGAAGAGCCGCTGCGCGAAGCGGTGGCGGCCTGGCGGCTGGGTTCTGCACGCGATACGCTGGCGCTGCACGAGGCAGAGGCCTGGCGCGCGCGACTCATCGCCGACGACGAGGCGCTTGGCCTGTGGATGCTCGAGCACCCGGACTGCGATACCCAGCAGCTGCGCAGCCTGGTGCGCGCAGCCCGTCGCGACGCGGCCGACCTGCCCCCCGAGGCGCGCCAGCCACGCAGCTTTCGCGACCTGTTTCAGTTCCTGCGGCCTTACCTGGCCGCGCCACCGCCGGCCGCCGCCGCCTGAGTGATGGCCAGCGAAGTGCAGAGCGCGTCCGCTCTCGACCCCGTGCGCATCGGGCTGGTTTCGATCAGCGACCGCGCCTCCAGCGGCGTCTATGCCGACCAGGGCATCCCCGCGCTGCAGGCCTGGCTGACACGGGCCGTTCAGAACCCGGTGCAGTGGCTTACACAGTTGATCCCCGACGAGCAGGACGGCATCTCGGCGGCGCTGCGTCATCTGGTGGACATCGAGCGCTGCGATCTGGTGCTCACCACGGGCGGCACCGGCCCCGCCCCGCGTGACGTGACGCCCGAGGCCACGCTGGCCGTGGCCGACAAATTGATGCCAGGCTTTGGCGAGCAGATGCGGCAGGTCTCGCTGGCCTTCGTGCCGACCGCCATCCTGTCGCGCCAGGTGGCGGTGATCCGCGGCCGCGCGCTGATCATCAACCTGCCCGGGCAGCCGAAGGCGATCGCCCAGACATTGGAGGGCCTGCTTGACCGCCAGCCGCCGGTGCCCGGCATCTTTGCCGCGGTGCCCTACTGCCTCGACCTGATCGGCGGGCCCTACGTGCAGACCGACGACGCGGTGTGCGCGGCCTTCAGGCCGAAGTCGGCGCAGCGGCCTACTTGACGAGGCGGTTCAGCCGCTCGGCGTCGAAGGTCTGCGTGGTGGCCGCGTCCTGCGGCACGCAGGGCTCGGCGGGCAGTTCACGCGTGCGCGCCGACAGCTTCTCGATCGCCTGCCAGAGCATCGCGATCTGGTGCTCGGCAATCGACGCGTTGTCGATCAGCCCTTTCATCGCCACCGAGATCGGGTCGTCGCCCTGCGTCACGCCGTAGGCCGAGAAGCCCATCTTTGCGGCCACCTCCTCGCGCGCGGCGTCGGCCGACTTCTGCACGATGCGCGCCGGGATGCCGACCGCCGTGGCGCCCGCCGGCACCGCCTGCAAAAGCACTGCGTTGGAGCCCACACGCGCGCCGTCACCGATCGTGAAGCCGCCGAGAACCTTGGCGCCGGCACTCACGATGACACCGCGCCCCAGCGTGGGGTGGCGCTTGGCGCCCTTGGTGAGCGAGGTGCCGCCCAGCGTCACGCCCTGGTAGATGGTGCAGTCGTCGCCGATTTCGGCGGTCTCGCCGACCACCACGCCCATGCCGTGGTCGATGAAGACGCGGCGACCGATGGTGGCGCCGGGGTGGATCTCGATGCCCGTGAGCAGGCGCGCCAGCGCCGAGGTGAAGCGGCCCAGCCAGTGCCAGCCGCGCACCCAGAACCAGCGCGCCCGGCGATGCAACAGCAGCGCATGCAGGCCCGGGTAGCAGGTCAGCACCTCCCATCGCGTGCGCGCCGCGGGGTCGCGCTCGAGGATGGTGGCGATGTCTTCGCGCAGTCTGTCGAACATGTTGGAAGCCAGTGTAGCCACGGCCGGGTCAGTCTGCCGGCCGTCATTCCGAGGACTGCGGCCCGGCCGACTTCGCGGCGGCGCGGGCGATGCCGCGCAGGATGTGGATTTCCTCGCGCGTCAGCTGCGCGCGGTTGAGCAGCTGCTGCAGACGCGGCAGCAGCCGCCGCGGCACGGCGGGGTCGAGATAGCCGATCTGCACCAGCACCTGCTGCCAGTGGGCCAGTGCACCTTCCACCTCTTCGGCCGCCGCCACATCGGGCAGCGCGGTGCGTGGCCGCACCACGAAGCCGCCCAGCGACTGCCGCCAGTCGTAGGCGATCAACTGCACCGCCTGCGCCAGGTTCAGCGAACCGTATTCAGGGTGGGTCGGGATGCTGATGCAGGCATGGCAGCGGTAGACATCGTCGTTGGCCAGGCCCGTGCGCTCGGGGCCGAAAACGAACCCGACGCGGTGCCCGCTGCCAGCCAGGGCGGCGAAGTGTTCGCGCGGCGCCAGCGTCGGCGGGCCGAAGTCACGCGGCGTCATTGCCGTCGCGCAGGCCCAGGTGGTGCCGTGCAGGGCCTCGGCCAGCGTGTCCACCACCCGCGCACCTTGCAGCACGTCCAGCGCGCCACTGGCCATCGCCTGCGCCTCGGCGCTGTGAAGCACGTCGGCGCGGCGCGGCGCCACCAGCACCAGATCGGCAAAGCCCATGACCTTCATCGCGCGCGCCGCGGCGCCCACATTGGCGGCGTGGCTGGGCGACACCAGCACGAAGCGGGCGGCGTCCGGCATGTCGGAAGTCATCGCCACGTCCTTCCACATTAAAATCAGGGGCTTAGCCGAGTCGGCTGCGCCGTGCGCATTCTCACCGGCCGTTCTTTGTCACCTCCAACGCCTGCCCGCCCATGTCGCTGCCCACGTCGCACTCGCTTCACCCCATGCTGAACATCGCGGTACGCGCAGCGCGGGCTGCGGGCGTGATCATCAACCGGGCGGCGCTCGACCTGGAGATGCTCAAGGTCACGGTCAAGGGCCCGAACGACTTCGTCAGCGAGGTCGATCAGGCGGCCGAGCAGGCGATCATCACGCTGCTGCTCGAGGCCTATCCGGGCCACGGCATCCTGGCCGAAGAGTCCGGCCGCAGCCACGGGGCCAAGGACAGCGAGTTTGTCTGGATCATCGATCCGCTGGACGGCACCACCAACTTCCTGCACGGCCTGCCGGTGTATGCCGTGTCGATCGCACTGGCGCATCGCGGCGTGGTGCAGCAGGCGGTGGTCTACGACCCCACGCGCAACGACCTGTTCTATGCCAGCCGCGGCCGCGGCGCTTTTCTCAACGACCGCCGGCTGCGCGTGAGCAAGCGCACCCGGCTGCATGACGCACTCATCGGCACCGGCTTCCCCTTTCGCAAGGGCGACAACTTCAAGCGCTACGTGAAGATGTTCGAAGAGGTGATGCAGCAGTGCACCGGGCTGCGCCGCCCGGGCGCGGCGGCACTCGACCTGTGCTACGTGGCCGCCGGCTGGTACGACGGCTTCTTCGAGACCGGCCTGAGCCCGTGGGACATCGCCGCAGGCTCGCTGATGATCACCGAGGCGGGCGGCCTGATCGGCAACTTCACCGGCGAGGCCGACTTCCTGTACCAGCGCGAACTGGTGGCCGGCAGCCCGAAGATTTACGGCCAGCTGGTGCAGCTGCTGTCGCCTTACTCGCGCGTGCTCGAGCCGGCGGCCCCGGCCGCCGGCGCCGCGGCTGCGGGCAACGCCGCGGCCGAGGTGCTTTCAGTGGCCCTGTCGCCCGCGCTCGACAGCGACGTCGTGACGGCAGCTGCTGCCGCAGTGCCGGCCAAGCGGGCGCCCTTGCGCATTCGCAAACCCGGCGCGCCCACGCCGCGTTGACCAGTCAGGGCTGCGCCGCGGCGCGGCGATGACGCTGGACGAAGCCGGCCACGGCGTCGATCACAAGTTGCGGCTGCTCTCGATGCGGTGAATGGCCGCAGCCGGCAAGCTCAAGCAACTCGGCCTGCGGCACGCGGCGAGCGATACCGAGGATCTGCTCCAGCGTGCCGTACTCGTCTTCGCTGCCCTGCAGTGCCAGCAGCGGGCAACGGATGCTGCCGATCTCGTCGGTGATCGACCAATGGCGAAAGGCCGGGCTCAGCCAGGCGCCGGCCCAGCCGCAGAACGCCGAATCCGGTTCATCGTGGTGGCGCGACAGGCGCTGACGCAGCTCGCCTTGGGCATACGCCTGGCGAGCCCGCTCGATGCTGTCGATCGACACGGTCTCGACCACGATGTGCGGCGCCATCACCACCACGCCGGCCAGCGGCCGCACCGGCGCCGCGGCGTAGAGCAGCGCGATCGAGCCGCCATCGCTGTGGCCGAAAAGCCAGGGCGGATCGCCCTGCGCATGCACACCCAGCGCCGGCAGCAGTGCGGGCAACAACTGCGCCGCCTGACGGTGCATGAAGTCCGGGCCCCAGGCCTCGCCGGGCGCCCGGGGCGTGCTGCGGCCATAGCCCGGCCGCGAATAGACCAGCCCGCGAAGCCCGGCCGCGGCGCATAGCTGATCAGGAAAGTCGCGCCACATCGACACCGAGCCCAGCCCTTCGTGCAGGAAGACCATCAGCGGCGCCGCGCGGCCGACTGTGGCCGGCTCGATCAAGCGGTACTCGATGCGCACAAGGCGCCCGTCCCACGGCAGCTCGACAAAGGCGACATCGGCTGCGGGCGGCACGGCAGGGCGCGTCGGGTGGTTCATCGAGTGGTTCTTCGGGCGGGTCATGGGGCAATGACGGTAAAGACTCTTGTCGGCATTGGATTGATGCAGTATTGTGCCTATTCCAGACGTCAATCTTTCCAGGCATGCCCCGCCCACCAGCCCCGCCCGTTTCTGCCGATGACGCCGACATCGCCGACATCGCCGACACCGCCGACAAAGCGGTCGCGGCGCGCCACCCGTACCTGGCGGTGCTGGGCGAGCGTGTGCGCACCCTGCGCCAGCGCCGGGGCATGACGCGCAAGGCGCTGTCGACTGCCGCGGCGGTTTCAGAGCGGCACCTGGCGAACCTCGAAGTCGGCCTGGGCAACGCATCCATCCTGGTGCTGCTGCAGGTGGCGCAGGCGCTGCAGTGCCCTCTCGCATCACTGCTGGACGACGGCAGCGCGCCGTCCCGCGCCGGTGCGGCGCGGCCCTTGCGCGTAGCGCTGATCGGCCTGCGCGGCGCGGGCAAGTCCACGCTCGGCGGCATGCTGGCCGATGCGCTCGAGTTGCCCTTCATCGAACTCAGCCGCGAGGTCGAACGCCTGGCCGGCTGCCGCACCGGCGAGATCCTGGCGCTGTACGGGCAGACCGCGTACCGCCGTTACGAGCGACGCGCGCTGCAGGAGGCACTGCGCAGCCATGCCCAGGCGGTGATTGCCACGCCGGGCGGGCTGGTTTCCGACGCCGGCAGCTTCGACTTGCTGCTGGCCCAGTGCCGCACAGTGTGGTTGCGAGCGTCGCCGAAGGACCACATGGAGCGCGTGCTGGCCCAGGGCGATCTGCGGCCGATGTCCGCCAGCCGCGAGGCGATGGACGACCTGCGCCGCATCCTGGCCAGCCGCGAAGCCCTGTATGCCCGTGCGAGCCTGCATCTGGATACCAGCGCGCAGCCGCTGCCGCAGACCTTTGCGCTGCTGCGGGCGCAACTGCTGCCGGCTTGAGGACATCGCCAGCATCGAAAAGCACTAAAATGCGTATCGTTACCCGGCATAAAAGTGCACTTTGATGCATATTTGAAGGAAATCCGATGACCGCCGAAGCCCGTATCGACTTCCGCATCGATTACCGCACCGAGCCCGCCGCCTACCGCCACTGGCGCCTGGGCTTCGAGGGCGAAGTCGCCACGCTGCTGCTGGCAGTGGACGAGGACGGCGGCCTGCGCCCGGGCTACAAGCTCAAGCTCAACAGCTATGACCTGGGCGTGGACATCGAATTGGCCGATGCGCTGAACCGCATCCGCTTCGAACACCCCGAGGTGCGCTGCGTGGTGCTGGGCAGCGCGCGCGACAAGGTGTTCTGCTCGGGCGCCAACATCTTCATGCTCGGCACCAGCAGCCACGGCTGGAAGGTGAACTTCTGCAAGTTCACGAATGAGACGCGCAACGGCATCGAGGACGCCTCGCGCCACAGCGGGTTGAAGTTCCTGGCCGCCGTCAACGGCGCCTGCGCCGGGGGCGGCTACGAGATGGCACTGGCCTGCGACGAGATCATCCTGGTCGATGACCGCAGCAGCGCCGTCAGCCTGCCCGAGCTGCCGCTGCTGGGCGTGCTGCCCGGCACCGGCGGGCTGACGCGGCTGACCGACAAACGCCGTGTGCGGCATGACCTGGCCGATGTGTTCTGCACCACCACCGAAGGCGTACGCGGCCAGCGCGCGAAAGACTGGCGGCTGGTGGATGACATCGCACGGCCGGCCCGATTCGCAGCGCGGGTGCAGGAGCGCGCGCGCGAACTGGCTGCCCTGAGCGACCGCCCGGCGGATGCACGCGGCGTGGCGCTGCCGCGCATCGAACGCCGTGACGGGCCCGACGCGCTTCGCTACACCCACGTGGCGGTGCAGATCGACCGCCCGCACCGCACCGCCACGCTGACGGTGCGCGCACCGCACGGCCCTCAGCCGGTGGACGCGGCAGGCATCGAGGCCGCAGGGGCGGCCTGGTACCCGCTGCAGATGGCGCGGGAACTCGACGACGCCATCCTGTGCCTGCGCACCAACGAGCCCGAGATCGGCCTGTGGCTGCTGAAGACCGAAGGCACGCCGGCAGAAGTGCTGGCACTGGACGCCACGATGCACAGTCTGCAGGGCCACTGGCTGGTGCGCGAGACCATCGGCCTCTTGCGCCGCACCTTCAGCCGGCTGGATGTGAGCTCACGCAGCCTGTTCGCACTGATCGAGCCGGGATCTTGTTTTTCCGGCCCGTTGCTCGAGCTGGCGCTGGCCTGCGACCGCATCTACATGCTGGCGCTGCCCGACGAACCCACGCGTGCGCCGCGCATCGCCACCTCGGCCGCCAACTTCGGTCTGTACCCGATGGCCACCGGCCAGAGCCGTCTGGCGCGCCGCTTCTACGACGAGGCGCCCGCCCTGGCGGCGGTGCAGGCGCTGCAGGGGCAGCCGCTGGACGCGGCCACGGCGATGGCCGTGGGCCTGATCACCGCCGCACCCGACGACATCGACTGGCCCGACGAGACCCGCATCGCGATCGAAGAACGCGTGGCCATGTCGCCCGACGCGCTCACCGGGCTCGAAGCCAGCCTGCGCTTCAACGGCCCCGAGACCATGGCGACGCGCATCTTCGGCCGCCTGTCGGCGTGGCAGAACTGGATCTTCCAGCGCCCCAACGCGGTCGGCGCCAAAGGCGCGCTGAAGCTCTACGGCAGCGGCGAGAAGGCCGCCTTCGACTGGCACCGCGTCTGAATTCCTGACCCACTGAGCACCACACCATGAGCACCATCGACTACAGCGAGAAGATTCCCAACAACGTCAACCTCGGCGAAGACCGCGCACTCAAGCGCGCGCTCGAGCAGTGGCAGCCCGGCTACCTGCAGTGGTGGCAGGAGATGGGCCCGGTGGAGACCACCGATGCGCAGGTCTACCTGCGCACCGCCGTCAGCGTGGACCCGCAGGGCTGGGCGCAGTTCGGCCACGTGAAGATGAGCGACTATCGCTGGGGCATCTTCCTGAATCCGGCGCAGGAAGGTCGCAAGATCCATTTCGGCGACCACCTTGGCGAGGACGTCTGGCAGGACGTGCCCGGCGAGCACCGCGCCAACCTGCGCCGCATCATCGTGACCCAGGGCGACACCGAGCCGGCCAGCGTGGAGCAGCAGCGCCATCTGGGCCAGACGGCACCCAGCCAGTACGACCTGCGCAACCTGTTCCAGGTGAACGTCGAGGAAGGCCGCCACCTGTGGGCCATGGTCTACCTGCTGCACAAGCACTTCGGCCGCGACGGCCGCGAAGAGGGCGAAGCGCTGCTGCAGCGGCGCAGCGGCGAGACCGACAACCCGCGCATCCTGCAGGCCTTCAACGAGCCCACGCCCGACTGGCTGAGCTTCTTCATGTTCACCTACTTCACCGACCGCGACGGCAAGTTCCAGCTCTGCGCGCTGGCCGAAAGCAGCTTCGAGCCGCTGGCGCGCACGACGAAGTTCATGCTCACCGAAGAAGCGCACCACATGTTCGTCGGCGAGTCCGGCGTGGCCCGCGTCATCCAGCGCACCTGCCAGCTGATGAACGAGCTGAAGACCGACGACCCGGCCCGGCTGCGCGCGGCCGGCGTGATCGACCTGCCCACGCTGCAGCGCTACCTGAACTTCCACTTCAGCGTGACGATCGACCTCTTTGGCGCCGACCAGTCGAGCAACGCGGCCATCTTCTACAGCTCGGGCCTGAAGGGCCGCTACGAGGAAGGCCGGCGCGTCGACGACCATCTGCTCAAGGGGCAGACCTACAAGGTGCTGGCGGTGGACGGCACGCAGCTCGTCGAGCGCGAAGTGCCGATGCTGAACGCACTCAACGAAGTGCTGCGCGACGACTACATCCGCGACAGCGTGGCCGGGGTCGAGCGCTGGAACCGCGTCATCGCCAAAGCCGGGTTGCCGCACCGGCTGACCGTGCCGCACAAGGCCTTCCACCGCAACATCGGCACGCTGGCCGGCGTGAAGGTCTCGCCCGACGGCCTGGTGCTGACGGCCACCGAGTGGCAAGCCCGCGCCGACGAGTGGCTGCCCAGCGCCGCCGACCGCGCCTTCGTCGCCAGCCTGATGGGACGTGTGGTCGAGCCCGGGCACTTCGCCCACTGGATTGCGCCGCCGGCCATCGGTATCAACCGCCAGCCGGTGGACTTCGAGTACGTGCGCTTCGCATGAGCGGGCTCGCCACGCCGGTGGCCGGCGGCATGATCCGCCAGCACCTGATCGACCCGGAAATCTGCATCCGCTGCAACACCTGCGAGGCCACCTGCCCGGTGGATGCGATCACGCACGACGATCGCAACTACGTGGTCGACGCCAGCAAGTGCAATCTGTGCATGGCCTGCGTGCCGCCCTGCCCCACCGGCAGCATCGACAACTGGCGCGAGATGCCGCTGCCGCGCGCCTACAGCGTGCAGGAACAACTCGGCTGGGATGTGCTGCCCGAGCCGCTGCCGGCCGAGGAACTGGGCGAGGCGGTGACCCCGACGACGGCGACGACGGCGCTGACCGCCGCGTCATGGAGCGCCACACTGCCGCCCTGGTCGGCCGCGCACGCCTACACCAACCTGTACGGCCCGGGCGCGAAAGGCACCGCGCGCCAGTCGCCGGTGCGCGCAGCGGTGGCCGGCAACGTGCGCGTCACCGAGGTGGGCCACGACTACGACACGCACCACATCGTGCTCGATTTCGGCGCGCTGCCCTTTCCGGTGCTGGAGGGCCAGAGCATCGGCATCGTGCCGCCGGGCGTGGATGCGCACGGCCGACCGCACCACCCGCGCCAGTACAGCGTGGCGAGCCCGCGCGACGGTGAGCGCGCCGGCTACAACAACCTGTCGCTGACGGTCAAGCGTGTGCTCGAGGACCACCAGGGCCAGCCGGTGCGCGGGGTGGCCAGCAACCACCTGTGCGATCTGCAGGTGGGCGATGCGGTGCAGGTGATCGGGCCCTTCGGCGCCAGCTTCCTGATGCCCAACCACCCGAAGAGCCACCTGGTGATGATCTGCACCGGCACCGGCAGCGCGCCGATGCGCGCGATGACCGAGCGGCGCCGCCGCCTGCGCCGTGCCGGCGGCTTCGAGAGCGGTCGCCTGCTGCTGTTCTTCGGCGCGCGCACGGCGCAGGAACTGCCCTACTTCGGCCCGCTGCAGAGCCTGCCCGGCGACTTCATCGACATCCATCTGGCCTTCAGCCGCACACCCGGCCAGCCGCGTGTCTACGTGCAGGACCTGATGCGTCAGCACGCCGCCAAGCTGGCCCCTTTGCTGGCCGACCCCGACGCCAGCTTCTACGTCTGCGGCCTGCGGGCAATGGAAGATGGCGTCATCAGCGCGCTGCGCGACGTGGCACAACAGGCCGGGCTCGACTGGCCCACCGTCGCCGGCACACTGCAGCGCGAGGGACGGCTGCACCTGGAGACCTACTGATGGCCGCGTTGAAGACGCTGACCGGCGCGCCGCTGCTGGTAGTGGGTGCCGGCATCATGGGCGCTGGCATCGCGCAGTGGGCGGCGCTGGCCGGCCACCCGGTGGCGATGCACGATGCGCGTGAGGGCGCAGCGGCCGCGGCGATCAGCAAGCTGGCCGGCACGCTCGACACCTTGGTGGCCAAGGGCCGGCTGCAGGCCGAGGCGGCGCAGGCCGCACTGGCCCGCATCACGCCGCTGGCGCAGCTGGAGGGCGCGGCCGGCTCGGCGCTGGTGGTGGAGGCCATCGTCGAAGACCTCGCGGCCAAGCGCGCGCTCTTCGCCGCACTCGAGCGCATCGTCAGCCCGACTTGCGTGCTGGCGACCAACACCTCGTCGATTTCGGTCACCGCCATCGCCGCCGGGCTGCAGCAACCCGGGCGGCTGGTGGGCATGCACTTCTTCAACCCGGTGCCGCTGATGAAGCTGGTCGAGGTGGTCAGCGGGCTGCAGACCGACGCCGCGGTGGCCGAGGCCGTCTTCGACCTGGCCTGCGCCTGGGGCAAGGTGCCGGTGCACGCGCGCAGCACGCCGGGCTTCATCGTCAACCGCATTGCTAGGCCGTACTACGCCGAGGCGCTGGCGCTGCTGCTCGAGCGTGCCGCCACACCGGCGCAGCTGGATGCCTGCCTGCGCGCGGCAGGGTTTCGCCTCGGTCCGTGCGAGCTGATGGACCTGATCGGCCACGACACCAACCTGGCCGTCACGCGTTCGGTCTTCGAGGCCTTCTTCTTCGACCGGCGCTTCACGCCGTCACCGCTGCAGCGCGAGATGGTCGACGGCGGCCTGCTCGGGCGCAAGAGCGGCCGCGGCTTCTACGTCTACCCCGAAGGCCCGGCGGCGCTGCCGGTGGCGGTGCACGAAGCACCGTCCACCGCGCGTGAAGTCAGCGTGCACGGCGAAGGCCCGATCGGCGACGCGCTGGAGCAGGCCGCCACGCAGGCACTGGCCGCGCAAGGCTGGGGGCCGCAACGCCGGCAGGGCAGCGGCTGGACCGGCCTGGAGGTAGACGGTGCGCGGCTGGTACTGACCGACGGCCGCAGCGCGCGGGCCGTCGCCGCGGCCACCGGCATTGCCGATCTCGCAGTGTTCGACCGGCCGCTGCAGCAGCCGATGGCCCCGGGCAGCGCGCTGGCCTATGCGCTGGCGCCGAACGCTTCGCAGTCATGGCAGGCGCAAGCGCCGGCGTGGCTGCATGCGCTGGGCTTCACGCCGCTGCGGCTGGCCGATGCACCGGGGCTGGTGGTCGCGCGTACCGTGGCGATGCTCATCAACGAAGCCAGCGACGCGGTGCTGCAGGGCGTGTGCAGCCCCGAGGGCGCGGACGCCGCGATGCAACTGGGCGTCAACTGGCCCCGGGGGCCTTTCGACTGGCTTCGCAGCTGGGACTCGGCTGGCGTGGCCGCCGTGATCGCAGCGCTGGACAACACCTACCGCGGCGAGCGTTACCGGCTCAGCCCCAACCTGGAGCGCGGCACCTGGGCGAACTAGCGCCGCCGCGATGGCTCCACCTCGCCCGGCCGGACTTGCAGGCGCGCTTGCAGGCGCGCTTGTGTGCGAACTTGAGCGCGCGCTCATGGGTGCGCTTATGGGTGCGCCCATGGGTGCGCTGATGGGTGCGCCTGTGTGCGCCTGTGTACGCTACCGAACGGTGCGTCCTCGTCAGGCGCCAAATAATGCAGAGCTAATCCAAAGTGCCGGGGTCAGCATGGCTCCGTTCGCCTCACCACTGCGCGAGGATCAATCGATGATCGAGATGAATCCAGCTGTCCCCGGGTCCGGAGTCGCCTTCGCCGGCATCGGCGCCAGTCCCGAACTCGACACCGCGCTGCGCGAACTGACCGAGTGCCGCCGGCAATGCGCCGCGGCCGAGAAGGCGCTGGTTGCATCCCAGCGCGCGCTGCGCCTGCTGCAGCGCAGCTTGTCGTCTTCGCGTGCAAGCGAAGCCCAGGCACGCGCACTGGCCGGCCGCGACCCGCTCACCGGCCTGCCCAACCGGCTGTCCTTCGGCGACTGTGCCGCCGCCGCGCTGACGCGGCAGGCCGAGCAGTTGCAGGGCCTGTGCCTGCTGTTCATCGACCTCGATGGCTTCAAGGCGGTGAATGACTGCCTGGGCCATGCGCACGGCGACTCTCTGCTGAAAGTGGTGGGCGCACGGCTGGTCCACGCCGTTCGTGGCGAAGACCACGTGGGCCGCTATGGCGGCGACGAGTTCGTCTGTCTGATGCCGCAGGTGCATGGCGCAGACGACGCGCTGGCCATCGGCCGCAAGCTGATCGACGTGGTGTCCGCCCCGGTCCAGCTGGGCAGCGTCACGGTGCAGGTGCGCGCCAGCGTGGGCGTGGCCATGTTCCCGCACGACGGCCAGACGGTGGACGCGCTGGTCGACGCCGCCGACCGCGCGATGCTCTCGGCCAAGCTGTACCGGCAGGGCGTTTGCCTGGCCGGGCGCATGCCCTCGCCGTACACCGAACTGCCGCCGCCGGCACCCCCTGTGCCGGCATGGTCGGTCGTCCGCGCCATCCGCTGAGCGGGTTTTCCTGGCCCGCCGCTTCGGCGGCTTCGGCCGGCGGCGTCTGAACGACCGATGAAGCAGGAGTGACTCGGGAAGACTCTCTGCGGGAGATTACCCGGAGTGTCCCGAATGTCACGCCGCCGACACAGCCGCTGACTACGGTTGCCAGCGCTCAGTCACCAGCGCGCCCGTCGGCCTGCACACTCCGAGGATTCACGACATGACCCATCGCCCTCCCGCCCTGACCGCCTTGCTGGTGGCCGCCACAAGCCTGGGCATGCTGGGCGCCCACAGCCCGGCGCACGCGCAGCCGACCATCAACGTCAACGGCACCGTGCTGCAGGTGCAGGGGCTGGTCGGCGTGGGTCGCATCCCCGCCAACCAGCGCGACGAACATGGCGAGACCTTCGGCTCGATCTCCGGGTTGTTCGCGAATGCCAGCACCTGGCAGCGCAGCGGCAACACCTACAGCGGCAGCTTCATCGCCGCGCCGGACCGCGGCTACAACATCATGGGCACCACCGACTACACACCGCGGCTGAACACGCTGCAGATGAGCTTCACGCCAGCGCCCCTGGCCGCCAGCGGCCTGCCGCAGAACCAGATCGGGCTCACGCTGACCCAGGCCACGCGCCTGTTCGAAAACATCCCCGGCGGCGGCACACAACTGTTCAGCGGCCTGGACCCCAGGCCGGGCGGTGTCGCCACCGGCGGCGCCCGCGCGGCGACGGCCACGCTGCCCGAGCTGCCGCAGGCCTTCAACGGCAAGCTGGCACTGGACGCCGAAGGCATCGTCGTGCTGTCCGACGGCTCGCGCCTGGTCAGCGACGAGTACGGCCCTTCGCTCTACCGCTTCAACGCCGGCGGACAGTTCCTCGGCGCCCTGCCCGTCGCCGCGTCGGTGCGGCCACTGCGCGGCGGCGTGACCGACTACAGCTCGAACAACCCGACCACCGGCCAGCCAGGGCCCGCCCCTACCAACCCGAGCTACGGCCGCAGCAACAACCAGGGCTTCGAGGGCCTGAGCGTCAGCCCGGACGGCCGCACCCTCTTCGTCGGACTGCAGAGCGCGGCGCGCCAGGACGGCGCGGCCACCGGCGCCTCCTTCCGTGACCACACGCGTCTCTTCACCTACGACCTGAGCAACCTCGACGCGATCACGCTGACCGCTGAGTACGCCGTGCTCCTGCCCAAGTTCGTGCAGGGATCCAACACGCTGGTGGCGGCGCAGAGCGAGTTGCTCGCGCTGTCGAACACCCAGCTGCTGATCCTGCCGCGCGACAGCAACGGCCTGAACGTCGGCACCGGGCAGAGCCTGCTGCGCCGGGTGGACGTGATCGACATCAGCGGCGCCACCAACATCCTGGGCCAGCCCTACGAGGGCCAGATCGCGCCGGCCGGCGTGCTCAACCCGGCGATCAGCCGGGCCGTGAGCGTGCCGTTCCTGAACCTCAACGACGCCACGCAGCTGTCGCGTTTCGGCCTGGGCAACGGCAACACGTTCGGCGTCGACAACCTGAGCGAAAAGTGGGAAGGCCTGGCACTGTTGCCGGCGCTTGACCCCGCGGCGCCGAACGACTGGTTCCTCTTCATTGCCAACGACAACGACTTCTCCACCGTCGACGGCTTCCAGGCTGGTGGCGCTTACGTCTCCCTGCAGGGGGATATCGACACGATGTTCCTGGCCTACCGCGTCACCATCACGCCGGTGCCGGAACCGGCCAGCCTGGCGATGTTGCTGGCCGGCGGCGCGCTGCTGGCCGCGCGCGTGCGCCGCAGCGCACGCACCGGAGCCTGAGCGCCCGCGCCCACGACCCGCGCTTTAGGCCCCGGCGCACAGGCGGTGCTGGGCGGCTTGCGCAATCCGGCACGCAACGCCGACTGCAGCCGCGCCAACACGCTGATCACCGAAGTGCTCAAGCTGCCCAACGCGCAGCAAAGGCTGGCGATTCGCCTGATCTTCGAGCAGGGCTGAGGGCAAACTCGGGGCGCATCACGTTCCGCACGCGGTGGCGCGCTCAAGTTCCGCGGGGTAGTCACCTGGTGGCTGCGAGGCCATGCGGCCCTGTGTATCGTGCCTTCTTGCGCATCTGCCACCTCGCGCGGTCCCCGTGTTCGACCCCTACCGCCCATGAACCCGCCCCGTCCTCCACCCGCCCGCCGCCCGCCGCGCTGGACCAAGTGGCCGCTGATCCTGCTTGCACTCACGGTGGTGGGCGCCCTGCTGTGGCGGCAACTGCCCGGCGCCGCTTATCCGACCGACCTGTCGCGTATCGGCGCCGGGCGCGCGACGCTGGTGCTGGCCTACGACAGCAACTACGTCGGCAGCGCCCAGGTGATGGAGCTGATGAACGGCATCCGCGCTGACTACGCCGGGCGCGTCGACTTCCTGGTGGCCCACCTGGCGATGGCCGACGCGCAGACCTTTGCCGCGCGCCACGCCGCGCGCGACGGCACCGTGCTGCTGTTTGCCGGCGACGGCCGCCGCGTGGGCGTGCTGCACCAGCCGCGCAGCCACGATGAACTGCGCCGCGCGCTGGCCGAAGCCTTCGGCAACTGAGCCAGCGGCAAGTGAAGGGTTTCAGCCCGCGCCACAACGGCCGATAACCACACATGCGCTTTTCTCTGCGGCACTGGCTGGGCTCGCTGAAGCTGCGTCTGTCGCTGGGCGGCATCTTCGCGCTGGCGCTGGGCATCGGCGTCACCACGACCGTGCTGGAGCAGCGCGCGCGCGTCGACACCCTGGCGGCGCGCGAGCAGGCCGACATCGCCGAGGCCGAGCGCGTGGCCCGCATGCTCGGGCGCCAGGTGTTGTTGCAGCAGCGCGCGCTGGCCGCCGTCGCCGAGCAGCTGCCGGTGCAAAGCCTGGGCCAGCCCACAGCCCTGCGCGAGTACCTGCACGGCAAGCCGACGACCAAGCTGCTGTTCGACAGCGTCACCATCGTCGACGCCGATGGGCTGACCCGGTTGATGCAGGACGCCGACGGCATCCACCGATCCGAAGTCTCGCTGGCCGATCGGCCGTTCTTCCGAACCGCCCTGGCCGAGCGCCGCGCCGTCATCTCGGAGCCCACCGTCTCGCGCCTGTCGGGCGAGTTGGTGGTGGAGATGGCGCACCCGCTACGCGAGGGGCGCGGCGTGCTCGTCGGCGCCTTGCGGCTGAAGACGCGCGACTTGCTGGGGGGCATCACCGACGGGCAGGGCGACGATGCCGCGGGGCTGCTGCTGGTCAGCGACGCGCACGGGCGCATCCTGGCCCATCAACGGCCCGAACTTCTGGGTGCGCCGCTGACCGCCGTGCCCGAGCTCGCGCGGGCCCTGGAAAGCTGGCGCGCCGCGGGCGCGCCCGTCGAGCCCGCTGGCCTGGCCTACCCCGACGCCCATTCGTTGGTGGCGCTGGCCGGCGTGGCCGGTCCGGACTGGTTGGTGTGGAAGTACAGGGACCGCGCCGAGGTGCTGGCGCCGCTGGTCGACGCGCGGCGCGAGGCCCTGCACTGGGCCGTCGGGCTGATCGCGGCGCTGTCGCTGCTGACCTATCTGACCATCGGCGCGCTGCTGCGGCCCCTGGCGCGCGTGCAGGCGCGCGCAGAACACCTGTTCGACGAGGGCCGTGACCCGCTGTCGGGCTGGCCCGGCGCAAGCGGCGAGATCGGTCGGCTCGAAGCGGTGCTGCGCCGTGTGGGCGCCGAGCGGACGCAGCTCGAGCGTGTCAAGCGCGACGTGCTGCAGCGCCTGCAGTCGGTGATGGGCGCAGCCCCCATCGGCATCGCATTCAGTCGCGAGCGGCGCTTCGAACTCGTCAGCGCCCAGTGGTGCAGGCTGCTCGGCTGCGCCGACGGTGCGCTGCTGGGCGAACTGGCCTGCACCATCTTCGCGTCCAACGAGGACTACGCGCGATTGGGCCCGCTGGTCCGCGAGTCCTTCGCCCGTGGTCACGCGTACGAAGGCGACTGGGCATTGCTGCGCGGTGACGGTTCGCGCTTCTGGGGCCGACTGCGTGCGCAGCCGGTGTCGCCGACCGACGCGGTGGCCGGCACCATCTGGACGCTGCACGACGTCACCGAAGAGATCGCGTCACGCGAGAAACTGGAGTGGTCGGCGCACCACGACCGGCTGACCGGGCTGGCCAACCGCGCGGCGCTGGAACGCCGACTGGCCTTGGTGTTCGCTGACGTGACCCGTGCCAAGCCCGCAGCGTTGTTGATGTTGGACCTGGACCGCTTCAAGCTGGTCAACGACCGCCACGGCCATGCGGCGGGCGACGCGGTGCTGCGCGCCGTCTCGGCCGCCGCGGCGATGCGTGTGCGCGAAAGCGACCTGCTCGTGCGACTGGGCGGCGACGAGTTCGCCCTGGTGCTGGAGCGCTGCACCACCGAGGTGGCGCTGCGCCTGGCAGATGACCTGAGCGCCGCCGTGACCGGCGTGCAGCTGCGCTGGAACGGCGAGTTGCTGGGCGTGGGCGTGAGCGTCGGTGTCGCCATGCTGGACGAGCACATCGCCGGTGCCGAAGACTGGCTGGCCGCAGCCGACCGCGCCTGCTACGAAGCCAAGGCCGCCGGCCGCGCCTGCGAGCAGCAGCCCGCACCCTTGCGCCTGGTGGCCGACGCGCGCGGCTGACCGGCATTCGCACGTCCCGGCCGCAACCCTGCGGCACCGCCTCGGGCGGCCTCTCGACATCGGCCCGCGGGCCCATCGTTGCTACCGGCTTTGCGAAAGAAGAATCTTCGTGAGGCTTTGCCAGTTTCGGCATGATCCTGCGTCGAGGCCACGATGCCGGAGCAAAACCATGTCACTGCCCAGCGCAGATCGACGGACCCTGTTGCGTCACGGACTCTTGCTGAGCGCTTGCGGCATGCTGCCTGCGCATGCGCAGCCTCGCCGCGAACTGCCGGCGACCTCACCGCCCACATCACTGCCTAAATCACTGCCGCCATCGCCCCCGACAGCCGTGGCACCGCTCATGCGCCTCATTCCGAGCAGCAGTGAGCCCGTGCCGCTGGTCGGGCTAGGCAGTTGGATCACCTTCAACGTGGGCAACGACCCGGCCGCGCGCGAGCAATGCGCCGACGTCATGCAGGCCTTCTTCGGCGCTGGCGGCAAGCTCATCGACTGCTCGCCCATGTACGGCTCGTCGCAGGAAGTGATCGGGCACGGCTTGCGCAGCCGCAACGCGCTGGCCCGCGTGTTCTCGGCCGACAAGGTATGGGTCAGCCCGGGGGGGCGCGGCCCGGCGCAGATCGATGCCTCCACCAGCCGCTGGGGCGTGCCGCGCTTCGACCTGCTGCAGGTGCACAACCTGCTGTCCTGGCAGGACCACCTGGTGACCTTGTTCGCGATGAAGGCGGCCGGGCGGCTGCGCTACGTCGGCATCAGCACCTCGGAAGGCAGGCGACACGCAGAGGTGGAGCAGATCATGCGCAGCCAGCCGCTGGACTTTGTGCAGGTGACTTACAGCCTGCGCGATCGCCGCGTTGAAGAACGCATCCTGCCGCTGGCCCAGGAACGCGGCATCGCCGTGATCGCCAACCGCCCGTTCGAGCAGGGCGACCTGCTGCGCACCTTGGCCCGCCACCCGCTGCCGGCCTGGGCCGCTGAGCTGCAATGCAGCAGCTGGGCCCAGTTCGCCCTGAAATTCGTCATCTCGCACCCGGGCGTGACCTGCGCCATCCCGGCCACCACCCGCGTCGACCATGTGCGTGAGAACCTCGCGGCGGCCACCGGCCGCCTGCCCGACGCTGCCGCACGCGCGCGCATGGCGGCCTACACCGACAAGCTGCCGTGAGCGAATGGTGGAGCTACCGTCCGGGCAGTTTCCTGCTGTTCTCGCAGCGCACCTACGGCAGTCTGGCGGCGTCGTACAACGCCGAGATCTGGCCGCTGCAAGCCGTGCTCGTCACGCTAAGCCTGGTGGCGCTGGTCGTGGCAGCTCGATCGCGGTCGCCGCTGCTCGCACGCCTGGTCTGGTTGCTGCTGGGCGGCGCGTGGTGCTGGGTGGCCTGGGCCTTTCACCTGCGCCGCTTCAGCACCATCAACTGGGCCGCGGAGTACCTGGCCTGGGTCTTCGCCTTGCAGGGCATGGCGTTGCTTTGGGCCGGTGCAGTGCGCCCGGGCCTGTCGTTCGAACCCCGCTCGCCGGCCCGCAGCGTGTTGGGGCTCGGGATCGTTGCGGTGGCGCTGCTGGCGTGGCCGCTGCTCGGCCTGATGTTGGGCCGGCCCTGGGCGCAGGCCGAGAGCTTCGGTTCGTTTCCCGACCCCACGGCGATTGCCACGCTCGGCTTCCTGACGCTGGCGCCGCGCGCGCCGGGGTGGCTGATCGTCATCCCGCTGGCGGTCAGCGCGCTGGGCCTGGCCGTGGCGTGGGCGCTGCAAGCCGCAGCGCCATGATAGGAGCGCCATGACAGGGGCTCAACCCGTGGTCCCGGGGCTTTCGCCATGACCAAGCTGCTGTGGGTGCTGCTGCCGCTGCTGCTGGCCGGTGCCACGTTGGCGCTGATGGCGCTGCGCGGGCGCATGCCTTCGCGATTGGCGCTGAACGTCTGGTCCAGCCTGTTTCTCCTGGTGTACGTGCTGGGCACCGCCGGTCTGGGCATCTTCTGGGTCGCCAACCAGCATTTGCCGGTGTTCGACTGGCACTACCTGTTCGGCTACGCCACCGTACTGCTGTTGGTGCTGCACCTGGCCTTCAACTTCCGTGTCGTCTGGCAACACCTGGCGCGACGACCCCCGCCTGCGCCGCGCGAGGGCACGGCGCGCGTTCTGAAAGCCGGTCTCGGGCGGCGGCCTGCACTGGGGGCCCTGGGCATGCTGGGCGCCACCGCGTTGGCCGGCGGCGCGTTCGTGCTCGGGCTGCGGCATGGCCGCACCGAACTGCGCATCGAGCCGGCCACCGGTCCGGCCGCCGGTGCTGGCGTGGGGACTGCCGTCGACCAAGCGGCGACGGCCTTGGCGCTGGTGGAACAGTTCCACGAGTTCTCGGCCCATTCCCGCGCCGGCCTGCTGCGCCGCGCGCCTGGTGTCGCCTGGGGCGACCCGCCGCCGCCCTTCAAGCCTTACCCGATCAGCCCAGGGGCCGCGCGCATGGTGCTGCCTTCGCCGCATTTGGCGCGCGACGTCAGGGACGGCAGGCCCTTCGATGCCGGCGCTCTGGGTGCCGTGCTCTGGCACACCGCCGGCGTGAGCCAGCAAAGCGGCACGATTGCCTTTCGCACCTCGCCCTCGTCCGGTGCGCTGTTCTCCACCGAGCTCTACGTCGTGGTGCGGACGGTCGCAGGTATCGACGCCGGCGTGTGGCACTACGACGCCAGAACACACGCGCTGCAGCAGCTGCCAGGCAGTCCGCCAACCGAGCTTGAGATGGGTCTGCAAGCCGGTGCGGCGCCCGATGACACGTTCGCGGTGGTGGTGGCCACCGCCATCTTCAGGCGCAGCGGACACAAGTACCGCGACCGCACTTACCGCTACGTGCTGGCGGACCTGGGTCACGCGCTGGAGAACCTGCAGGTTGCGACGCAGGCACTGGGTGCGGCCACGATGCTGCAGCGGCGTTTCGACGAAGCGCGCACTGCGGCCCTGCTGGGGGTGGACGAAGCCGAAGAGGGCGTGCTGGCGTTGGCCGTGTTGCGTCCGGCCGGCCGGGCGCCGAACGGCGACGCCACCCGCTGGCAGGCGCCCGTGCTGTCCACAGTCGGCGCGGCGCCGTTGGGCGTCACCGATGCCATGCACCGCGCCACCTCGCTGCGGGCTGCGGCCTCAGCGCCTGCTGTGGTGCCGCTGTCGCCGCTGGTGTCGCTGATGCCGGAAACCAGCGCGGCAAACACGATGCCGCTGCCCCCGCCGATGACTGCGCTTGTCGATCCATTGAGGATCATTGCGCAACGTCGTTCGGTGCGACGTTTTGCAAAGTCGGCGCTGCCGCTGCAGGCGCTGTCGGCGCTGTTGTCGGCCATGGGCCGGCCGACGCCACAGTTGTCAGACGCCGTGCGCATCGACGTCGTGACGCAGGCCGTGCAGGGCCTGGAGACAGCGTCGTGGCGCTATGACCCGGCCGCGCACGGCCTGCGCATGCGCGTGCGCCATGACGGCGGTCTGCGCCGACGCTCGCGCGCCGCCGCCCTGGACCAGGATGTGATCGGCGACGCGGCCGCGGTGTTGGTGCTGTCCATGGCCCGCGCCGCTTTTGCTGCCGACCCCAGCGGGCCGGGGCGCGGCTACCGGCACGCCTTTCTCGAGGCCGGGCTGGTCGGCGAACGCCTGTACCTGGAGGCTGGCGCACTCGGCTTGGGCGTCTGCGCGGTGGGCGCCTTCTATGACGAAGAAGCGGCTGCGCTGGTGGGCGTGGACCCGCAGCACGAATGGATCGTGCATTTCGCCGCGCTGGGTGTTCCCGCCTGAGGGCAGCCCCGCCCGCGCCAGGGCTGCCACCGCGGCCTTTGGCGCCGGCTTCGTGGACACGGTAAGGTCGACTCCAGGCCGCAAATCAAGGAGCTGGCGATGAATCGATCGGGTTTTTGCGTCTGGGCCTGGCGCTGTGGCTGGTGCCAGTTGCCGCCAACTCCTCGGCGTCCGCGACCAAAGACCGCGTGTTGATCGTGCTCAACAACACGGCGCGTGTACCCGGCAGCGGGCCGGCCACAGGTGTCCGGGCTTGCGAGTACA
>Ga0105046_10000317_pt1 | contig 64928 bp, 55 predicted proteins | sample MAT03_FD_78385 | JGI IMG/M metagenome (GOLD analysis project Ga0105046, IMG submission 78385) | Freshwater microbial communities from Lake Fryxell liftoff mats and glacier meltwater in Antarctica - MAT-03 (megahit assembly) | ecosystem: Environmental > Aquatic > Freshwater > Ice > Liftoff...
GCCCGAGAACCTGTACGTCGCGCCGCTGTCGCTGGCCGACGAGCTGCCGCGCCTGTCGGCGCAGAACCGGCTGTTGTTCGCCGAGCAGCGCCCGCGGCTGACGGCGACGTTTTTGAGTTCGTCCCCGGCGGGCGTCGACGTTGCGCCGGCGCGGACGCTGGTCGACGTCGGCACGGGCACGGGGGTGTATCTGGCGTTGGTGGCCCGGGAGCCGGCGCTGGCGGGGCACGGGGTGAAGGGCATCGAGCCCTCGCCGCAGTTGTTGGCGTACGCGCGCTTCGCCTACCCGGACATCGCGTTCGCGGAGGGCAGCGCCTACGCGACCGGCGAGGCGGACGGGAGCGTGGATGTCGTCACCGCGAACTTCGTGTTCATTCACCTGCGCAACCCGGACCTGGCGCTGGCGGAGATGTGGCGGATCCTCAAGCCGGGCGGGCTGCTGTACGTCGTCGACGTCAACGACTCGAGCTTCGGCGGTCCGTCGGAGATCGGGAAGATGATCGAGGCGCATCATCGGCACCACGAGGGCGACCGCACGATCCTCGCGAGCTTGCCGAGGCGCGCGGCGGAATTCGGCTTTGAAGCAGCGGCCCACTACCGGACGACGGTGCGCAACACCGGCGGGGTCGAGCCGAGCTTTGCGACCGACGAGGTCCGGCTCGGGCGCATGGGGATGTGGGGCATGCTGTCGTTCATGGGCCAGCGCGAGGAGATCGACGAGGCGTTTCAGACCGCCCAGGAGCACTACCTCGGCACGAATTGCGAGATCAGCCTCGACGTCGAGACGCAGGTGTTCCGCAAGCCACGCGGAGATTAGGCGCGATGGCGGAGGTCCGAGAGATGCGAGCGGTCGAGTCCAGCGCGGACATCGAGTTCTCCGGGGAGCGCAGCCGGGAGGCGTTCGAGCGCGGCCGGGACGCGCTCGAGGAGGCGACGGAGATCCTCGAGGAGCCGTCGAAGAACATCAAGCGCAAGATCCTGATCTCGCTGAATCTGATCCTCGCATTGGTCGGCACGCTGCATGTGGTGACGCAGTTGATCACGGTCGGGCACCTGCCGGACCCGGCGCGCGACAGCGTGGTGTTGCCGCTGATCGTGTTTATCAACCTCGGCTCGGCGATCTACAACCTGCGCGCGCTGGGCGACGAGCGCCGCGTGAGCGACCGCCTCGACGTCGCGACGCGCTGGGTCTCGATCGTCATCATCCAGCTCGCGTGCCTGATCATCGTCCACTTCAACACGAACACGGCGACGTCCATCCTGATGGACCACACGCTGAGCATCCTGACGATCTTCCTGACGGGGGTGATCCTCGGGCGCTGGGCGGCGCTGGTGTGGTTCGCGGTGACGATGGCGAGCCTGGGGATCGCGGTCTATAACCGCGGCTTCGAGTTCGAGTACGCGTTGATGACCCGGGCCGAGCTGGCGTCCCTGCGCGAGCAAGGGGCGGCGGCGGTGCGCAGCCGGGTCGATGCGGCGGCGGTCGAGGGCCTGGTGCCGCTGCCGCTGGCGCTGTTCGCCGCGGTGTCGGTGGTGTTCACGGGCTTGACGGTGGCGGCGACTTACTTCGAGGCCGGCCTGATCGGCCGGGTGACGGCGGCGATGCCGGCGGCGGTCAAGAAGATCCAGATCGCGGCGCGCGAGAAGCAGCGCCTGGCCTCGGAGAACCTGCGCATGGGGCTCGAGCTCGACGTGGCCCAGCGCCTGCAGGCGATGATCCTGCCGCGTGGCGCGGAGCTGCAAAAGCACGCGGACCTCGAGATCGCGGCGCACATGGTGCCGGCCTCGGAGATCGGCGGCGACATCTACGACGTGCTCGAGGGCCCGGGCGGCTCGACCTGCCTGGTGATCGGCGACGTCACCGATCACGGGCTGGCGTCCGGTGTGGTCATGCTGATGACGCAGGCGGCGCTGCGCACCGCGCTCGAGGCGACCGACGGCGACCTCGTGCAGTCGCTGGTGCGCGTCAATTCGGTGATCTACAAGAACGTGTCGGAGCGCATGGGCGACGGCCGCAACCTGACGCTGTCGCTGCTGCGCTACCACGAGGGGGTGGTCCGGCTGGCGGGGCAGCACGAGAGCGTGATCTTGGTGCGGGCGGACGGCAGCGTCGAGGAGATCGACACGCTGCCGCTGGGGATCAACGTCGGGCTGCTCGGCGAGGTCGACGACATGATGGCGGAGACCAGCTTCGCGTTCGCGCCCGGGGACCTGATGGTGCTCTACACCGACGGCGTGACCGAGGCGGAGCGCCCGGACAACCAGCAGTACGGGGTTTCGCGGCTCAAGGACTCGGTTTCGAGCCGGCGTACGCTGCCCTGCGAGCAGATCGTGCAAGGCGTGTTCACGGACATCTACCGGTGGATCGGCGGCGGCACCGTGTACGATGACATCACCCTGGTCCTGGTGCGCAGGACCTGAGATCGTTGCGAAGCGAGGCGGCCATGGAACATGTCTTCGGCGATTACGACTTCGTCCCCGCGGCGCTGGTGCCCGAGGCCCAGCTCGCGCTCACGCTGTCGCCCAGCGAGCTGACGGCGCACTGGCAGCGCTGCGGGCTGATCTCGGACTTCGTGGCGAGCTACGTGTCGACGGCCTACGCGGCGGGCGACCGCGCGGCGAGCGGTCTGCTGTTCACGGCGATCTCGACGGTGTTTCAGGAGTTGATCGAGAACGCGGCCAAATTCTCGCGCAAGCGCGAGGCCCCGATCTCGGTGCGCGTGAAGCACTACAGCCGGATCTTGATGCTCGAGGTCGAGAACGGGACGACGGCGGCGTTCGCCGCCCGCTTCGAGGAGTACCTCGCGGGCATGCAGGCGGGCGGGGACCTCGACGCGATGTACCTGCGGATCCTCGAGAGCAAGCTCGAGGACGCGGCGGCGGCCCAGCGCTCGGGCATCGGCCTGCTGGTGCTGCGCAAGGACCACGGCATCCGCGTCGGGGTGCGCTTCGGCGAGGACGAACAGGGCCGCCCGACGATCACCGTCCGCGCGTTCCAGACTCTGGAGGGGGTATAAATGGAAGTCCGCGAGACAGAAGCCCTGGTCCGCTTCGCACCGGAGAGCGGGACGGTATTTTTTAGCGGCGCGCTGCGCCTCGCCAACGTCAAGGCCTACGACAACGTGGTCAAGCTGATGCACGACGCGGCGGCCCAGGTGCAGGGCCCGCTGGTGCTCGACTTCAAGGAGCTCAAGTTCCTCAACAGCTCGGGGATCACGGCGGTGAGCCTGTTCGTGGTCGGCGCCCGCAAGGCCAACACCCCGCAACTGCGGCTGGTCGGCGCCAGGACGACGGCGTGGCAGCAGAAGTCGCTGGCCAACTTTCAGATGCTGTGGAAAGACATGGCCGTCGTCATCGAGTGAGCGGCGGGCGCGAGCCTTCAACGGTTCATGGCGGGGGCAGGGCGCCGGCGAAGAACTCGACGCGCGCGCGCCACTGGTCGACCTCGAGGCGGTGGCCGGCGGCGAGGCCGGGCTCGCTGGCGAGGTCGGCGAGCACGCTGCGCGCCTGCGCGTAGTCGCGCGAGCGCACGCAAGCCTCGAGATGCATGAGGCGGGCGCTGCGGAGCAGCTCCGGTGTCGCGAGGCCGGGCTCACCTGGCCCTGGGGACAGGGAGCGGGCGGCGTGGGTGCGGGCCTCGAGACCCTCGCCGACGTTGAGCAGTTGGCGGGTGGCGAGGTAGCTGCCGAGCGCGGCGTGACCGGGCAGGGCGGCGATCTTCAGGGCGGCGTAGAGGCGCAGCACGGCGTGGCTCGGGTGCTCGGGGTTGGGCGTGAAGGGGTCGAAGTAGGCGAGCAGCGGGCCGGCGAGGGTGGCATCGGCGGCGCCCTGGCGCTTGACCTGCAAGGTCCGCTGCTGGTTCTCGCCGAGGCCGCGGGCGAGGGCCCGGGTGAACGCGGCCTCGGCGGTGGCGAGGTCGCCGTGGGCCAGGGCGAGGTCGCCGAGGCGCTCGTCGAGCACGGCCAGCGAGGTGTCGGTCATCGCCGCGCTCTCGGGGCCGTCGGCGGGGGTGCGGGCGGCGGTCTCGGCGAGCGCGAGCAGGGTGGTGGCGGCGAGCTCGAGCATACCGGCCTGGGCCTGGGCGAGCGCGAGGCCGAGGCGGTGCTCCGGGGTTTCGGGCTCGACGGTGCAGAGTTCCTGGAGGGCGCCCAGGCGCTTTTCAGTGTCGCCGCGGGCCTGGGCGAGCGCGGCGGCCCGGGCGAGGTCGGCGGCCCGGTGCGCGCACGGGCGCTGGAAGATCGGGCGTTGCTTGTAGCGCTGGCGCAGCGCCTCGATGTCCTGCGGGCGCAGGGGGCGGGCGGCGAGGAAGGCCAGCCAGTCGGCCTCGAGCGCGGCGAGGGATGTCCCATAGGCCAGGTCGAAGTCGCCGGCGTCGCGGTACAGGCCGGTGAAGGTCGCTACGCCGCGGGTCTCGATCAGCCACAGCGAGAACGATCCGGCGGCCGCGTAGGCGCGGCGGGAGGACTTCCCCCAGAAGCCCAGGCCCATGATCTCGGCCAGCGGCGGACGCAGCTTGAGGCGATCGAGGATCGCGGCCTGATCGTGGAGGTCGAGCGGACCCTCGGGGCGGGGCGCGAGGGCGGTGGCGAAGCCCTCGAGCAGCGCGAGGTTGACGCGTGGGCCGGTCCAGCCGAGCCGCGCCGGGGTGCCGAACACAGGATCGCCGAAGCTGTACGAGAAGGCGTGCGCGAGCTCGTGGTGCATGACCCGGTGCGGGAACGGCTGCTCGTTGAGGTAGATGTGCCCGCGCCACGGCGGGGCGACCTCGGTGGTGCCAGCACCGATCAGCGCGCGCTTGCTCTCGGGGGTCGGGAACACGAAGCTGTGGACCGGCACGGCCGGGGTCTCGCCGACTTTACGGGCCAGCTCGGACCACGCGAACTCGTGCTCCGCGGCGACCAGCACGATGTCGCGGGCGGTGCCGGAGCCCGGCGCGTAGTGAATGACGAAGTGCTCGCTGACGTGGGTGCCGAGCAGGCTGCGCGTGAGGCTGTCGACGCTGCTGTGAAAGCCCCAGTGGGTCGCACGCAGGCCCATGGTGGCGGCCGACGCGGCGCAGACGAGGAAGGCGGCCAGGGTCCATGGGGTTCGCGCGGCGCGGGGTGTTCGCAGCTCGAGCGTGGCGCCGACGGTCATGCGGATCGCAAGCAGGGCAGCGGCGGCGGCGAGCAGGTTGTAGCCGCGAAACCATAGGTAGCGCCCGGAGATCGGGATGGCCTCGTCGTAGATCGGGCCGGCGAAGTAGCCGAAGAAGGGGTCGAAGGCGTAGACGACCGGGTCGAGGTAGATCCGCCACAGGCCCACGAACAAGCACAGCAGCAGCGGCACCAGGGCGAGGCCGAGTTGGCGACGGGGACGGCGGGCGAGCAGGCCGCCCCACAGGCCGGCGACGACGCCGAGCAGGCCGGAGATCGCCGGGCCCATGACGAAGAAGCCGAGGCCGGTCACGATGTCGCAGTTGGGCTGCCACAGGGGAGCGATCAGCAAGATGACCAGCGGGATCGCCAGCAAGATCCCGAGCTCGCGCAGGGCCGTGGCGAACATGGCGGCCAGCGGATCGTCGATCGTGGAGGCGGCGCCTGCGGTGGCTCGGAGGGCGCGTACGGCGTCGATGCCGACGCCGAGGCCGAGCAGCGAGAGCGGCGTGGTCAGTACCAGGCTGCCCTCGTAGCCGAGGGTGCCGACCAGCGGAGCGGCGGTCAGCGCCGCGGTGCCGAGGCCGAGCAGCCAGCGCCGCCGCAGGGTCGACGTGCCGATGTGCCGGCGCAGCAGGGTTCCGGGGCGGCGCATGGTCGGGCAGTATAGCGGCCCTGATGCGTCACGCGGCCTGGTTTCAATGCATTCGTGGCTGCCCTGGCCGTCACGCGCTCACGGAGGTGATCTATCGCTGTCCGGCCTGCGAGGCGCTGCTCGAGGTGGTACACGACCATGATGCTCTGCGCGAGCGCTCACCGGCGCAGTGGATGCGGCTGTTCGATGATCGTTACGGGCGCACGCAGTGGCCGTACGGCAGCGGGGTGTGGAGCAAGCTCGAGTGGGTGCTGCCGACGGTGGACCCGGACAACGTGGTGTCGCTGTTCGAGGGCAACTCGAATTTGTTGTGGGCCGAGCGCTTCGGCAAGCAGATCGGGCTCGACGACCTGTGGATCAAACAATGCGGGATCAGCCACACGGGGTCGTTCAAGGACCTCGGCATGACGGTGCTGGTGTCGGCGGTCAAGCAGGCTATCGCGGAGGGCCGCGGGATCCGGGCGCTGGCCTGCGCGTCGACCGGGGACACCTCGGCGGCGCTCGCGGCCTACGGCGCGGCCGCCGGGATCCCGGTGCTGGTGCTGCTGCCACGCGGAAAAATAAGCGCGGCGCAGCTCGTGCAACCGATCGCCAACGGGGCGCTGGTGTGCAGCCTCGACACCGACTTCGATGGTTGTATGCGCGTGGTCCAGCGCCTGACGGATGACCCGCAGATCTACCTCGCCAACTCGATGAACAGCCTGCGCGTCGAGGGGCAAAAGACGGTGGCGATCGAGATCGTGCAGCAGTTCGACTGGGTGGTGCCCGACTGGGTGCTCATCCCGGGGGGTAACCTCGGCAACGTCTCGGCGCTGGCGAAGGGCTTCGCGCAGCTCCGCGAGCTCGGGCTCACAAGCCGCCTGCCGCGGCTGGTCTGCTGCCAGGCGGCGCACGCGAGCCCGCTGTACCAGGCGTTCGCGCGCGCGCGGGGGGAGGGTCGCCGGCTCGCCGAGTCCGACTACACACCGATGACGGCCCTGCCGACGCTGGCCTCGGCGATCCAGATCGGGGCGCCGGTGTCGTTGCCCAAGGCCGTGCGCGCGCTGGTCGAGTGCGACGGTCTGGTCGAGCAGGCGAGCGAGCAGGAGCTCGCGGACGCGGCGGCGATGGCCGACCGCACGGGCCTGTTCAACTGCCCGCACACGGGGGTCGCGCTGGCCTGCCTGCGCAAGCTGGTGGCGGCCGGGACGATCGCCCGACACGAGCGCGTGGTCGTGGTGTCGACGGCGCACGGGCTCAAGTTCACGGAGTTCAAGGCGCGCTACCACGAGGACGCGCTCGGCTTTCCGGCGCGCCTGGCCAACCGGCCGCACGAGGTGCCGGTGGAGCCCGAGGCGGCGGTGGGTGCGATCCACCGCCTGCTCGATGTCACAGCGACCTGACCCAGGGGACAGGTCGGATCACGGGGCGCCGAGGCGGCGGGCGACCCAGTCGATCGCCGGTGAGTCGTCGCAGATGCCGCTGACGTGCGACTCGAAGTTGATGATCTCGAAGCCGAGGTCCTGGTCCCCGAGCACGCCGGTCTGGCCCTCCGCGAGGGTGAGGACGGCCTTGAGGCCAGAGAACGCGAGGTCGTAGCGGGTCGGCACGGAGCAGCAGTCGGCGCACTCGCACTCCTCGACGACTTGCTGCTCGATGCCGATCTGATCCTGGGCCGCGGCGATCGGGCCGAGCAGGCTGCCGGCGTGATACACCGCGGGCGCACCCTCGGGCTCCTGGGAGTCCCAGATTGCGACGCCGACCAGCTCACAGCCGCCCTTGCTCATCTGGCGCTCGACGACGATCCGCGGACAGGCGGGGATGGCCGCGGGGAGCCAGTCCTTGGGCACGTCGAGGGTCAGCGTCCACGGATCGGCCTGGAGGCAGTTGGCGCCGCAGGGGCAGCCGTCGAGCGCGTAGATCGGGCCGGGGGCGAGGTCGTAGTTGCTGCCGTTGAACTCGAGCGCCCCGCAGCCGGGGTCCTCGCCGATGTGCACGAGATTGGCGTCGACGACGATGCCGTCGCTGCCGCATAAACTGCCACCGCCGGTCGTGGTGCCATCGGTGGTGGCGTCGGTGGTGGCGTCGGTGGTGCTATCGGTGGTGAGGTCGTTGCCGGTATCGGTGGTGGCGCCGGTGGTGACCGGGTCGGTGGTCGACGTGGTCGCGGGCTCGGTGGTCATGGTGCCGGAGCTGGTGGTCGTCTGCCCGGCGGACTCGGACTCCCCGGTGGTGGGGTTGGTCGGGTCGGTGGTGGGATCCCCCGTCGGGTCGCCAGTCGGGCTGCTCGGGCTGCTCGGGTCGCTGCTGCCGGTGCTGCTCTCACCGCCGGTGCTGCCCTCGGTGACCGAGGCGGTGGTGACGTCGTTGTTGCAGGCGAGCAGCAGGCCAGGGATCAAGGCAAGGATAAGGGTTCGCATGTCGGCAGGATAACCGTGCGCGCGGCAGACGTCGAGGTCGCGCTCAGGCCCCTGGAGGTCCGGCGAGCGGCTCAGGCCTGCGCGAGGTACACGCGGATGCGCGTTCGTTTGCCGGCCTGCAGGCGTAGACAGCCGCCCTCGTAGTCGGCGGCCCTCAGCAGCGTGGCCGGATCGAGGACCGGCTCGCCGTTGATCTTCACGGCGCCCTGCTCGATGCGCTGCTTGGCCTCGCGTCGCGACTTGAAGGCCTCGACGCCCGGGAGCGTGACGAGCTCGACCAGCCTGAGCTCGGTGAGCTCGGAGCGGTGCTCGGGCACGGCGCTCCAGTCGTCGCCGCCGCCGAAGGCCTGGCGCGCGGCGGTCTGCGCCTGGTCGGCCTGCGCCTGGCCGTGTAGCAGGCGGGTGGCCTCATAGGCGAGCCGGGCCTTGGCGGGGTTGAGCGCCACACCCTCGGTCTGCGTCATCGCGGCGATCTCGGTGATCGGCAGCTCGGTGAAGACGCGCAGATACTTGGCGACGTCGCGGTCGTCGCAGCCGATCCAATACTGGTAGTAATCGAAGGGCGGCAGGCGCTCGGCGTCCAGCCACACGGCGCCGCGCTCTGTCTTGCCCATTTTCTTGCCGTCGGCGGTGGTCAACAGCGGCAAGGTGAGGCAGTGCGGGGTCGCGGCCCCGTCCTCCGGGGTCATGCGGCGGATGAGCTCGATGCCCGCGACCATGTTGCCCCACTGGTCACTGCCGCCGAACTGCAGGGTGCAGCCGTGGTGGCGGTAGAGGTGCAAGAAGTCGAAGGCCTGGAGCAGTTGGTAATTGAACTCGAGGAAGCTCAGCGGGATCTCGGCGTCGAGGCGATCGCGGTAGGTCTTGACCGTGATCATGCGATTGACGGTGAAGTGGCGGCCGATCTCACGCAGGAAATCGATGTAGCGCAGGGCGAGCAGCCAGTCGGCGTTGTTGAGCATCACCGCGTCGTTGGGCGCGCCGGTGTCGAAGTGTAGGAAGCGCCCGAGCTGGACCTTGAGCGCGGCGGCGTTGGCCTCGATGTCGGACGCGGACAACAGCTTCCTCGCCTCGTTCTTGCCCGAGGGGTCGCCGACCATCGCCGTGCCGCCGCCGACGATCACGATCGGGCGGTGACCGCAGCGCTGCAGCGCGCGCATCGCCATGACCTGGACCAGGTGGCCGGCGTGCAGCGAGGCGCCGGTCGGGTCGTAGCCGACGTAGAAGGTGACCATGCCGGACGTCATGTCCGAGTCGATCGCGGCGAAGTCGGAGGCCTGCTCGAAGTAGCCGCGCTCGAGGAAGGTCGCGAGGGCAGGGGAGCGCGCTTGAACGGCGGGGGCGGCGGTCATGACCGCGGGAGGATAGCGCACTCCGGTGGCCCGCTGGCATGACCCTGCATGACCCTGCATGACCCTGCATGACCCTGCAGGACCCGGGCGAGCGGTCTCACGGGGCTGCGGGCGTGTCCTTGGGCTGTTCTTGCAGGGTGACGAGGCGCTGCTCATGCTCGTCGAGGGTGCGGCGCAGGCTGACCAGGCGGTCGGTGACGCGCCGGCGAAACCGCTGGTGCAGGTCCTTCTCGCGGAACAGCTCGTCGGCGAGCTGCATGGCGACCAGCAACGCGACGCGCTGGAGGCCGCTGCTGTTGGTGATCCGTCGGCCCCCGGAGAGCACGCGCAGATGAGCGTCGACGTAGTCGGCGAGCTGGTGGACGTAGTCGGCGCCCTCGTCGCTGCGGATGGTGAGCTGCTGCCCGGCGATCTCGACCTGAACCGACCGTTTCACGCGGGCACGATAACGCGGGCGCGGGCCGCTGTCACCGCTTCGTCGCTGGCCGGGGGCCGAGGACATGACCGGCATGACCCGCATGACCTGCATCGCCTGCATGGCCTGCATCGCCTGCATGGCCTGCATCGCGTGCATCGCCCGCATGACCGCGGTCGTCCGCGCGAGGTGCATGACCGGTGGCGGCGTACACCTCGGCGGCGGCGGCGTGCAGGTCGGCGGTGTTCCACGGGGTCGCCAGCGCCTCGGCGAGGGCGGTCTGGGCGGCGTCCAGGCGCCCGGCCGCCCGGTACGCGCGGCACAGCGAGATCCGGCGGCGTGGACAATGTCGATGTAGAGCGGGACCACTGCGGCGACGGCCGCGATCGTCACGGCGATGAAGCCTGCGGTCTTGCGTGTTGTGTTCACGCTCAGACCCCTGAAAGCACGCACAGGGGCGGTAAAAGCCGGCCCTGAGTGCTGTTTGCGATAACGAGCGCCTGCTTCCGGGATCGCCCGCAAGCCGCATCTCGCCTCGTCTTGCACTGCGTCGGCGCTTGCACACCGTGGGGCCCGGTAGTCCCGTGGAGGTTGCGGCGAGGCGTGTAACGCTGCGCCAGACCGGCGCGTTCATGGGGATGGTACGGAGCACGGACGCTGCGTTACTCTCTCGCTGCAACCCTACAAGGACTTGATGATGCGTACTTCTACTTGGCTCTTGACCCCCATCTTCGCCCTTTCCCTCGCCGCTTGCGGCGACGACAAGGACGGCGAGACCGACGGCACGACGACCGCCGCGATGACGACCACCAACGCGACGACGACGGATCCGATGACGACGACGGTGGACCCGACCACGTCGACCGATCCGACGATGACGACGATGACGACGATGACGACGATGACGACGATGACGACGATGACGACGATGACGACGGACGGGACGACGACCGATCCCGACCCGACGACCACGGGCGTCACCACCGACGGCACGACGACGGATCCCGGGACGACCACCGACGGCACCACCGGCGAGCCGGTCGACCTCGACTGTGCGTCGTACTGCGCGCTGTACGAGAGCGGTTGCAAGGACTTCAGCGAGTACGCCAACACCCAGGAGTGCCTGGACCAGTGCGGCCAGTGGCCGGTCGGTCTGCCCGGCGAGACCGCGGGCGACAGCCTCGGTTGCCGTACCTACCACGTCGGGGTCGCCAACATGGCCGACCCCAACGTACACTGCCCGCACGCCGGCAAGAGCGGCGACGAGACCTGCGTCTCGGCGGACGCGCCGACCTGCGACGACTACTGCGCGAGCTACTTCAGCAGTTGCACGGAAGACCTCAACCTGTACGAGGACATGGCCGACTGCCAGGACCAGTGCATCGAGTGGTACCCCGGCACCAAGGGCGCGACCGCCGGTGACTCGATCGGCTGCCGCGAGTACCACGCCGGCGTCGCCATGGCCGAGCCGATGGTCCACTGCCCGCACGCCGGCCCCGGCGGCGCGGACGTGTGCGTCACGCCGTGAGCTGACAGTCGGGCGACCGGCTGGGGTCCATGGGATCCCTGATGGATGCGGTCCTGGTGACCGCATCCATTTTTACGTCAATGACATCACTGGCTCTGGGCCTCGGCGAGGCGTTGGGCCTCGTCGCTGGCTCGCAGGGCGGCGATGACCTCGTCGATGTCGCCGTCCATGAAGTCGTCGAGCGCGTGCCGGGTCAGGCCGATGCGATGATCGGAGATGCGGTCCTGCGGATAGTTGTAGGTGCGGACCTTCTCGGAGCGGTCGCCGGTGCCGATCTGGCCCTTACGCTGGGCGGCGCGGTCGGCCTCGTACTTCTGGATCTCGCGGTCGAGCAGGCGGGAGCGCAGCAGTCGCATCGCGATCTCGCGGTTCTTGATCTGCGACTTCTCCTGCGCGCAGTGGACGGCGAGCCCGGTCGGCACGTGGGTGACGCGCACGGCCGAGTCGGTGGTGTTGACGTGCTGGCCGCCCGAACCGCTGGCGCGCATCGTCTGGACCTCGATGTCCTTGGGGTTGATGACGATGTCGACCTCCTCGGCCTCCGGCATGATCGCCACCGTCGCTGTGGATGTGTGGATCCGGCCCTGGGCCTCGGTCGCGGGCACCCGCTGGACCCGATGTACGCCGCTCTCGAACTTGAGCATCGCGTAGACATCCTTGCCGCGGATCAGGCCCGTGATCTCCTTGAAGCCGCCCGCGGACGCCTCACTGGCGCTCATGACCTCGACCGACCAGCGGTGCCGCTCGGCGTGGCGGGTGTACATGCGCCACAGGTCGGCGGCAAACAGCGCCGCCTCCTCGCCGCCGGTGCCGCCGCGGATCTCGAGGATCACGTTGCGGCTGTCGTTGGGGTCGCGCGGTAGGAGCAGACGCTGGAGGTCGCGCTCGAGCTGGGCCCGCTGCTCTCGTAGCTCGCGGATGTCGTGCTCGGCCATCTCGCGCATGTCGGGGTCGGCGAGCAGCTCCTCGGCGCCGGCGAGGGCGGCCTCGACTTGCACGAACTGCGCGAGGGTCAGCGCGATCGGGGCGATCTCGCCGTGCTCACGTGACAGCGCGAGGAAGCGGAGCTTGTCCCCGACGATCTCGGGGTCGCAGAGCATCGAGCCGAGCTCGTCGTGACGATCGGCGATGCTGTCGAGCTTGGCGCGGAGGGAGGCTTCCAGGCGGCGCAAGCTATCACTCCGGAGCGCACGCCGCAACGCGGGGCCAGACGTTGCCAGGCGGCGCCCAGGCGGGCTAAAGAGTGGACCTTCGGATGTCCGCAGGTCCAGACAGCCGCGAGGGCCGTGACGGCCGGCTCGCCCGCAGTGAGGGTCCGCAGGATCCCGCGAGCGCGTCCGTCGGTACCTCTGGCTCGCCGACCACCGCTGGCTCGCCGACCACCGCTGGCTCGCCGACCACCGCTGGCTCGCCGACCACCGCTGGCTCGCCGACCACCGCTGGCTCGCCGACCACCGCTGGGACCTCCGCCTCGGAGGGGCCGCTGGCGGCGCCGCGGTGGTGCGCTCGGCTCGGGTTTTGTCGCGACATCTGGGCGGGGCGGGCGCGTGTGGTCGTCGACCTCGAGGTCGAGGCTTCGTTGCGGGAGCCGCGGCGCATGCCCGGCACGGCGGCCGCGATGCTCACGGAGTTGGTGCCCGAGCGGGCCAACACGGTGTGGTTGCTGGCCGAGCGCCCCGGTGACCTCGCGGGTCCGCGGCGTCGCGGCGTACACCCGCTGGAGGACCTCGACGGCCTGCTCGCGCAGGCGCCGTGGGAGGTTGCGATCGCTGAGCTCGGGCAGTTCTTCGTCGAGACGGCGAGCCTCTCGCGCTTCGCTGCGCGGGCGCGCGGACGCCTGGAGAATCGCCTCGACACGCGGGCTTTTCGCCTGCTCGGCGCGCTGGCCGAGGGCGCGGCCGAGGGCCGCACGGTGATCCTGTCGGTGCCAGCGGCGAGCCGTGGCGGCCTCGGCCTCGCGGATTTTCAGGATCTGCTCGAGCAGCACTTCGCGCGCTCCCGGGTCTATGCGCTGGCGCCGGTGCCGGTGGCGGTCGTGGTCGACTGCGGCGAAGTGGTCCGCGAGGAGGACGACGAGGGCGACGCGGGCGAGGAGGACGACGACAGCGGGCCGTCGCTGGCCTTCGACAATCGCATGGGCGAGGACCTGCGCTACGACACCTATCTCGCGCTGGTCAACGCGCCAGCGGAGCCGGAGGGCGTGACCCTGGTCGAGCTGCCGGCGCCGGCCGACTTGGGCTCGCGCACGGCCGAGGGTCCGCGTTCGGCCGAGACGACGCGGGCCAGCCGCGGCGATGCTGAGCTCGAGAACTCGAGGATCCAGCTCGGCCAGGCGCGGCGGCAAGTCGAGCTCGCGGCGATCGCCCGGCAATCGCTGGTCGAGCAGCTCGACGCGGCGCAGGCCCGCGTCGACAGTCTCGAGGACCAGATCGCCGAGCAGCAGCGCCGCAGCAGCGACTCCGCCAGCGAGACCGGAGAGCGCCGTGTGGCGCCCGAGCTTGGCCTCCCGACGTCGGCGGCCGCGGCGGTCGATCCACGGCCGGACGCGACCCAGGCGACGATCCTGAGCCTGCGCTGGGAGCTTGAGCAGACCCGCGAGGAGCTACGCAAGGCCCTCGGTCGGCCGGTCGACGCGCTCGAGCGCGAACTGGCCTCGCTGCGGGCGCAGCTCGGCGTTTCGGGCGGCGAGTAGCTCGCCGCCGGGGGCGCGCGGCCTCGGCGGGCGATGTTCGCGTGCGCGCGGGCCTCGGCGGGCCGCGCTCGGTTGCCCGGCCCGGGGGCATGGGACTATGCTCGCCCGGCGCGCCATTTCCCCCCTGGCGACACCGACCTTCCGCGCCTCGCCTGCCTTGTTCCTGGCCCACGGGCCCTGGCCCTTCGGGCCGAAAATTGCGCCGCGCCTGACCAGCGCGGCTCTGCGCACGCGAACGCCCGGATCCTAACTAGCGAAAGCAACTGGCCATGAAAGTCTCCCCCGAAGCGCCGATCCCCGACTGGTCGGGCCTTGAAACCGCATTCGAACACAACGCCCCGGACCATCACGCGTACCTCGACCTCAGCAACGGGCAGGTCGTCACGATCAACGACAGCCGCCCGGAGGACGAAGAGAAGCGCCTGCTCATCAGCAAGAGCACCGGCCGCTTCGTGCACCTCGACCCCGCGTCCTCGCGCGAGCAGTACCGCTGGATGGAGCGCTTCGTCGCCTCCGTGGAGGATGCCAGCCTGCGCGAGCGCCTGGTGCTGGCGATCGACGGCAAGGGCGCGTTTCGGCGGTTCAAGGACGTCTTGCTGTCGTACCCGGTCGAGCGCGACCGATGGTTTAGCTACCGCGCCAACCTGCTGCACATCTACATCGACGGCTGGCTCGCCGGCCAGGAGGTGCTGCTCGGCGCCTACCCGCCGTGGGGCAAGCCGGAGGAGCCGGAGGAGCCCAACGTGCCGCTGGAGAAGCCGCCGGGCGAGCGCGGCGCGGGGGCCTCGGAGATCCTGCGTCGCACCGCTCGTGACCTCATCGACCGCCTGCCGGCGCTCGAGCTGCCGGCCGCGATCGCGTACCTGCAATACCTGCACGAGCGCGGCCCATCGGTGACCGAGCCGCCGACGTGAGCGCGACCGGGCCCACAGGGCGCGAGCCAGCGGACTCTCGGGACATGTCCCGAGAGACAGCCCGCGACTTCAACCGCTTCATCGGCGTCAACCTCGGCGGCGGCCGCGGCAAGACCACAGCGGTGGCTCGCCTCGAGCGGAGCGGCCGCGGCGTGCGTCTGGTCGAGGCGCGCATGCGCCACGGCCATCGTGGCGGCGGCGAGGACACGGCAGCCGACCTGGGGGACCCGCTGTTCCGCGACGAGGTGCTGGTCGGCTATCTGCTGCGCAACCTCGACGACGAGACCGCGGTCGCGATCAACGCACCGCTGACCCTGCCGCCGTGTATCCGCTGTCCGCTGCCGTGTCCCGGGGTCCAGGCCTGTGAGGTCCCGGTGGTCGCGTGGATGCGCCGTCATGCGCCCGCGCTGCTGACCCACCGCGGTCGCAGCGATCGCGGCAAGCCGGCGGTCACGCCATACACGCAGCGCGCCGTCGATCTTCTGCTCGCGCACGCGGGCTTGCACCCGCGCGAGTCGCTGGGGCAGGGGATGGGCCCGCTGGCGGCCCGCGCCGCGTACTTGCGGCACGCACTGTCGCCGCAGCTGCGCCTGCACGAGAACCTGATCGAGGTCCACCCGACCGCGACGCTGATCCGTCTGTTCGGGGCGACGACGGTGCAGCGACTCGGGCGCGGCCCGACCGACGAGGTCGCGGAGCAGCGTCGCAAGATCTTCGTGGGGCTCGGCGAGAAGTTGCGCTTCGACTATGTGTGGCCCGAAATCGTGGTCCGAAGCCCCCATATCTTCGAGGCGGTACTGTCGGCCTTTACGGCGTTCCTGTGGGCCACGCAGGGCTGGCAGGGACCCGCCGACCTGCTCGCGCCGACGAGCGAGCCCGAGACACTCCTGGCGATCCGCGATCCGCTGCCGCCCGCGCTCGCGGACTTCGACGACCTCTGGCTGGAAGATGGCTGGATCTGGGTGCCTCCGGTGCAAACGGCCGACGGCGGCCGCGGCAGCAGAGGCGTGTGATTCGGCACGAGACATCCCGGCCCGGCACGCATGAAGCCGACTTCAGCCAGACCGGCGACCCGGGCGGCCCGTTCATGCCGCCCGTGAACTTCGGCGCCCACCGGACCGGCGAGACCCTCGCCTTGCGTACGCCGCGGCTTGCCTGCCGCGCGCCGGCGGGTGCATCCTGGACACGGAACGACGCGAGCTGAGCCATGTCAGACCCGGACAATAACTCCGAGCGCGCGGGGGCCGAGTTCTCTCCGGAGCAGCTCGACCACCTCGAGGACGCCCTGGAGCGCTGGACCTCGGACGGAGCAGACGAAGGCTCGCCTGACCTTGAGGACAGCTTGCTGGCGCCGAACATCCGCGCTCGCCTCGCGGACTACCGCGCGTTGCTGGCGTTGACCCGCGACGAGCTGCCGATGGAGGACGTGCCCGATGCGCTGCTCGCCAGCGTGCTCGCGGAGGCCCACGCCAGCGCGTCGCCGCAGACGCGTCCGGTGACTCGTAGCGAGCTGGTGCCCGCCGGACCGAGCCTGTGGGAGCGCCTGCGTCGTTCGATGCTGCTGCCTGGTTTCGCGTTGGCCGGCTCGGCCGCGCTGCTGCTGTGGGTCGTGCAACCTGCGGACGAGCCCGGGCTCGACGGCGCCGTCGCCGAGCGCAGCCAGGGGGCGCCAGCACGGCTCTCGCAGGGCGCCAGCCCGGCCCCCGCGGCCGCCGAGGCGCCTACACCACCCGCTCAGGCGGCGCCGATCCGCGAACAGGACGGCGCGTCGGTCGTCGCCGATAAGGACGCCGAGGAACAGAAGGCCGCGGCTCCGGGCGGCTCCGCGAGCGGCGCCACGCCTGCGCCTGCACCACCTTCTCAGGCTGCTGCGGCGGATGCCCTGGCCGACGATCTCGGCGAACCGAAGGACATGCCGAAGGCCGATCGGACCAAGAAGGCCAGCAAGAAGGCGCCCGATCCGATGGTCGAGAGCTACCCTGGCCTCGACGACGAGCCGATGGTCGATGGCGTCGACAAGGAGGCCCTGCGCGACACCCTCGACAAGGCCGACGCGGCCCGCCGCAAGGGCGGCTGCAGCGAGGCGATGCGCCTGTATATCGACGCGATGGCGATGAGCGGTCCGAACAGCGAGCGCGCCAGAGCCCGCGGGGGCTACGGCCTGTGCCTGTCGGCGCAGGGCGACGAAGACAAGGCCGACAAGTATTTCGACCGGGCGCGCGAGCTGTCGCCCGCGATCGACGCCTGGATCAAGCGTGAGCGCGGCGACGGCCCGGCGCGCAAGGCCCCGGCCAAGCCGAGCGCCAAGGCGAAGATGGAAGCGCCGTCCGAGCTTTGAGACATGTCCTGCGGGACATGTCCTGCGGGACATGACCCTCGGGTCAGCTCACTCGATGTCGACGCCGAAAGTGACGCCCATGGCGGCGCCGTCGTAGGACGGGAAGCGGTGGTCGAACACGGCCCGCCGCGCGCAGCTCGGGATCCCCCACACACGCAGGCTCGCCGGGGCCGTCAAGCTCACGCTCTCGACCTTGCCGCTCGGCAGGACCCGCAGCTTGAACTTCAGGCTGCCGGCGCCGATCTCCTCGTAGGCGCTCGCCGTGGTCACGCAGCGCTGGATCTGCGGGGTCACCTGAGCGAAGTGACGGTCGAGCTCGGACTCCGAGAGCCGCTCGGTGCCGGCGTTCATGTCGAGGGTCTGCGCCGCGGCGTTGCTGAATTGCGGGACGCGGCTGTCGTCGACCGGCACGAACGGCGGCAATGCCTCGCCCGGCGGATCTCCCACGTCGCCCGGCACGTCGTCGCCCGCCGCGGCGCCGCCCGCCGCGGCGCCCCTACGCCCGCGCTTGCCCTTACGCTTGCGTTTGCCGGGCGGCTCGTCCGACACCGGCGGAGCGACGGCCTCGCAGCGGTCGTTGACACACTCGGTGCCGGGCCCGCACGCGCCGCTGCACGGCTGGCGCACCTCGGTCGTGCAGGCGACGCCCACGCCCGCCAGGACCGCCAGGGCGATCGGCGCGGCGCGCAGGGCTGCGAGCATACGGGGCACGACCGCGAAATACGCGGGGGGCCAGGACCTGTCAAGCGACGGCGGCCGCCCGCCCGTGCGCGCACAGGCGTTGCAGCGCCGACGGGGCCGTGGCACACACCGCCGGTGTCCGAGCACCGCAGGCCCGCGCCGATCCTCGAGTCTTTCCCCAATCCTCGTCCGGGTCGCGCCTACGAGATCCGCTTCGAATGCCCCGAATTCACGTGTCTGTGCCCCAAGACGGGCCAGCCTGACTTTGCGACCATCCGGATCCGCTATACGCCGGGCGAGCGCTGCGTCGAGCTCAAGAGCCTCAAGCTGTATCTGTGGTCGTACCGCGACCAGGGGGCGTTTCACGAGGCCGTCACCAACCAGATCCTCGATGACCTGGTCGCCGTGCTCGATCCGCGGAAGCTGACGGTCGAGGGCGATTTCTACGTGCGTGGCGGGATCCGGACCGTGGTCGAGGCCTCCCACCCGGACGCCTGAGGCGCCCATTCGCGCCGGCCCTGTGTTACCGTCCGCGGCGCAGGCAGAGGTCCGCGTGGGCCGCCGCCGCCGGAGACCGCCATGTCATTGCTGAGCTTGCTGCCGAGTTTGCTCCTCGCGCTTCTCCTGGATGGACCCTTCAACTACGAGTTCTCGCGGGTCACCGACGAGAAGGGCCAGGCCCACCTCGTGCTGCGGGCCAACGAGAATCTGCCGCAGATGGAGGTCACGATCGTCGGTGACCGCCAGACGATCAAGCGCCAGCTCCCGCCGCTCAAGGCCGGCAAGGAGCACAAGATCGTCTGGCAGCAGAACAGCCCGACGGCCGCGTACGACGTCAAGATCATCGCTGGATCGTCGGAGGCCCAGACCGGCTTCGAGGTCACGCGCGCTACCGGCAAGGCGCCGAGCGGCACGGCCGGCAAGATCACCGCGCTGGCGACCGCCGAGGACCTCGTCTTCAAGCACCAGTCGATCTACCAGACCAGCTTCGACGTCGACTCCTACAAGTTCGAGGTCTACGACACCGACGGCGACGTGGTCCACACCGACAACGGCAGCCAGGCGCCGTTCAAGGCCGGTGATCGGGTGGTCCTCAAGTGGGACAGCCCCAACGACGTGTTCCTCGTCAAGGTCCGCTTCGACGGCAACGGCGGCCAATTCGGCGAGCATATCCTCGCGCCGATGGCGATCGACATCCCGCACACCGAGGTCGTGTTCGACAGCGGCAAGGCGATCATCAAGGGCGAGCAGTCGCCCAAGCTCGACGAGGCCGCCGCAGTCGCGATGAACAAGCTCGCGGCGGTCGAGAACGCCAAGTCCGCCGTCGGTAAAGCGATGGGCGACCAGTACGTCGCCAAGCTGTTCATCAGCGGTTACACCGACACCGTCGGCTCGCCGGGCGACAACCAAAAGCTCTCGCAGCAGCGCGCCAAGGCGATCGCCGACTACTTCCACTCGAAGGGCGTGTGGTCGGAGATCTACTTCACCGGCATGGGCGAGCGCGGCCTCAAGGTCCAGACCGGCGATAGCGTCGACGAGGAGAAGAACCGCCGCGCCGTCTATGTCATCAGCTTCCAGCCGCCCACCGGCGGGTGGTTCCCGGCGGCCGGCGCCTGGAAGAAGGCCGCCAACGCCCGCGCGCGCCCGAGCACCATCCCGCCCTACCCCGAGAAGTGGAAGCAACACGAGGAGGAGGCCCGCGCCAAGCGCAGTAGCGGCAGCGGCGGCACTGGCGGTGGCAGCAGCGACACCAGCGGCACGGACAGCGAGCCGAGCTCGGGCACCGGCAGCTCGGACAGCGACCCCGGCTCGGATACCGGCAGCTCACGGCGCCCCGGCCTCGGGGAGGGCGGCGACGGCGGTCAGCCCTACCTCGGCGGCGCCGAGGGCCCGCCCCCCGCAGGCGGCGAACCGGGCGCGAGCAAGAAGGGCTGCAACATCCACGGCGAGGAGCTGCCGGGCGCGTTGATCGTCGCGCTCGCCGGCATCCTCGGCCTGCGACGCCGCCGTGGCCACAGTGGATAGGCGCGGCACCGCGACGACCGTGCCCTCGTCAGCACGATGGTCGTCACCGCGATCGCCCAGACGCATCGACGACGCGCCGAGCGCAACGAGTTTGACGCGCACGTCGAGCGCGGGCGGCTCGATCATCAGATCCTTACCGACGCGGTCACCGGCCTATACACCCGCGCTCAGTTCCTGCGCGCCAGCGGCGAGGAGATGGAGCGCTCGCGCCGTTATGGCCAGCACTTCACCACCTCGTGCGGCCCGCGCGACGTGACCGTGAAGCTCGGTTTCACCGAACTCACGAGCGACATGGACAATATCCTCGAGGCCTTCGCGCAGGCCGGGACGGTGCTCGACGCCGCGAAGCAGAGCCGCTCCTGACCGACCCGATCACTCGGCCTCACCGATATCTTCGCCGTCCCAGTAGTCCACCTGTTCGCCCTGACGATAGAACCCATCGAGGAAGCGGGCCGCCTTGGCGCCGCCGGGGGCCGCGCCCGCGAATACGCCGATCTTTTGCGAATCCGAATAGACGCTGATATCGGTCGGCAACATCGTCGAGATGCATAGATATCGCAGCGGCGCGTCCGAGTCGTTGATCGTCTGGTGCGCGTGGGTGGGGCCGGCCGGCAACGCGATATAGTCGCCGGCGCGGACCTCCACCTCCGCGTCGCCGATGCGCACGCGCCCGCGGCCCTCGAGGATATAGATGCCCTCCTCGTTCGACGCGTGATAGTGCCGCAGGCCGGGTCGACAAGCTGATACGCTGCTTGAATGTCGCTCGAGACGATCTTCACGGCGGCCAACCTCACCGCGGCGCTCGGCTGGTTGCTCATGGTCCTCGCGCCGCGCTCGCGGCTGACCGATCGCGTGGTGCTCTCGGGGGCGCTCACGCTCGCCCTGGCGGTGCTCTACACCGGCATGATCATCGTCCACTCCTCTGGCAGCGAGGGCGGCTTCGGTTCGCTGCCCGAGGTGGTCCGCCTGTTTCGTCAGCCCGCGATGGTGCTCACCGGCTGGATCCACTACCTCGCGTTCGACCTGTTCATCGGCGCCTGGGAGACCCGCGACGCGCGACGCCGCGGCGTGCCGCACCTCGCGCTCGTGCCGTGCCTGCTGCTGACCTTCATGTTCGGCCCGGTCGGTCTGCTGGCCTACACCGGCGTGCGCGCGGTGCTCGGCCGGGCGCGGTCATGACCTGACTCGCCGAGCTGCGCCGCCGCGACGGGCGGTGTGAGCGGTGTATGTCTGCCTCGGCGTGCGGGCTGGCTGTGCGGCTCGCGCCCGTTGATCGCGGCGCACATGCGTGGTCCCATCGGGGCATGCATGGTTATCGGCTTGGGATCGGTTTGAGTGGGTTTATGGCGCTCGGCGTGGTTGGCTGTGGCGACGACGGCGGCGGCATCGACAGCGCCACCGGGGGCAGCGACGGCCCAAACACCAGCGGCATCATGACCGGCTCGACCGGCGATCCGGCACCGACCACCACGAACACGCCGACCACCGCGGGGCCCGGGGGCAACAGCGTGTCCGGGACCGAGGGCACCTCGCTCACCGACAGCACCGGCGACGCGTCCGATACCGATCCCGGCACTGGCTCGAACACGGAGCCCGGCACCGCCAGCACGACCGGCACCAGCGACAGCGACAGCACCGCGGGCTCGAGCACCGGCGGCGGCAATGAACTGTGCGAGGGCGGCACCCTGTGCGGCCAGATCGCGATGTGTTGTCCGGCGGGAAACGAGTGCGTCGAGGACAACTGCTTGCCGGCGTGTGACAGCGAGGTCCGCTGCGGGCCCGACCTCTCGGTGTGCTGCGCGGTCGGCGAGGTCTGCTCGGGCGACGAGTGTGTGGCCCCGACCGGCGACTGCGTCGACTCGTACGACTGCGAGCCCGGCGAGTACTGCGAGCAGACGCTCGGCAAGTGCCTGCCGCAGCCCGACCCGCTGAGCTGCGAGCTGGTCCCGAGCTTCTCTGACATCAACGCGGTGCCCGAGTGGTCGTGGATCGATCACGAGGTCATCTCGAGCCCCGCGGTCGCCGACCTCGACGCCGACGGCTCGCCCGAGGTGGTCGTCATCGCCACCAAGTACAAGGTCAACGACTTCCTGATCGGCGCCGTCGTCGTGCTCGACGGCACCACTGGCCTCGAGAAGTTCCGCGTCGAGCCCGACGTGAACAAGCAGCAGTTCGGCGCGCACGGCCGCTCGACCCTCGCGGTCGGCGACGTCAGCGGCGACGGCCTGCCCGACATCGTCTATATGGGGCGCGAAGCCGGCGGCAAGAGCCCGATCCACGCGGTCGACCACACCGGGAAGTGGCTGTGGACCTCGCACAACGCCATGAACACGGCGGTGACCACCGCGGGGAACAACGGCGCGGTCACCCTGGCCAACTTCGACGACGACCCGCAGGCCGAGGTCGTGTTCGGCGCGCTGCTCATCGACCATGACGGCCTCGTGGTCTGGAACCTCAACAACAACGGCGGCATCGTCGGCTCGCCCGCGGGCTACCCTGGCGGCATCTCGGCGGTCGCGGACGTCACCGGCGACCTGGTGCCGGAGATCATCACCGGCAAGCAGGCCTTCTCGGTCGACTGGAAGCCCGGGCCGGTCGTCATGGTCAAGGAGATGTGGAACAACCTCGATGGCACCGATGGTTGGCCGGCGATCGCCGACCTCGACCTCAACGGCACGCCCGAGGTGGTGATCGCGGCGACCGGCAAGGTGCGCGTGCTCGACGGCCTGACCGGCAAGCTGTGGTGCGGCATCGACCCGACCGGCGTCATGTGTGCCGGCAACGACGCGCTGCGCACCCAGCCGCTGACGATCCCCGGCGGCGGGCTCGGCGGTCCGCCGACGATCGCCGACTTCGACGGCGACGGCCGGCCCGAGCTGGCGATCGCCGCGGCCGCGGCCTACACGGTGTTCGACCTCAACCGCATGGGTGAGGAGATCGTCAAGCCGATGGCCGACCCAGCGCCCAAGGCCGGCGCGATCTATCGCCGCTGGTCGTCGGTCACCCAGGACCAGTCGTCGAACGTCACCGGATCTTCGGTGTTCGACTTCCAGGGCGACGGCGCGGCCGAGGTCACCTACAACGACGAGTGTTACGCCCGCGTGTACAACGGCAGCACCGGCGTGGAGCTGCTCAAGATCGAGAACTCGAGCGCGACGATCCACGAGTATCCGCTGGTCGTCGACGCCGACGCCGACGGTAACTCCGAGATCCTCATGGTCGCCAACGTCGTTGGTTCGTGCGCCGCGCCCGGCTACAAGGTCCGTAAGGGCGTGTTCCTCTACGGCGACCTCAACGACGAGTGGGTGCCGACCCGCCGCGTGTGGCCGCAGCACACCTACCACGTCACCAACGCCGGCTCCGACGGCAACGTGCCGGCGATGGAGCAGGACAACTGGAGCACCAAGGGCCTCAACAACTACCGCCAGAACGTGCAGGGCGAGGGGGTGTTCAACGCGCCCGACCTCACCGTGCAACTGGCGATCGGGCTCGGCAATTGCCCCACCGACCTCGAGCTGATCGCCACCGTCCGCAACGAGGGCGCGCTCGGGGTCCCGGCCGGCGTCATCGTCGACTTCTACGCCGGCGTCGACGCGACCGGCACCCTGCTCGGCACCGGCATGACCGCGAAGGCGCTGCTGCCCGGCGGGTCGACCAAGGTCTCGCTGCTGGTCCCCGCGCCGCCCGGCGACGCCACGCAGGACTACTATGTCGAGGTCGACATGGCGAGCAAGGGCGACGGCGCCATCCTCGAGTGCAATGAGGCCAACAACGGCGGCCAGACCACCATGGCCGCCTGCCCCAAGCCCGGCTGATCGCTCGTGGCGCGCTTGCGGGCGCTGCGGACCGGTGGCAATCTCGCCGCCGGAACGGTTTGACGCACATACAACGGTCATTGAAACGCGACATCGTCGTCGTCGGCGCTTCGGCCGGCGGGCTCGCGGCGCTCAACCCTGATGCGTGGTCTTCCGGCGGACTTTCCGGCGGCGATCTCGGTCCTGCGCAAGATCTTGCAGGAGACCGCCGTCCGCACGCCGCAGCCGAACCATACGCAGGCGCAGGCGATGCTGCGCGCCACCAGCGGCGTCGACTTCACGCACTACAAACCCCCGACGATCCGCCGCCGACTGCAGCGCCGCATGGTCTTGCACATCGGTGGCGATCGCGTTCCTCGAGTACCTGGGCGACGACGCCAGCGGCGTGCCGGTGCAGATCTTCGCCACCGATGTCAGCGAGACGGCGATCGAGCAGGCGCGCAACGGCGTGTACCCCGAGAGCGTCGCCGCGGACCTCGGCGCCGAGCGCCTGCGCCGGGTATCAGCAGTCTCAGGCCCGTTCGCTCGGCGCGACGGGCGGGCGCAGCAGGCCGTGTTCGACCGCGTAGCGGGTCAGCGCGGCGGTGGACCGCAGGCCGAGCTGGCGCGAGATGCAGGCCTTATGCGACTCGACGGTCTTCAGGGAGATGCCGAGCTCGCTGGCGATCTGCTTGCCGGTGCAACCTTCGGCGACCAAACGCAGGACCTCCAGTTGGCGCGCCGTGAGCTCGCCAGAGCCCTCGCGCGTGACCGCGGTCGGTGGGGCCCAGTTGGGCTCGAGGCCGAGGCGAGGGCTGATGTATGTCTCGCCGTGGCTGACGCGCAGCAGCGCCGCGACCAGCTCCTGCGGGGTGGCGTCCTTGAGCACGTAGCCGCGGGCACCCGCCGCGAAGGCGTCGCGGACGTGGTGGAGGTCGGCGTGGCGCGTCACGAACACGCAGCGGGTGCCCGGCAGCTTGGTCTGCAGGGTGCGGACGACCGTCAGACCGTCGGTGCCGGGCAGCGCGTGCTCGAGCACCACGAGGTCGGGTCGCAGGCGGATCGCGGCCTCGATAAGGGCGTCCCCGGCTCGCACCGTGCCGACCACGCTGAAGTCTTCGGACAGGAAGCTCACCAGCATCTCGAGCACGAGGGTGTGATCGTCGGCGAGGAGAATGCGGGGTGCCATGAGGATTCGCCTTCGCGCGACGCGCAGGATAAACCACCATGGGCCGGGTTGCGAAGCCCGGCCAGCCGCGGTCCTGACGGGCTCAGGCGCTGGCGATGATGCCGTGGGCCATCGCGTAGCGCGTCAGCTCGGCGGTCGTGTGCAGGCGGAGGAGGCGCATGATGCTCGCCTTGTGAAATTCGACGGTCTTGCGCGAGATACCGAGCACACCGGCGATCTCCCGCGCAGTCCGACCCTCGGCCACGAGCTGCAGGATCTCGCGCTGACGGGCGGTCAGCGCGTCCGACAGCTCGCCCGCGGCCCCGGCCTTCGGATCGCCCGAGAGCAGGTGTGAGAGCTCGGCGCCGGGGATCGGCGAGATGTAACGGCGCCCTGCCAGGACCTCCTGGATCGCCTCGATGAGGTGCGACGAGGCCGAGCTCTTGACCACGTAGGCGGCCGCCCCGGCGCGAAACGCCTGGTGCACGTAGGCCGGGTCCGCGTGCATGGTGACGAACACCAGCTTGCTGTTCGGGCTGACCTGCGCGAGCTGGCGCGCCGCGTCGAGGCCGTTGAGCAGCGGCATCGAGATGTCGAGCAAGATGATGTCGGGCCGCAGGCGCTCGGCCGCCCCGAGCAGCGCGCGCCCGTCCTCGACGGTGTCGACGATGTCCAGCTCACCCGCGAGCAGGATCCGCAGGCCCTCGCGGACGAGGGTGTGGTCCTCCGCGATCAATACCCGGGGCCGCGGCGCCGCGGCGGCGGGAAGGGGCGTCGCTCCGCTCAAGCGACTCCCCGATAGCCGAGCGTCGACACGAGCGCCAGCGTATCACGGGTTCGCCAGCGCAATGCTCTCATGGCTGGGTCTGCTCGGGGGTCTCGGGCTTGATGACGTAGCGGAGGCGCGCACCGACGCCGCCCTCGGCGTTGAGGCGCTCGGCCGCGGCGCCCGAGACCAGCTCGATCGTCGCGCCCGTTAGCAACGCCTCGCGTGGGAGGCGGTCGCGGAGCTCCGGGTCTTGCATCGGCCACGGCAACACCAGCAGCTCGACTTGCTGCCGCTCGAGGCAAGCGGCCACGGCCGCGTGGCCCAGCGCCCCGCGCGAGCCGGACTTGGCGAAGTTGATCACCTCGTCGACCAGCTCGACCTCCCGCTGACGCTCGACCTCCACGGCGATCGGTCCGACCAGGCGGACGACCGCGGCGTCGTCGAGGTGCTGCGGGATCGACAGCACCGCGACCACCTTGTTTGCGACCTCGTCGTGCATCTCCTTCTTGACCGCATGCGCGGCCTCCTCGCTGCCGCCGATGAACAGGCGGTCGACCTTGCTCTCCTCCATCAACTGGCGCGCCTGCAAAGCCACCTCCTGAAAGAAGCGTCGCCGGTGGTCGCCCTCGGTCGCCGCGAACGCGTCGCGGTTCGATCCGCCGGCGATGCGGCCGCCCCTGTTGTGACCGGTGGGCATCTGCGTCTTCTCGCGGAAGTCGTAGGCGGCGAAGTCGTTGTTGTGCATGCCCTCGCGGCTGGCCCCGCCCATGTAGCCGGAGATGAAGCGCGCGTGCTCCTGGTCGACCACGAGGATCAAGGTGCGCTCGTACTCGTCGATCGCCCACAGCAGCGGCGCCAGTGAGGGGCGCCCGTAGCTGACCGCGTTCTCCAGCAGCGGCACCGGCAAGTCGAAGACCTGCTCGCCGCTGGGGGTCACGAACAGCGCGAGGCCCTTGGCGTGGCCGTCGTGGCCGTCGAGGCGCTCCTCGGCCCGCTTGACCAGGGCGTCGAAGGTCGCGTCCTCCGGGTGCTCGACATGCAGCTCGCGCAGCGCGTTCTTCAGCCAGATCCGCCAGCCGGGGGTGGCGGCGTGGTTCTCGAGGCGGGCCGCGTCGACCATCAAGAACAGCGAGAGGGTCCTGTCCGCGTCGGCTTGGGAGATCAGGCGGTGGATGTCAGCGAGGTCGATCATGGTGCGCTTCCCTACCACCCGTCCGCGCACCCGCAAGCGCCACGCGGTCGATGGCCGGCGACCGCGGCGGCTCGTGACCGGTCACGCACGCATCACGTTCACCGCGGTGAATCGCCACGACCCGCCGCGCCGCGCCGCCGGGGCGCCAGATGCCGCTGCGCAATGGGCGCAGCAGCCCGACTTGCGGCGACCCACGACTGCGCCCACAAACCGACCCCATGGAAGCCAGATCTCCAGACAACCTCTCCAAGCTCCACGAGCTCATCAAGGGCATCAAGTTCGCGATGCTCACCACCGTCGACCCGCGCGGCTCGCTGCGCAGCCGACCGATGACGACCCTCGACGCCGACGCCGACGGCACCCTGTGGTTCTTCACCCACGACGACTCAGCCAAGGTCGCGGAGACCGAGCAGGAGCGCCACGTCAACCTCGCGTACGCCGAGCCCTCGGATCATCGCTACGTGTCGGTGTCAGGCACCGCGCGCCTCATCTACGATCGCGAGAAGATCAAGGCGCTGTGGCGGCCGCCGCACAAGGCCTTCTTCGAGGGCCCCGATGACCCGCACCTGGCCCTGCTGCAGGTCACCCCGCAGGAGGCCGAGTACTGGACCGCAGGCTCGACCTGGATCGGGCAGGCGTTTCGCTTCGTCACCACGATGATCACCGGCAACGTCGAGGACATGGGCGAGAACAAGAAGCTCAAGCTGTGACTGCCCGGGACGCCGCCGCCGCCGTGTCGGCGGCCAGATCGGGATCTCGAGGCGCAGCGGCTTCGCGGCGCCGGGCCCGATCACCAGCTCGGTGCTGACCGGATGGTCATCGAGCAGCGGCTGGGTCGCGAGCTGTCCGGTGACGATCTGGATCGACGTCCACTGCGGCAGCTCCGAGCGCGGCACGCCCATCGCCGAGACGACCCCGTGATGCCCGAGCTTGTCGAGGCCGTCGCGCGCGCGCCCGTGGATGTAGTTGACCTGGTCCTCCTCGGGTCCGCCGTGGACGTCGGCGTAGAGCCCGAGGTACTGGTCGCGCTCGAACTCCTGCGGGTGCTCGGCCGCGAACGCGTCGACCTCGGCGGTGTCGATCCACGAGGCGTCATCGTCGAGGTCGATCGTCGCCTTGAAGGAGCGCAGCGCCTCGTGGTTGTTGTACTCGCTGACGCCGGTGTCGAGCCGGTAGTCCCAGCCGTGGACCCCGCAGATCAGATTGACGCCGTCGACGTGGCCGTCCGACATCAGCGCGCGACGATGCGCGCAGCGGCCGTACAGCACCGACACCTTGTCGCCGTAGCGCGTGTTCGGCGTACGGATCGAGACCAGCGTCATGCGGCCCCACGGTGCCACAAACGCCGGCCTCACACGAGCCTCACGCGCGGGGCATGAACTCGAGCAGGAACACCTCCTGCGTCGCCGCCCTCGCGTCGCCGCCGACGGCCTCGTCGATGCTCCCCGGGACCGCACGGATCTCGAGGCGACTCGTGAAGCCGCGAGCCTCGAGCGCGTTGACGGCGGTTTGCAGGTGCGGACGGCCCGGGTCGGCGAGCAGCACCCGCGCGCCCGCGCGGCACAGCGAGGCCAGCGCGGCGGGCAAGCTGACCGCCTGCGCAGCCTCGTAGAGCAGGTCGCTGCCGACCACGAGGTCGACGTGGCCCATGAGGCCGATGACGCCGAGCCGCGCCTTCAAAGCCGCGAGCTCGGCGGGCACGCTCCAGTCGATCTGCATGTACTCGATCTGCACCTCGGACAATCCGGCGTTGCGCGTCAGGAACGCGGGCACGTCGGGGTGACAGTCGACGGCGATCACCCGGGCGCCGAGGCGAGCGGCCACCAGCGCGGGCAGGGCGAGGCCGCAGCCGAGCTCGAGCACAGTCTGCCCCGCCAGCCACTCGGGGTGCTCGGCCATCCAGCGGGCCAGGCCGCGGGCGGACGGCCACAGCGCGCCGAAGTAGGGCGTCAGGCGCAGCACCTCGGCCGCGTCGAGGCCGGCGTCACCGAGCGCGATCAGGTCGTCGACCGCCTCGTCGATGCTGGCGATGCGATCGATCGGGACCTGCAGCGCGCCCGCGGCCTCGCACACCCGGCGCAGGCGGTAGCGCATGTGCACGCCGTCGAGGTGCTCGCTCACGCGGAGCCGTCCGCGACCGTCAACACGACCTTGCCGAACTGCTCGCGGCGGTCGAGGTAGCGGTGCGCCTCGGCGGCCTCCGCCAGCGGGAAGCTGCGGTCGACCACGGGCTTGAGCACGCCGCGCCCGAGCAGCTCGACGATCGTATGCAGGTGCGCCTTGCTGCCCATGGTGCTGCCGAGGATCTGCAACTGGCGAAAGAACACCTGGCGCAGGTCCGTGGTCGCCGCGAAGCCCGAGCTCGCCCCGCAGGTCACGATCGTGCCGCCGCGCTTTGCCAGGCGCAGGCTCGCCTCCCAGGTGGCCACGCCGGTGTGCTCGAACACCACGTCGACGCCGCGCTTGCCGACCGGCGCGAGCTTGCGGACCTGCGCCTCCCAGTCGTCGGCGTCGCTACGCACGCAGAACTCGGCCCCGAGCCCCTGCGCCTGCTCGAGCTTGGCGTCGCTGCTGGCCAGCGCGATCACGCGGGCGCCATGCAGCCGGGCGATCTGCAGGCCGGCGACGCCGACTCCGCTGCCGACCGCGTGGATCAGCACGAGCTGACCCGGCGCGACGCGGGCCCGCGTGACCAGCATCTGCCACGCCGTCAAAAAGGTCAGCGGCGCGGCGGCGGTGGTCACCATGTCGAGCCCCGCCGGCTTGCCGAGCAGGTTGGCGGCCGGCACCACGACCCGCTCGGCGTAGCCCCCGGGGGCCGTCTCGCCGAGGATGCGGTAGCGCGGGCACAGGTTGTCCCAGCCTGACAGGCAGGCCTCACATGTCCCGCAGGACAGCCCGGGATTGACGAGCACCTCGCGGCCGAGCCACGCTTGATCGGTGCCAGGCCCCAGCGATCCGACGACCCCGGCGATGTCGCTGCCGAGCACGTGCGGCAGCGGCAGGCGCAGGCCCGGCAGGCCGCCGCGGACCCACAGGTCGAGGCGATTGAGCGCGCACGCGTGTACGTGTACGACCGCCTGGCCCGGGCCGGCGACCGGGTCGGGCAGCTCGGCGGCGGTGAGCACCTCGGGTCCGCCGTGGGCGTGGAAGACGATCGCGCGCATCGGCTCTCAGATCGTCATGGAATGACCGCGTTGAAGTTGACCGCCGCGAAGTCGCGGACCAGGTCGTTGTACTCGCGGACCACCAGACCGAGATCGTCGGACTTCGCCTTGTTGCCCGCGAGCGCCGTGCGCAGCGCCTCGGCGGCGCTGCGGTACTCGGTCAGGCTGGCCATGAACTGCGGCATCCAGAACACCTTGTCGGCGGCCGCCTTGTCGGCCTCGACCACGGTCTCAAGCGCCGTGGTCGCGGCCTCGAAGGGCGTGTAGAGGCCCGCGCAGATCTTCGCCGTGATCTCGTCGTGGTCGCCCAGGCAGCGCACGTAGGGCCGGGCCTCGCGCATCATGGCGCGCGCGTGCCACTCGAGCGCCTTGCCGCTGCGCGCCTCGACCTCCGCCAGCACCGCGGTGTCGACGCTGCGCTGGTGGACGTCGATCTCGCGGTCGAGTGCCTGTCGCGACCCGTCCCAGCGCCGGAAGGCGGCCTCGAAGCGGCCCCTCGGGTCTGTCCCCTCGGCCTGCGCACCTGGCTTTTCGGACAGGCTCTCGCGCACCACGGCGATCGCCGCCGCCAGCTCGCGCGCGCTGGCCAGGTAGATCGTCGCGGTCGCCTCGAGCGCGGGCAGGGGCGGCTGCAGCAGCGGACCCTCGCGCTGGGCCTTGACGCACGGCTCGAGCCACTCTTCCAGGACCAGCGTGATCGACTCGGCGCGCGCCCGCTTGCCGGCGGCGTGGGCCGCGTTGACCTCGCGAAACCCCGCGTAGAGCGGCACGCGCGTGACATTGACGCAGTCGACGTAGAGCCCGAGCTTGTTGCTGACCAGCTCCGGCGGCAGCGGAGCGCCCTTGGCTGCGACCGAGTCGCTCGGGGACAGGCCCTGCTGCAGGCGCTCGCCGATCGTGTTGCGCAGGTCCTCGCCGCAGCCCGCGACGAGGCCGACGCAGAACGCGAGCACAGGGCCGATGGTACGAGACAGAAGCACGCCGTTTCACACCCAGTGGGCGTCCTCGGGCACGAGGATGCGCAGGTAATGGTAGAGGTTCTCGATGCGGTAGTGATCGGCCGGCAAGAACTCCTCGCCGTCGATCTGGGCCGGCAGCGGCGGCATGCCGGACGGGCGGGTGACGCGGATCTCGATCACGCGGCCGCTGGGGATCACGCGCGGCGACAGGCCGAGCACCGCCAGGTCATCACCGGTCACCGGGTTGCGCTTGTGGGCGCCGAGCGCCGCGGCGCCCCAGTCGGCGCTGTTCTTGACCAGGATGACCTCGAACTTGCCGTCGTCGGGCTTGCTGTCGGGCGCGAAGATCCAGTCGCCGCCGTACAGCATCGTGCCCTTGATGACGATGTCATTGAGCGCCTCGTACTTGATCGTCTGGTCGTCGATGCGGACCTCGGCGGCGAAGCGGGCCCGGCCGATCAACGACTTGAGCATGTTCTTGATGTAGCTCGACAGCCCGGCGCGCAGGTACACGAGCTTGTCGCGGTAGATCTGCCGCACGAGCGGGATCCGGGCCACGATCTTGCGCTCGCGGTTGCGCTTGGCGAGGATCTGCGCTGACAGGCCCATGCCCCAACTGTCGAACCACAGGTCGCGCAGCAGCGGCTCACCGGCGGCGTCGAAGGCGTCCACCTTGCCGACGTCGAGCCACTGCTCGATCCCCGCGGCGATCACCTTGATGTTGGTCGGCAGCGCCTTGACGCCCGCCCGCACCCCGAACGACCGCCCCTGATCGTTGGCCGTGCCCATCGGCAACATCCCCATCGGCACGTCGATGCCGTACTGCTCCCTCGCCAGGATGATCCCCTTGGCCGTCTCCGCGAAGGTCCCGTCGCCGCCGAGGTAGATCACGCGGGCGATGTCACCGCGCTCGAGCCGCTGGGCCAGCGCCGCCACCGTCGCGCCGTCCGGCAGCGTCGAGAAGAACTCCGGCTGCAGACGCGCCTCCGTCAGGCCGGCCATCGCCGCCTCGATCGCCTTCGCCGCCGTGCCGGAGCGAGCGGTCGGGTTGCCGACCAGCAGCGAGATGCGAGGCTTGGGCACGGGGGGCCCGTAGCCTACACCGCCCGCCGCGGCCCGGTCGCTGCGGTCGGCCGCGAAGCGCCCCGGGGACCTTGCTCACGGTGCTACACGCCGAGGACCGGCCGATAGCAGCCCGGCGAGCGCGAGCGAGGCCAAGCGAGGTAAAGCGAGGGCAGGTGGCAGCACCCGCGTCGCGCAGTCCGGGTTTCGCGCCGGCCCGGGCGGCGACTCACGGGCGCGGCCCTGCCCGGCGCAGGCGCAGATCTGATACCCCTGGGGCCCATGCTCCGCGCGCGCCTGTCTGTCTCCCTCGGTCTCTCCTCGCTGTTCATGCTGGCCTGTACGGGGGGCAAGGCCGACTCTTCCACGCCGGGCGGCGGCGACCCGGCCACCGTCACGGACGCCTCGCAGGCCTTCAAGTTCGAGAACCCGGGCGGCATGTGGATGCCGCGACAGATGGCCTTGCACGCCGACACGCTCAAGAAGCTCGGCGTCACCTACGACCCCAACGCGCTGACCGACCCCACCGCCTTCCCGCTCGGCGCGATCGTCAGCCTCGGTGGTTGTACGGCCTCGTTCGTGTCGCCCGACGGCCTCCTGATCACCAATCACCACTGCGTCACCCGCTACCTGCAGCACAACAGCACGCCGGAGCAGAACCTGCTCAAGAGCGGCTTCCTGGCCGCGACCAAGGCCGACGAGCGCTCGAGCGGCCCGACCGCGCGCGTGTGGGTGACGACCGCCTTCACCGACGTCACCGACAAGGTGCTCGGCGGGCTCGAGAGCGTCACCGACGACAAGCAGCGCTACACGCAGATCGAGGACCGCCGCAAGGCGATCGTCAACACCTGCGAGGCCGGTCGCCCCGAGGTTTCCTGTCAGGTCTCGAGCTTCTTCGAGGGCGCCCAATTCTTCCAGGTCGAGCAGGCCGAGATCCGTGACCTGCGCCTGGTCTACGCGCCCGCGGCCGGCATCGGCAACTACGGCGGCGAGGTCGACAACTGGCGCTGGCCCCGGCACACCGGCGACTTCTCGTTCCTGCGCGCCTACGTCGGCAAGGACGGCAAGCCGGCCGACTTCGCCGCCGACAACATCCCCTACAAGCCCAAACACCACCTCAAGGTCGCCACCGACAAGGCCGCCGCGGGCAGCTTCGCGATGGTCGTCGGGTACCCGGGCCGCACCCAGCGGCTCAAGACCGCCGCCGAGGCGCAGCAGGCCGCCGACTGGTACTACAACCGCCAGGTCGCGCTGTTCGAGGAGCACATCGCCGTGCTCGAGACCCTCAGCAAGGACCGCCCCGAGATCGCGATCAAGGCCACGTCCCGGCTGCGCGGCCTGCATAACACGCTGACCAACTTCAAGGGCGTGCGCGACGGCCTCAACAAGGGCGGCGTCGCCAGCGACAAGGCCCGCGTCGAGGGCGAGCTGCAAAAGTGGATCGACGCCGACGCCGCGCGCAAGGCCAAGTACGGCGACGTGCTGACGAAGATGGCCAGCCTCAGCCAGGAGAAGGCCAAGACCCGCGAGCACGACATGGCCCACGACGAGCTGCTGCGCAGCTCGCAGTTGCTCGCGATCGCCGACACGGTCGTCAAGCTCGCCGACGAGCGGCAAAAGCCGGACGCCGAGCGCAAGCTCGGCTACCAGGACCGCGACGCCAAGGACATCGAGCAGGGCTTCCAGGCCATGCAGAGCTCGTTCGACCCGGGGATGGACCAGGCCGTGTTCAAGCTGTACCTGCAACGGGCCGCCAAGCTCCCCGAGGCCGACCGCCCCGCCTTGCTCGCCGCGATCGTCGGCCCCGGCAAGACCAGCGACGCCGACATCGACAGGGCGCTGACGGCCCTCTACAAGGCGACCAAGCTCGGCGACCCCGCCGTGCGCATCGCCTTGCTCAAGAGCGCCACGCCGGCGAACCTCAAGGGCAACCGCGACCCCTTCGTCAAGCTCGCCCTCAAGCTCAAGCCGCTGGTCGACACCCAGAAGACCCGGCAGGAGGCCCAGGCCGGCGCGATGGCGGCCTTGCGCCCGCGCTACATCGAGGCGCTGCAGGCGTTCTCGGGCGGCAACCTGGCCCCGGACGCCAACAGCACCCTGCGCATCACCTACGGCACGATCCGCGGCTACAGCCCGCAGCCCGGCGCCGCCGAGTACGCGCCGTTCACGAAGCTCGCCGAGGTCGTGGCCAAGCACACCGGCGAGGAGCCCTTCAACGCCCCGAAGGCGCTGCTCGACGCCGTCGCCGCCAAGAAGTTCGGCCCCTACATCGACCCCGCGCTGGGCGATGTCCCGGTGAATTTCCTCGCCGACCTCGACATCACCGGCGGCAACTCCGGCTCGTCGACCCTCAACGCCCGCGGCGAGCTCACCGGCCTGGTGTTCGACGGCAACATCGAGTCGATGGCCAGTGACTGGGTGTTCATGCCGAAGATCACCCGCTCGATCCACGTCGACATCCGCTACGTGTTTTGGGTCATGGACGCCGTCGACAACGCCGACCACCTGCTGACCGAGATGGGCGTCACGCCCGCGATCTGAGCGGGCGCTCCCCTTGCACGAGCCCGGCGCGCCCGCTATGTAGCGGGCGTGCACATCCGCTGCCCGATCTGCAAGCGTGAGATCAAGGACGCCCCGGACGACTTCCCGGAGCGCCCGTTCTGCTCGCCCCGCTGCAAGACGATCGACCTCGGCAACTGGCTCGGCGAGGCCTATCGCATCACCAGGCCGCTCGGCCCCGACGACGTCGACGCTCTCGAGAGCCTCGACGGCCTCGACATCGAACGCAAGCCGAACTGATACGCACCGCTGACGTCGCGCAGGCGCGGCGTCCTCGGGGCGTGTAGGCTCGCGGAAGGTTCACTCGTCGCGGCTCATGTCATGTCCTCGGGATCGCTGTGCGCGGCCTGAGTTGGCTGAGGCCCGCCACTGCGATCGCTAACCCTCCCGTGTTCCCGGTGCTCGCCGACGGCATCTTCCTGCACGACCAAGCCACGGCAACCGCTTACCTCGGTCATTTGACGACTCGGTGCGCGCTGGCCTGGGCCTGTGTCCGCTGGCTCGCATCAGGTCACATCCAGTCGTACGCCCGCAGGCGCTCCCACGCAGCGGTCACGTGCGCCTGTCGCATTCGCGCGGCCTTGCGTTCACTCCACGCGTGGACGGCCTGCAGCGCGGTCTCCGGGGAGCGTTGCTCGGGAGGTTGACTCGCCTCGACCCAGTGCACGCTGGCGAGCAGCTCCATGCCAAACGGCGTCTCGAACTCCTCGATCAAGCGGGCGACCCGAAAGAGACGCGCCTGTGTGTCAGCGTGCCGCTCGAGGAACGTCTCGGCTTCCTCGGCTGCTCCCGGGAGCAAGGTCAGCGGAGTATCCGGCTGGTTGCGGCCGTCACCGAAGCCGACCAGATGATGGCCTTCGAGGTGGTGCAGAACGTGACGGAGATTGTCCGCATAGGGGCCGTAATGCCCGCGTTGATAGTCGAGGCGCAGCGGTTCGCCCGCGAGCTGCATGAAGTACAGTAGCTTTTGCGCCTCGATCAGGGTCAGCGGATAGTCATAGTCCGGGAAATGATAACGGGCCATCAGGGCCAGCAACGCCGCCCGACCCCGCGTCATCTTCGGGCGCGGTGTTCGGTGCTTCATGGTCTCTGGCGGAGGTGAACCATCCGGGGTGAACACCACGGCGTGCACGTCCGTCAGCGGACGAAACGCGGCCTCGATGTACGGAAGTACGTCCTGCCACGCGAGCCCCCCGTTACCGCAGCCGAGCGGTGGGATCGCGAGCGAACGGATCCCCAGGCGTCGCACCTCGTCGGTCAGAGCACGCAGGCCGCACTCGACGTACTCGAGCTTCGATGGCGACCGCCAGTGGCGCTTGGTCGGGAAATTGATGATATATCGGGGCCGGACCAGCCCGCCGGCGTCGTAGGTGAGCATCTGGCCGACGTCCAGAGCCTTCGCATCGCAGGCTGCCTTGTACTGCCGGAAGTTCTCCGGGTACGCCTTCTTGAACTGTAACGCGATACCCTTGCCCATCACCCCCTGGGTGTTGACCGTGTTGACGAGGGCGTCGACCTCTGCATCAAGGAGGTTGCCGGTAGTCAGCTCGAGCATGCGTACCTCATGTGTAGTACCAGTGCGGGCGCGGCTCAACCCTTGGCTTCGAGGTGGCGGCTTCCAGGATCCGGTCTACTTCCGGCACGAGCGCGGCGTCCTGGACGCCGATGAACCGGATCTTGTCCCACGGACAGAAGTCCTTGATCAGAAATTCGGCCTGCTTCTCCTCTTTACACCTCACCCAGGTCTGAGCCTCGACCGCTTCCCACTGGATCTTGGTGAGGTGCACCAGATCATCGAAATACTCCGCGTGGCCGACTTCGGCGTGGCGATCGGTGAAGGCCCATCCGGTACCCTGAGTAATGACGCTCACACGTGAGGCGAGATGAACGATCTCCCGTTGGCCTCCGGCGTAGTCGCTGGCGCCCTTTGAGATCACGTAGAGCATCACCGAACGGGGACAGAAGTAAAATGGCACGTACTCGCCCAGCTTGCCTCGCGGTCCCGCGGTGACCGAACGCTGCATACGCCGCGCCTTGATGTGCTGGTAGCCGATGTTGACGGCGGTCGGTCGATGCATCCTTCGGCCAGCATCGGACCACAGACCGCCGTCAGCCACCATACCCGCGAGGTTGGTGACGTGCGTGATGTGGTAGATCCACGGATCTGCTGGGCCCGCCATCAGGAACGCCCGTCAGGATGCCGCAGATGGCCGCGCCTGGACAGTGGCGGCTCGCGTCGCAGTGAAGTGCCTCCCGGGGAGGGCTTCACTTGCGCCCGCTCTACTTCCTGCGGTTCTTCTTGCGCGCGAGCTTCTCCGCCTTGCGCTTGGCGGCGATCGACTTGTAGTCGATGTTCTTCGCGGGCGCGCCCGCGTGCCCGCCCATGCCGCCGTGGCCGCCGAGCTGCGGCATGCCACCCGCGCCGGGCATGCCCGGCATCCCGCCCATGCCGGGCATCCCGCCCATGCCGGGCATCCCGCCCATGCCGGGCATCCCGCCCATGCCGGGCATACCGCCGCCGCCGAACATTTGGCTGAGCGCCTCCGGGTTCTGGGCCAGCTTGCGCAGGGCGTTCATCTGCTTGAGGCTGCCCATGCCGGGGATCTTGTCGAGCATGCCGCCGAGGCCGCCCTTCTTCTGGTCGCCGCCGGGCACCCCGGGGATGAGCCCGCCGAACATGTTGCCCATCATGCCGAACATGTCGCGCATGCTGATGAAGCGGGCGATCAGGCCGCGGACCTCCTCCTCCGTGCGCGCGCAGCCCCTCGCCACGCGGGCGATGCGGCTCTGCACGAAGTCCTCGGGCTTCATATTGTTGGGGTCGGGCAGGCCGGCGGCCGGGTCACGACGCTTGCGACGGCTGAGCTTCGACGCCGCCGACTGCTTGGGCTCCTTGTCGAAGAACACCTCGGGGTTTTGCCGCTCCTCCCTGGTCATCGAGCGGATCATCGCCTCGACCTTGCCGAGCTCCTTGTCGTCGGTGGCCTGCTGCAGCGCCTCCGGCGGGATGTCGACGCCGAACATGCTGGCCAGGGGTATCTTCTCCATGATGTCCTTGAGGCTGCCCATGCTCTGGATCGTCTTGATCTGGGTCAGGAAGTCGTCCATCGAGAAGTTGCCCGACAGCATCTTCTCGGCGTCCTTGGCCGCCGTCTCCTCGTCGACGACCTCCTGGAAGTCGTTCATCAGGCCGACCAGGTCGCCCATGCCGAGGATCCGGCTGGCGAGGCCTTCGGGCCGGAATTCATCGAGCTTGTCGAGCTGCTCGCCGATGCCGAGGAACTTGATCGGCTTGCCGGTGACCGCCTTGACCGAGAGCGCCGCGCCGCCGCGAGCGTCGCCGTCGAGCTTGGTCAGGATCACGCCGGTGACGTCGAGGCGCTCATCGAAGGTCTTCGCGGTGGTCACCGCGTCCTGGCCGATCATCGCGTCGATCACCAGGAAGATGTTTGATGGTTGTACCCGCGTCTTGATGTCCTCGAGCTCCTGCATCAACACTTGGTCGATCGTCAGGCGACCCGCCGTGTCGTAGATGACGAAGTCGTAGTTCTCCGTGGCGGCGTTGTCAGTCGCGTCGGCGCAGATCTCGACCGGGTTACCGCCGTCGATCGAGAACACCGGAACCCCGAGCTTGTCGCCGAGCACCTTGAGCTGATGCACCGCCGCCGGACGATAGACGTCCGCCGCGACCAGCATCACCTTGTAGCCGGCCTTCTGCAGCTTGCGCGCGAGCTTGCCGGTGGTCGTCGTCTTGCCCGAGCCCTGCAGGCCCACCATCATGATGCCGGTCACGCCCTTGCGTGCGCGCGACAGCGAGGTGTCGACCGGACCCATCAGCGCGATGAGCTCGTCGTGACAGATCTTGACGAAGTGGTCCTCCGCGCGGACCCGCAGCGTCTCGTCCTTCTTCTTGGCGACGAGCTGCACCCTCTCGCCGAGCGCCTTCTCCTTGACGTTTTGCAGGAAGCGCTTGACGACGCCAAACTCGACGTCCGCCTCGAGCAGACTCAGACGCACGTCCTTGAGCGCGGCGTTGACCACGTCCTCGGTGAGCTCGCCCTTGCCAGTCAGGCGCTCACGCGCAGCTCGGAATCCCTTCGAAATGGTCTCAAACACGGCGGGGCGTTTTACCACGCCCCGGCCCCGCGTGCCCCCTGGTGAATCGCTGGCCGCCTTGTTACGTTGGAGCCCGCCCATGCGAACCCCCCAAACCCCGCCGGACACCTCGCAGCCGGCCTCCACGGGCACGCCCGCGACGCCGGTCGGGGGGCCCGAGACCCAGGGCCAGACCGAGGGCTGGGGCGTCAGCCTGCACTTTCGCGGTCGCTCGCTGATCGAGCGCAGCGTCCGTGACGGCGGCCCCATGCGCATCGGCGAGGATCCCGCGTGCGCCCTCGTGGTCCCGGGTCTCGGCGACGCCAGCACCCTCGCGCTCGCCGACCGCCTGTATGCGCTACCCGGCCTGACCGGCGTGGTCCACCGCGCCGCCACTGCGGGCAGCGTCGAACCCCTCGACCGTGAGCTGACGCTGGCCACGGGCGACCGCGCCGCGCTGTGCTTCGTCGATCACCCGGAGATCACCCTCGAGCTGCGACGCGAGAGCTTCCCACGCCTGCCGCTGTCGACGATCATCAACTTCCGCGAGCTCGGACAACAGCTCCTGATCGGCGCCGGCCTGGTCGCGGGCCTCGTGCTGCTCGTCCGCCACGAGATGCCGGTCAACACGCTCGAGGTCAAGGGTGACCCCGACGCGGACCACGACTCCGCCCTCGTGCGGGCGATGTTCGCCGTCGAGGTCCCGCCGAGCGAGCTGCGCTTGCGTGAGCTCTGGGCCCCGATCCCCGTAGTCTCCGTAGTTCCCTTAATCATCGAACCCATGCCACTGGCGCCCGAGGCCGAGGCCCCGCCGGTCCCGCTGCTCGCCGTGGCCGAGGCGGTCGCGGTCTCACCGGCGCCCGCCGACGCCCCGCCCGGCAAGCGCCGGCAGCGGCCGCGAAACCCCGAGATCGCCGAGATGGCCCTGAGCGCGTCCGAGTCCGACAGCGTGTTTGTCAGCCGCCTCGAGGGCGCGCCCGACAGTGTCTTTGGTGGCGTGGTCGGCGGCTCGATCGGCCAGGACCTGCTCGCCGAGCTCAAGACCGACGCACCCCTGCTCGCAGAGGACAGCATCCTCGCCGACAAGGTCATGGTCACGGAGGTGGTCGCCGACCAGGCGGTCAAGGAGGTGGTCGAGGAAGGGCTCGAGGAGCGCGTCGACTTCGTCGAGGGGATCATGGGCCCCGGTGTGCCCGATCTGCCGCCGAGTCTGCCCGAGACGCCCGATCCGTCACCTGTCCCGAAGGACATCTCGAGCGCGCCGGGCGAGCAGAGCCACACCAAGGTCGGCGAGGCCCAGACCGCCCGCGGCGTCGCCGACGGCCTCGCCGCGGTCACCCCGGAGGCGCGCTGCGAGGACCCGGGCCTGGTCCGCCAGCGCCAGCTCGACGTCGTGTTCGTGGTCGATGTCTCGACGACGATGACCTTCATGCTCGAGCGCATCGAGAAGCAGATCACCAGGGTCGACGCCGAGGCCCGCGCGCAGGGCCTCGACACCCGCTACGGCCTGGTCGTGTTCGTCGACGACATCAAGCTCGGCAACGCCGGCCAGCCCTACGCCGACCTCCCCGCGTTACAGGCCGAGCTGGCCACCTGGCGGGCGTTCACCGCCGGCAACCGCCAGATCAACAGCCCGGACCTCAATCTCGACTGGCCGGAGAACACCCTCGACGCCGTGCACGCCGCCGCGACCGGGTTCGCCTGGCGCCCGGCCGACACCACCCTGCGCATGATCGTGCATGCCACCGACGACGACTTCGGCGAGGCCTCCGCGATCCAGAGCGGTCAGACCGTCAAGCACAGCTACGCCGACACTATCGCCGCGCTGCGCCACGCCGAGGTCCGCATGTTTAGCTTCGCCGCCAAGATCGGCGGGCAGTGCGAGTGCCTCGACGTGCGCCCCGGCCTGTACACCCGCTTCCACGGCCGGCCCTCGCTGCCCGACGCGACCGGCGGCGCCGTGTTCGACATCGACGATGTCGCGAGCGGCAAGCTCGGCTTCGCGGCCGCGGTCGGCGGGGCGATCAAGGCCGGCGTGTGTACCCGCTACCCGCTCTCGCCCTTCGGCGACCTTCAATGATCCGTTGAAGCCGGGGTCGCCGCGTCGCTTCCCGCGGTCGCGGCACTGCGATAGGGTGCGGCATGCGTCTCGCCCCTGTGGTCTTCTGCTGGCTCCTCGCGTCCCCCGCCGTCGCCGCCGAGACCAAGCTGGTGCTCGACGGTGATGTGCCGCCAGACGGCCCCGATCACTTCTTCGTGCCCTTCGACGTGCCGCCCGGCACCGTCGAGATCGAGGTCCAGCACGACGACCTCTCGGCCGACAACATCCTCGACTGGGGCCTCGACGATCCCGCCGGCTTTCGCGGTTGGGGCGGCGGCAACAGCGAGCCCGCGCTCGTCGGCGTCGACGCGGCCTCGCGCAGCTACGTCGCCGGACCGATCGCCGCCGGGCAGTGGCGCGTCGTCGTCGGCAAGGCGAAGATCGTCGAGACCCCGGCGAGCTACGCGTTGACCGTGATCCTGCGCGACGCGCCGACGCTGCCCTCGCAGCCGGAACGAACGCCTTACGCGGCGAACGCCGGGCTCGGCGGCGGCCCGCGCTGGTACGCCGGCGACTTCCACGTGCACTCGCGCGAGAGCGGCGATGCGATCCCGCCGCTCGACGAGATCGCCGAGCTCGCGCGCAGCCGCGGCCTCGACTTCGTCGAGATCAGCGACCACAACACGCTCACGCAGCTCGAGTTCATGGTCGACGCCCAGAGCCGCCACCCCGACCTGCTGTTCGTGCCCGGCATGGAGTTCACCACCTACGCCGGACACGCCAACGCGATCGGCGCGACCGCGTGGGTCGACCACAAGATCGGCCAGCCCGGCGTCACGATCGCCGCCGCCGCCACCGCCTTCACCGCGCAGGGCGCGTTGCTCTCGATCAACCACCCGGCGCTCGACCTCGGCGACGTGTGCATCGGCTGCGCCTGGAAGCACGAGGTCCCGCCCTCCCTGGCCGCCGTCGAGATCGCGACCGGCGGGCTCGACAAGGCCGGCAAGTTCTTCACCGACGACGCGACCGCCTTCTGGGACATGCTGTGCGCGCAGGGCATGCATGTCGCCGCGATCGGCGGCAGCGACGACCACCGCGCCGGCGTCGACCTCGACGCCTTCCAGAGCCCGATCGGCGACCCGACGACGATGGTGTTCGCCGACGACCTGTCGGTACCGGCGATCCTCGCCGGCATCGCCAGCGGGCGCACGGTGGTCAAGTTGCAGGGGCCGGCGGACCCGATGGTCGTGCTCGAGTCGGACGTGCCCGCGGTCGGTGACACGATCACGGCCAGCATCGTCAAGCTGCGCGCGACCGTCACCGGCGCGCCCGCGGGCTCCACGGTGCGCTTCGTCCACAACGGCCAGGTCATGGACCCGATCGCGGTCACCGGCGAGGGCTTCGTCGCCACCGTGGAGGCCGTCGCCTCGGCGAACGGCGAGGACCGCTGGCGCGCCGAGGTCATCGTCGGCGGCCAGCCGCGCACGATCACCAGTCACCTGTGGCTGGTCGAGGATCCCGGCCATGTCCCGACCACGGGTGAGGCGACCACCAGCGCGACCGGCACGGCCACGGAGGGCACGAGCACCGGCACCGTCGATACGACCTCCGATGGGACGCCCGACACCGAGGCGATCAACCCGCTCGCGCCCGGCAACGGCTGCGCCTGTGACCTCGAGGACCGGCCCGCCCTGTCCACACTGTCGTGGTTGCTCGCGCTGGGGCTGCTCCGCCGCCGGCGCTGAGCTTCACGCGTAGGGCGAGCGATACGGGGCGCGCCTCGGCGTGTTGGTGCCGAGCTCGGCGTAGCTGGCCCGCAAGTACACGGCGTCGACGCTGTCGAGCTCGGCCGGGGCCTCGAGCAGCGCCGCCCGGGCCGCCGCGCGCCACAGACCCTCGCCGGTCGCGCCGTCGGTCGGCTGGGTCACGTGGTCGACGAGCGCCTCGGCCTGGGCCGCCGCGCCCGGGCCGATCACCTGCAAGCCTGGCCCTTCGGCCATGTCCTCGAGGACCTGTGCGATCGGACAGCAGCGCGCCTCGCCCTGCATCGCGGGCCCGGTCGCGCCGAGCATGAATCTCGCCGCGTAGACCTCGCCGCGGCGGGCGTCGAGCAGCGCGAGCACTGCACCGTCGCGCGCGGCCCCGCCGGCCACCGCCGCGAGCGTCGACACCACGAACAGCGGGCAGGGCAGGGCGAAGGCCAGCCCCTTGGCGGTCGCCAGCGCCACGCGCGTGCCCGTGAACATGCCCGGCCCGACGCCACAGACCACCGCGCCGAGCGCCTTCGCCGAGGTGCCGGCCGCGGCGAGCAGCGCCGAGATCCGCGGCGCCAGCAGGCTCGAAGCCGGGGCCTTGCGATCGTCGTGGGTCGCGGCGGCGACGAGCGCATGCGTGCCCGCCTCGCGATCGACGCGCCCCACCGCCAGCGCCGTGCAGGGCGTCGAGGTGTCGAGCGCGAGCAGCCAGACCGCGGCCATCTAGTCCATCCACAGGCGCATGACGTCGTTGCGCAGGGCGATGAGGAGCAGCAGCAGGATGATGATCAGCCCGATCGCGCTGGCGATCTCCCGCGCGCGCTGGCTCAGCGGCCGGCGGCGCAGCGCCTCGAGCGTGAAGAACATCAGGTGCCCGCCGTCGAGGATCGGGATCGGCAGCAGGTTCACAAACCCGAGGTTGATGCTCAGCAGCGCCATCAGCAGCAGGAACTGTCCGGGGCCCTGCTCGGCGGCCGCACCGGCGACGTTAAAGATGCCCACCACCGAGCTCAACTCCTCGACGCCGCGCTCGAGCGTGACCATCTGGCGCAGGCTGGTCCACATCATCTTGAGCATCGCGCCCGTCTCGGCGACCGACGAGCGCACCGCGTAGGTGAAGCGCCCGCGGATCGGCTCCGCCGCCGGGATGTCGCGGCTGTGGTACGGCTCGGCGCCGAACCAGAGATAGCTGCGCTCCTGCTTGTAGATCCCGCGGTAGCTGCGGGTCTCCTGGACCACGGTGACGACCCGCGGCTCCTGGCCCGGCGACTGCACCGTCAGCTCGATCGGCTGCTCGCCCTGGCGATCGATCAGCACCGCGACCGTCTCCCAGCGCGTCACCGGGCGGTCGCCGACCGCGAGCACCCGATCACCAGGCGAGATCCCGGCGCGCGACGCCGGTGACTCGGCCTCGACCGTGCGCACGAAGGTGTTGGCCGGCAGCAGACCCGTCGTCTGGCCGCGCTCGTGCCGGGGCAACAGGCGCGCGTGGTACGAGTCGAACCATAGATAGCGCCCGAACTCCCCCTGCACCGCCTTGGGCCGCAGATAGGTCAGGCGCAGCGCCGCGTCGCGGCTGCGCTCCAACTCGCGCTCGAGCGCCTCGACGGTCTCGACCGGCTCGCCGTTGATCGATGTGATGATGTCGCCGGTCTTGAGCCCCTCGGCATGCGCCGGCGAATCGGTGTCGATGATCCCGACCTGCGGCGCGTAGACCCACGGGTACACGCCGAGCAGCCCGCGCGACTCCTGCTCGCCGACCGCGTTCTTGACGACGTTCTTGCGCGGCGTGACGAAGCGGTCGAAGCGGACCCCCTCGCGTTCGATCTGCACGCGAAGTTCGCGGTCCGGGGCGACGCGCACGCGGTCCTGCATCTCCTGCCACGCGTGAATGTCGGTGCCCTCAATCATGACGATGCGATCGCCGGGGCGCACATCCGAGGCCGCCGCGGCCGAGTCGTCGAGCACGGTGCCGACGATCGGCGGCGCGATCACGGTGTGCCCGAGATAAAACGCGAAGTAGAGCAGCAGCGGCAGGAGCAGGTTGAACGCAGGACCTGCCCCTAAGACCAGGTAGCGGGCCCACAGCGGCTTGTTGCGCAGCGCCCGATCGGCCTCCTGCGGGCTCAACGGTTCGTCGGGCGAGGCGCCCAGCAGCGTCACGTAGCCGCCGAGCGGGATCGGTGCGAGCCGGTACTCGGTCTCACCGATGCGCAGCCGCGCCAGCGCCGGTCCGAAGCCCAGCGAGAAGCGCACCACCTTTACCCCGACCAGCTTGGCGGCGAGCAAGTGACCGAGCTCGTGAACGAAGATCAGCGGCCCGATGAGCAGGATGAACGCGAGGATCTGCATCATGCCTGGGGGCCTCCGATCCGCCGTAAAGCCACGCGCGTGACCACCGTGGGTCCGCCGGCGCGGGGGGCGGACTCGCGCAGACGCGGGCGGGACGGCAGCATCGCTGCAATGTGCCACACAAGACCCGCCCATCGGCCCGCGAAACACCTCGCGCGCTCGGCATACGTTCGGGCGCCCCGTAGTGACAGCAATCACGGGCGCCAGCGCGGGCCGAGGCGAGTTGCTGCGGCCGAAAAGATGCTGGCCGATCGGGCTTCGCGCCGTACACTTGTCCGCCGCGCGGGCCACCCCAACGCCCGCTGTTCGGTCTCCCACTCACCCCCTGAATCGCACGACGGACCCCACCGTCTACGGGCCCCAGATTTCCTGACCTCCACGAGGACTTTCCGATGATCCGCAACTCTCTGATCCTGGTCGCTAGTTTTGGGCTCCTGGCTGGTTGTGCCAGCTCGTCCACCAATCCGCCTCCCCAGAACCCTGATGCCGGCAAGGTGACCTACGACGCCGGTGGCCAGCCCAACTCCGGTGGGTCCACGCCGACCGACCCGGCCGACGGCGGCCCCGCTGCCGACGCGCCCAAGGGTCGCGACTCGACCAGCACCAAGTCAGGCGGGTTCAAGCCCAAGGCCGTGAAGAAGATCGCCGCCACCAAGCCCCCTCTGCCCGAGCCGGCGCCGGTCGACCCCGCGGCCAAGCCGGTCCGCAAGCCCCGCGTCGATCCCAACGGTCTGCTCGCGGAGGCCTTCACGATCGCGGCCGCCGCCCAGAAGCTGCCCGACTTCACCGCGCTCACGCTCGCCAGCATCTTCATCGCCCCGACCCTCGACGCCAGCACCACCGGCCCGCTCGCGGGCGCCCCGGCGACCCTCAAGGCCCCGACGGCGCTGCGCTTCACCGGCTCGCTCAACGTCACCGCCGGCAACGACTACAAGCTGTGCACCAAGAGCAGCGACGGCTCGCAGTTGCTCATCGAGGACACCCTGGTCGTCGACAACGACGGCGTGCACGCGGAGCCCGCCGAGGTGTGCGAGCTGGTCTCCCTCGAGCCCGGTGAGTACAAGATCGAGATCCGCTCGTTCCACGTCACCGGCCCGGTCATGATCCAGGCCAGTTGGGCCGCGGGCAAGGACGGCACCCAGGCCCCGATCGCCAGGACCTCGTTCTTCAAGCCCGAGGGCGCGGACGCCCGCGTGAAGGCCAAGAAGTAAGTCGAGCGAAGATCGCCGATCTACCGAGCGCGTCGCGGGCAACCGCGGCGCGCTCAGTCGTTTTTGTCCTCGGCGCACACGGCAGCCACGCGACGTGCTCGCCCACCGCCGCGAACCAGGAACTCGCCACGGCCCGCCGACGAGATCTCCGCGTCCGCCTCAACCACCAGCTTGGCGATCCGCGTGGTGTCGACGCCGTCCGCGCCGAGCGGCGCGATCGTCCAGGTGCTATTGCTGGGGATCTGGCCCAGCGCGGCGCGTCCACCGATCTGCAGCAGGTGCGACCGCAGCTCGCGGGCAGCGCTGGCGATCGGCTCGGAGGTGATGTTGGATCCGCCGCTGCCGAGGCGAAACAACAGGTCGCTGCCATCGTCGCTGGTGGGCCCGGGCTCGATCGGCGTCAGCCCAGCGAGCCAGTAGAAGCCCGAGGTGTCGCTGGCGAGGAAGGCCGGATCGAGCACCACCGGCACGGTGCTCGGCGGGTAGAAGCCCTCGACCTTGACCATTCCCGGCGGACGATCCGGACCCAGCGAGCGCAGCTTGATCAGCAACAGGCGCGTCATATACGTCGTGTAGGTCACCGGCGGCTCGGTCATCCGCGACCCGTAGACCCCGACCATCAGCCATGCGCCGCCGAACGGCCCGGCCTCGGTGACGGCGATCGGATTGATATCCACCGGACCGGTCAGGAGGGTGTTGTTGCAATAGTTGTCGTCGATGCACGGCGTCCACAGCGGCAGCACCGTCGCGGGTCCGGGCAGCATCGTGTCGACGTCGAGCCGTGCGATCGTCATCTCCATCGTGCTCGCGTCGGCCGTCGTCGGGATCGTGACGAGGTAGGGGTCCTCGCCGAGGAAGGCCAGACGTCGCCGCGCCGGTCCCAGCTCCGGATCCCCGAGCAGCAGCGGCCCTGCGATCAAAGCACCGTCGCCTTCCTCGTCGACGCGCCACACCTGCGCCTGGTCCGGCCGGTCGAGCAACAGCCAGGTTTGGCCCTCGCTCGCGCCCATCACCAGGTGAAATTCGTGGGCCGCGCCGATCGTCGAGAAGTCGTGATCGGGGCCGTCGGGCCACGCCTTGAGGCGCAGCTCACCCTTGCCGTCGGTGGCGAGGGCCCACGCGCGTTCGCCCTCGCTGCGTTCGACCGCCAGCGCGTGTACGTCCCAGCCGGGCAGCAGCGGGTCGGCGCGGACCTCGAGGCCGATCGCGTTGCAACGGGTGCCCAGGTCGAGTCCCAGGTCGGGCGTGGGTCCGCTGCTACAGCCGGCCCAGCCCAGGCAGCCAGCGAGGACGAGGCGGCGCATGGACGCCAGCATACGTCAGGCCAGCGCCGCGTGGATCGCCGCGACCGTCACGTCCCGCAGCACATCGAGCTCGGCGTCGTCGATCACCAGCGGCGGCATCCAGTACAGCGTGTCGTGCAGCGGTCGCAGGAGCACCCCGCGACGCAGCGCCTCCTCGCGCAGCCGTAGGCCCAGGCGGCCGTCGGCGGGCCCACGCGCGGGTGCGATCTGAAACGCACTGATCATCCCGATCTGGCGGTGATGCATCACCTCGGGACAGGCCGCCGCGACCGCCTCGCGCCGCGCGGCCATCGCTCGCACCCGGCCCGGTAGCGCGGCGCGCCGCTCGTCATCGTAGAGATGCAGCCCGGCGAGCGCCGCGGCGCAGGCGATCGGGTTGGCCGTAAAGGTGTGGCTGTGCAGGAAGCTGCGGGCCGGCGCGCCGGTGAAGGCGTCCTCGAAGCCGGCCCGGATCAGCACCGCGGCCAGCGGCAAGACGCCCGCGAGGCCCTTGCTCAGGCACAGAAAATCCGGCGTGACCCCGGCGTGGCTCGAGGCGAACAGCTCGCCGGTGCGGCCGAAGCCGACCGCGATCTCGTCCGCAATGAGGTCGATCCCCAGCGCGCGCGCCACCTCCGCGATGCGTCGATAAAACCCGGTGCCGGTCATCGCCATCCGTCCGGCGCACTGCACCAGCGGCTCGACAATTACGGCGGTCAGCGTGGCGGCGTGGGCCTCGAGCATCGCGACCGCGGCGTCAGCCTCGGGTGTATCGGCCCCCAGGTCCCCCGTGACCTGCTCCGGTCGGTGATCGGGGAAGGCCGGGGCCGGCAGCTCGAGCGCCGAGAACAGCAGCGGTGCGAAGGTGTCACGATAGGTCCCGCTGCCGCACAGCGCCAGCGCCCCGAGGGTCTCGCCGTGGTAGCTGTTTTGCAGGGTAGCGAAGCGCGTGCGCCCGGGCTCGCCGGTCTGCTGGCGCCGCTGATAACTCAGCTTGAGCGCGACCTCCACCGCCGCCGAGCCGCAGTCGGCGAAGAACACCCGCCCGAGGCCAGCAGGCGCCCGCTGGAGCAGCGCCTCCGCCAGCTCGACCGCCGGCGCGTGGGTGAAGCCGGCGAACATCACGTGATCGAGGGAGCTCGCCTGCGCGGCGATCGCCGCCGCGATCGCCGGGTGTCCGTGGCCATGGATGCAGGTCCACCACGAGGCGATCGCGTCGAGGATCCGCCCCCCCGTGTCGTCATAAAGCCAGCAGCCCTGGGCGCGCTCCACGGCGATCGGAGGCACGCGATCGAGGTCGGTGAAGTGCGTCGCCGGGTGCCACAGCACGGCGCGGTCGCGGTCGCGGAGGGTCGCCATCGCCGCGGTAGCCTGGTCCGCCGACACCCTCGCCGTCAACCCTGTGATCCCCGTTGCCAGCCGGTCCCGGGTCGCGCACCCTTGTGGCCATCACCCGACGCTGGAGGGTCGCGAATATCGCGATCGTGCGCAGCGTCACGGACTGTCCGCCATGCCCCGCATTTCCCTTCTGTCTCTGGTCCCGACCTTCGTCCTCTCCTTCGTGACGGGCTGCGTCCTTTACGGGGACGCCGAGGAGGTCAAGACCTGCGACGACGTCGTATGCGGCAACAATGCCACCTGCGGCGGTGACCAGGCCGAGTGCTTCTGCGACGCCGGCCACGCGGGAAACCCCTACGACGGGTGCTTCGCCGAGCAGCCGGTCGTCGATGAGACCTGCAAGGCCGAGTGCGGGCAAAACGCGTATTGCTCGGAGGGCGAGTGCTACTGCGAGCTCGACCACGTCGCCGTCTGCGGCGCGAACGCTGGTTGCATGCCCGAGGACCGGCTGTGCGACGCACAGGAGGACTGCCCCAACGCCGCCGACGAGAACGTCGCGGTCTGTTCGCCGCCGGTGTTCCAGGACTGGCTCGTCACCGACGACTGCGATGATGGTGCCCCGATCGAGTATCGCCTGTTCTCACAGGACCGCGACTGGTCGTGGCCGGGGGCCACGACCACCTTCAAGACCACCGGGCTGGGCGCCGAGGACTATCAGACCATTCAATGCTTCGAGGGTGAGCTGATCTGCTTCGCGGGCATGTCCGGGGACGTCGTTTGGGGCTTCAACCTCGACGGCAGCGGCACCTGCGACGCCTGCTGCGCCGCGTGCGGCAGCGACGGCGTGGTGGACCTCGGCTTCTTGACCTGCGAATAAGCCATCCGGGCTCGAGGCGCCGATAGTCATGTGATGGCCGCGCCGGGCCCTTGCAATCGCAGCCATTTGCCGCTACCTCTCTCCTCCTCGTGCCCGTCTTTTCGCGCTTCTCGCCACGTCTTGCGTCGCGAACCATGGTGGCCCAGTGACAGAGATCGCCCAGCTCTTCGAGTCTGCGCTCCGGCAAAATCGTGCCAACTTGCTGCGCAAGGCCGCGATCAACACCGTGGCGAAGATGCCGGCGCAAACCACCCTGCACGAGCTGCTGACCAGCGAGGCCGGCAGCTCGATCCGCGAGCTGACGCTCGTCGAGCTGCGTGAGGCGCTGGCCGGCTTCGTCAACACGGCGTCGATCGCCAACGCCGGCCAGGCCCCCCGCAGCGGGTCCTTTGGCGGAAATGCCAGCGCCGGTCTCGGGAGCAACGCCTCTCCGGAGAGCCGCGAGGCCCGGCTCTACCGCCAGATCATCGAGGCCGTCGGCAGCGAGCCGAAGACCATCGGCCAGCTCGCCAAGGTCGTCGACGTCGACGTCGTCGAGCTGCGCGGGTACCTGGCATGGATGAAGAAGATGGGCAAGATCGACAGCTCGGGCCGCGCTCGCGCGACCCGCTATCACCTCGGTTCGGGCTGATAAGCCGTATCCGTGAAGCGCGGGCGGCGGTGCTTGCCGCCGAGCCGACTCTGGGTGATCCTCCCGGTCGGCCATGGCAAGCGAGCACCGCGACTCCATCGACTCCGTCGATTTTGGGCGACAGATCGCCGCGCTCAAGCACGACCTCGGCAAGTACGTCGCGTGGATGTCGGCCAACCTCGACGCGAGCTGCTGGCAGGGTCCCGTGCGCGACGAGCTGATCGACGCGCTCGGCCGTGACCTCCTGCGCACCCGCACCCCCGCCGAGGGCCCGCCGGAGTCGGCCTGGGAGCTGTGGGACCGCCTCAGCGCGACGCTGCCGCGGCCGTGGACCGACCCCGAGCTGCACGAGGTCGCCGCCGCAGTCGCGGTGCTACGTCGCGCCGAACCGGCGCTCCGGGCCCGCGACCGCGAGGCTTTGAGCGGCCAACGCGAGGCCGTCCGCGGCGCCCAGCAGAAGATCCGTGGCGCCTTGCAGCAGCTCCACCGCCGGCTCTTGCAGAGCGAGCCCTGATGCCGTCGATCCTCATCATCGACGACGAGGACAGCTACCTCGAGCTGTGCAAGCGCTACATGCCCGAGCACACCTTCGTCGCGCCGGCCCGCAACTACCGCGAGGCCGCCGACATCCTGCGTCGCCAGGGTGACCACATCGACCTGGTGCTGCTCGACGTGCACTTCGACATCCCCGAGGTCGAGCTGTTGCCCTTCGACAAGGCCGCCTTGTTGGCGAAGGGGGACGCCAACAAGGCGATCGAGCGCCTGCGTCGCAGCCAGGGCCTGCACATCCTCGCCGCGATCCGCGAGCGCTACCCCGACCTTCCGGTCATCGTCATGACCTCGCGCGACGACCTCCCGCTCGAGACCGACGCCGAGCGGCTGCAGGCCGAGGACTACACCTACCTGCTCGCGGACGACTACCTCGACGCGCGCTCGCTCAAGCTGCAGATCGACGCGATCCTGGCCCGCCGCGAGCGTCCGGCTGCGACCGACGACGAGCCCTTCTTTTGGGGCGTCACCAACGGCATGGCCAACCTGCGCCGGCGCCTCTCGATCCTCGCGCGCGGTCGTCTGCCGATCATCATTCAGGGGGCCACCGGCACCGGCAAGAGCCTGGTCGCCCGCGAGTTGATCCATCCCCGCTCGCAGCGGCCGGGGCCGTTCGTCGCCGTCGACCTCTCGACCTTGCCGACCGACCTCATGGCCGCGCATCTGTTCGGCGTGGTCAAGGGCGCCTACACCGGCGCGACCAGCTCGCGCGACGGCGTGCTGGCCCGCGCCCACGGCGGCACCCTGTTCCTCGACGAGATCGGCAACCTCTCGCTCGAGCTGCAAAAGTCGCTGCTGCTGGTGCTTCAGGAGGGCGTCTACAGGCCCGTGGGCGCCGTCAAGGAGAACGCGACGGACATCAAGATCGTCGTCGCCACCAACGAGAACCTCGGCGCGCTGGTCCGGGCCGGCCGCTTTCGCGAGGACTTGTACATGCGGCTCAACCCCGCCACCGCGGTGACCCTGCCGAGCCTGCACGAGCGCCGCGACGACTTCGAGGAGCTGCTCGCATGGTTCATGCGCCAGGTCGTCGCCGAGGCCTACAACCGCGATCTCCTGGCCCAGTACTGCGAGCAGCGCGGATTGGTCGCGACCTCACCGATCAGCGTCGGCCGCGGCGTCCCACCCCGCTACGACGCGCGCCGGATCCACTTCCTGCTGCACCCGAGCAGCTTCAAGCTGCTCCACGACTTCGAGTGGCCCGGCAACTTCCGCCAGTTCGCGATGACCCTCTCGAACCTCGTGACATTCACGCTGGTCGAGCTGGTCGAGCGCGCCGAGAAGATCGAGCCCGAGGGCTCGAGCGAGGGCCGCCCCGACGTCATCCCGATCCCGCCCAAGATCGTCAGCGACCTGCTACGTCCGATGACCCCGCCCGAGGCCCCTGACGCCCAGGTCATGGCGATCGGCGGCCCGCGCACGCTGACCCTCGAGATCCCCGCCGCCGAGTCGCTCAACGCCGTGTCCTGTGCGGTCGAGCGTCAGTACCTCGAGCTGCTCTACGAGCGCAGCGCCGGTGACCTGGGCCGCATGGCGGAGCTGCTGCTCGGCGACGAGGGCGGCGGTCGCAAGGTCCAGCTTCGCATGAACCAGCTCGGCATCAAGCTGCGCAGCCTCAAGCGCCGGGCCGGGGAATAAAGCCATGCGTTCGCGCCTTGCGGGGTCCCTGCCGATGTTGTTGCGGACCTGCACGATCGCGCTGGGGCTGCTCGCGGCGCCCGTCGAGGCGGCCCCCCCGGCCAAGCGCGCGAGCAAGCCGGCCGCGGGCACGGCCGGGCCGGCCGAGCCGGGGCCGGCGGGCGACCTCCCGCTGCCGCCCGAGCTCGCCGGCGCGACCGCCGAGACCGAGACCGGCGACGAGTTCGGCGAGCCGGCGCCTCTGACCCCACAGCAGCGGCTGCAGGAGTTTGACCTGCACATCAGCCGGGCCCAGCGGGCCGAGCGAGAGAACCGCATCGACGACGCGATCCGTGAGTATACCGCGGCGCTCAAGCTCCAGCCCGGCGACCCCGCGGCGCTCAAGGGTCGCGCCTATCTCCGACACAAGCGGACCCGGGAGGGCCAGTGCCCCAAGCGCGCGATCGAAGATCTACGGCTGCTTCGCACCTACGACCCGCGAGGTTTATGGCTCGAGCAGCGCGGCATGCTGGTCTCGTGGATGGGCCAGTGCGACGCCAGGATGGACGCCGAGCGGCTGAGCCTCGCGCTCGAGGTCGCTGACGACGACCCCAAGTCGCCGAACCGTCCGGCCGACATTCGCTTCACGATCGCCCTGTTGCAGAGCCGCGAGGCCGAGGCCGCCGAGCGTGAGCGCGAGCGCCTGGCCCTGCGGCGCGCCGCCTTGCAGCAGCTCGATCTTTACCGCAAGGACTGCGAGCTCACCAACCGCAAGCCCGCCGCCGAGGCCCTGAGCCTGCAAGCGACGCTGTACCGCGAGGCCGACGACCTCAAGGCTGCGATCGCGATCTACGACGAGCTGCTGCGCCGCTACCCCGGCACCGCGCTGGCCAAGCAGGCCAAGAAGAGCGTCGAGGAGCTCAAGCTTGAGGTCGAGCTCGACAAGCTGGAGAAGGAGCAGGGCGGCAAGCCGAGCCAGGCCGCCGAGACCGCGTACACGACCGCGACCGCGGCGATGCGCAGCGGCGACGTGGCGACCGCGGAGCGCGAGCTGCTGGCCGCGATCGCCGACTCGCCGTGGTTCCCGAAGGCCCACTACGTGCTCGGCATCGTCTACGCGCGCAGTGGTCGGTTCCCGCAGGCCGCCGAGGAGCTCAAGATCAGCATCCGCATGGACCGCTTCGACTACGAGGCGCACATGGCTCTCGGGCTGCTCTACAAGAAGGAGTTCGCTGGCGCCGAGGACGAGCAGGCGATCCGTCACCTCGACAACGCGCTGCTGCTGCGGCCCGACCTCTATCACCTCGACTTCCAGCTCGGTCAGCTCTACGCCCGCATCGACCGTGACCGGGCCCGCAAGCACTACACGCGGTTCCTCAACGCCCCGATCCCCGAGGAGGACCCCGACCGCGAGCTGGCCCGCCGCGCGCGCGACGAGCTCAACCGCGAGCCGACCGCCGAGGACCTCCCGTTCTTGCCCGAGCCCCCGCGCGACCTGCAACGCCTCGAGCCCGAGCTCCAGCGCATGATCAACGAGGCCTACCTGCGCGTCTCGGAGGAGCAGGACTTCCAGCAGGCCGAGCGCGTGCTCGAGCGGGCCCGCAAGAAGTTCCCCAAGGAGGAGGTCGTGCTCAACGAGCTCGCCAAGGTCGCGTACGCGACGGACCGCCGCGGCGACGCGCGCGAGTTCTGGGAGAAGTCGCTCGAGATGAAGGAGGACCAGAAGGAGGTCCACGAGCGCCTCGGTCTCCTGCTCGAGGGTGACCTGCCCGACGCCGCGATCGTCCACCTGCGGCGGGCCGCCGAGCTCGGGGCCTCGACCGCGAGGTTTCGCCTCGCCCAGTTGTTGTGGTCCGACTTTCGCCTGCTCGACGCCTCCGACGAGCTCGACCGTTACCTGCGCGCCGCCGGCCCCTACGACCTGTACTGGGACGCCGGTCGGCGCCTACGCGAGCGCATGGACCGGGTGTTCTTGCGGATCTACCTGGCGATCGCGGCGCTGTTGCTGCTCCTGATCTCACTGCCCGCGTGGCAAGTGTACCGACGGCTGCGCGGCGCCTCGCTCGCTCAGTTGCTCGCGCGCGCGCCCAAGAGCTTCCCCGAGGTCGCGCGGATCCTGAGCCTCATCCGTCACGAGATCCTCAAGCACAACACCGCCTTCCTGACCGATGTCGGCCGCGCGCTCGAGATGGACGAGCCCGACGCCGAGGCCCGCGCCGCGATCGTCGCGCGGCGGCTGTTCGGCGAGCACCGCGGCGGCACCCCGGCGCATCAGGCTTCGGGCGGCATGCGCGAGCGCGGCATCTACGGGCGCTTCCTCGGCTACATGGCCGAGCTGCAGAAGGTCGGGCGCAGCCACGGTGTCACCTTGAACCTCGGCCGCAAGGACCCGATCTTCAGCGCCATGATCGCCGCCTTCGACGATCTTCGTGGCCTCGAGGACATGCAGCGCACGCCGATCCGCGATCGTCCGACGATCAAGCTCGACTGGGCGAGGCGGCTGACCCGCTCGGGGCACGTGCTCGGGCGCAAGGCCTTCGAGGCGCTCAGCAGCGTCATCCATGCCCTGTGCATCGTCGAGGTCGACCTGGCGCTGGTCCGCGAGGTGTTCGCCCAGGTCGTCGCCGAGACCCAGTTCGCCGCGATCTCGATCCTCGAGCTGGAGGTCGTCGGGGAGGGCGCCCGCGTGCGGGTGTTTCGCAGCGACCTCGAGGACATCCTGACCAACGTGATCCGCAACTCATTACACTCGAGCATTCTCTACGCGCCCAAGCCGATCGCTCTCGGGGTCGCGCTGGTCACCGAGATGGACGAGATCACCGGCCTGAGCACCCTGGCGATCCGCATCCAGGATCGCTCGGGCGAGCAGCTTAGCAACGAGATGCTGCGCGGTCGCTACGTCGAGCGGGGGATGGGCATCACCGCCGACTTGCTGTCGCGCTACGACGGCTCGATCGCCGTCGAGCCCGAGCCCGGCTGGCAAAAGGCCGTCGTGCTGCGCTTCTTCACCGTCGAGGAGGGCCCATGAATTCTGCCGACCCGCGCGAGCTCAAGGTCCTGATCGTCGAGGACGGCGACGAGTACCTGACCAACCTGTCCACCTTCGTCGCCCGCGGGATCCGTTACACGCAGGCCAAGAGCGGCGGCTGGGCCTGCACCTTGCTGGAGACCCTGCGGCCCGATCTCGTGTACCTCGACATGCGCTTCGACCGGACCCCCAACGAGGTGCTGCTTGGTGACCTTGTCGCGCTCACGGCCCGCTTCAACGGAGATGTCGCCCGCGCGCGCGCGTTCCAGCAGGACAACCAGGGCCTGTTCGTGCTCCGTGCGCTGCGCGACGCCGGCTTTCACGGCCCTGTGATCCTTTCGTACGACTTCAGCCGCGAGGAGCGTCGCTTCAAGGCGCTGTCCGACAAGGATCCGGCGCTGGCCTACTGCCCGGACTACGCCGACGCCAGCGAGATCCAGGCCGCGATCTACCGCGCCGTCGGCCGCCGTCCGCCCGGCTGACGCCCTGATCATACTGGTCAAACGCGCCCAGCTCGGCCAAAGTACGGCGGTGAGCGAAGACCTCGGATCCCCCGCAATTCGCGTCCTGATGATGCCGCGTGACACCAACGCCCACGGCACGATCTTCGGTGGGCACATCCTCAGCCTGATCGACCAGGCCGGTGCCATCGCGGCTCACGGGATCGGCGCACGCAAGGTCGTCACGGTGGCGATCCGCGAGGTCGTGTTCAAGGCGCCGGTGCAGGTCGGCGACATCGTCAGTTGCTACGCCGCCGTCACCAAGCGCGGCACCTCGTCGCTGACGGTCCAGGTGCGGGTGTTTGCCGAGGATCCGGTGGCCCGCGACACCGTCGAGGTCACCACCGCCGAGCTCGTGTACGTGCACGTCGACGGGGACGGAAGGCCGATCCCTCTGCCGGGGGCCGGCGACCCCGCTTGACCGGTTACGCGACCCGCCGTAGTTTGCGGGCCATGCGAGCCATCCTTCACGTCCTCGTTGCTGTGTCCCTCCTGAGCCTGGGTGCCTGCGCCGAGCAGCCCGGCAAGAAGAAGGACGACACCACCACCAAGACCGAGACCAAGACCGTCGACACCAAGACCGGCGCCGTCAAGACCGAGACCAAGGTCGAGACCGTCGAGGACAACGGCAAGACCGTCGAGATCGACACCAAGACCGACACCAAGATCGTGACGCCGCCGCCGCCCGCGGATGCCACTGCGCCGGCCGACGCCGCGCCCCCGACCCCCAAGTGAGCGTGCCTCGCTGATGCGTCTGCCGCTGCGTCATCCGCCGCCCGTGGTGGACACGCCGCGGCGTCGCTGTGCTCACCTCGAGGCGCTCGCCGAGCAGGCGCTGGGCCTCGGGCTCGGGCCGGCTGCCGCCCTGGTGGCGCCCTTACAGGCGCGTGGCCGCTTCGGAAACGCGTTGCAGTGGCACTTCGGGCTCGACCCGCACGACAGCTCGGAGCAGCTCGACTGGGAGGACCGGATCGAGCTCAAGCTGGTGTCGCTGTGGCGTCGCAGCGACGGCCAGATCACCAGCGACAAGCTCAAGGTCTGCGACATCACGATGGACCCGTGGCGCAAGCTCGGGAACGTGCTGTGGGTGTTCGCCGATCGCATGACGCGGGTGATCGTCGGGCATCGCTTCACGCGGCTCGCCGGCGGTTTGCGCAGCACCCTCGCGGCCGCCTGGGACGCCGACCCGCACTTCGACCGGCCGACCCTGTTCGTCGAGGCGCGCGAGCAGGACGAGCGCCAGGCCCCCGCGTACTACCTCAGCGCCGGATGGCTCGCCGAGCACGTGTTGCCGGCCGATCTCGCGGGCGTGTACCGCTTTGACGCCCGCTGGTGGTCCGAGGCCCGCGACCACGGCAAGCGCCGCCGCGACCCGCAACTGGCCCTGTGGCGCGGTGAGCCCGGGCAACTGGCCTGCCCGCGCTGTGGCGGGCCGCTGCGCTTCGAGACCCGCAAGGTCGCCGCCGAGGGCTGGGGGCCCGCCGTGCACGCGATGCCGCTCGGGCCCGAGTGCGGGTTGCGGGCCCACGCCGTGATCGACGCCATGAAGCTGCCGGTCCGACCCGACGCGCTCGGCTGGGACCTGGCCGCCGCCGTCGAGGGCAGGGTAGAGCCGGCCCAGGCCATGCGCCTGAGCGACCGGGTGCTCGAGCCCGACGACCACGAGCACGACTGAGCGCGCTTCGGGCGGATTACTTCCGGCAGATACACGCGGGGGCGAAGTAGACGCACGGGTAGAGGCGCGCACTTTCGCCGGTTTCGTGCCTGGCCTAACGGATCTGATACGCTGCGGACTCGTCATGAAGCCGCCGCCGCAGCAAACTCGGCACCCCAACGAATTCCTCGTTGGGGTGGAAGGGGAAGAGGTCACGCCGGAGAGCTTCGACGTCCTGGTCTCGCTATCGTTTCTTCATGCCTTCGTGCAGTTAATGCAGTCTGTAGCGAAGGCAGAGAACAGAACGTTAGACTTTACAGGCCTCCGCGTTCAGCGCGGCAGCGTAGCGTTCGCCCTTCAGACTGACACCCTCGCAGTCGCCGAAGACGTCGCCGAGAAAGCTCAACTGTATGTCGTGGGAGCCGTGCCGACCCCACGAGGGCTGCAGACGCAAGTCGGCGAGGTCAGGGAGTCTTTGGAGCATCTTCCCAATGTGACTCCATTCTACGAGACCCGCGAAGGGCGGCAGTCGCTGCCCACAGCCTTCCCCCCAGGCCCAACATGCGTCGAGACAACGGAGTTCCGGGCTGTCGTGCACCGCGTAGGCGGCGTAAAGCCGCGGGTTGTTCTCGTGGTCACGGGGGCCGAGATGGAACTGAACTTGCGCGCGGAGCAGTCCATCGCGCAACGTGCCGCCAAACATCTCTATGGAGTTGTCGACGCTGTCGTGACGCTGATCTGGGAAGGTGAGAAGGTCGTCGAGTGCGAACTTCATGACTTTACGCCGGTAGAGGACCCCACCGCCGAAGATGAGATCGTTCAGTGGCGCCGATGGTTCGCTGAAGTCGGTTCCAAGTGGGACGATGTTGACGACCTCTCGGCCGAACTCCGCGGAGATATTCAGTGATTGACATCAAGCGGCTACCGTCCCGCTGCATGCTGGACACTGGAATCTGGATACGAGCGCTAGGTGAGAGAACCGACGCCCAAGCGGCGGACTGCTGTGCGTTCTTTGAAGCTATGGTGGAGCAGCGGTACACCATGCTGATGGCGGCGCCTACTCTCGCCGAGATAGTGCGCGGCGGGTACGGCACGTCGCTACCATCGACGCGCTCGGTCCAAGTCGTTCCGGTCGATCGGGCCGTCGCCATGCTTTTAGGAGAAGAGTTTCCGCAAGATGTTCTGAAGAAATATGCTGATAAAATCGGTGTGACGCGGACATACCTAAAGTACGACGCCCTGATCTTTGCGTGTGCCAAGCGCTGGGGCGCCAGCATGCTCATCGCTTACGATGACGACCACGTGGCACTTGCCCGCCATGTGCAAGGCCTCCCAGTTCGACGCCCTGATGATTTTGAGGATGCGCAAGGCGTTCTTGCAGGCGTGGTACCCATCCGGCGAAAACGCTAGGCAGCATGCTTCGTGCGAAGGCCAGGCAACGGGCTTTTCGCCCGTCATAGGCGCCGAACTATCCTTTGGCTAGCCGGTGATCTTCCCGTTCCTTTGGCGTGGCGGGCTGGCTCCGGCATCAAATCTCGCTCCCAAATAGAGCACTTTCCGGTCACCATTCGGGGATGCGTGCAGGCGAGCATTCTCCGGGCACAACTGGGGTGAGCAGCGACTCGCAATCCATGCCGTGATAGTTGCCTGCGATGGGGGACGGTGTGTGGCCATGGTGCTCGCCACGGCGGAGCGGCCAGCAGTATGGGGACGCCGGCCGTGCGGAGAGGACGCTCGCGCGCACAGCCTTTGCTCGGCCGCAATTGTCCCCACCAAGGCGCGGGAGACAGCGGGCCCATGCGCTGATCACCTGCGTCGAGGCCTGGCCCCGTCGCTCAACGACCGGGTGCTCGAGCCCGAGGATCACGGGCGACTGACTCCGCTGGCTCCCCCGCCGACCGGCATCCACCGGTGCGGACGGGCGGACCGACTGCCCGCGTTACCGCACCGACGGCGAGCACCACACCACGAGCCGATCCCCGCGAAGAACGCGGATAGCGGCCCAGGTCTCCGAACACGCAGGGTCCGCCTGGCGACCGAAGGCGGTGACCGGCCAACCGACGACCCGGCACCCCTCACCTGTCTCCCCGCAAAGGAATCACCGGCAGCACATCTGCGCCGTTCCCGACCCAACGCCCGCGCAGGCAGCGGCGCCTGCAACGAGGCGCAGCGACACGCCCGCAGGTCCGCGAGCGCAGGCACCGCGACGCAGGCGTCCGGCGAGCACTGCCGAACCAATAACGAGAACCCAGGACGGCCGACCGAGCCACCCTGGGTCCCCCCCAGATCTAAAAGTTGCTTACGGCCCGCGTTGGGGCCTGAAAGTTGCTGCTACGGCACCGACCAAGCGAAAGCGCGCGAAATGACTAAGAGCGCGAACGAAAGCAAGAGCGCAGGATTAAGAGGGAGACCAGACCAGGCAGGATCAAGACGAAGTCAGGACGAAGCCAAGGGATCAAGGTAAGGCGCGAATAAGCTCAAGTAAAAGGAAGCGAAGTCAGTCTGCAAGCCATCAAGGAGTAAGTGAAGGCGAGTAAGTGCAGAGGAAGCCAGGCCAAGAACTAAGGGGCGAAGCCAAGGAGTAAGTTCGTAAGGTCCAGTGTTTCCACCGGATGTTGCCCTTATTTGCAGGTCTGGCGCCACATTGGCAAGTCGTTGAAATTCCTCGCGCCACTTTGTCGGAGCGCCCGTGAACGCCCGGCACCATGACGCAAATGTCGGACTTCGGCGCCCGACACGGGCGCCCGGCCATGACATCGATGTCGCACCGGGCATCGGTGTCCGCCCGCGCTCGCCCTGGCTGTGCTAGGAACGCCGGCCATGCAGGGCACATCGCGGCCACGCGTGCGCGTGGCGATCATCGGGGGCACCGGCTACGGCGGGGCCGAGCTCATCCGTCTGTTGCTGACTCATCCTGGCGTCGAGCTCGCCAGGGTCACCAGCATTGACCGCGTCGGCGAGCCGCTCGAGGCGGTCCACCGCAACCTGACGCGCACCGGCCTCGTGTTCGAGGAGATGCCGGCGAAGGCCGCGGCCGAGGGCGTCGACGTCGTGTTCCTGGCCCTGCCACACAAGGTCAGCGCCACGTTGGCTGAGGAACTGGCGGGCGTGTCGGCCCGCATCATCGATCTCTCGGGCGACTTCCGGCTGCGCGAGGCCTCCGAGTACAAGACCTTTTATGGCGACGAGCACCCGCACCCCGCCCACCTCGACGGTCGCTGGGTCTACGGCCTGCCGGAGCTGTGCGGCGCCGAGATCCGCGGCGCGACGCGGGTCGCCTCGCCCGGCTGCTTCGCGACCACGATCGCTCTCGGTCTGCTGCCACTGGCCGCCGCCGGCCTGTTGCGTGGCGCGGTACATACCGTAGCGATCACCGGCTCGTCGGGCTCGGGCGCCTACGCGGCGATCGGCACCCACCACCCGCTGCGGGCCAACAACCTCAAGACCTACAAGGTCCTCAATCATCAGCACACCCCGGAGATCGAGCAGACCCTGCGCCTGGCCTGCACGCGCGCCGGCCACCAGCCGGCCTTCTCGCTGGCCTTCGTGCCGGTCTCGGCCCCGCTGGTCCGCGGGATCCTGGCGACCACCTTCGTGCCTCTGCCCAGTGACCACGACGCGAAGTCGGTGGCCAAGCTGTTCGAGGACCACTACCGCGAGGCCCCCTTCGTGCGCGTGCTCGGCAGCAAAATTCAGGCCGAGGTCGTCGCCATCAAGGGCAGCATGTACGCCGACCTGTCGTGGACCCTCGGCGAGCCCGTCGACGGCCTGCGCCAACTGGTCGTCACGACAGCCCTCGACAACCTCGTCAAGGGCGGCGCCGGCCAGGCCGTGCAGTCGATGAACCTGATGTTCGACCTCCCGGAGGGCCAGGGCATCGACGCCCCGGCGCTGTGGCCATGAGCACCGCCGCAAAGACAGCGGTGCTCAAGTTCGGCGGCGAGGTCGTCGCCGACGCGGCCGCGCTCGCGGGCGTGCTCGCCGACGTCGCCGCGCTGGTCGCCAGCGGCTGGCGCGTGGTGCTGTGCCACGGCGGCGGACCGCAGGCGAACGCACTTCAGGAGCGCCTCGGCCTGGTCCCGCGCAAGGTCGCGGGCCGCAGGGTCACCGACGCCGCGACGCTGCAGGTGATGAAGTGCGTCCTGGCCGGCGAGCTCTCGGTCGACGTCGCGGCCGCGGGCGCCGCCGCGGGCCTGCTGACGGTCGGCGTCTCGGGCGTCAGCGCGGGCCTCGTCACCGCTCGTCGTCGTCCGCCGCTCGTGATCGCCGGCGCCGGTCCGGCGCCGATCGACTTCGGCCTGGTCGGCGACGTCGTCGAGATCCGCACCGGCCTCATCACGCACCTGTGGGCCGGCGGTTACACGCCGGTCGTCAACACCCTCGGCATTGATCCCGCGAAGGGCGAGATCTACAACATCAACGCCGACACGGTCGCCTCGGCGATCGCCGCGGCCCTCAAGGTCGACCACCTGTTCCTGATGACCGGCGTGCCGGGCGTGCTCGGGAACAAGGATGACCCGGCCACCCGCATCCCGCGCTTGACCGCGGCCGAGGCCCGCGCCGCGATCGCGTCCGGTGTGATCGTCGGCGGCATGATCCCCAAGGTCGAGGAGGCGCTCGCCAACATCGAACTCGGCATCGGCGCGGTGCACATCCTCGGGGCCACCGCCGGCGCACTACAAGCCGAGGCAGAGCAGCCCGGCAGCCGCGGCACCGTGCTGATCTAGCCACGCGGCTGGTATAGTCGCGGGCCATGACCCCGCGTGACACCGAGTTGGGAGCCGCGCTGCGCCGCGCCGTCGACGACGCCTTTGACAAGGTTCAGGTGCCGTGGCTGAAGCGAGTGGTCGATCAGCCGAGCCACACCTACGCGCGCGCCGACGTCGAGGCCGCCGCTGCGATCGTCGACGAGCTCGCCGCGGAGATCGGCCTGGTCCGCACGCTGCACGCCGATCCCGCCGGCAAGTTCGCCGACCACCGCGTCCACGCCACGCAGGCCACCGGAGCCGAGGAGCGAGCGCTCGCGCTGGTCGGCCACATTGACACTGTGTTCCCGCGCGCGCTCGGCTTCCTCGAGTTTCGTCGCGAGGACGACGCCGTATTCGGCCCGGGCGTGCTCGACATGAAGTCTGGCATCTCCTCGATCCTGTTCGCCTTGCGGGCCCTGCGACACGTCGCGCCGGACGTGTACGCGGCCCTGCGCGCGCGCGTCGTGATCGTCAGCGACGAGGAGGTCGGCTCCCCGAGCAGCCACGCGCTCTACGATCGCCTCGCGCCGCGGACGACCGCCGGCCTGGTGTTCGAGTCGGGGCGCAAGCAGGACCTCATCGTCACCGCGCGCAAGGGCGGCGGCGTCTACACCCTCACCGTGCACGGCAAGGCGGCCCACGCCGGCAACGACCATCGGTCCGGCGTCAACGCGATCCATGCGCTCGCGTTGATGGTCGGGCGCATCGAGGCGATGACCGACTACGGCCGCGGCGTCACCCTCAACGTCGGCCTCATCGAGGGCGGCACCGCCAAGAACACCGTGCCCGAGCGCGCCTCATGTCAGATCGACGCCCGCTTCGAGACCGTCGCCGACGCCGAGCACGTCGCCGCGGCGCTCACGGCCCTCGCGCGCGACCCCTTCGCCGGCATCGATCCCGCGCTGGTGCCCGAGCGCCTGCGCGAGGTTCGAGCCGAGCTGTCGGGCGGCGTGACGCGCCCGCCGATGGAGCCGATCGCCGCGTCGCAGCGGCTGCGCCTCGCGTACGAACCCTACGCCGGCGCCTCCGGCTTGCAGGTCGGCGAGGCCAAGCTGCAAGGCGGTGGATCCGACGCGAATTTACTGGTCGGGCTCGGCGTGCCCTGCATCGACGGCCTGGGTCCCTACGGCGAGTTCTTCCATCAGGTCACGGAGTGGTGCAGCCTGACCAGCCTGCGCCGACGCACCGCCGCGCTCGCGTGGTTCCTCGCCGAGCAGGCCGCGAGCGAGTACGCGTGAACCGCGGAGGGCTGTCTCTCGGGACAGCCGCCGTATGGGTGCCGACCCCCCCAGTGCCACGCAGAGGCCCCTCCCTGGCCCCACGAGGCCGCTGCGGAGCGGGGGCTGGCGACGCCTTGCGAGCCCCCAAGACCCGTGCGAAACCACTCGGGTCCCGCGATGAGTGACGCCGACGCCCTGGGACTGCTGCTTGTCGTGCTGTGCCTGATCGGCAGCATGTTCTTCTCTGGTTCCGAGACGGCGATCACCAGCTTCGACGCGCACCGGGCCCAGCGCATCGTCGAGGAGGACGGCCGCACCGGGAAGATCATGGCGTTCTGGGTGCATGACCCGGTGCGCGTACTGTCGACGATCCTGGTCGGCAACAACATCGCCAACACCCTGCTCGGCGCCGTCATCACCGCGATGGCGATCCGGCACTTTCAGGGCACCCCGTGGGGCGACTACGCGGTCGGAGGGGCCGTGTTCGTGGTGACCGCGCTGCTGCTGGTCGTCGGCGAGATCACGCCGAAGGCGCTGGGCCGGCTGTTTTGTGATCGCATCATGATCCCGGCGCTGTGGGTGCTCAAGCTGATCAGTCGCCTGATCGCGCCGATCTTGTGGATCGTGATGCCGCTGACCAACCGCCTGATCCGCCGCGCCGCGCCGGATGCCGCCGCGAGCTCGAGCCTGGCCCGCGTCACCTCCGACGACATCAGCTACATGATCAAGCTCGGCCACCGCGAGGGGTCGATCGCCGCCGACCAGGCCGCGCTGCTGTCCAGCAGCGTCCGCTTCGAGGCGAAGATCGCCCGTGACATCATGATCCCGGAGAACCGCGTCACCGCGGTCAACCTCGCGTGGGACGTCCGCCAGGTCCGCGAGGTCGCGCTGCGATCCGGCCACAGCCGGTTACCGGTGTACGACGGCTCGCTGATCAAGGGCATCAAGGGGGTCTTGCACATCAAACAAATGGTCGGCCTCGCCGACGCCGACAGCATCGTCCGCCTGGTCCGCCCGCCCGTGTTCATCGGTCAAAGCATGCGCTTGCACGACCTGCTGCAGCGCTTCAAGGACCAGCGCGTACACCTGGCGATCGTGGTCGACGACGCCGGCGACACCGTCGGCGTGGTCACGCTGGAGGACGTGCTCGAGCAGATCGTCGGCCAGATCTTCGACGAGACCGACCGTGCGCCGTTCCCCGGCGTCGTGGAGCAGGCCGGCACCCA
>Ga0105046_10000320_pt1 | contig 64736 bp, 57 predicted proteins | sample MAT03_FD_78385 | JGI IMG/M metagenome (GOLD analysis project Ga0105046, IMG submission 78385) | Freshwater microbial communities from Lake Fryxell liftoff mats and glacier meltwater in Antarctica - MAT-03 (megahit assembly) | ecosystem: Environmental > Aquatic > Freshwater > Ice > Liftoff...
AAAGCCTTCACCCACCCTACAAGAGCCTTACGTCACCCGGCTAAACACCTGCGAAGCCTTGATGCCATAGGCACTGATCGACGGCAAGACCGAGCCAATCAACGCGGATATTCCGCCGATGAGCGGACCCCACCAAAGAGCATCTTCCGGCACATAAAAGCGATTGAAAAAGGCAATGCCCATCGAGATGCCGCCCAGCGCATTCACGGCGGAATAAGCCGTGGCCGTGGCCATGAATCCGCTCAACATGCCCACTAGCAATGCTTCGCCAAGCACGAGTCCGAGCACCATCCACGGGCGAAAGCCTAAAACTTTCAGCACCGCAATTTCTGTCTTCCGCTCGCGCACACCGATGCCAATGACCAGCGATGCGACCAGCGTGGTAATTGCCAGAAGGCCAATGCTCAGTGGCCACTTCATAAACCAAAACAGCGTTTTGTAAGGCGAAAGAAAGTTGGCATACGCCGAGGATTCAATCTCCATCTTAACGGCCGGCGAAAACTTGCCCGGATCGTTAATTTTCACTTGAAGCGATTGAAATGCCTTCGAATTCGGTAAGCGGATCCAGATCAGGTTCATGCATTTCTCGGCCAACGGATGCTGCGAGCCGGTCCGACCGGCATAAGCATCCAGTTCGTCTTCGAGGTACTTGCGATTCATGACGGCACTGGTGTCCCAGCGTGACCCAAGCGGAAACTCCGCAACAATCACGAAATCAAACTCCACGTCCTTGTAATTCATGCTCGTCATCTTCATCCGATCACCGACGCGCTTGCCCATCTGCCGCAATCTTTCCGCGCCGATGACGACGGCCGTCTTGTTCTTGGCCATGACTTCGACTGCTCGATCGATTTGAGATCGTTCCTCGCCACTCAGGTCTTCGAGGCCTGGCATCATCTTCGTGAGTTTTTCAGGCTCGGTGGCGAAGAAGAAAATCGAGTTTTGAGGCGTGCGTTTTTTCGGATCGAGCGAACCACCCACGAATGCCCAGGTCATGATGTTGTCTTCGATGTTCTCGGGGCGTTCGCCTGGCGGAAGCTCGGCGATTAGGGCCTTCACCGTACTCAAATGGCTCGGCTTCATCTGGCTGGGAATCTGGTGTTTTTCGGTCACGATCCCCTTCAGGTTCGAATCGTTCTGTTTGGTGATGGCTCCGATGAAAGACAAAATCGACCAGATGCAGCACAACACGAAAACGAGCACGAACACTGCAAGATAGGTAAGCGAGGTGCGCAACAAGGCACGAATAATGTTCCTCATGCCGAGAACGACGCCACGCCGGCCCAGCACAAAGGCGGTGATAAACACGATCAAAGGAATCGGGCCAAGAATTAACAAGGCATAAAGAATAATGGCCCGGATGCGGGAGATCTGTTTCTCCTGATCCGCCTTGCTCTCCTTGACGGCACGTTCGAAATAGTAGTCGGCGGAGCGAAGAACGCTCTTGTCAATCTCACGCGTGCTGGTGCCCTCATAGAGAGAGCCGTCCCGAGCCGCGGCGATGTATTGGTTGATCCTGGAAGCCACCGCTTTCGGAACTGGCGGCGGGCCTAACGGCTCAGGGGGGGGATTCTGATACTCGGGAAAAATGGCCGCGAACGGATCGGGAGGCGGGGCCTGTTCCTTGTCCCACAAGTCCACTAACTCTTGTGCCTTGTCGGGACAGCGAGCCCAATTGATCTGCACATCTTGCGGCAGAGGCGGAGCGGCCTTCTCGCCAATTTGCCGAGTGAAGTCGTCGAAAAGCCCCTTCACGGCCGACTGGGCCGGACCGGGTTTGTAGCCCTTGACTGTCCCGAGCATTCTGCCCGGCCAGTCGAAGGCTCCGAAATAGCCGAGGCTCAAGATCGTGGCGAAGATACTGAATGCCGGCGGAAACACCCGGCAGAATGATGAAAGAACTTTCGAGAACCCGCGATTGCCTGAAGAGTCCATCGCCCAGAACCAGACAACCTTGTAACCGAGTGCGCCGTAGAAGATCGGCAGCGTGAGGATGCCGGCAATCACCGCAACGGCAACGAGGATCATCAGCACCAGAAGGAGCTGATAAGTCGCCTCGACCAGTGAAGTTTCTAGGCCCATTCCGGGCATCGGCGGTACTCCTCATGAAGGGCGAGCGTCGAGGCGTAAGCCCGACGTGGGACACAGTGCACCGCACGTCGGACTTACGCCTCGACGCTCGCGTTAGACTGTTGCCACTTGTCGCTTGCCCAACTCCGTCGTTCGATCGTCGTCCAATACCAACTTGCCTTTTTCGAGATGCAACACTCGACCCGCTCGTTCGGCCGCGTGTGGATCGTGTGTCACCATGATGACAGTCTTGTTCAACTGCTTGCACAGAATCTGCATGATGTTCAGGACTTCGTCCGCCGACTTGGTGTCGAGATCCCCCGTGGGTTCGTCGGCCACGATCAGAGCGGGATCGGTGACCATCGCCCTTGCAATTCCAACTCGCTGTTGCTGGCCGCCGGAGAGCATTGATGGCCGATGATTCATGCGGTCGCGCAGGTTGACGAGGTCGAGGGCGGTTAACACCTGCTTGCGGCGTTGTTCCTTGTTCAAGGGCAACAACAACAGTGGCAGCTCGACGTTCTCATAAGCGGTGAGCACAGGCAACAGGTAGTAAAACTGAAAAATGAAGCCGACACTGCTGGTTCGCCAGCGAGCGAGTTCGCTCTCGGACATGGCCGAGACATGTTCCGGCCCGACGTAAATGTCGCCACCCGTCGGCGTGTCGAGACCGGCAATGAGATTCAACAGAGTGGTTTTGCCTGAACCCGATGGGCCCATGAGTGCGAGAAACTCGCCTTCGGGAACTTCGAGCGTCAGCTTTTGCAGCACCCGAATCTCCTCGCTGCCGCGCGTGAACGACTTGTAAAGTTCACGAACTCGAACAAGCGGACTCGAACCGGGTAGCATCAGCGTCTCCAAAACCTCGAACTTCACCCCTCTATTATTAGCCGGGAAATTTCGGAGAACCACGAAACCGACGAAAGAAAACGAGCAGTTCATCTCTGGAGTGTTTTCGGGAACCGTGGATTTTTTGGTTGATCCTTCTTTTGCTCGTGCGTTTTGCCGGGTGCTAACCGCGAGGCATCTCGGCAACACAGACAAATGAATTCCCGACCGGATGCAAATATTTATCCACGAAGCACACGAAGGGACACGAAGAGAAGACGCTCACAATTTCATGCTTCCTGTCTTCGCTTCGTGTACTTGGTGGATCAACTGCACTGATTACGAACGAAATAAGACCTGCCCGACAAAAGTCCAACAATCGTTCCAGAGCCGCGCACGCAGCGCAGCGGAGTAAGCGGTTTAGCGTCTCGCGGCTTCATCCGCTTACTCCGCTGCGCTGCGTGCGCGGCTCTGATGGAATTTTGTCGGGCGCGTCAAATAAGACTCGATTGCGGTTTACCCTTGCGAAGAATTTCGTGGTAACAGCCAGAGCGGTCTCGCGGATAGATTCCCGTGAAGCTTCTCTTCCACACACGCTCCTCGCGTCCTAAAATATGTCTCCACAACATCTTCGACCTCGCACTCTGGATTTCATCATGCGTCTTACTCCACTCAAGGCACTCGTTGTTTTTGTTTGGGCCGGCCAAATCGTGGCAGCCGAGCCGGTCCAGGCGACTGGAGCCAACTTCGCGCTGGCCAGCAAATTTAACCGCGATTTCGTCTACCAGCACGTTCAAGAAGCCAACGTTATTCCCGCGTTCATCGGCAAGACCGATCAATTCTGGTACGCCATACAGACTCCAACCGGCACAAAGTATTGGCGCGTGGATCCGACGAGGAAGAGCAAGGATTCTCTGTTCGATTCCGCCAAGCTGGCAGCTCAGTTGTCCGAATCGCTTCAGAAACCAATCGATACCGACACCATGGGCATTAGTCGCGTCACGGTCTCGGATGATGGATTGACGATGCTTTTTGTGCAGTCGGATATGCAATTTGGTTACGACCTCGCCGCAACCAAGCTAACCAAGCTCGGAAAGGCAGCCCCGGAGCCTCGCTTTCAGCCTAAAGGAAACACCGATGAACGGACCCGCGAATTGCTCGAGCGATTGCGTGAAGAACGCGATCGTCAGGAAAAGGAAAACGATCGCAAGGACGGTGCCAAGAAGGACGAGATGAAGATGAAAGAGGAAGAGAAGAAGGAAGCAGCCAAACCCAAACCGAAGCGAAGTGGCCCCGGCCGCGAAGACTACAGGGCCTATTCGCCGGACCGCAAACGCTATGTTTATGCCCAAAACTATAACCTCTACTTGGCCGATGAAGCCAAGGAGGCGGAGGCAACTCAACTCACGAAAGATGGCGAAGAGAATTACACTTTTGCAAGTGCTGCCGGCACCGGGGGCCGATTCGGCACACGAGGCACAGACACTGGGACGGAGAACAAAATCCCGCCGGCGGACCGTAAAACGCAGCCGAACGTCACTTGGTCGCCGGACTCGAAATGCTTCTTCGTTACGCGAACCGACGGGCGTGCAGTCAAGGAACTGTTCCTGGTGAATCCGCTCAGTGAGCCGCGACCCACATTGGAAAAATACCCCTATCCGATGCCCGGCGAAGAGGCAGTCCACAGGGTGGAACTGCTCTATTGCGATGCTGCCGCCAAAAAGCTGACTCGCGTCAAACCCAAGTGGGCTTTCGAACGCTATCTCGAGATCCACTGGAACAAGAGTGGCGACGAATTGCGCTATGTCCATCGCGATCGTCTTCAACGACACCTGGAAGTTTGCTCGCTCAACACAAAGACGGGCGAAGAGAAATGCCTGATCGCCGATGGTTTCGATAGTGCCTACCTGGAATTTGAAAGCCGAAACATGCGCTACGTGGATGAATCGGACGAGTTGATTTGGTGGTCGGAACGATCCGGCTGGGCCCATTTCTATCTGTACACACGAGACGGCAAACTAAAGAACGCCATCACCAGCGGTTCCTGGAGAGCAGGCCGGATTGTCGATGTCGATGCCAAGAACAGACTGCTCTATTTCACGGGCAATGCCCGCGAGCCGGGCGAAAACGTCTACTACAACCATCTGTACCGCGTTCGCTTTGATGGCACCGATTTGACTTGCCTCGACCCGAGCGCGACCTGTTTCTCTTCCCACGACGAGGGTTGTCGCGGGGCCAATCATCGCTCATTCCTTTCACCTTCGAAGAGATTTATCGTCACATCGTGCTCGCGGGTGGACGCGGCCCCGATGTCGTATGTGCTCGACGAAAAGGGTGGCCGGGTCATGGAGTTGGAGCAGACCGATCTGACGGCCCTCCGCAAAACCGGTTGGAAGCTGCCGGAAACCTTCTGTGTGAAGGCGGCGGATGGCGTGACCACGCTGTACGGCAACATGTGGAAGCCATTCGATTTTGACTCGAAGAAAAAATACGCGATCATTGCACACGTCTATCCCGGTCCTCAGCAGGAGGGAGTGACGCACACTTTCTCCGCCTATGGATCGAACCAGCAACTCGCACAACTTGGGTTCATCGTGATTCAAGTTGGTCATCGCGGTGGCACACCGGATCGCTCGAAGGCTTATCACAGTTACGGCTACTTCAACTTGCGCGATTATGCCCTGGCCGACAAAAAGGCGGCCATCGAGCAATTGGCCGCCCGCCACGCGTTCATGGACCTCGATCGGGTCGGCATCTACGGTCATTCCGGCGGCGGGTTTCTGTCGGCCGCGGCACTCTTGCAGAAGCCTTACAACGACTTTTTCAAAGTTGCCGTGGCCTCGGCCGGCAACCACGACAACAACATTTACAACGACAACTGGTCCGAGCGCTACCACGGCCTGAGGGAAGTTCCGATTGATGTCAAGGACGGGAAAGAAATCCAGGGCAAGGGCATCCCGCCGGCCAAACCCTTTAGCGATGACGACGATGAAGATGAACCCCAGGACAAGAAAGTCGAGGAGAAGAAAATCGAAGCCAAAAAGGACGACGTGAAGAAAGTGGAGGAAAAGAAGTCCGATGTCAAGAAGGACGAGGTGAAGAAGGAGGAAATCAAAAAGGAAGAAGCCAAGAAAGACGAGACGAAAATTGAAGCAGCGAAGACGAAGTTCGAGATCAAGGTTCCGACAAACGCGGAGTTGGCCGCGAATCTAAAAGGGCACATCCTGCTCGTTCACGGGGACATGGACAACAACGTTCACCCGGCAAACACCATGCGGCTGGTCGATGCCTTGATCAAGGCGAACAAGCGTTTCGACATGATCATTTTGCCTGGCAAACGTCACGCCTTCATGGATTATCAACCATACTTCACCCAGCGAATGTGGGACTTTTTCGCCGAACATTTGCTGGGTGATCGCCAGACCAGTGCCGACCTTCTCGATCGCAAACCCCGAAAGTAGGCAGATTGACGATCAACGCGCCGACGGCAAGAACACTGGTGCTGATGGAATAAAATCGTCGGTTGCACCATTGGAGTGCGGTAGCTTCGGTCCCACTGAAGGTGCCGCTGACGGAGCGGCTGGGAATGCGCCCAGGCTCGGGCCTGTCGTGTCGCTCGCGGGAAGAACCGGGCCCGTTGGCGGCTTGGCACTGACGCTCTTGGGCAAGGTTTCCGGAGGCTTGCTGCTCATCTCGATCGGAGCCGGAGCAACCGTCGGAGTTGGCACAAAAGCGGGCGGAGGTGCAATGAACGTGGGTGCGGCAGGCGACGGTGCCAGTGCCGGTTCCGGGGCTGACATCGTGATCGTTTGTCCTGCCGTTGGCACGCTCATCGTACCCGGTGCGGCTGACATAGAAGTACCGGCGCCCGGTGCCGATTCAACTTGGACATATTGTGGGCCATTTGGTCCATTCACAATCATGTACAGCGGCTGACCCGCGGCGGCAGAGGCCGGCATCACTATTCCAGGCGACTGCTGCGCGGGCATCATGGCGGATTGTGGCATGGAATGCATTGTCATCATGCCCTGTTGAGGCATGGACTGCATCGGCATCATCTGTTGTGTCATGGACTGCATCGGCATCATCTGCTGCGGGGTGGTCTGGCCACTGCCCACATATGCGACAGGATACACCATGCCACCAGAACCCATGACCGGCATGCCCTGATTTCCAGTCTGATTAGAAGCCATGACCATGCTGGGTGACATCATCGTCGGCTGATTCTGCATCGCCATCTGTGGGGACATGCGCCCGGAGTTGGTCAGCTGTCGCCCGGCTTCGACCTGCGCGAACGCTGGAGAAGTCGGAGACTTGTGATCGCCCCGAGCAACGCCCGGCTGGGCGAACTGTTGCCCGGTGGACTGACAGCCCACGAGCGTGCCAGCCGCAAGGGCACTTGCGGCCAACACAGCCCGGCGACTCAGCTTGAATGCGCGCATACCCATGGCTCTCTCCGTAGCGTCTCGGTCATCCGGCCAAAACTTACCGCAATGGTGCAGCGCCACCTGGTACGGCTGGCGGAGCAACTCCTGGAACCGGAGCGGCACCCCTAACCGGGGCTTTGTCGCGCGGGTTCAGAAGCCCCGCCGTTTCTTGCTGGTACGCGAGTTCACGCGACAGCGGGAATTCCGGCTCTTCGGGGAAGTATTGCGGGTGATGACCTTCCAGATAATGGGGGGACGGAAGTGTCATGCCCCCCATCCAGGTCTGACACCCAGTCAACATGCCCACGGACAGGCCAAGTGTCGCCAGGCTGAGCAGCCTGAATCGGCGGATCGTCTGCATGATCGATGCCTCAATCGGCCCATTCGCGGGCAGAACATAGGAAACCTGCAACCGGTATCGGCCACGTGGACGGATCGGATTGAGCGGATTTCCCGGAATGAGCGAGGTTGCCGATAAAGCTTGAAGTTCTTTTTTCTCCAGTTGTTACAGTCAATCGGCCTTGCGTGGTCTACCAAGATCAAGATAAGCTCCGCAAAGGTCGCCCTTCCTCAGATTTAAGGAAGCACTACATGCCCCGTCCTTCCATCCTGGTCATGCGGCTGCTGGCCGTGGTCGCCGCTCTTGTTGTGGTCGCTTCCTCCCGAGCCGAAGACGAGCCGAAGACGAGCCGAAGAAACCTCCTCGACACGCCGAAATCATCATCGAAGTGAAGCTGGTGGACGACAGTGTCGTCAAGCTGACGCTGCTCGAGGGACAGGTCGAATACATGACGCCGCACGGAAAATTGATGATTCCGGTCGCCGATATTCGAAAGGTTGAATTGGGATTGCGGATTCCAGAGGATGTGGCCTCGTCGATTCAAGCGGCCGCCGCGGACTTGGGAAGTTCACAATTTCGCAAGCGCGAGGAAGCGGCGGCACTACTCCTGAAACATCGCGAAAAATCCTATCCGACGCTGAAGCTGGCGGCGAGATCTGCCGACGCGGAAGTCAGCAAGCGTGCCGAAGAGCTTCTGGAAAAACTCGAAGCCACGGTGCCACGAGCCCGGTTAGAACTACCCGAGCACGACGTCATTCACACGGAGCAGTCGAAAATTGCCGGCAAGATCATGGTCCCGATGCTGCGGGTGCGTTCCTTCACATTCGGCGATCTTCCGTTGAAGCTTGCGGACGTCGTGGCCATGTCCACCTCGGGATTTAATGATAAAGAAGAGTTGGTGCAGGCACTGCCCGATCCGGGCAGCTTGACCGCTTACCAACAACCGGCACACATCGGCAAAACTTTTACATTCAAAGTGACTGGAGCCGCAGCAGGCTCCCTCTGGGGAACCGAAATGTACACACTCGATTCGACCCTGGCTGCCGCGGCCGTGCATATGGGCGTGCTGAAAGTCGGGCAGATTGGGAACGTCAAGGTGACGATCCTCGGCCCCTCGATCGGCTTCGTCGGCTCAATGCAGAATGGCCTGAGCAGTCAGAATTACGCCAATTATCCCGGTGCATACGGGATTCACTTGCGGGAACGTTAGGATTTGGCGGGGCCGGCGAGACGAGCAGCGTAAGCTGCCGGGTTCTGTTTCGAAAGCCGGCAGCTTACGCTGCTCGGCTCGCCGTAGTATTCGCGAAAATTACTTTCGTGTCACCGATTCTTTCGTCCGACACGCCGCTGTACTCCGACGGGCGTTCGGTTTACAATTCACTCATGCAATTGCTGCCAGACATTTCCGTTACCTCCAGGCCGGCCCTGCTTGATTTGCCATCGGATGCACTCCATTCGTGGTTTGCGGACCGTGGCCAACCTGGGCTTCGCGTCAAACAAGTCCGTCGTCGAGTTTTGGCCGGCCGAGCCGAATCCTTCGAGCAAATGTCTGACTTGCCCAAGAACATTCGTGGCGAGTTGGCTGCCCATTATTCTCCGCTGGGCACACAGGTTGAGAAACATCTGATCGCGGCTGACGAGACACACAAGCTTCTCTTGCGACTGCATGATGGAAAGACGATCGAGTGCGTCCTGATTCAGGAGGCCCCGCGTCGAACGGCCTGCATCAGCACCCAGGTCGGTTGTGGCATGGGTTGCGTCTTCTGTGCCTCCGGAATCAACGGCATGGTTCGCAATCTCACGACTGGGGAGATTCTCGAGCAACTGGTCCGTCTCAGAAATCTGACGCCGGTCGACGGGCGATTATCGAACATCGTCGTCATGGGAATGGGCGAGCCGCTCGCCAATCTGGACAATCTGATCGAGGCCCTGGAGATTGCGGGCCACAAGGACGGCCTGGGGATTGGCGCTCGCCATATCACCATCTCCACAGTCGGCCTGCCCGCGAAGATCCGGGCACTCGCCGAAATGGGCAAACAATATCACTTGGCTGTTTCGTTACATGCCCCAAACGACCAGCTCAGAACGCTCATCGTTCCAACAAATTCCAAGACCGGCATCGACGACATTCTTTCCGCCGCGGATTATTTCTTCGAGAAGACCGGGCGTCAAGTGACCTATGAATACGTGCTTCTGGGTGGACTGAACGACAGCCCCCGCGAGGCCCGCGAATTGGCGACTTTGCTGCAAGGGCGAAAAGCCCATGTGAATCTGATCCCGTTTAACAAGGTGGATGGGCTGCCTTATCTCTCGCCGAGCACCGATGCCCAGGCCGTGTTCATTGATACTCTGAGAAGAGCAGGCATCAGCGTGAAGGTTCGTAAACGAAAAGGATCGGAGATCGACGCGGCCTGCGGGCAACTGCGTCGCAAGGTGGAACAAGAACTGGCAGAGTCAACCAAGTAGCCGGCACACTTCGTGCGCCGCCCCGCTCACGGAATGTGCGGGCCATCTATCGCGGAGAAGAGGTCACGTGGCGATCGGCCACACCAGCGCCCAAATGGCACTCCGTGACCCGGACATTCGCCTGATGCTGCGAGTCCGGGAGGACGATACCGCTGCCTTCACAGAGTTGGTGGGCAACTACCAGCACCGACTGGTTGGAATTATGCACCACCTGGTCGGCAATGCCGAGGAGGCCGAAGATCTTGCCCAAGAAGTGTTCTTGCGAGTCTATCGCAATCGCAAGAGCTACACCCCTCAGGCCAAGTTTTCGACTTGGTTTTTTACGATTGCCAACAACCTCGCCCTGAATGCTCTTCGAAACCGCAGTCGCAAGCCGGCGGTCCCCCTCGCTGCTTCGGATTCGAGCCCTCTTGGACCCCGACCGGAAGAACAACTTCTTCGCGATCGAGGTGCAACTCCCTCATTCGGATTGCGTCAGGCGGAGTTGACCGATCGAATTCGCTCGGCACTGGATACTCTGAACGAACGGCAAAAGATGGCCGTCGTATTGAACAAGTTTGAGGACATGACTTACTTGGAGATTGCCGAGGTCATGGGAATGACCACCAAAGGGGTCAAATCACTGCTGAGCCGGGCAAGAACCCGCCTCCGGGACGCCTTGGCGGGGTATGTCTTCATGGACGGTGAAGGCGTGCCCCCCGCCGACGAGACAGAAGTGGAGGAGGATTAACTCGTGGCCGATTCGAAACCACCCGCGAACGAAAAGACTCCGTCCGACCCGGTCACGGAAGAGCTTGTCGCCTATTTGGACGGGGAACTTGCGTCGCAGGAGGCCGACGCGCTGGCAACACGATTGGGACTGGATCCGAAATTGCGTGCTCAGGCAGACTCCCTGCAAAGAACTTGGGACATTCTTGATATCCTGCCGCAGCCACAGCCATCTTCAACCTTCGCAACTCGCACGGTGTCTCAGCTATTGGTCGTGCCGGCCGGCCGCAGCAGCATTCAAGCGATACCTGCTCCACCCCCGGCGAATTCCACGATGGCGTCGATTCCACGGCAAAAAGCGGGTGCCGGCTTCTGGCTGGCGTCTGTTCTCACGATCGCGGCGGCGGGAGTGATTGGTTATTTCGCCCACCAATTTGTCTCGCCGCCACCCAAGGCCGCCGTCGTGGAAGTTCCTTCCGAAGATGTGCCTTTGATGAAAAACATGCGACTGTATCGAAACGTCGACGACATGGAATATCTGAAGCGGCTCGATTCACCCGAACTGTTTGGCGACCCATCGGAATCTTGAGCGAGACACGATGAGACCACTGACTTCCAAACCCGGCTTCCGCTCGCCATTCAGGATCGCGATGGGTCTTGCTGCGATTCTGCTTTGCATTATGTTCGGACTCTCGTTCTTCGCGGCGGCTCAAGAATCTTCATGGAATCCGGACGATCCGGAGTATCTCCGTCGGCAGCAGGCGTGGTTTCTGAACCAGGAAGCAAGCCGGCAGAAGCAGCTCCGAAAGCTTCACACAGAGTTTCAAGCACTCGACCCGGAATCTCTCGCTCGATACGAGAGAGTCTTGAAGCAATACAACTCGTGGCTATCTCGACTTTCCGATACGGACCGCCAGCGTGTCGTCACAGCTTCGTCCGCCCTGGCTCGACTCGAAATCGTGCGCCAACTCCGGGAGCAGGACTGGTTGAGGACGTTGCCTGCCCCATATCGGGCGGAGTATGCAAGGCTCGACGGCGAGGCCAGGAAACAGAAAGTGCAGGAATGGCGAGCCGAAGAGGCCGACCGCGACGAGGACTGGGCCCTCGCGTTAAGAACTTGGGATCAGTTCGTTCCCGGCAAGGTGCCGCAGATGTTTTTGAACGAGGGGCGCGTTCAAATCGAAGGGTTCGTTCAGCACTTGAAGGAAAACCTCCTCGATCATGAGCGAAAAGCCCTGGATGAGGCACGAGGCAACGCGGATGACTTTGGCAACTTCTTCGGCTATGCCTTGGAATTGGTTCGCCTATCCGACGCACATCCGATCCTTCCGGGTAAAGTCTTCGCGAAGGATTTCAATTCACTGCCCGACTCGGTCCGGGAATATCTCATCAAAAGCGATAAACACTTCCGCAAAAAAGGGGTGGTGCTCGCAGGCGAAGAACTCAAGGAGCTTCGCAAATCACTCGGCCGTTGGCCGGAGTTCTCGGTCGAGCTGGTCAAATATGCTCAGAAAAACAAGCTCACGTTGCCCATTCAGCTCGGCGATTGCCGCAAGGAGCAAATGCCGCCGGAAGTGCTCCTTTTCCTGGATAAGACACTTGAGCCCCAGCTTCGGCGTTCGGAACCGGGCAAGGCCGATCTAGCACTCTTGAACAAGTCCCAGGGAATCTGGCCCGATTATCCCCGAATGATCGTGGATCTGGCGAAGAAGCATAGACTTCCAGTGCCCGGTTGGACGCTGCCCGGCCAGCCGCAGATTTGGGATCGCATTCGTTCCAACAATGTCAGAGGGAAGTGATTTCTTTTCTCCGGTCGGAAACTTCTTCTCTGAAGGTGTGTGAATCATTTTGAAGTGCTTGCCTTTGGCTTGCCAGACTAGCACCCGAGAGTCTAATTGGGATTGATCCTGCGGCGCATGCCCCCAAACGGAGGCCGGTGCCTGGGCACATTGCATTCGACGGGCTCGCGGCAACCTTACATCCTGGCTCTAGGTTCGACATATGAGTACGCCGATCCGAGTTTTGTTCATCGAGGACTCGGAAGAGGACATGCAGTTATTGGTTCGTCAACTTCGCCAGGGGAGCTATGTGCCCACCTGCGAGCGAGTGGACACGGCCGACGGGCTGCGAGCCGCCCTGCATCGCGGCGGGTTCGAGATTATCATCTCCGACTACACCATGCCGCGATTTAGCGGTTTGGAAGCACTCGCGGTCACGCTTCAACTCGCTCCAGATGTTCCATTTCTGGTGGTTTCTGGAACAGTGGGCGAGGAAGTTGCCGTTGAGTCGATCCGAGCTGGTGCGGCCGACTACCTGATGAAGCAGAACCTCATCCGCTTCGTACCTGCCGTGGCGCGAGCCCTTCGGGACGCGGCCGAGCGCAAGGCGATGTTGCGAGCCGAGACTGTTCTCCGCGAGCAGCGATCATTGCTCGGCATGATTTACGACAATACCTCCGATGCCGTGGTCCTCTTTACCTGGTTTCCGCGTGAGGTGGCCTGGAGAGTGACCACCGTGAACCGGGCAACTCTACTAATGACTCGGTCCCTGGGCCTCGACCTGGCTGAAACCAGCTTGATCGACAAACAACTTGAAATCGTGGCTCGCGATTTGGTTGGCCGCGATCATGCGGAGTCCGAGGCCATTCTGGAGGATTTTTATAAGGCGGCCGAATCGGGAAAGACGCGAACGCGGGAAACTCGACTCGCCTCAGCCGAGTCATCGTTGTCGGTCGAATTGAGCTTGATCCCTTTTTTCGGACCGAATGGACGCACTCGGCACGTTCTGGCTGTGATTCGAGATATTACCTCTCGCAAACGAGCGGAGGCAGTCCGAAGTGACTTCGAAGCCCGCTTGGCCCAGTCGAGAAAGATGGAAGCCCTGGGCCAACTGGCAGGCGGCGTCGCCCACGACTTCAACAATATTCTGACCGGAATCTTGGGCTTTGCCGAAGTGATACGGCGATCCACCCCGGACGCCGCCGCAGCAGGCTTCAGCGGCGAGATCATCCAGGCCTCCCAACGGGCACGAGATCTGATTCGTCAAATTTTGATGTTCAGCCGCAGGCAACCGGCGGAACGACGCCCCGTTCGCTTGGCCGATGTCGCGCGGGAGGCACTCCAACTCATTCGACGTTCAGCACCGGCCATCGTGCGCGTTGAAGCCAAATTAGCAGAAAACACACCCTTCATCCTGGGAGATACTACGCAACTCCATCAGGTCTTTATGAATCTGTGTACCAATGCCGTTCAAGCGATGGGGGACGCAGGGGGACAGTTGGAAGTCGCCATCGGGTCGCTAGAAGTCAGCACGGAATTCGCGACACGTCACCCGCCACTTCGAGAAGGTCTGTATGTGCGCCTCAGTATCACCGATACAGGACCTGGAATGCCCCAAGCCGTCATGGATCGATTGTTCGAGCCTTTCTTCACTACAAAAGCCCCCGGAGTTGGAACCGGCTTGGGCTTGAGCGTGGTCCACGGCGTCGTGCAGAATCATGAAGGGGCGATCATCGTTGAAAGCAGCCCGGGCGTGGGAACGACTTTTGCCGTATACCTTCCGGCAATTAACTCGCCCTCATGGTCCGGGGAGGAAGCCTTGACCGTCTCGCCTGAAGCAACTTCGGGCCGGCGCATTTTGTTTGTGGACGACGAGGCATCGATCGCGCGGCTTGGCCAGATCATGCTCAAGTCGCTCGGGCACTCGGCAACGGCGTTTGGCGACCCGGCAGAAGGATTGGCAGCCTTGCGATCCCATCCTGGCGACTATGATGTCGTCATCACGGATCTAACCATGCCCGGCATGACTGGCATTCAGTTGGCTCAAAATATTCGCGAAATCGGCTCGAAAATTCCGATCATCTTGTGCAGTGGATATGCCGACCAGGTGCCTGAAGAGACCATCAAAAGCCTCGGAATCGTGGAGGTGCTTCCCAAGCCGTTTCAGATGCAGTCGCTAGGTGAGGCCGTGGTTCGCGCGACTGCCAACAAATAGGGACAGGCCAATACGGGCCTGTCCTGGCAGTGATTGACTCGCTATTTTTTCTCGGGTGCTTTCTCGGGGGCTTTCTCGGGGGCCTTCTCAAGCGGCTTATTTCCTGTTTCGACCAATTCCATCGTGACTTCAATTTTGAATCCCATCACATCAGAAGACATTTCCATTTTCACCATGGGCACGTTGGCGTCCTTCGTGTGCCAGACCTTCAGGTCCGCTTCGAAATCCATTCCCATGTTCGACATCTTCATCTTGTACGATTCCCACTGGGTTGCGTACGCCTTCATCGTGTCCTTGTTCCGTCCCAGTGTGAGTTTCTCCGTGCCTTCTTTTTGCTTGACGGCATCCACTTTTGCTCCCGGTGGGACATTTCCCGTGGCCACGGCCGGATCGTAAGGCTTGGTCAAGTCGATCTTCTCCTCCTTAACGGGGATCATGACTTCCATTCCCTGACCGAGCAATTTTCCGGAGAGCAAAATCGTTGCTTCTTTGTCGGTCTTCGCCGAGACCGTCTGAGTCAACTCCCCTTCCGTGCCGACGCCGCTAATTTTCGTGGACATCTTGAAGGTGTAGTAGTCGCCGACTTTCGACTTCTTGTAGGGATTTTCCGCCTCGGCCGAATAGCCGAGGGAAACAAAAATCATAGCCAGGCCAAGCGACAGCAGAGGGTGTTTCATCACGAGTCCTTGAAGGGAGTTGCAACAGCCTCGAATCCTCGCGCCGTTGTCAGATGCTCCGGAAGATTATATGGCGAATCATATTAGAAAACCCGCCGAACCGGTAAGTATCTTTTCATCGACCCATTCACCCGCAAGGAGTTTTACCGCCGATGAGCCTCTCCCGATTTAGTTTTTTAGCCGCCATCGTCCTGGCAGCCCCTGCCGTGGCGGAAGTCAAGCCACATGCCCTGTTCGACCATCACATGGTGTTCCAGCGAAATGCCCCACTGCCGATCTGGGGAACCTCCGATCCTGGAGAAGAAGTCTATGTCCACCTCGAAGTGAAAACTGCCGACGGCAAACGCGAGGAAGGCCAGGCCGTGAAAGGCGACAAGGATGGCAAATGGATGGTCAAGCTCGCGGCTTTCCCCGTTGGAACCGAGGGCACGCTGACCATTCGCGGCCAGGATCGAAAGGTGGACCCGAAGGAGAAAAAAGGACCGAACGCTTTTGTTTTCAAGGACGTCGCAGTTGGCGAAGTCTGGGTTTGTTCCGGCCAATCCAACATGGAGTGGAGCCTGGCAGCCTGTCCGAAAGCTGGCGGCGCGGAAACAATCAAGAATTCGACCAACTCGATGCTTCGAGTGTTTACAGTCTCCAAATATGCGGTGGGGACGCCTCAAACGGGCTTCAATCCCAAGCCGGCCAGCCCGAAGCATCATCACTGGCTGCCAAGTCAGCCGGACAATGCGCCGATGTTCAGCGCCGTTGCCTATTTTTTCGGTCAAACTCTTCAGGAATCGCTCAAAGTCCCTATCGGCCTGATTCACACGTCGTGGGGCGGAACCCCGGCCCAGGCTTGGACGAGCCGAGAGGCTCTGACCGCCGACGCGGGCTTGAAGTACTACATGGAGCAATTGGACGAACGCGTGAAGGCGTTCGATCCCAACAAAGCGGCCGAGCAGTATCAAGCAGCCCTTGCCAAATGGGAGAAGGCCGCCGAGGAAGCCAAGAAGAACAAACAACCGATTCCACGAAAGCCCGGTGAACCCCAACCTCCCGGGCATGGCCCGAACGATGCCGCGACACTTTACAATGGCATGATCGCGCCCGTTCTTCCATTCGCCATCAAGGGGGCCATCTGGTATCAGGGCGAATCGAACGCCGGCAAACCGATTGAATATCGCTCACTCTTCGCCGAAATGATCCAGGATTGGCGCAAGCGCTGGGGACACGACTTTCCTTTCTATTGCGTGCAACTTGCTCCTTTCCAAGCCGGCAACCCGAACGGGGACAACTGGGCCTATCTTCGAGAAGCTCAGTCGATTGCCTCCGCCAAGGTGAAGAACGCCGGCGTCGCCGTCATTACAGATGCAGGCGATCTCATGGACATCCATCCTCAGGACAAAAAACCCTGTGGTGTGCGCATGGGTTTGCTGGCTCTCGCCCATACTTACGGTCAAAAGGTCGAGTTCAGCGGTCCCAGCTTCAAGTCAAAAAAGACGGACGGCAATCGGCTAGTTGTCGATTTCGACCATGTTGGCGGTGGCTTGAAAATTGGCGCATTCTCTTTTGCCGGGGCCGAAAATGTCGGCAAGGACGGCAAGCTCGTGGGATTTGAGATCGCCGGCGAAGACATGAAATTCCATGCGGCCACGGCCACTATCGAAGCAGATAGCGTTGTGCTCGTAAGCGATGCCGTCAGCAAGCCGGCCCACGTTCGTTATGGCTGGAAGAATTTTCCCATTGTGAATTTGTTCAACAAGGCAGGCCTTCCGGCATCGCCATTCCGGAGCGATGATGTGGTGCCTGCGGGATTAAAGTAAGAGTCCGGTAGGGTGGGTGAAGGCTTTGCGGAACCCACCATTTTCAACGCGGCGTTATGGTGGGTTCCGCAAAGCCCACACCCACCCTACATCGAAAAACAATGACTATAGCCTCTTCTTCGCCCCATATTTCGGCGGTTCCGGCTCGCCCACTGTTTTCAGAAGCATGGCAATGATGTCTTCACTTGTCTTGCCCTCGGCCTGAGCCTGGAAATTGGTTGCGATCCGATGCCGAAGGACTGGCTCGGCCGCCTTGCGAATGTCGTCGATTGCGACCGAGAACCGCCCATCCATGGCGGCGAATGCCTTGCCTGCTTGAATCAGGTACTGCCCTGCTCGAACACCGGCCCCGAAGTCGACCATCTTCTTGACAAATTCCGGTGCAGTCGGATCTTTCGGCCGCGTGGCTCGAACCAGTCGCGTCACAAAATCGATGACGAAGTCGCCGACGGGGACACTGCGAACCAGCTTCTGCAAATTCACAATCGCCTTGCCACTGAGCACTTTTTGAGTCTCGCCCGTCTCAACCTTGGCCGTCATCGACAAAATCCGCTTCTCCTCGTCGATACTCGGATAATCGACTTTGACGTTGAACATAAATCGATCGAGCTGGGCTTCCGGCAGTGGATAGGTGCCTTCCTGCTCGATCGGATTCTGAGTGGCGATGACGAAAAACGGATCGGGCAGGTTGTAAGTTTCTTGGCCAACCGTCACTTGCCGCTCTTGCATGGCCTGGAGCATGGCCGCCTGCGTCTTGGGCGGCGTGCGGTTGATTTCATCGGCAAGCACGACATTCGCGAAAATCGGGCCATGGACAAATCGAAACTCGCGCTTGCCCTGCTCGTTTTCGTCGAGAATCGTGGTGCCGGTGATGTCCGACGGCATCAAGTCGGGGGTAAACTGAATTCGCTTGAAGCTCACATCGAGAATTTGAGCGATCGAAGAGACCATGAGCGTCTTGGCCAAGCCCGGTACGCCGACGAGCAAGCAATGGCCCCTAGTGAAAATGGCGGCCAGGATTTGCTCGATCACCTCGGCCTGCCCGATAACGACCCGGCCGAGTTGCTCGACCATCTGGGCGCGGGTCTGGGAAAACTGAGTGAGATATTCACTAATGCGATCGGTCTGCACGGGGAAGGACTCTCTCGACAATGGCGGGATACCGGGAATATTGTAGCGTTGAAGTGTCTCGTCGCCGAACCGAGAATGAAGGCTTCGGAATATCAAAGATTTTTTGGAAAGTGGAGTTCACTTTTGGACCCCTCCGCGCTATCTTCTATCGGCAGGACGAAATTAACGGAGAACACTGACTATTGAAAAAAGGCTCGAACTCCAAACACCTCCAAATCGGGAGCAACATCATGACTCGATTTCAATTTGCGCTTGTTAGCTTTCTCGGCATCGCGCTACCCCCCTACACTTTCGCTGCTCCTCGACTGCCCGAGAAGCCACGCATGGCGATTTCGGCCACCAACGCGGAGAAGTTGAAGCCGATTCGCGAACTTGAGGTGTCCGCGCACAGGATTGTTCGAGGCCCCGCGCACGGCGAACTCTCGTTCGTTTGTTGGGAGAAATCGGTCGAGGTCGTCAGCGATTCGGATTTCCGTCCACTGCGAAAACTCGCCAACGGGAAGCGCGTTGTGCAGTTCTCCTCAAGTCGGGACGCCAGTCATTTCGCCTGGGGAGAAAACAGCACTGGCGTGGTGCTTCAGAACGTTTCCACCGGCAAGACCGTCGAGATCAACGCTGAGAACAGCCAGCCTAACACCGCATTCCATCCCGATGGAAAACTGTTCGCGACTGGTGGCTATGGAACGCACGTGAAGCTCTGGGATCTGGCCGGCGGAGCGATCCGCGAGATGGACTGTGGCACCAAAGGGGGCCTGTGGCCGATTTTCAGTCGTGATGGTAAGACGCTCGCCGTGGGCAACCGCAACGACGACGCGAGGCTGTTCGAGGTATCGACCGGCAAGCTGTTACACACATTGCCGAAGAAGTGGACGCAAGAGTTGGCATTCAGCCCGGATGGAAAGAAGCTTGCCGTCGGCTACGTGGATGGAACTATTAGCCTTTGGGACGTTGCCAAGGGTGAACTCTTGCACGCGAAAGTGAGCGGTGGCACGGAGGTTTGCACGCTCGACTGGAGTCCGAAAGGCGACTTGCTCGTTACGGCAGGTTTGGCAGGGAAGATTGTGATCTGGGATCCGCGCGAACTGACCATAGTTCGCCAGTTGGATGCCCCCGGCTGGGTGATTTCCACCAAGTTCACAGCGGATGGCTCACGGCTATTGTGTTCCGGAGCACAGGAAGGCACGGGAAAGGTTGACCGAAAGATCGTCGTTTGGGGCCTGCCGGATGGAACTGACAAATGAGCAAAACCGGGCAACCTCCTTTCTTTGCGACGGGGCCCAGTGAACCCAAGGAGCTAACCTATGCGTCGTGGATCATCCCTCGTCGAATTACTCATCGTCTTGGGGATTATAGCGCTTCTCATCGGGCTCATCCTGCCTGCGGTCCAGGCCGTCCGCACGCACGCTCTGGAGGTGTCCCACTGCAACAACCTGAAGCAAATCGACTTGGCAACGATACATTTCGCCGAAACAAATAACGGTTTTCTCCCGGGCAAGTACGCGGGCACTCCAGCCAAGGAGGCATTGATTCTTATTCTGCCGTACCTGGAGCAGTCCGCTCTCTATAGAGCTTTTACTGGCAATCCACTGGCTCTTCTCGATGCGCCGAAAAGTGGAGTGGGGATGTACTTTAACCCGCTCGACCCAAGCCGCAGTGCCATTGGGAAGTCGAGTTTCGGGGCAGGAGTGAATGTTCGCGCGAGCATTGCCGACAACTCGTTTGTCTTCAGCGACCAGCCGACCATCACAATTCCAGATGGCAATTCCAATACGATCTTTTTCGGGGAGCACTACTCGATCTGTGGCGAGACGGAGTTCTTGTTCCCGAGGTACACCGGAACGTACTTCGCTGACAGGTACACGGGGCAGGCTTCTCCGTCGATGAACCCCCTTCCCGCCGCCTTCCAGCACCGCCCGCGAGCAAGCGAATGTGATCCGAATTACGCTCAAGCGGCAGGCCGGTCCGGGTTGCATTGCGCGATGGGGGACGGGAGCGTTCGGCTATTCGCCCCGACCGTCGATCGAGCCGTGTTTTGGGCCGCCGTAACCCCGGCGGGCGGTGAGGCAAGTGGCGAGTAATCGTCCACATGCGCAAGGGTCTCGGCCGCGGCAGCAGGAGCGCAGAATGTGTGGCAGAGAATAAGAGGCGGGAACACTAATCTTCACTAATCTTCGCTAATCCAAGAACAGAAACCCGAGTTTCTTGCGGATTATTAGCGGAGATCAGCGAAGATTAGTGTTCCAAACGTGTTGAAGTTGCGGCTTCGCCCTCGCGATTACTTCTTCCCCTTGCAAGGCGAAGCCATGATCGCGATGAAGAGTTGCTGGCGATCTTTGCCCTTGCCGACGTAGTGTTCGGTTGCCATCGAGAAGAACTTGCTGCACGCGCATTCGTAAGTGATTTGATTCATGCCGGGAGGGGTAATCGTGAGCAAGATTCTCCCCTTCTCGTTACGTTCCTTGTTCACGGTCACTTCGACGACTTCTTTGCCAACCAGCGGCATTTTTTCCGACTGGCCCAGTTCGAGCGACTTGACGGTCGTTTGTTCCAACTTGAAGCCCGTTAGCCTGGGCTCCTTGACCTGAACGAGCTTGGCGAATTCGCCGAGCTTGGGATGCACGTTCTTGTGGTTTTCGCTCACCAGGATCGCGAGGACTTGGACCTCGATCTGTTCCTTGGCCGGTGGCTCGGCCGGCGCAGGGCCGAGGCCGACGAGCAAACAGGCAATCGAAAGGAGAGGGAATCGGTACATGGGACTATGGCTCGCGCGGGGCCCAGAGCATGGGGAGAACATCGTCGGCCGCTTCGTTCATCACTTCCGGAAACCGGCCGGCCAAATCGGTACCAACATTATGAAACTGCACTTCGCTCATCTTGGCGAACGACAGGAACGAATCGCGGAGCGGATGCTCGCCGACAACCAACAATCCAGAAGCGGATTCTGGCAGACTGATAATTCGAACGTCGGCCGAGGAGGCCATCGGGTACGGTTCGTCGTCAATTGATCCCGGGGGAAGCCCGTCGCAATCGCGGGGTAATTCCGGGTCAACGCAATTGTGCTGTGGTGCCGGCAACACGAACATCAAGGTCGCCGCCGTCGCCAGCAGTCCGAAAGTGCCGGCCCATCCTGCCCAACGCACACGATTGGCAAGACGCATTTGCCGTCCGATGCACTCGCGCGTCGCGATCCAGTCGTCAGCGGAAGGTGAAGGAGGAGAAACCGGGCCCCACAAGTCCACGTTACCTGGCCCGAATGCTTCTTGGGTTTCGAGATCTTCGAGTGCCTCGTGGTTCTCCGCCAGCCAGCATTCCACGCGCGAGCGGTCCTCCGTGGAGAGTTCTCCATCGGCGTAGGCCGCAAGCAGTTCGAGTGGAAAGTTTTCGGGTCGCGGGGTGGTCATGCCTGCACTCGGGAAGCGAGGATCCCCCTCAGTTTTTGTCGGGCGTAAAACAGTCGGCTCATCACGGTGCCGATCGAGATTCCCATCGTGTCGGCCACTTCACGGTAACTCATTCCCCCGTCCACATGCAAGATGAACGTCCGCCGTTGCGATTCGGGCAGCATCATCAAGGCTTCGGCCACGGCACTCCGAAGATCCGATTCTTCCGCTTCACGGCAAGGATCCGAGTGCTCAGGCGTCTGACCGGACTCGGAAGTCGCCCGGTTGGATGCCTCGACGCTCAGTCGTTCTCGACGCCGACGTTGCCGACCCAGGTCCAGTGCGGCATTGCTCACCACTCGCAGCAACCAGGTCTTGAACGAGGATCGCCGTTCAAAACCGTGTAAATGCGTGAGCGCTTTGATAAAGCCTTCCTGCAACGCATCAAGAGCATCTTCCGAGTTGCCAAGCAGCCGGTAGGCAACCCGATAGGCATGATCCCGATGGCGGCTGAATAACTCATCCAACGCCGCACCATCGCCGCGAGCCGCGCGGGCGACGAGAACATCTTCCCCATCCGGGGATGCTTGAGCCGTGACGGGTCGCATAGCGCGGCGTACACTCCATTGGTGCAGACGGCACAGGCCGACTTCCTATTCAAACCTCATTCTATCCTGCTCAAGCCGTTCGACGCGAGCAAGAAATGGAACATTTTCGATGCTCTCTTTTTTTCGTTGGCAAGCGGGCGAGAAACACGGAACCTGGACCCGGTCTTCGGTCCTGCCCGCGAACGGTCTTCAAGTCCCGGAAGCGGAAGTTTGGTGGGTCGATTTGGAATGCCCAACCGAGGAAGAAGAACTGCTCGTCTTCCAAAAATTTCTGCCAGTCCACCTGCTGACACTCGAGGACATCACAAAACCGCGGCGCGATCCGGATTCACCGCCCCATTTCCCTAAGGCCGAGGAATTTGCGGATTACTTGTTCGTGATCGCCAACCCCTTGCATCCGCAATGTGCGACCTCGAAGGAAGAATTGACCAGAGTCTGTGGAGTCGTTCAGCTCAGTGCCATCGTGACGCATCGACTGCTGATCACGCACCATTATGAGCCCCTACCAGCCATCTCCGAGATCACTCACTTTCTCTCGCGTCACACGGAGCAAGCGGGTCGAGGACCGGATTACCTGTTTCATCTCATACTGGATCGCTTGGTGGATGAGTTTGCCCCGGAGGTCGATCGCGTTGTGGACCGACTCGACGAGATCGAGGTGAACGTCCTCACGACCCCGACCCAACAGCTGCTCCTGGAACTCGTGCATCTGAAACGCCGGGTGATCTCGTTGCGAAAGACGCTGATTTTGATGCGTGAGGTACTCGCTCGTCTGACGCGGGGCGAGTTTGATCTCGTCGATGTTCGCGAGATTGCCTACTACCGCAATGTGTTCGACCATCTCGTCCGTTACACGGAGTTGATCGAAGGGGCTCGCGAAATGGCCAGCGATTTGATGCAAACGCATCTCGCGGCCGCGTCGAACAAGCTGAACGCGATCATGAAGATGCTAGCGATGGTCTCGACGGTCATCCTGCCCATGTCTCTGATTGCCAGCATCTACGGGATGAACTTCGAGGTGTTGCCGGAAACGAAGTGGACCTACGGCTACCCGTTTGCGCTCGGGCTTATGCTGCTCGTAGCCATAATCGCGATATGGGTGTTCAGACGCCAGAAGTGGTTCGAACGCTAATTTGTAAGGTTTTTGTAGGGTGAGTGGAGGCTTTGCGGAAACCACCATATGGACCCGGTGGGCTGCGCAATGCCTTCGCCCACCCTACAAATCTACAAAACAACAAATCCACAAATCACGCTCGTGTCGCGGTCACCCACAACATGAAGGTGATTCGCTCGCGAAGAAGATGGTCGGGACCACACGCCCGACTCAAACGAATTCTGTGCCAAGCGGCGTAAAGTCCGGTGATTCCGATCACGGCCAACGGACAAAACAACATTTGAGGAACCATATGCGTACTGCCTCCCGGGCGGAAGTTTTTTTGGAAGAGGGGGGAGGTCTTCTGGGCCGATTTGACGGGCACGGCCTTGGACTCGACGGAAGCCTACATTACACGAGGGGAGCGGTCAAATGCGCACGAGCGAATTCCAACTCGCAAAGATTGAACTGTAATCAGGCGGTAATTGCTTCTCCACGTATGCCTGAAAGTCCTTCGCTTCCCAGCCGAATTACGGTTCCAGAGACGCTGACTTCAAAGAGGTCATCGAGTTCCTGGTAACTGAGAATGTGAACCTGAGCACCGGGAGTGAGTCCGAGCAAACTCCATCGCCGGAGTTTTTCGGAATTGTCATCTGCGACTTCCCGAATGACGATGAGTTCTCCCGCCCGAAATTCATTGAGTCTTTTCAGATCGCGTTGACGTAACTCGCCGGTAGAACTCGGGATCGGATGGCCGTGCGGATCCTCGAGCGGTTCTCCCAGGTGTGCGGCAATCGCTGCTTCCAGCCGCGGCGAAATCGCGTGTTCGAGTGCCTCGGCCTCCGCATCCACCTCGCTCCAATCGAGACCCAGGACGCGGGTTAAAAAGAGTTCGACCAGCCGATGCCGTCGAATCACCCGACGTGCTTCCGCCAAGCCCAGAGCATTCAAACGTGCCCCGGTACCCGACTCGTAATCGATTAAGCCATCCTTCGCTAAGCGTTTCAACATTCCCGTGACAGACGGTGCCCGCACTTCAAGCGAGGCCGCAATTTCATTGGGTGAGACGACTTCCTCGGCACCGCCGAGCGCATGAATGGCCTTGAGATAGTCCTGGACGGCCGGGCTGAGTGAAGCCATCATGCAACGGACCTTCCAATTGCTTAAATCGCAGATGCGGGGTGAAGAATAGCGGACACGGGCTCGATTGCCAACGGTTTCGCCCGTTCGACCGCCGGATGCACCGCCCATGTCAGCCAGAGCAATAAACCGTAGAGCGTTCGTAGGCCCGCCTGGGCGGACATCCACCACAGCGTACGATGCAACAACCCTCTACCCTCCTCGACCGCCTTCTGCACCTCGATATAGACCATCTGACGCGGGTTAATGTACCCCAACGTGACCGTCTTGATGAGAGGTGCTTTCCACGAGGTCAACCAGTGTTCCGCTTCGTCCAGGTAGCGTGCCGTTTCACCGCGATCGATGGCACCGACGCGAATGATGAAATAGAGATCGACTGCCAGCATCGCCGCCAGTGCGAGCAGGACGAGAGATGTCATCCACCATTCTTTCAGAAGATCGCGAAGCGTGAGATTCGCGGTTGGCCAGATCATTCGGGAGCAGATCATCTGAACGAGAAGCAGACCCAGGGCGATCGCGGCCGGACGCAGCGTCGTCCAGGTGAGGAACATGATCCAGTGGCCCTTGATCTGTTCGAGAACACGGGGCCAGCGGTTAGGAGCCGCAAATGCGAGTTGAGCCACGTCGTGGTACTGGCGCAAACGCCGCACCGTGCTGAGCAGGAAAGCAGCAGCCAGGTAGAACGTTAACAAGTGGATCAGATTCAGGTCCAGAACCTCTTGCATGTCGTCGACAATCCCCCCTCAATTAGAGTTTGCTTTGGCGATGATTTTGTAAACCTCGCGCGTGAAAAACCAACCGTCCGCGACCGGGACGCGATCGTGCGACCGTCACATTCATTATGACCGGCAGAGCTTTTGAATGGTGGTTGATTTGAAGACTGGTCGCAGTCGACCTTAGATTGAAAGAGCCCCGTCGTCGAAATCTATCGACAACTCTCGAGGGCAGCGCTATCATGAACGCAATCAGAAGGGAGTGGATTCGAGCATGCCATCAACCACGCAAGTCGATCAACTCAGCGAAATCGAAATTCTCGCACGCGTCCTTGGGAATGGGAAGGGGACACTTCCTGTATCTATGGCGCGCTACATCCTCAATCGCGAGTTCAGCGAGACTGACAAGATACGCATGCATGATCTCGCCGTCCGCAATCAGGACGACGCCCTTTCTGCCGACGAACTGGACGAGTTGGACGCATACGCCAAGGCTGGTACGATGCTGTCCATCCTCAAGTCCAAGGCCCGTCGCGTACTAGGCATCAAGTTGCAAAAGCGAACTGCGAATTGAGCGACGCATGGACGCGATACTGGCGCGAACAGTCTGGGATCGCGCCCGGCAACGGTGTGAATACTGCCGAATGCCCCAATATCTCGACGATGCCACGTTCGAGATCGACCATATCCTCGCCAAAAAACACCACGGACCAACAGTTGCAAGCAATCTCGCATTGAGTTGTTTTTAATGCAATTCCAGCAAGGGCTCGGACATCGCGAGTCGAGACGAGGTGACACGGAGGTTGACTCCTCTGTTCAATCCCCGCCGCCACAAGTGGGAACGCCATTTCCGCTGGGAAGGCTCCTATCTCGTCGGTCGCACTTCGATCGGTCGAGTCACCGTCGATCTCTTAAAGATAAACTCGCACTTACGTGTTGAGTTCCGCCAGCAATTACTTGAGGAAGGTGTCCTTTTCTGATCAACATCCGACTGGTTTGCTTCTAGCACCCGCACTCTGGCAAGTTCGGCCACGAGAATCACTAATTCCGAATATTCAACGCCGCAATCGTTTGAACTGTTTTTGTCTTCAAGTAATAGGTGATGATTCGGCCCGAGTGATTCTTGTTCGGAATGCCCTGACCTCGAATTTGGTTTAGAACGGCTGGGTTCTTGTCGGTCCCATAGAACGTCAACGTTCCCTTCAACTCGCTGTATTTCACTTCGTCCGCGTCGCCGAAGAATTCGCCCTGCTTACGCACTCGGACGTTGCCGATGGCGATCATCTCCTGGTAGGGCTTGTCGATCTCTTTCCCGTCCGCGTCCTTTTCCTTTTGAATCGTGTTGAAAACTTCGAGAGTATCGCGGGCTTCCATGTAAACGGCTCCCTTGGGAATCTCGCCTTCGCGAAGATCGACGGGGATCGTTGGGCTATCCGCTGCTAGATGCACGACGCGTACGTTCGTCCAGAACTTGGCTCGATTGCGGTTGTCCTCGGCACGCATCTTCTCGCTGAATTGAACGACGGTAAGCTTCATTTCCTCGTCGGGACCGAGTTCGCCCTTCTTGCGTGGCGGGGTTTTCTTGGCGGCTCCTTCCTTCTCTTTATCCTTCGCATTTGGAGTCGGGCCATCCGCATCTTTCTGACCTGCTTGCCAGATGCGGACCATGCCAGGCATGATGCCTGAGGCTGTGACATCCACGTCGTGTCGCTGCTTCTTGTTCGGCAAGGGCGTGTTCACCATCACAAGTTCCGGGCCCTGGATGCTCTGGAACTTGATCAGTACACCGTTCTCCTTCGTTTCCTCGACGGCCGTCACCGGCTGAATCTGTTTCGGACGGGGTGCGTCGTCATCCTTCGGCGCGTGGAAGCACATCACGGTGTCCACCTTGGCGTTGTCGTCCTCGTCCTTGGCTCCCGGCTTCTTGGGGAGCTTCGCTTTCTCGCGTCGTTCCGGATCGAGATACATGGGCCGATCGAGCAACACCTGCATCCACTCGCACTTCAAACGCGAAAGCTCCTGATAGGCCTGCACGCTGCCGTGGTAGTAAATAAGCTTCTCCGCACCCAGGAAGTCCATGCGATGCTTCCAATAGATGTACATGGTCGTGGGCTTATCAAGCTTCTTGCCTTCCATGGTGTTGGTGGAGAGGATTTCCATGCTCCCTTCTCCTTTCACGATCGAAGTGTCGTTTCGCTGATCGATCGTGATGTCGAAGCCGAAAGTCGTCAGCTTGTCGGAGCGTACGACGCCCCATTTTGGTTTTGCCTTATCCGATGGATCGCCAACGACGACCATGCGATAGCCGTCCGGATAGTTCTGAATGTCCACGGTTTGCCCGGCAATATCGTTGCCTTGCTTGTCCTTCGCATCGGGAGCCTGATGGGCTTCCACGTCGCCGGCCGCACGAACGTGATCGATTTCGGTTCGCCCTTCGGAATCTCGGTTCACCCAGTTCTCGATGGAGCGGGCCGACACCACGAACGGAATCTTCGGCTTGGGCTCCTCCTTCTTCTTCTCGATCGGCTTCCCGTCAGGCCCCTTGACTAAGGGAGCTTCGATCTTCGGCCCCTCTTTCGGCGGATCCTTTATTTCGATCGGCTGCTTGCTTCCCGGTTGGATCTTCACGTTCTCGGCCTTCGCTTTGGGCTTGGGCTCCTTCATCAATTTGGGCACGTCTTTGAACAAGACATTCAGATAATCCGAGTGTTGGATCACCATGTCCGGGGTCGTTGCTCGAACTTCGCCCGTTCCCTCCAGCCGCATTGGGCGTGCATTTTTGGACGGATCATCCTTGGCTCCATCTTTCTTTGGCTTGGGGGTTGGCTTCTTCTCCAATGGCTTCTTTCCTTCAGGCTCCTTGTCGGCAGGTTTGAGCCAAACTTTTAATTGCTGAGCCTCGATCTGCTGAATCTCGCCGGAAGACGTGTCCTTGAACATGGCTCGCCGACCGTCTTTTCCGATGAATGTGAATACATCGAGCAACTTGTCTTTCTCGCCCTCACGAGTGAAAACGAGCCGATCGTTCCAGAAAGCCTGCTTCGCGTACTCGCCCGTTTTGGGATCGATCTCGCCCATGCCGATTGAACCGTTGCCGAGAATGTGCGCTTGCGTGATTTCCTTGCCGTTGCCGAACATGTGCATCTCGGTGCCGACAATGAGGCTACCCTCCTTGATGGCTTGAACCGGGTGCTGCTCGGTCCCCTTCAGGATGGTCATCTTGGCATCGGAGTCGTGAATCAACTCCGTGCCGGTCGCGTTGAGCTTATCCGAGTCCGAGGAGATCACCACGGTTTGGCCCCACGCCCGGATAGTCTTAACTTCGAGATCCCCTTCGCCGGCCGCGTTGTCCTTCTTCCCAGTGATCTTGTCGAGCGTTCGCTTCGGCTCGCCTTTTTCGATCACTGCTTTCTTGCGCTGAAACTGGACATCCAGGTATTCGCAGACCAGGAGATCCTGCCCCGGCGTTCGCCCGGAACGCGAGACGGTGACGTCCTCGACAATACCGGGCCGCGGCATGGCCGGCTTCGCGAAGTGGGCCAGTTCTTTCGTCAAGTCATATCGGAAGGGACCAGGCGTGCGGATCTGGAGCAATCGCTTGTCGACGTGTACCTTCGGTTTTTTCGGATCCGGAAGTTCTTTCTTTGTTGCCGGCCCGCCACCGGGTGCGATGAAGGATGCACTCGCGTCCGTCCACATGTTCATTTCGACCGAATGGTTCAGTCCAACCACCTCGACTCCGCTCACTCCACCCTTGGGATCCTTTTTGCCATTTTTCGCGACAGGCTGGGCCTTCTTCGCGTCCTTGCCTTTTGGCTCGGCAGCGAGAAAGACGCTCAAGCCCACTCCGGACATTGTGGGCGGCCGCGATGCCGTGTGGTCGGGTTCTTGGAGTTCGCTGTTCAAGTAATCGAAAATCTGCACTTCCGTGAAGGTGTAAATATTCGGCAATCCTGCTTTCGGCTCGGCTTCGTAGTAAACGGGGCCCGGTGTAACCATCTCGATATCGTCGTCCAAACTGACCGTTCGGCGATTGTTCAGCAAACGCACACGGCCCTTGCGGGGATCGGCTAGTCTGGCTTCCGGATCGGCCTGCAATTCGCACGACACAATCTTGCGGCCGTCGAAATCGCTCATCGAGCGAATAGGCCTGTCGAACTTCAAGTATGCCACATCGCAATAAATGGTGTTGATCTCAGGCAGACCTTCGGAGCTGACACGTTGCGAATAGGAAGCGAGACTCAGAGGCGATAACTCGACCCAGCCCTGGTGTTCACCGGAGGGGACGATCCTGAAGTTGTGGGCCGCGATCAGGACGCCTCGCTGCTTCATGTTCAATTTGATCGGGAACCAGAGTTCCGCACATCTCGGCCCAAAGGCTTGTTCCAACATACGATCGGTCTGATTGCCTGAAGATGGCGAAGAAGGAGCACCCGGTTCCTGGCCTTCTCGAAACGCCTCGGGCAACGGAGGAAGTCCGTCCAGATTGCCGAGCAGGCCTGCATAAGCGAAGTAGCAGGATGAACAAACGATCAGCCCGACGAGCGAGTAGAGAATTCGGGATGGTGTCCACATGTTTCAACCCCTGCAATTCCCCGCCCCGAAGTGGGAGGGGGTATCAATCCACCCGATCATTGACTTCGGAGGCGATGCACCACTTCATCCCAGGTGCCTTGGCCCCGCATGAGCCATTCGATGGCTTCACGAACAGCTCCCCGGCCACCAGGAGTACGGGTCACGAACGAGGCAACTTCCTTCAATTCCGATACCGCGTCAGCGACGGCGATGCCCAGCCCACATGCCATGAGTACAGGCAAATCCGGGAGGTCGTCGCCAATGGCACAGACCTGATCCGCACGCAGGCCAACCTCTTCTAGGATACGCCGCAGGGCAACTAATTTCTCTTCCTCGCCTTGAAAAACCAACTCGATCCCCAGCTCACTCGCTCGGCGATTGACCGCGGGCGACGAACGCCCGGAAAGTATTGCCACGCGTTTCCCGCTGCGTTGCCAGGCCTTGATCCCGGACCCATCGCGAACGTAAAACGACTTGATCTCAAGCCCATCGGATGTGTACGTGACGCTACCGTCCGTCAGGACGCCATCGACATCGAGCAGGAGCAACTCGATGCGAGCGAAACGTTCGCGTGAGACTTCAGGCATGTCAGGCACTCACCCGCTTCACGAGGTGAACCTTTGCCGGCCCTTTCTCGGCAGTCGCTTCCGACCCAATCAGATCCGTCACGTCGAGCAGGCCGACGGGCTTGCCGTCATCGTCAATCACGGGCAACTCACTGATCTTGTGAAGACGCATGAGTGAGACTGCATCTTCCATGCGAGCCCCGTAATGAATGGTCAGCGGGCTCTTGGTCATCACGGCCGAGACGGATGCGTCGAAGCAATCGTAGGCTCTTCGCTCAAACAAGCGGGCCAAATCGCTATCCGTGTAAAGTCCGGCTAGTTTACCATCGGCATCGACCAACATCACGGCACCGGTACGCCGGCCTTGATGACGAGCTTGGGCAAAAACTTCCCGTACCGAGTCCGATGCCTTTGCCATTCGCAACTCGGACCCATGACGCATGTGCTCTTCGACGTGGGACAACTTGAAGCCGAGACTACCCGCTGGGTGAAACCGAGCGAACTCGGCATGGGTGAACTCCCGGCGATCGCAAAGAGCGAGGGCCAAGGCATGGCCAATCGACATGGCCACGACCGTGCTCGTACTCGGTGCGAGGTTGAACAGTGATTCCGCCACAGCACCATAGGCGATGGCGGTATCCGACTGCACTGCCAACGTGCTCGTCTTGTTCCCCGTAATTGCAATAACCGAGGCACACATGCGCCGCAGCGGCTTCAACAGGCGGACGATTTCTTCGCTTTCGCCGCTGTTCGAAAGAATCACGATGGCATCGTTCGCATGAACCATGCCGAGGTCGCCGTGAAGAGCCCGCGTTGCATCTAGAAGGTAGGCCCGCGTGCCTGTGGAGTTGAAGGTGCCGACGAGTTTTTGGGCGATGTCCGCTGATTTGCCAACGCCCGAGATTCCGACACGTCCATCGGCCGAGCCACAGGCCCAGAGTAGTTCCACTGCTTGCGTAAACGATTCGTCGAGCTGGTCGGCCACCTCGCGAAGGGCTTCCGCCTCGTGCCGCAACAGTTCGCGGGCTCGTTCGAGCTGGGTCATACGATCGACCTCGGTGGGCAACAACATAGGCATGGCCGCATCCCTGCGATCAATGTGTGGGTGTCCGCGTAATCTGTTTTGTACCGTCTTCGCCCGTTGGCGAAACGTCAAGCTCAGCGAGAATTGCACTTTTTGGGGTTCGCCTGGGACGCCAAATTGCCCGAATTGTCCATTTTACGAATTATTTGTGGTGATCTGCTGACGGAAGCTAAGGAGTGGCACATTTTGGAACCGATAGGGATCAGAATCGCGAAGCAGTGTCCGTCTGTTCACTACTCGACCTTTACGTGCTACCAGTAGGCCTGCAAAAAGACTCTCGATAAATGGAAAATAGATTGCCAGGCAAACTTCCGGATGTGAGGTATACTCTCCCAGTAGGGATGGTGCCGCCCTTTTCGGATATGCGATTTGAACGGTGGAGGCTACTGAGGGTTGGCCTCATACCCTGCCGAGATGGTACAGCTTTTCATCCATGCGGAATAGTCGGCGCGTTTACGCCGGTTTTCCTGAACCCTCGCAATGAGTTGCTTGACTACGCAATTCCAGCGGTTACGCTAGAAGCGAAGATAGGAACAGATTGTCTTTTTCCGAACGTTCGCAAGGTTCGGGCCGGAACAGACTCGACACAAGCGGTAGAATCCGACCGCAAGTATTATTCACCGAGAGCCACCACGCGATGACACCGACGACCAACACCACGGAAGCGCCCGCCCCCGACACCACGCCGGCTAGCCCAACCGTTCCCCCCGCCGTGACCCCGGAGAGCGAACTCTCCGCAGACGAACGGCGGAGACGCAATATTCCTGTTGCGATCGATCGTCGCCGCCAGAACGCGGCCGAGAAACGGCGCACGAGCGAACGTCGCCGTCTGATCGACCCCACAACTTGCGAACGCGATTACAACGACGACGAGACGCTGTTCATGAAGACCATGGAACGCTACAAGCGCGAGAATCGCCGGCCATTCCCGACCTGGAGCGAAGTCCTGGAAGTGCTCATTTCAATGGGCTATCGCAAGGTCGAGCCGCAGGGTGATCTCCCCGGCATCAAGCGCGAAGCCGCCCCGCCCAAGGGTTAGGAAGTTACAAGTTCGAAGTTTCTAGTTTCAAGTTGTGAGCCAAGAAGTTTCGAGAACAACTTGAAACTTGAAACTTGAAACTTGAAACTAGATACATGCATGTCTTCATCAGCGCCGGCGAACCGAGTGGCGATCTGCACGGCGCGAATCTTATCCGCGAGTTGAAGAAAATTGACCCGGCTGTCCGCCTCAGCGGTTTCGGCGGCGACCGCATGGAAGCTGCGGGTTGTCAACTTCTGTATCCACTCTGCAATCATTCGGTAATGTGGATTCTGAGCGTCGTCCAGCAAATCTTTACTTTCATTCGTCTATTGAACGAGGCGCAAGAGTTCTTCCGCGCTCAACGTCCCGACGTGATCGTCGTCATCGACTATCCCGGCTTCCATTGGAAGCTCGCGCAGCGGGCGAAAAAGGAAGGTATTCCAGTCGTGTACTTCGTTCCGCCGCAGATCTGGGCGTGGGGTCAATGGCGGGTGAAGAAGATGAAGCGGCTGATGACGCAGGTTCTTTCCGCCCTACCCTTCGAGCACGACTGGCTGAACAAACGGGGCGTCCACTCGACCTATATCGGCCACCCGTACTTCGATGAACTGGCATCCCAAAAACTGGATGAAACATTCTTGATCGCAGAGAAAAGCCGGTCGGGAAGAATCGTCGGCATCCTCCCCGGCTCGCGAAATCAAGAAGTCGCTCGCAACGTGCCCGAGATGTTGCGGGCTGCACGGTTGATCCATCAGGAGTTGCCCAACACCCGGTTTTTGATCGCGGCTTTCAATGGGCTACAAGCCGATTTAGTTAGAGATGTTGCCAGTCGCTGGAAGATGCCGGTCGATGTCCACGTCGGCTGCACGCCAGAAATTATTTCTCTGTCCGAGTGCTGCATCGCGGTTTCGGGTTCGGTCAGCCTGGAGATCATGTATCGGCAAACGCCTGCCATGATCGTCTATCGCCTGCCCCGCATCACTTTGAAAATCGCCCGTCGATTGGTGAAGGTGAAGTGGATCACGTTGGTGAACCTGCTGGCGAAGGAAGCGGTGTTCCCGGAGTTCATCACGGATCGCGACCCCTCGAAAGCTTTGGGAGCACGAGTCATTCAGATGCTGAACGATCCCGCCGAGCAGGCAACTGTACGACAAAAGCTCGCGGAACTTTGCGACCGTTTTGCTAGGCCCGGAGCTTGCGAGTCGGCCGCACGATGCATCGAGCGAATCGCACGGACTCCACACATGCATAATTCGAACTAATAGCGAACACCCAGCATTCCCATCGCGGAATACTGGTAGAAATTCGCTTGCCGGTCGAGGAAATCCGAAAACGTGTAGTCTGCTTCCAGTCGGCCACCGACCAGCCAGATCCAGCCGCCCGCCGGAATTTCCATCGTGGCCGTGAGGCCGCCGAAGGCCTGGGCGAATACGTCGAACCGGCGACGATAGCCACCTTCTTCGAACGGCGTATCGAAGTTCACGTGGCCGGCACCCCATCGTCCGCCGACATCCGCGCCGAGGCGAAAATTCGCGTCCCAGGTATCGAGAATGAATCCGGGTCGGAAGAGAAACCAATCGCGGCCAAGCCCGAGGCCCACTGCGGTTCGATGCAACGAATGGATCGTGACCGGTTCAGTCTCCAGGGTTACAATGTCGCCGTTCGTGCCCCGGTTAAAGAAGTACGCAACGTGTGCATCGATGGCCCAGGCGGCATCGCCTGCGGAATCGAACAATTGCGTTCGAGCACCAATCTGTGCGGTTTGGCCACGTTTCAGGTTGCGCACGAGCAACGTATCACCTTGCGGTATCGTCACGCCAAAGCGGGCGTAAACTTCCTCGCCAATCGGGCCATTCGCACCGACGGGTCCACAGCAATTGTTCCCCTGAAGAGTATTGCCTCCCTCCATGAAACTGTGCGACATCATGGCATTGACCGGCGCTTCCGCTGGTAAACCAAGAAGGACGGGCGGTGGGGGTGGAGCCGACCCCACCGTTGGCGTAGCCGGGGTAATCGGGGCAGCCACGGGCGGAGTTTTGGGCATCGCGGCTGGCTCCGCATTGCTGCTGATCGTGGTGACTGACCCGCGTGTGTTGCCGACCACTGTCCCGCCAGGCAAAGCGGCCGCGATCGCGGGCTCTTCATTTGGTACCTGCGCGAAGGTCGAACCACATCCGACCGCGAGAACGGCACTGGGGAGCCATCGGCGAAATCCGTTCATCGTCTGCCTCACTGCCGTATACGGACGGCGACTTTACCGCTAATCCGGGTTATCCGTCTTAAGATCGGCACACGAGCGGGTAAACTTTAACGAGGATAACGATTCCAGGGTCACGCGTCGCAAATCCGCGACGCAGGCGAACCTGAACGTGGAAAGATTTAAGTTGGCCTCGCTTACACTTCGGCCTCCGAACTATCAGCCAACATCGTCAAAACGTCATCGGCCGAAATGTCATCGAAAGACGTCACCACACGATCCGCCCCAGCTTCTTCCAATTTCTCCTTTCCATGGTGTCCCGCGAACGTCACGGCTACACACTTCATGCCGCCGGATTTGGCCGCTTGCACACCGGCAATCGCATCCTCAAAAACGACGCAGCGATTCGGCGGCACACCGAGCCTTTCGGCCGCGACCAAGAATACTTGCGGGTCAGGCTTGCCGCGTTGAGTATCTTCCATTCCGACGATGGTCTGAAAATATTTTGCACTTGCCGTAAGACTCAGGATCAAGTCGAGATTTCCTCGCGGGGCACTTGAGCCAACGCCCTGCCGTACACCTCGATCAGCGAGGGCTGCAAGCAAGTCGGAAACTCCTGGCAACAATTCGATTCCCTTCTCGGCCTCGCTGCGGTAATACGTCTCTTTGCGTTCGCCGATCTCACGGACTTCTTGCTCCGTGAAGTTTTGGTGGAATAGAAAGCGAATGATCTCCGGATTGCGGCGACCGAACGTGGCTGAGAAATCGTCGCGTGAGAACGGCCTGCCCAACTCGTTGGCCATTCGCACCCAGGCGTCGAAGTGCATCTCGGCCGTGTCGACCAACGTGCCGTCCACATCCCAAATCACGGCGAATGGTTCTTGGCGCATCGTTTGCTAGCTCCTTTAGTGGTCGGACCGTTGACAAGTTCCGGCATCACGGTTAAGTTTGAATGAAGACGCTTCCGACAAAAGTCTCTCGCAGGCCGACGCGTAAGCAAGAAAACACTATATTTCTCGCTTACGCTTCGGCCTGCCAACCATAAAATCGACTTTTGTCGGAAGCGTCAATGAAGCCCCTTCCTCATTCGATTTACTCATGCCCGAGTCGTCGAGCGAATACGAGGCCGAAGTTCTGGCGAATTGCCAGAAAGCCATCGGCTACGATTTCCGCAAGCTGGAACTCTTGCGCTCCGCCCTAACGCACACATCCGGGGCCAATACTCGTCAGGATTCATTTGAAAGACTGGAGTTCCTGGGCGACGCGGTACTGGGCCTCGTCTGTGTCGAGCAACTTTACCGTCGCTTTCCGGACTATCAGGAAGGTGAGATGACCAAGGTGAAATCGGCCGTGGTCAGCCGAGTCGCGTGTGCCAGTTTCAGCAAGACGCTTTGCCTGGGCGAGTTCTTGTTCCTCGGCCGGGGAATGCAGCCGAGCGGCGACCTTCCTTCAAACATGCTCGCCGACGTCTATGAATCGGTGGTCGGAGCGATCTATCTCGATGGAGGAATGAAAGCAGTCAAGAAGTTCATCGAGCAACACCTGGATGCCGAGATCGACCGCGTCGTCAACGATGCCGCGAACAACAATTATAAATCACTCTTGCAACAGGTCGCGCAACGCGAGTATGGCGGCACTCCCCGCTATCACGTTCTCGACGAACAAGGTCCGGATCATCACCGATCATTCAAGATTGCAGTTCTGGTCTCAGGCAAGCGATTTTCTGCCGCATGGGGTCCAAATAAGAAAATCGCCGAGTCGCGGGCTGCTCAGAATGCACTTGCCGAGATCGATGGAGAGCCAATACCATTCGACTCTGATTCTCTGTGAGCCGTTTCCCGGAGTGCCTGCATGTCCATTCGCACACTGCCACCTTATCGTGTGATTTGCGGCAACAAGTGTAATCGCGATGCTGCATTCAAGATCGCCGCACGATGGAGCGATGGCGTAACGCGCGAGTTGAAAACGTATTTTCTTGCCTGTGACGCGTGCGTTGGAAAACTATACGCGAAGGCCGTGGTGAAAAAAACGGCCTGCCGTCTTACAGCAGACGAGTCGCTGGGCGATCCTGAAGTCTTTGAACTGACGCGTGGGCATCGCGACCATGAGTTGGTACGTCGATCGGAACTGGAAACAACAGAATCCCCGACTCATTCGGCATCCTGATCGCCGCCGGGCACATCTTCCTGAACCTTCGCTTGACTGAATGCCTTGTTGACGGCTTCCAGCAGACGTTCCATCGCGAACGGCTTGCGAATGTAGTCCACCACGCCAAGGTACTCCGCGTAGGCCTTGTGGCGACTTCCCTCGTTGGCCGTAATCATGATGATCGGCGGAACGTCTTCCTTGCCACGGAAATGCTCGAGAACGGGATAGCCGCCCATTCGGGGCATCATCATGTCCAGAATCACAAGGTCCGGCCGATCGTTGTAAATAACAGTCTTGGCCTGATTCCCATCGTTTGCCTGAATCACGCGATAGCCTTGCTTCTCAAGCAGAGCGCGCAACCCTTCGATCAACTCGCGATCGTCGTCCACCAGCAGAATAGTTTTTTGGTCAGCCATGATGCTCGTCTCCCATCGGCGATGAGATTTCAGGATACCACGATCGATGGGGCGGGACAAGCGACACTGTCGCGCACATCGGTTTCTCTTGCTGGTTGAATGCCTGCTGCCCGCTCTCAGTTTCGGAGAGGGCAGCAAGAAATCTAACGCCTGCTCACCTTTCGCCAATCGCTCCGTTTTGGGTACAACACAATCATTCAATCGTGTCTGTGAAGTGGAGGGCTCATGCCCGCGCGGTTTTGTATTCTGGCAAGCGGCAGCTCGGGCAATTGCGCTTTTCTTCAGGCCAATGGCTTCGGCTTGCTAATTGACATTGGCCTTGGGCCGCGCTTCATTGCCAGCCGCCTGGCCACGATTGGCGCTTCCTGGCGGGATGTCCATGCCGCCGTCTTGACTCACACGCACTCCGACCACTGGAAGGACGCGACTCTTGCACACTTGAAGCAAATGCGCGTCCCGTTGTACTGTTCGCCTCTTCACCACGAGGATCTCAAGAAATACGGAGGTCATTTCTCGGCATTGCTGGAAGAAGGATTGGTCCGATCGTTCGATGCAAGCAAAGTGTTCGACCTTCCAGCCGGAATCAACTGCACGCCCATCCTGGTGCCACATGATGCCGAGCCGACGTTCGCATTTCGCCTGAATGGTCCACCCGGCCTCTTCGGCCCGCAGTGGTCGCTCGGCTACGCATCGGATTTGGGGGAGGCACGCGTCAACTTGTTAGAGGCGTTTCAGGACGTGAACTTGCTCGCTCTGGAATTCAACCACTGCGTGCATCTGGAACGAATGAGCCATCGGCCCAAGTTTCTGATCGACCGCGTGCTGGGGCCGCTTGGCCACCTTTCGAACGATCAAGCTTCTCAAGCGGTTCGGAGCATCTTGCAGTCTTCTGCTCCAGGTGCATTACGGCTTTTGGTTCAGCTGCACTTGAGTCGAGATTGCAATCGACCGACGTTGGCAGCCCAACATGGGAAAGACGTCCTGGCTGAATTGGGATCTTCTGCAAAGGTCACAACCGCACAACAGTATGCCGCCTCCCATGTGATGGCACTGGAAGGGGATTATGCACGTTCCCGACCGGTGGTCCCCGCCGCATGTCAAGCTATTCCGGTTGTATCGACCTCGCCTGAAATGCCTGCCTGACGCAACTGTTCACGATTGACGATTCTCCTCCGCATCCGCCGATGGATAAAGTGTGGTTAGCAAGGAAGCTGACCGGGAAGCGGGGAGGACCTGGGATGATGCGACATGGATGGGCTTTAGGTCTCGGGTTTCTCGTGAGTGGAGCGGCGCTAGCCCAGCCGCCCGCAGACTCCGAGCGTTATCCTCCCGCTCCCGATTTGCCGGGCATGGTGGTCAGCAAGACCCAGAAGGGCCGGCCTGTCGGCAAGGTCGTTCCAATTGCCGTCAGTGATGGGACTCAGATTCTAGCCGAACCGGCTCAGGTGCCAAAGACTCTGGAGAAAACTCCGGAAGCCCCTCTGCCAGCTCCCGCAACGACAATTGCCAAGCCTACGATTCCGGTCGATGCTCCAGCAGTGCCTGTTCCGTGTGCGCGGCCGACCCACTGGCTGGGCATGGGAACCGGAAAGCACTGGGATTGCGTGAGCCGTTTCCAAAACTGGCTCTGCTTTCGCTCTCGTGCGACACAAAATGGCTGCTATGTGACGCCATATCGCTATCCGCTTCAGGCATGGTTCGATTGCGATCCAAAGCAAGGACAAGGAACTTGCGCCACTTGTGCTTCGGCAAACCCGCCTCATTCGGGGAAGCACCATCAGGTCGTGCCGAACTGGACCCCAGTCGTCGTCGAGCCGATGCCTGTTCCTGCCGTGATTCCACCCCCACCCGAGAAAATCATGCCGCCAGTCAAGCCTCCCACAGTGCCGATGCCTAAGAGCGGCGTGTTGGCCCCGCTACCCGTTCCGCCCACCCCTCCGCGCCTTGAAATTGATTTGCCGTCAGGATTTCAGCAAGTGGATGTGGGACTCAGCTTTACGCCCGGAGTCTCGCCGATGGCAAAACCCACGACCCAGACTGAGCGGGTCTCGAAATGGCGGCCGAAGTAACTATCCCGATCAGGTGAGCGGCGCGGCGTAAGCCCGCCGTGTCACCGAACGCACCACGGCGGGCTTACGCCGCGCCGCTCGCCATAAAAGTAAACGCGAGGAGGGAGTGAGCTATGCTCACTCCCTCCTCGCGTTTCGTTCAAATCCAATTCAGCGTGAACCGACGGCCGGCATGGTAAGGGCCGGCCCGGTTCGGCTAGCGCTATCCAACTCGAATGGCTTGCCCTTGCCTTCTTCGATACGCGCCTTCGGAATGTTCATGGCCGGTGGGGGGAGAGATTCCATCTGGCCCGGGCCGGGTATTCCACTGAACGGGCCTCCAAATGGCGTGCCCGAAGGAATCACCATCGCTCCGCAACCCGGATCACCGGTCGAAACTGGCATGGATACCGGCGAAGCGTTGACCTGCCCACGATTGCGATTACACAGTCCAGGTCGATTGGCAAAGATGCCACATCCCGGCAGGAGAACGATCATCAGAAAGGCGGCCCCAATTAGGCGGTTGCGGGTCATGTTGGTGGGATCCCTGTCTTGGTGCCGCGAGAGCACCAAGACGTAAGTAGTCTGAGGGCGGGTTCCTTCCCGTATGCGGTTCCGATCATGAACGATGGTGAATTTTGCATGGTGAAGGCGATTGGGCAAATCGGGTTGTCCGATATTGAAAGCGAGTTGGCGGAAGCTGGCGAGGGTTGTCCGATTGTAACGGAAATGCGAGAGGATGTGCCTGTCGTGAATGGTCCGAGAGAGAGACAAGCAGGCGGAAGCGAGGGCTCGCTTCCGCCCCAAAAGCAGGATTATTCCTTATCCTTCTTATCGTTCCGGCTGACCTTCAATTGGCCACGCAGATAATCGAGGGCCATATCGAGTTGCTTATCCTTGAATTCCTTCTTGGTCTCCTTGTGCGGAAGATCCTTGCGTTCGATTACGCCCCAGTTGTAGATCCGGTCGAACAGTTCTTCCTTCTCGGCTCGATCGAGCTTGAGTTCAAAGCCCTTGTCCGGCCTCACCCCCCATTCGCTCTCGTCCTTGCCGTCCGTGCTCGACTTATTCAGGTTCTTGCCGCTAGGCGGCCAAAACGTGGCCACTGTCAATTTGATCGTGCCGCCGGTCGCTTCGTGCTCATCCACATTCTGCACGCTCCCCTTGCCGAAGCTGCGCTCGCCCATGATAACCGCACGACTGTGGTCTTGAAGACAGGCCGAGAGAATCTCGCTGCCGGAGGCCGACAGGTCGTTGACTAGACATACCATCGGGAAATTCAAATAGCTTCCCGCACTTTGGCCGGGGTAAGTTCGTTGCCGATCCTTGCTATTCCCCTCACGAACCGAGACGATGACGCCATCGTCTATGAACAGGTCGCTGATTTGAACGGCCGCACCAAGATACCCGCCCGGATTGAAACGGAGGTCGAGCACCAGGCCTTTCACGCCCTCCTTGCTCAGCTGTTTGACGACCTTTTCAGTGTCGGCAGCCGTGTGCTTGGCGAAGGCAGTCATGCAGATGTAGGCGATCTTGTTCTTGGGATCGATGTAGTAATCCCACGAATCGTCCTTCGGATTGCGCTTTGCGCCGTAGATGCTTTCAACTAAAACCGTGTTGCGTTCGAGTTCGATCACAATCGGCTTGGCTTCCCCTTCACGCTCGATCTTCAACTTGATCTTGGTGGAAGGAAGGCCGAGGATCAGCTTCACCGCATCCGTGGTTTCCATTCCCTTTGTCGAAGTCACTTCCGGCGACGCCAGCGGTTTGCCGCGTTCGTCGTTCTCGCGAATGATCTCGGTGATCAGGTCGCCAGCCAGCACGCCCCCCTTGTAGGCCGGGCTATTGCGAATCGGCGTGACGACGAGCAAGCCATCGCGAGCGATATCCCGCCGAATCTGTACGCCAATACCAGTGAACTCACCCTTGATATCGCGTTCGAATTCCTTGACTTTCTCTTTGTCCACGAAGGTTGTGTAATCATCCACGAACTTCACCAGCCCCGTGCGCATCGCGATGCCCACGTCTTTATCTAGATCCAGATCCTCACGTTTACCCAGCGGGCGACGGACTTCGCTCATGAGGTCGCGAATTTCCTTATCCGTCATGTCCTTGGCCTTGGCGAGCTTATCTTTCAGGTCGTCCGGCAACGGCGTCTCGGCCACGCGATAAAGTCCTTTGATGCCGTTAGCCGTCATTTCGCCCAGATTCAGCTTCTTGATATATTTGGACCGAACGTAAACGAGACCATCGAAGAACTTGTCGCCGAAGCTTTTCGCGTCGTCCGGCGAAAGCGTCATCGCAACCTTAATTCGATCGCGAGCCGCAATTAACTGCTCCGCGGTCAGATCGCCATCCGCGAATTTCTGATAGCTCTTGCGCATTTCCTGCATGGCCTTTAGGCGAGGCATACGCCCCAGCAACTTCAGACCTTCCTCGGCCACGACCTTGTCCAGCTTGGCGGATTTTTGCAGTTCGTCGAACTTCTTGAGGCGGACTTCTACCTTGCTGTAAGCATCGGGATTTCGCGTGAGCAAGAAATGATTGCCGCGACCCAGGGAGAGCATGAAATGTGCCCGCTGTTCTTCCGGTGTTTTTACCAAGATCGCCGCTTTATCTTGAAGCTGCTTGCTGGCATACTTCACCAATTCATCGACCACGACCAGTCCATCGGGCTCATAACCTTCCGCATCGGCTTTGCCGCGAAGCGCGTCAGCGATCACGGTGGTAAACATCCCATTTTTTTCGATGGTAATCGGCGTTTGAATGCCCGTGCCGCTCAGAAGCACAACCCGGCCAGGCAGTGGCTCGGCCTCAAGATCGCCCTCTTTCACGCCCTGAAATACTCGAACAAATTGAACGATGTTCGGAGCCAACACCGCTTCCTTCGACTCGAAACCCTTCAGGTTAAAATCGAGAAACACGGCCACTTGCTCGGACTTTAAATCCTTGAACTCTTTTTCGAGGTCGGCCCCAAAGATGCTGTCTTTTGCGCGATCTTTGAACGTGGAGTCGGTCGCGAACAGGCAGGTTTTTTCGCCGGCGGTCGCACCCTGCATCACCATGTACAGGATCAGCGTATCGTCCTTGCCGACCTTCTTGGCTGCCTCGCCGATGGCTTTCAGGATATTCGCCTTGGTGCCCTGAATGGCACCGATCTTGTCGTCCTTCTCCGAGAGCAACACGGTGAGGTCGTCCTTGGCAATTCCGCCGCGCAGGGCATCGCCCAGGAGAGAGGACATCGTCCGAGCGTCCTCATCCGCCGTCAGGCGAGGCTTGATTTCCTTGTCGGCAAACGAACCGACGCCAACGATGACGGCAACCGTCTTCGCCTTGGTGGGTTTTTCATCCGCATGAAGAAGGCCGCCCATGAGCAGGGCGACGACGCCGACAAAGCTGCCGAGCCGATAGAGCCGATTCATCGTCAATCCTTTCGTTAACACCCGGGGCGGGTGGTCGATACCCCGTTGAGGAATAGAAATTTTGCGGTCGGAGAATCGAGACACAGGTGGGAAAGTCTGGGTGCGGATTAACCAACTGTCATTCGCCCCCATTGTGCCTATCCTTCGCTCCCCGTCAACCCATCTTACGCGCGAACTTCATCGAAAGGTTACTCGAAAGTCTTGAAATTGTAACCTCTTCGGGTTCGGTTAGAAATTTTGCGATCGCTCGTCTCAGCACATTTCTGGCGAGGATTCGACGATGACTTTGCAAAAAAATCCTCGACGGATTCAGGCATCGCCCCCGCCGATCTCGCCTACTTCTAGCATCTCCGTGGTTCTAAAGGTGCAAATGAGTCCAACAGCAACTGCCCTTCACCCGATAGATACAGTGTACACAAGTACACATAATCGATCAAGGCCAGTTTATAGAATTTTGCCAAATATCTCGACCTCTTATTGAGTCGGCGGACGAGAGTTTCCCTCCCGAAAACATTTGGGAATTCACAAAGATGACGCGCCCGACAAAATTCCATCAGAGCCGCGCACGCAGCGCAGCGGAGTAAGCGGATGAAGCCGCGAGACGCTGAACCGCTTACTACGCTTCGCTCCGTGCGCGGCTCTGTATCGATTCTCGGATTTTTGTCGGGCGATTCAAAGATCGTTGGTTTTGCTTCATGAGGCCTTTCATCCGGAACACGTTTTTCCGTTCATTTTGCGGCGAGCGAGAGCTTGAAGCACATCAATGCCACTTTGAAGCGTCTCATCTGAGGCGGCATAGCTCACTCGAAAATGACTGTCTTTTCGTGAAAAGGCACTGCCCGGGATAATCAGCAGGTTGTGCCGAATCGCCTCTTGGACAAACTCCGTGGCCGTTCCCCAGGGAGCCTTGGGATAGACGTAAAACGCCCCGCCTGGCCGGGCGATCTCGAAAAATTCCCCGAGTGCCTCGTAAACAAAATCGCGCTTGCGGCGATAATCCGCGACGATTGTCGAGATATCGCAATCGAGAGCCGCCACTCCTGCGTGTTGCACGATCGACGGGGTACACACGAAGGTGAACTGTTGCAGCTTGGCCATCTCGTCGATCAATCGCTTTGGGCCATGAGCATAACCGATGCGCCAGCCGGTGATGCCGTAAGATTTCCCAAAACCATCGAGAACCAAGACGTTCGGGTCGAACTCCGCGGCCGAGCGAAATTGCCCTTCGTACCAGAACGAGCGATAAATCTCGTCCGCGATGAGCAAAACGCCTTTTTCGCGAGCCAAGTTCGCCAGATTGCGAAGGGTATCCGCGTCCGTCGTAACGCCGGTCGGATTCGAGGGGCTTGAGAATAGAATCGCCTTGGTTCGCGGCGTGATGGCTTCCCGAACTTTCTGAACGTCGATTCGGAAATCAGGATAGGTGTCCAGCACGACCGATTTGCCGCCTGCCAACGTCACCAGATGTGGATAAGCAACGAAATACGGGTCGAACAGAATCACCTCGTCGCCGGGATTAACCGTGGCACAGAGTGCGACCATGAGGGCCCCACTCGTGCCCGACGTGACGACAACTTCTCGTTGTTGACCCGGCAACCGCAAGCCAATCTCTGCTGCCAGCTTTTGGCGAAGCGTCGGAATGCCTTGCGTGACGGTATAGCCATTATCGCCCCGATCGATCGCGGCCTTCGCGGCCTCCTTGATTGGCTTCGGAACCTCGAAATGCGGCTGGCCGATGCTCAGGTTGATCGGGTTTTTCATCCCCGCGGCAAGTTCGAAGATCTTGCGAATCCCCGACGCCTCAATCATTGACATCCGGTCGGCAATCCAGTGGTCGAGCATAGTTCAGTTATCTCAATTATCCCTGAGACGAAAGTCGAAGCAACCTATTCCTCATCGCTAACAGGCGTGCCCAGGTCGGCCGCGATTTGCTTGAGTTCATCGAGCACGATACCCACTCGTTCTGGCCGGCGTTCCGGATCGTACTCCAGGCACTTATGAATGACATCGCACAAAGCCTTCGGCACGGCCTTGTTCAATTCGCCGACCGGCGTGAGCAGCGTCTTGAACGTTTTGGAACCAACTCGAAGTGTGTCGGGTGTGGGCAGCGTGCTCGGCGGCAGCTTCAAAGTGGTGAGGCGATACATCGTGGCACCGAGATTGTAGAGGTCCGTCCGCTCGCTGATTATTTTGCTCTTCACGGTCTCGGGTGCCATGTACTCCGGTGTGCCCTGAATGCGATCTTTCGGTTCTCCTTTGATCCACGCCAGTCCATAATCGATAATCTTCACCTCGCCCCGCTTGCCGTACAGCACATTATTTGGCTTCAAATCCGCATGAAACACGCCGCGACGGTGCATGTGATTCAGCCCGGCTGCGATTTGGGCGAACACGACCACCAGTTGATCTTGCGGTATCAGCGTGGCATCCAGGGTCTTGCCGTTGACGTACTCGATCAGCATCTCGGCCTTGCGAACGCGGAACAGCCAGTCGCGTTTCAGTTCGAGAGCATGGATCTGAATCAAATTTGGATGGCCCAATTTTTGGGAAACCTGAAACTCGTGCTTGGCTTGATCGAGAAATTTCTCTTCCTCCGCGCCGCCGATGGAAACGACCTTGAGGGCGTATTCGCGTGAGTCGGCGTTTCGGCGGACGTGTAGGATCGTGCTATGGGCACCTTTTCCCAGCGGCTTGAGAACCGTGTAATTGCCGATGGATGCGATTGTCGCCACGCGTGGGCCCCTGCTAGATGTTCGAGGTAAATCTTAGGGGGACGCTACTGATTGACGAGCATTGCAATCCAAGCCCTATTGTCGCCGGTTCTCATTTCACTTCGTGTCCACGCCTCCTGTATCGCTCGGCTCATCCCTATGCTAACGCTTTCGCCCCTCATTCTCGGAGCCGAACATGCTGCGCGTCTTGCCAGCCGGTGTGCTATTGTTGTTTGCGCTCGGTGTTTCCGCCGATGATGCCGCGTCCAAGAAGATGCTCAAGGATCTTGAAGGCAGTTATTCGGCGATCTCGATGTCAAAGGCGGGCGAACCCGCGCCAGACGAGTATCTCAAGACCATCTCCTTCAACGTCAAAGGCGATACCTTCACCGTGACATTCAAGAAAGGCGATGCGAGCGAGGACAAGGCAGCCACGGCTTTGATCGATTCGACCCAGAAGCCAATTGCGATCGATCTGACGCCGAAGGACGGGCCGGAAGTCGGCAAGCCGATGTTGGGGATTATCAAGATCGAAAAAGATTCGATCACGCTGTGCTGGACCGATCGCGGCGAAAAGACTGAGCGGCCCAAGGAATTTAGCTCCACGAAGGAGAACAAACAATTCCTGATTGTCATGAAGAAGAAGTGATCGGCCATTTGGCCTTCACGCAACCGCCCCACTTGAGTTACTCTGTCCACGACGCATAAATTCTGGGGAACCTCGCATGGGGCGTTTGTTCGATCAGCTTGGGCAAGTCTTGGGAAGAATCTTCCGCCTGGACATGCCCGGTCTGATGGAGGTGCTGAAGGAACCGGAAATCACCACGGCCGCGTTCATCGCCCTCGCCATCGTCATCTTCACGGAGACCGGTCTTCTCATCGGCTTCTTCCTGCCGGGCGATTCCTTGCTCATCTCGGTCGGAATCGTCGCGCATGGGGCGGACTGGGACATCTTCTCGTTGATTGTGCTCCTCAGCGCGGCCGCGATAATCGGGGATAGTGTCGGCTATTGGATCGGGTTGAAGGGTGGCCCGCGATTGTTCAAGAAAGAAAAGTCTTTCTTCTTCCGCAAGGATCATCTGCTCGCGGCTCAAGCCTTCTACGAAAAGCACGGCGGCAAGACGATTGTTCTTGCCCGCTTTATGCCGTTTATCCGCACGTTTGCTCCAGTCGTCGCGGGCATCGGCAAGATGAATTACAAACGGTTCCTGGCCTTCAACGTGGTTGGTGGTGTTCTCTGGGTCACCAGCATGTTGCTCCTTGGCTACATCACTCCAACGGTCCTGGACCCGCTGTTGCAGAAAGTGTTTGGCCCTGAGTTCTCGACGGCCAAGCACATTGAGAAGGCGATCCTCCTCATAGTGTTCATTTCCATTGCTCCGGGGTTGTTTGCTTTTGCCAAAGCCTGGCTGAACAAGCGCAGAACTGCCGGATCGTCGGACGGCGGGGCGGCTGAAAAATTGACTACGACCGTCTGAGAGGCGAATGAACGGCTCGATTCTGAATTCTACACTGGTCGCACTGTCCATCGGCGGCCTGCTCGCTCTGCTGGCATTTTTGTCCGGCCGTTCGCGGCCGGCAAGTCGTCCCGACTTGAGTCGAGTCGTTTTCCGATATCGGTTTCTTCCACGGTTTCTGACGATTGCCGCCTCGGTAGTTCTTCCCACCGCAACCACGTTTCTGGTGAACTACTTCCCGCCGCTTCGCGAGCAGAAGGTCTACATTGCCGCCGCCTATTTCGTGATCGGTAGCTTCTGCCTGCCGCTCGTTTGGGAATCGGAGTGGTTCTACATTTCGCTCGATGCCAACTCCATCCAGTCTCGTTCCGCCTGGCGAGGATCCCGGACTTTCACCTGGGACGACGTCACCGGACTCAGCTACAGCAGCTTGAACATGTGGTTCATTCTTCGATTAACGGACGGAGCGAAAATCCGGGTGCCCTTGCTCGTGGGCAATTTGAAAGAGTTGTTGAGCCGCATCGAAGGTCAACTCCCGGTCGATGCACTTCGTCACGCGCGAGTGGGTTACGAGAAAGTCGGACGACCTTTTCCCGCGTTGGTTAACGATCCAATTTTGGAAGCACGTTCGCCGCGTTAATCATGGCTTGCGGATCAACTGCTTGGTCAGGGGCGGATTGTGCCGAACGGGCCGGCGCGAAACTCCACCAGGTTCGAGCCAGATCCGGCGCAGAAAATACTCTTCCTTCAACTCGACAATCTGCTCGTAGTCGTCGGGTTCCGTGAGTTGGTTGGGGTTCGGACCATCCACGACGTGAACGATTGCCTTTTGCGTGCGCTCGTCACTGGCCGCGTACCACAGCCGGCCATCGCGGCCATAGGAATAGCGGCCGTAAGCCGGCCCCATGACTTGCCGTTTGCCGACGCCTTTGGCGATGTCGATCATCATGCCGTCCGTCTTGGAACCGTGTGTGACCACGAATTGATTTCCCCACCAATACAACGCGGGAGATTCGTGGAGCTGGTTGGCGGCAATCTCGTGATAAACGGGGTCTCTCTGTTCGTTTGTGGCCCACAGGCACAAGGCATGCTTTTCCCGACTGGCGAATCCGTGGCTCAGGAAACCGGCCAGGATCTTCCCGTCCGGACTGAAGGAAATCGGACCAACCTTGATGCGATCCACGAAGCGCTCTTGAGGCCAAAGTTCCTTGGTGAGTGCCTTGACCGAAGTGGTCCGGCTGGTTTCTTGCCCATCTAGCAAGCTGGCGAAGGTAAATCCGTCGCCGTTCCAGGTCGCGAGTCGTTTGTGGTCGGCGGAAAACGCGGACTCGCGTTGATATTTGTCATTGCCACGCGATTGGACGTTCCGATCCTCTTTGCCGATCTGAACGCCGATTGGAAGGAACATGATTCCCTCGATGAGCTTCGGATCGAAGGTGGGAAGAGGCCACACGTCCAATATTCCCGCCGTCGAGAAGGTGGCCACTCGGTCGTTGCCCACAAATTCCGCGCGATAGAGATGCGGCGGATCAAACCCGCCCTTTGCGGGAGGAGGATAGGGGTTCCACTTGCGGGCCGAGAGAGGGCGATTCTCCGGGATGGACCACATGCTAATAGAAGGGTCGCCCCCACCTGCCCCGACGGACTCAATCACCAGCAAGTGCTTGCCATCCGGGCTGATCGAAGCATACCACGGATCGTTCATATCCAACAGATCCACTCGACCCGTGCGGCGGCCTGCCGCGATATCGTAGGGCTCGAACACCCACGACTTCCTCAGGGTGTCCATCTTCCGCAGCAGACCGAAGGTGTTGCCAGAATCCGGGACAACCAAAGTTCCCATCTCGCCTTCAGTGACTTCCAGAGTGATCGACTTGGCCGAGGCCTGCACAATATCGCCGGCATCGAGTATGCCTTCCTTCTTTTTGCCGCGAAGGGCAAAGAACAGCACGGCCACCAGGCCGATCAGCGCGAGAGCGGCAATCGGCCCGAAGATGAGCAAGGGGCTGATTTTTTTCTTCGGCAGATCCTCGTCGTTGTCCTCCGTCCGTCGAGAACGAGAGTCCGATCGTTCATCCTCGTCGTCAATCGGCTTGCGATTGCGCGACGTTGGACGCTCGTCTTCTGAGTTGCGCCTTCGGACGGGCTTCCTCTCGTCTTCTTCCTGTATTTGTCGCGAGGTCCGCGCCGGCATGGGTCGATCGTCGTCTTCGTCGCGTGGCTTCTTGCTCGGCTTCTCAACGCGGAAGATGTCGCCGCAACTCTTGCATTTGACGCGCTTCCCTTCGAGTGCATTCTCGAAATCGAAGGCCGTCTTGCACCCTGGACACTTCATGGTGATGGGCATGAGAATTTCCCCGAAAATCAGGCCGAGTGAAGCGAGTATCTGCGGTTTTAGTCTACAAACGAAATGGCAACTTTGTTCTGTCCGGTGCATGATCCTGTAACAAAGTGGTCGGCACTGTTTGAGAAAGTTGCCTACCGGCCCGGCGAAACGCGGGTGCCGATATCCAGGAAGCGAATGACGGCCACGAGATCCGCGTTGAACACGAAACCACGTGCCGGCCCGACAATCGAGTATCCCTCATCGCGAGCCGCAGACATCAACTTTGGCGGCAGAATGCTGGACATGCGGAACAAGAGCTTGGCGTACTTATCGGCCAGGAGGCCCTCATCGCCCGGAAAACAAACCGGCGGGGCGGGAGAACTCGATAGGTGAGCATTGAACATCAACACATTGCCATCCGTGCTCTTCATTGATTTCAACTCCACGGCCGCATCGAGCGGATTGGCATCCGTCGGCTTGCCATCCGTCAGATTCAAAACCATCGGCGGAAAGCAGCCCGGATAGGTCGAGATGAAATCGGCCAAAACCTCGCGAGCCAGTTCGAACGCACCGTTCATCGCGGTTTTGCCGCCGGAGGTTGGCTCGAACCAGACCGGGAAGCGAAAGGACTGTTCAACAAGCCCACCCGCTCCGTCGTCGACCATTCGTTTGCGTTGTTCCAGCCGAAGGGGTGCGTTGGCCACGGCACTGATTGGCACCAGAGGTTGGTCGCTACTCGTGCCGGCCAGGCACGGCCTGACTTGGGTTCCATATCCAATCACACCAACGTGGAAGTAATCGCGAACCCCGTCGGCCTTGGCGCACTTGAGAACCAGGTTTTGCAGCAGCCGATTGATCGCGTCGGCCACGCCTTCGGATTTTTTCTTACCCTGCTCGCCGCCGAATGCACCGGCCATCGACTTCGACTGATCCACGAGGAACAGCAAGCAAGTCGGGTTCGTGCGACTGATCTCGGCGGAGAAAGCCATGGGTGTCTTACTCGACGAGGGGTAAAGGAAACGACGCGGGCCCGCGGAGGATCGCACTCGTCAGCGAAGCACCACCGGGGCGAGCCGAAGTGCCCGTCAGTCGAACCGTCATCAACATCGGCCCACGCAGTGCGGATGGAATGTCGATCGTTTTGGCCACCGGTTCACCATCATCAGCGATGGCCCGGAAGGTCAGCTTATCCTCGCTCCGTTCGATGACCAATCGAAGCGACCGACCCGATCCGGCAAACGCGACTTCTTGGCCGGCACAATTGACTCTCACTTCGCGGCCATCGGGCTCGAACGCGAGCGTCAGCTTGCCGCCGGCCGCGAGACCGAATCGGCTTTGCAGGAGAGGTGAGCCTGCGGGCAGTTGCACCAGATTGGCCTTGGTTTCAGAACCCGCGTCCAGTCGCCACTCGTTCTTGATGACATCCGCCGCGATCGTGTTGTAAGCCCGCCGAGCTTGCTCCAACGCGAAAAGCGGCAATTGTAACGGGTCTTTGCTGGCTACATCGTGTCTCGCGACATCCTCGATGCGGCCTCGCACCTTGATGCCGTCGATCCCAGCAGGTTTCGACTTCAACTCGCGTTCGAACCAAATCCTGGCCCGGCGGAGCATGGACCGCTTGGCACGATGATCCTTGGCATCGAGGGCGAGCCCATACCACAATTCACCCAGTCGATGTTGAGCCTTCGGATCCAGCGGAGTCGAAAGGTCGGCCTTCGCCGCTTCGATCATGCGTGGGTCGATCCCCTTCGACAGATGAGGCAAGCCCGTCGCCCAATCCTGGCGAGTCAGACACAGGAACGATCCATAAGCATGATTCGCAGCTTGGTCGTCGGCCGCGTTTTTCAGCACAACGAGCGCCTTGAGAACGCCCTTCATCTCCGCGGTCATGGCAACTGTCCGCTGGCGAATTGCATTGAGGCGGGTCGTCCATTCCGCGCGAGCATTGACCGGTGGCTTTTGCGGAAGCCGTTGAAGGAGACGAGTCACGATCTCCGGTCGAGCATCGGATTCCGCCCGCTCGGCTGCTTCGAGACCCACGCCGATCAAGAACGGCCCATCGGCCTCGGGTGACAAGCTCGCGAACGTCATCGCCTTTTCGTGGAGTTCGTCCACGTCGAACCACGCTGCGAGATCCTCGATGGCCTTGAACGCCGTCAACGGATCGCCTGCCCTCACTGCAAGCGCGCGAGCTTCTTGCAAGAGCCCGAAGCGAAGCGAGGGGGAAATTTGTTCCCGAGCCGCCCGCCGGCGAAGTTTATCCGCCAACAGTGCGATGTCTTCCGGCCTCTTAAAAGCAAATTCAGCAGCCAATTCCGTCTGAACTTCCGTCAAGGCGGCCGTGACCATTGACGCGTCCGGAATCGCGAGCGGCTCACCGGGCGGCTTGGCCACCGCGCCTGCGTGCACTTCGGGTTTCACACGAGGCAATGGAAATAGCTGGATGTTCCCCGTGGATGTGCCGGCCAGGATAAATCGCCCACCTGGATCGACGGCGAGGGTGTTGCCTTTGCCATCGAGCGTCTGGTTCCAGCGCAACGGCTGCCCCGTCTCGGCCGACCAGAGCCGGGCCGTGCTATCGACCCCAACCGTGACAACCTGTCGGCCATCGGGCAGCCATTCGATCGCGGTAACGGGACCAACATGCCCGTCGAGCCGGCAAATTTCCTTCTTCATGGTCAGGTCGTAAATCGTGGCCGTTCCCTCTGAGCCGGCCGTCGCGGCCTGTTTACCATCGGGAGAAAATCGCACCGCGAGGGTTCCGCCCGGATGGGGCGTCCATTCGTGCGTGCGACTGCGACTCGTTAGATTCCACAGGGAAACAGGCCCTTCGGCGACCGCTGCGAGTGCCTGACTGCCATCGGCCGAAATGTCAACGGAATTGATCGGGCCACGAGCGGCGACAGCCCACTCGTCGATTTGACCGGCCATCGGATCCCATAAACGCAGGTAGCCGTCGGTCAATCCCGTGATTGCTTTCGATCCATCGGCCGCAACGCCGAGTGCCGAGACGCCGCCTTTCGTGCTATCGGAATGCCTGGGAGATGTAGATGTCGCGGCATCGAAATTGGCAAGCGTCAATCCATCAGCCGCGAGGATACGGCGGTCCTTGTCGCACCACGCCACGCCCGTGGCCGGGCTGATGAAGGTGTGGCGAAGGAGGGAATCGTCCTCGGCGACCGACCAAACTCGCAGGGTTTTGTCCGTGCCGACGCTAACGAACTGCAAGCCGGTGCCGGCGATGGCAAGGCCATTCACGGCACCCGCATGTCCCTTGAAAGTCTTGGCGCGAAGTGCATCTGCGAAGTCTTTCGGGCGTGATACAACGGGAACGGGCACTTCGGTTTTCGGTTGAACACGACCTGATTTTTTCGGCTTGGGCTCGAGCTTCGGCAAGACTGCGATGGGCTCGTCCGTCGGGATTGTCGGCTTCGACTTCAGGGCACCAATCACGTAGTAGATCCCGAACGCGAGTCCACCGACGAAGAGGATGCCGCCAACCAACAGTGGCAGGCTGGATTTTTTCTTGGGACGAGGCCGGCTCACTTGCCCGATGGCCGCGATTTCAGGATCCAGCTTGCCGAGCGGCTTGAAAGCTGCGGGTATTGGTGCAACCGAAGCGGGCATTGGGGGCGGAGGCGACGCATTTTCCGCCGGCATTGGCTGCTTCCACCAAGCATCCTTTTCAGCCGTTGCTACCGGGGTGCTCTTCCACCACGGGTCGGGGCCGGTTGTGCTCGTCGTGGCAGGCTCTTCCCAATCGGCTGAGATCGTCGGTTCGTTCTCGGCAGCTTCAGCGGTCGTGGCTTGTGCGTCGAAATCGGCCCGACTATCGGCATCGAGCAGTAGCTCTCGTGCTTCTTCGAGTTCGGTCCACAGTCGCTCCGCTTCGAGTGCATGTTCGCCAGACATGTGCGGAAGAATGCGGCGAAGCTGACGGTCGGCCGCAGAGCGAATTGCAGCGGGATCCTCGACGGATTCCGCCAGACCGAGAAGCTGATAGGGTGTCGGGGGTCGCTGGGCTTTTGGGAGGCCAAGCCAGTCGTATGGATCGACCATGGCAAAGCTCCGAAACGGAGGGATGGGAGGTGCGGTAGGCGAGGAAATGCCTGCCAGGTTATTTTACAGACGGTGGGAACGCCTCACAAGTTTGATGCGGGTGAGGTGGCGGAAGTTCCCGATAGACGACATTTTTGGCGCGAAATTACCTTCGAAAGAACTGCCTTGGTTTGCTCGTTGGCCGGCTATGCAACGCCCGGTTGCCCCTCTCGGCGACCGGGCATCGTTTTCAAAAGGGCTTTCAGAACGGCATTGACCGCCTCAGACCCCTGAAACTCCGCTGCAACCTCGGGATCGAGGACCACCAGGCGCCCACCTTTCTGCAAGGCTGCGGCAAATCGGTTTGGCTTAGCCTGTCGGTAATCGAACTCATACTCTGGTTGAAGCTCGTCGGTCATGTTCGGCTCCCTATCTGTTTTCTTTGTGGTTCTTAGAATAAAGCCAACTCACGCAAAGCCGCCAAGACGCAAAGAAAATCCAAGAAATGTCCTGTCTTTGAAATCTCTTTGCGTCTTAGCGCCTTTGCGTGAGCATTTTTTCACACGCTCAGAGTGTGCCGACAACTCTGGAAGCCTACTTCGCCGTGGGTGTCATGCACTCCACGCTGGCCAACATGCCGCCGGGGGCCGCCCCGGCGATGACTACGAGAGAGCCGTCTTTTCCCGCGACCATACGAGCGACGAAACGGCCCTTTTCCAGCTTGCCGACTTCTTCCCAGGCATCGTGCTTGGATGACAGGCGATAGATGTTCCCATCGGTCGGGGTGAGAAACAGCCTTCCACCTTGAACGGCGGAAGCGGGAGTGAAGCCGTTCATGTCCACGCCCGGAACGGCAGGCCCTTGAGACCAGGTGCCAGCTTTCGGATCGTAAACGTTGACGACTTTCTCCGACTTGCCGGCCGCGCTGAGCCCGCAAATCACAAACACATTGCCCTCGAAAGCAGCCGTGGTCAACGCTCGGCGTTGGAAAGGCTGCTTGATCTGCTGCCATTTTGCGCCGGACTTCGATAGGTCGAAACTCAGGCCGTGCTCGATCCATTCACCTTTGCCGGTTCCCTTCAAGGTCCAACCGCCGAAGACGAAGAGGGTATCGCCAACGACGACAGCATCGTGCGACGAACGAGCTTCTGGAAGCGGTTCCAGGTCGGTCCACTTCTTGGTGGCAGGGTCGAAACAGGCGAAAGAGGTTTGCGAACGAATGTCGCTCTTTTCAGTCTTGGAATTTTGTGGCTGCATCCCGCCGACGCGATAGAGTTTTTCGCCATGTGCAACCAGCGCCAGTCCTTGCATCTTCGGACCGCCGGGCAGTTCTTCCCATTTTTCAGGCGACTTCAGATTCAACCGGCGGAGATCGCCGAGGGTCGTTTCGGTCGAGTAACTATGTGCCTTACCGGAATGGCCGCCGTACACGTAGGCATAATCGCCGATGACCGCCGCCCCAAAGCTGGAGAAGCCGACGGGCAGGTCGGGATATTTGATGTCGGCAGCTTGAGCCGCGGTCGCGGCGAGGAGTGCCGAGAGAAGTATCCAGGAACGAATCAACATGGACTGATCCTTAGTTGTTTGTGTGTGATGGATCGCCTACTTGGCCACATCCACGACCAGCGTGGCATAGTGACGAATTTCTTCGAACTTCTTACCGCCCGTCTCACCCGACACCGTTTCAGAATGCCGGCTCCACGCGCCGTACCGGCCCTTGGCGTCGAACCATTGGGTAAAGCCTTCTTTGTCAGTCTTCACTTTTTCTTTCTTGTCTGCCGGCAAAAGCATGTTCATTTCCACGTCGGCGACCGGCTTGCCCTTGGCGAGAAACTGGAAGCGGACCTTGCCTCCGTCGAGTGTCGGGATAATTTCGACTGGCAAAGCCTCGCCGACCTTCGTGTTCGCCTTGGTGCATTCGCCAATGATCGTTTTCGAATGATATTTCAACTGGAATGGCTTGGCGTCGCCCTTCTGCAGTACTCCGTAATCGGTGGTTCCGAACACGAGTCGAGGGCCTTTACCTGGTAAGGCCACATCGAGATGATGGGCCGAGGCTTTCGTTGTGAGTGGCGAATCTTTGCCATCCGGTCCACGCAGAAACAGCTTGGTGCCAGCGATTTTCGCCGCATCGATGCCGTCATCGACATCGAGTCCATCGCTCAAGACGACCTTGAGCGAACTCTGATCTTCCGACGTGATGAGAAACACAAAGTGAGCCTGCACGCCGCAGACGACGGTCAGCATGGCCAACGTCGACAAGAGAAATCTGTTCATCGGATGTAGTCCTCCAGTAAGTTGTTCGTCAACCGTTTCAAAAGTTTCGTCCGGTTGAGCCCAAAGCGAAGCGAGGCGACACTGGTGATTGAGCCACCGTAATAAACCAGGGCCTCTGAGGATGAATCCTCGCTTCGCTTCGGGCTCCGCTGCTAATTCTCCCGCAATTGTATACTTCACCAATCGCCAATCACTTCGCCAGCGTCGCGGGTGCCGAGGGCACGGTAAGTATCAACATTGATCGAGTTTCTTAGAAAAGTCACCGAGCCATCGCAGAACAAGAAGTTTCCACCGTGAGCGTGGTCGCTGCGAAAAGATTGCAGGCGATCGGTTGCCGAGGTCGGCGGGGCGATGGTGTTCAACATGATCTTCGTGCTGCCAAAGCTATAGCTGGCATAGCCGAACGCCCAACTCGTGTTCCCGCCGCGAACCGACCCAGCAAATGTACCACTCGTGAACATGTAATCCTTCAGTTGGAAACCCATCTCGCCAACCATGATGGTCGAGGACGTTCCATCGGTCATGTCGGCGAACCGAGTGCCGGTGCTGACGATAGTTGTGCTACCGGTGGCGTTGCTGCGAACGATCGCACCATTGTCCGGAGCAGGGGCGATCCAGGCGTCGTTGCTGCCGATACAGGCCCCATAGCTCGCATAGTGGGTTGTATAGGCGCTCAAGTGAGTGGGTGGCTTCTGCATGCTCGGGCAGATATAGATTTTGACCGGAAGCCCAGTCACACTGGTGTTCGGGGGGGCCGTCGGTGGCCGCGAATCGTTGTAAACACGGCGAATGTTGTCTTGCTCGACAAACGGCAGGATGGCCGTGAACGCACTCCCGAAGACGGGCGAGTTGGCGGTGGGAAACCTCTCGAAGGTGTCGTGATAGTTGTGCATCGCCAAGCCAACTTGCTTCAAGTTGTTCGAGCACTTCATTCGATTGGCGGCCTCGCGGACCTTTTGGACGGCGGGCAAGAGGAGTCCAATGAGGATGGCGATGATCGCAATCACCACCAAGAGTTCAATGAGCGTGAAACCCGATCGTTTCGTTCGCATAGCGCGACACTCCAGGTAAAGGATGTCGAGCGGCATGGCGAACGGAAGCGGGACGAACCCGCGGCGGTAGCTAAAGCCTGCTCAGGATGCCAAAGAAACCCAACCAACTATCAATCGTCTCCGGGCACTTCACCACCAGCACGCGTGCCGAGGGCTCTCCAAGTCGATTGACTAATGCTGCTGCGGAAGAATCGAACCGAGCCGTCCATCAGCAGGCTATTTACACCTTGGGCGTGATAACTGCGTGAGGTGACGGCGGCATAGCAAGTGCGATCCGTCGATTTTCCTTCACGAGCCGAGTTGAAATCGATGTCGTAATTCACGCCGCCGTTCGTGTAAGGAACCCTGGTGTTTGGGGGAAAGGTCGTCGTGAACCCGGACTGATGGACCCGAGCATCGACCCATTCGGTGTGACCTGAGTCCGGCTTGAAACTGCCGCCATATCCGGCGACTAGAGTGGGATTGGCCGGAGGTGGGACATTGAGCCCAGCCGGGTTCGCACCATCGCGAAGATACGGCGTGTAAGCCTTCACCTCGGACATTCCGATCGTGTTGCTGAGGCCGTCTGCAAAGTCCGCGGTCGTGGAGTTGCGATTCACGACCAAAGCCCCATCCCCCGATTGCTGAGTCAGCGGATCGAAAACAAACCAACTCCCCATGTTGGCCGCATAGCTCAACGGGAAGTGCATCAAAGCGCCGTCCGGTCGCAATCGGGCGTTGATCTCGCTCGGGCAGATGTAAATGGGAACCCTTTGCTGTGTCACCTGGGGTTGAACGGAATACGAGAGCGAGAAGTCGATGAGCCGCTTCAGATTGTCCTGCTCGACAAACGGCAGAATATTTGCCGGAAGGGAGAAGGAATCACTGGTGGCACCGATGGCGTAGGAACCACCCCGAGGGAAGTACTGATAAGTGCCTTCGTAGTTATGAAGCGCCAACCCAACTTGCTTGAGATTGTTTTGGCACTTCGCACGACTGGCCGCCTCCCGCACCTTCTGGACGGCCGGCAGGAGCAGACCGATTAGGATCGCAATAATGGCGATTACGACGAGGAGTTCGATCAACGTGAATGCTGCGCGGCGTGGCATGGAAAATCTCTCGCGGAAGTCAGGCAGGCGAAATCCGGAGCTGCATTGCGAGTGAGCGAGGCGAGAACCTCACTGCGGTGGCGGAGCACGCTCATTCTTGTTGAGAGTTCGTCTCAACGTTAAGTGAATCTTATTTGTACTGTATTGAGTGGCAAGAGAGAATCCCACTTTTTGAGGCCATTCTCGTTGAGAACTGCCCTGCTTCCAATCTCTCTCACAAACTGGCCACGGTAAAAAATAAGTTATTGACACTGAGTCTCAATTGCAATAGTATCATTCTCAGCACACATTGAGGCGACCCAATGGTCGACGAGGACGAACACGACGAGCCTCCAAAGCCGGACGAAGCCGGTCCGGGGAAAATTATCGACGTCTCCGAATGGTTCGGCGAACGCCGCGAGATCTGCCTGGAACTGGACGGGGTGCGTTATCGCCTTAGAATTACTCGAAGGAATAAATTGATATTGCAAAAGTGACGGACCATGTCTCGCTTCAACTGTTTTTTGGTCTTCTGTGTTCTCTTAAGCTTCTCAACAGTGGCCTTGGCCGATCTGCCTCATCCAAATCAGGCTACTCCATCGCAACCCGAGCCGGCTCGTTGCGGCCAAGGCATGGCTCTGGCCCTGGGTCTGGTTGGACTTGGATTGGTGGTCGCCCGGTGCTTTCGGGCGACGGATCGGGGAGCCCGTCGGGCTCCCCGCTAAACGAATTCGTTTCTTACTTCGCCCCCAGACGAACGAGCGCCTCGCGGGCCACTCGGGTTGGCGTTGCGTCGCCGCCCGCTGCGATTTCTTTCAGATGGGCGATGGCTTCGGGAGTGCCCAGGCGCTCCAGGATTTCCAGGGCTCGGAGGGCGCGAATCCACTCCAGGCCCGAATCGGGCTTGTTTACTTTGTCCTTCAGTTTCTCCAATCGCTCGCGCATCTCCTGCGGAATCGTCGGCTTCTTGAGGGCTTCCGCGATCGCGGCACTGGCCAGTGTACCCATTCGTTCCAGATCACGGGTGGCTGCTTCACGGACCGGGAAACGCTGCGAATCCAGGTCGGTGATCAGCTTGCCGATCCTTGTCACATCCAGTTTGACGCCCGGGATGGGCTTGAGCTGTTCCTTCAAGAATGGCAGCGTTTCGGCCGGCCGCGTGAGCAGCGTCCGCATTGCTTCGTCGGCCTTGCGAGCATTCAGTCCTTCAAGGATCTTCCAAAGTTCGTCGAGGTCGGCTGGCTTCAGGGCTTCCGATTTCTGGGCTTTGCCCGGAAGATCCCAGAGATAAACGGTCGTATCCGTCGAGCCACTCGCCAGAGACTTGCCATCACGAGAAAACGCGAGCGAGGTCACTTGCCCCTCCATGCTGCCGAGATCGTGCCGAACTGACCCCGAAGCAACCTCCCAAACGATAATCTTCTTCCCGCCGATCGGTCGACCATCCGGCCCGAAGCGTTCGTAACCCTGACCCGAGTAAGCCAGCAATCGACGATCGGGCGAGAGCGCCAGAGCGGTGCCGCCGCCTATGTTGGCCGATGCTTCGAGCGATCGAGCTTCGCCGCCGGTGACTGCGTCGTAAATCTTTTGGTTCTGATTCTGCCCGTTGTTATTCGTGAAAGCCGCGAATAACCGGTGATCCAAAAACTGGATCGACATGAACTGAGTGTTTGGCACTTGGACGCGCGAAAGTGTTTTCCCGGTGGCTAAATCCCAGGACCAGGCCTCCGCGACCTGATTGCCATTGGGCGGGTAAAAGTATGAACAGGTTGTTAGGATATTCCCGTCCGTCGAGAAGCCGGCACAAGTGAAGTCCCCCTTCTGGCCTTTCAGCGAAGGCAACGGCAGCCCGGTCTCCATCTCCCAGACGGGGATCGGGATGGCCTGCTCGCGCGAGTTGTAGCGGTTCATGGCGATCAGCTTGTTGGAATCGGCCGAGAATGCGATGATGCCGCTGCGATCCACGTAGCCGTTTGCACTGGCCAGGGCGAACAATTCCAGGCCGGCATTTACGTCCCAAACGGCCGCCCCGCCGCCATTCGAGCCGGAAGCCACCAGATACTTGCCATCCGGCGAGAAGTGCGTTGGCCCGCCATAATTACGAGCGTAGCCGTACATTCTTCTCGTGGCTTCACTTTGCTTCAGCTCGAACGCTTCGAGTTCCTTGCCCGTCGCCACATCCCAACGCAGTAACTTGCCGTCGTTGCCGCTGGTGACAAGAGTCTTGTTGTCGGTGCTGAATTGCAGCGAGGTGACCGGTCCTGTGTGCCCGCCTTGTGGCGTGAGCTTCTTGCCGGAAGGAACTTCCCAGATTTCGACGGCGTTCACATTAATCGCCCAAGCCATGAGTTGGCCGTCCGGTCGATAGAGCAGGCCGGCCACGTTCGCGGCCGCACCGTCGCAAATCCCGGCCCGTTTGCCGCTCGCAATCTCCCACGATTGCACACAGCCATCCTGCCCGGCGGCGGACAGAATCTTGCCATCCGGCGAAAACAGCAATTGCACCCCCTGCCCCGTTCGACCCGCGAAACGTCGTTCGAGCTTACCGGTGGCCACGTCCCAAAGTTGGATCGTCCCGTTGCCGGAACCCGCGATCTTCGAGCCATCCGGCGAAAAACGCACGGCCACGACCTGGTTGATATCCGAGAGGAGGGTCGCTTTCTCCTTGCCGTCTTTAGCGGTCCACAACTGAATCTTGCGGCCGATCAGTTGTTGCTCTTCCTGATTTCCGCCACCCCGGTTGTAGTGCTGGCCCCAGGTGGCCAGGTATTCCCCCTTGGGGGACATGCAGCCATTGACGGAGGAGTTTTGAGCGGGCTTGACCGACGAGATCTGGCTACCGGTCGAAAGATCGACGACCTTGACAAAGCCATTCTCGTACTGGCTGCCGATGGCCACGAACTTGCCATCGCCCGAGACGTGAATCATGCCATCGCGGCCATCCTTGTTCGGGTTCAAGGCCTGTTTGACAAGTTTGCCGTCTTTCGCATCCCAGATGTTAATGCCGTTGTAGCCCGTGGTCACAATTTGATTGCCCTCGGGCATCCAGTGGATCTGATTGGTTCGCAAATATTCGCGGATGTTGATGCGTCGTACTTCCGCGCCCGTGGCCACATCGAGAAAACGCACGGTGGTCGAGCCACCGCAAATGGCGAGCAGCTTGCCATCGGGCGACAGGCTGGCGGCACTGATGTAATTCGCCTCGCGGAACTTGCCGGAACCGAGCCGGAGCCGCGCGCCATCGGGCAGTTTGCCCTCAACGGCGGGCGTGCCCGGTGACGGCAATGGCGCTTTCTGAGGCTGGGCAAAGGCCAAGCTGAGGGGGAAGAGACAAACGAAAGTCAACAGACGAGGGTGAGTCATGATGGTAGGCCTCGGGCGGAGCGGGGCCAGTTTGGCGGATTTGGATGAATGTTAACCTAGCCCGTTTCGAGGGCGAGGTAAAGTAGATGTTACGGGAGAAGAGCAATCGCGTTGAGGAAGAAAACACCCGGCTAATGCCAGCCGGCCGTGGCTCGCCACCCAGGTTAGGCCTCGCGCACCAATAAACTACCGAAATGCAGGGGCCGAAACGGCGGAGGCCGAAGCGAAGCGAGGCACCGCCGGTTCGGCCCCGTATCCGCCAACCACTTGTAACTTCGCCTCGCTTCGCTTCGGCCTCCGCTCAAATTAGTCAATGCGAACCTGCGGACTGAACCAGGAGGGCCGGTCTATTCGGCAGGTTATTCGTACGCGGATCCTTAGCTCGAATTTAGCCGATCTGAACAAGCTGGGAGACAACTCTTCAGAGAAACCCGGAGATGACTCACCAACTGAATATCTGAATAGAACTCGGCCTCCGAAGAGTTGGACATGTCGCTTTCACCTTTCCTCCGCGATACGGAAAGGACAATATAATTTCACGTCAAGTCCAGGCGACTCACAGCAACAACCCGCCCGGTTAAGGCCAAACAGTTCAAGTCAGCGTACAATTCAGGAGCTTCCTCACTTTCTCCCCGCGAACCGTGGCGGCTCGCCTGACGTACTGAAGATAGGCATCTGGTGCGCGAACTCGATCCGCTAGCGAAGTATTCGGACGAAGAACTCCTCAGCCTGTTCCGAGCGGGTCAGCGGGATGTCTTCGGCACGCTCGTGAGGCGCTATCAACGAGAGTTGTACGGATACCTTCGCCGCTATCTCGGCGATGCCGACCTGGCCGACGATGTGTTTCAAACCACGTTCGTTCAGGTTTTTGCAAAGGCCGGCCAGTATGAGCCCGGCCGGCCTGTTCGCCCCTGGCTCTATGCGATTGCCACAAACCAGGCAATCGATGCGATGCGGAAGATCGGCCGCCATCCGACCGTGAGCTTGGAGCAAACGGAAACCGAGGCCGACGGCGAACGACGCGGGTTGATCGACTTGCTGGAAGCTCGCGAATCGGATCCCTTCGACAACGTGGATCAGGCCGAGACGCGGGAATTGGTTCGGGCGTGCCTGGATCGCCTGCCGGACTTTTTGAAGCAGGTGATACTTATGGCATACTACCAGGGCTTGAAGTACCAGGAGATCGCGGACGCCTTGGAGATCCCGCTTGGGACGGTGAAGTCCCGCCTTCATGCCGCGATGGTGAAGTTGCAAGAGATATGGGAACAGGCAAGCACGAAGAAAATGTGAACTTGTAGGGTGGGTGTAGGCTTTGCGGAACCCACCGCAGCGCCTTGGTGGGTTCCGCAAAACCTACACCCACCCTACAAGAAATACCAGACTGGAGGCGATGCCGTGGAAGACAAACTTCTGGGCCATGTGTTGAAGGCCCACGATGCCGAGACAACCCGCGAGGTCGAGCAGTTGCTCGCGGATGATCCAGCGGCGATTCACAATCTGGCCCAACTCCGCAAGGCTGTCGCTCCGCTCGAAGCCGCCCGCGAGGAGTTTGAGCCACGTGCCGATTTGTGGCTTCGAACGCTCTCACGTGTGGCCGAGCACATGGTTGCTACGGAAGGACCGACATCCACCGTGGACTCCAGTCGCACGGAAGAAATGATCCGACGAGCAGCAGCACTCGCGAAACCGGCCCCGGCCAGTCCCAAGATTCGTCCGGCTCCCCCAGTCTCCGACCCTTCGCCATCGGCAACGGGTCGTCGCAACATCATTGCCATGATTGGTCTGTCCGCCTCGGTGCTAGCTTTGGTGTTCCCAGTGGTTCTTCATGTTCGCCAGAAGAGCGATCGAGCGGCGTGTCAGAATTCGATGCGGCAGTTTTACGTCGCGGCTTCGGACTATAGCGACACCAACAACGGCAAGTTTCCTCGCGTCGAAGATGGCAAGACTGCGGCCTCGGCGGCTCAGGTTCTCAAGTTTGCAGGTCTTCTGCCCCAGGACGATAAAATCGTTTGCCCGGCCAGCCAATCTGCAAATGGCCAAGGTTTCGTGGGCTACGCCTACAGTTTGGGATTTCGCGATTCGACGGGTGAACTGAAAGGTCTCGATCGTCGGCCCGAGTTTGGCAATGTACCGATTCTCGCCGATGCGCCGCTCCGTCATGGTACTCAGGCGGTGCCTTGCAATCATCGCCATGGCCAAAATGTGTTGTTCACAGGCGGCAGTGTTCAATTCACTACGAAACCCACTGTGGGCGTCAACGGCGACGACATCTTCTGCAACGCGAATGGCAAGGTGGGTGCCGGGCTATACCCGCTGGATTCTGCGCTCGGCCGTCCGGACGAAGTACCTTAGTGGGCGAAGACAGAAGTCAGGGGCGTCGGTCAGGTTTTGGACGACTTGTTTCCGAGGTTTCTGCCGCACCGACTCGGATTGGCGTCTTGCAAACGAGGCACGGCACGATCTTTCCGCGATCCTCCTCTTCCACGAGCATGTACTTGCGGCACTTTGGCTCGGGGCATTGCACGGCGAAGACCATGTGACGCTCGGTTATGCGTGGGGCAAGCGTCTCGCTTGCCTGAGTCGTTCAAGGCAAGCGTGACGCTTGCCCCACAGCTAGCCATCTTACTTCTTGTTCAACAACACGTGTTTAAAAACGGGCAGCATCACTTTCGCCATTTCCTCATGGCCACGCACATTCGGGTGAACGTGGTCCGTCATCCATGTTTCAAGGTCCGTCCCCTTCTTCCCGGCTTCAATCCAGAGGCTTTGATGATCGATCAAAAGGACTTTCTCGGATTCAGCAACCTCCCGACAAGTTTTCATGTAGGCGTCCATCTGCAAATGCGGATGCTTGCCGGAGCCATCGGGTGGATGCTTGTCGCCATAGCGGTTCGTGGTCATCAGGATGGGCGTGATCTTTTCTTTCCGCAACTCGTGAATCATGGCAGTCAGGTTCGCACGGTACTCGTCGAGTGGCACTCGTACGGTCGCCTTGCCCATGTCAATATAGCTGTCGTTGGCCCCGTACATGACCGTGACGAAGTCCGGTTGTTGGTCGATCACGGTCGCCTTCAGACGCTTCAGGCCCTGAGTCGAAGTCTCACCGCCGATGCCGACGTTGAGAACTTCAACGTCACTGCCGTCTTTCCTCAATTGCGTTTCGATCCGATATGGGAATGTGTCGACCTCCTTCACGCCCGGCCGATAGCCCTTGGTGATCGAGTCGCCGAGACACACGATTCGCGTCGGTTTCTTGGTCATCCACTCGACGTTGAACTTCGCCAGCACAAGCGATGCAGTTTGAGCCGCGTTGCCATTCAGGCCTCCGCGTTCGTAGAGGCAGTACACGGAATCATCTTTGCCAACCGCGAGATCGGAATACCCGCTGAAGCCGGACTCGATCGAACGGCGATATTTCCAGCTCTTTCCGCTGTCTTCGCTCACATGGATGGAGACATTGCGGCGATCGCGGCCAGCGGTGTTGTGCGGGTTCGAGAACAGCACGCGATCGCCCAGGCGAACGAGACTGCCCATGCAGATCGGTTCGGGCAAGGCCGGGTCTCGAATGGGTTTCGACCATTTTGTC
>Ga0105046_10000321_pt1 | contig 64730 bp, 50 predicted proteins | sample MAT03_FD_78385 | JGI IMG/M metagenome (GOLD analysis project Ga0105046, IMG submission 78385) | Freshwater microbial communities from Lake Fryxell liftoff mats and glacier meltwater in Antarctica - MAT-03 (megahit assembly) | ecosystem: Environmental > Aquatic > Freshwater > Ice > Liftoff...
AGCAAGACTCGCCGCTCGATGCCGGCGCGGCGGTCGCGCGCATCCGCCTCTTTTCGGTACCCGCGTCGGCCCAGCTGGACCTGCCGATCCATTTTCCCCCGGCGGACCTTCCGCGTCGGCATGTGTTCTGGCGGGAGGAGATGGGCGACGCGCCCTTCACATCGGAGCAGCCGGCTCAACGGCTGTTCCGTGACTCGCTTGCCTACTTCGATTCGAAGATGAAGCAGGCGAAATTTCTCGGCATCAACACGTTCTCTCGTCACCTCCTGGTATTCGGCTACACGCAGCAGTGGGACAACACGAGCGGTGGCGGCAACGCCTGGTTCTACACCTCGAAGCAGGCGGACCTGTGGGGCAGGATCGTCGGAGCGGCCACGGCCCATGGGCTCGACATCATGCCGTACTACGAATACGCGGGCGCGTTGGGCGGCGGCACGAACGGGGTCGCTTCGCTCGGAGCACAGCGACGCTGTCGGCCGCTCGGCGATCGCGCGAACAACTGGTTCTCGAACGTGAGCTGGTCCGAGAACGCATGCGTGGACGTGAGCGATCCGGAGTTCCTCACCGACGTCGACAAGCTGCTCGACGCGACGGTCACGCCGTTCGCGGGCACTGCGAAGTTCGCGGGTGCCTGGTTCCGGACGCGCAACTCGAACTGGCCGGTGAGCTTCGCGGACGCCACGCTCGGCCGCTTCGGTGTGCAAAAGAACGGTGGTGTCACGCCCACCCGTGCTCAGCTGCAGAGCAACGCTGCGCTCCTGCAAAAGTATTACGCGTGGTGGTTCGAGAAGCGCCGCGACTTCCTTATCCACGTTCGCGATCACCTGAAGGCCAAGACATCCCCCGATGCGGTCGTGCTCTTCACCAGCTATATCGAGGAGGCGCTGCGCATCCCGGCGGGTGGCGAGTACGTCACGCCGACCGACGATGTGCCCACGCTGACCACGGTCAACGGTGCGGCACCTTGGCAATATCAGTTCTCGCCCTCGGCATGGGCGCCCTACGTGGCGGCAGGGAAGTTCCTGACCAATATAACCAGCATGAACCCACCTTCGGCCGCGGCGCTCGCGGCGCATGCCGCCGAGGACGATCACAGCGCACCACCGGCCGATCCGTCCACCTACGCCGGCGTCGACGATGTCTACATGACCATGCCGTTCTCGCGGCTTTTCACCACCTCGGACCGGAAGCCGTTCGACGCATTCCGGACAAGGAGTGGCCTCGCCATCGCACGGCACTTCAACCTCAACGAGGAAGACGGACAAAACGCCGGCCCTTCCGCCGGGCCCATGAGCAAGCGCCTCGGCTACTTCGTCTCGGACGTAGATCGGACCGGCGCGCATTCGATGCTGGCCGAGGCGCGCGCCCTCGCCTACGGCGATCCGCGCTATATCGGCTACCTGTCGTCGAGCAATTTCGGCCGTGGGTTCCCCGAGGCGACGCGCGCGTTCAACGCCGCGTTTCTCGCGCTCCCCGCCCTCCCCAGCACCGTGGTGCAGGGTGCATCGGCGGACGCAGAGGTGGTGGTGCGGGAGATTAAGACGGCCACACACGGTACCTACTACGCTATCGTCAACACCGGGATGACGGCGAAGGCGAGCGCGACCATTGTGCTACCGGCCACCGGCGCCGCTTACGATCTGGTCGCAGACAAGGACCTCGTGCTCTCACCGAACGGGCTCACCCTTTCGCTCTCCCCCGGCGCGGTGGTAGCAGTTGTGGTGGCGGGTGATCCGAGCGCAACGGGAGGGGGCCAGGATGGGGGCGCAATCGGTGCCTCGGATGGTGGCCTCGCCGCGGGGCCGGATGATGGCGCAGCCGGTGCGGGAGATCGCATCGTGAGGGACGGGGGGTGTTCAATGAGCGGTGCGGCCCCTGCCTCAATGCGGCTGCTCCTCGCCGTGGTCTGCGTGGGCCTGTGTCTCCGCCGTCGACGATCGCGCAGCGTCGCGCCCTGACACGCACGCTCGTCTCGTCATCTCTTCTGTGTTTCCAGGGGCAATCGGCAATTTTACCGATGCATCTTGCTCAAATGAGGATCGTTCCGATGATCTGTCGCACCGAAATTTTCGGTAAGACCTGAATTCACATCAGATTTCGATCATGGCACAGATATGGGAGTTCGCTGGAAAGCAGATCTCTACAAGCACCGGCGCGACCACGCAGTCGTGCCTGCTGTGTGACGATTCCATTGTCAAGGTACCGGCGTGGTTCACGGTGTCGGCGGCAATAACTAGGCTCCGCTCGCCCACTTTACGCCCAGAGTCCGTCGAGGCCGCCGCGGCTTGCCGCTGGATCACCGAATGCTTGGTCGGGGCTGAGCGCTCCTACGGCACGTAGCGCACTCGTCCACAAGCTGTTCAAGCAGATGTTCTTCTGCGCGCCCGACTTTTGGCCGCACCAGGCGGGCGTCTGCCAGTCTTCGGGCATATCGCACGGGTAAACCAGATTTTTCCCAGTCTGCATCCGAGCTGCCTGACCTGCGACGATGACGGGCATGAATTGATTGTGGTGGAGACCTCCCGACGAAAACTCGCTCGTCGCGACGAATGCCGTCGAGCTCAAGAGGCTGCCGGTGCCATCGTTGGCCTTGAGTCGGCTGAGGCAAGCGGCCACTTGCTCCATGTGCCACTTGGCAATCGCCTTGTACCAGCTGTCCGCGCGCGCTGAGCCTTCGGGAGTCTCCCGGAGCTTGCCGTGCACGATGTTATGGTAGTCAGTCGTGACGCCAAGATGGGGGAAGTGCCTATAATTCTGTGACTTGCCGAGGCTGAAGAACACGACCCGCGTAAGATCGCAGCGCAGCGCCATCGTTAGCAAATCGAGCATCAACGCCGAATAGTCGCCGCAGTCGGCGTCGCCGTAGGTGACGGCCGTAGGTGCGCCTGGTTTGGAGCACGCCGCCGCAGGTGCCGTCGAAATCCGCCGCTCGAGGTCCCTCACGGTCGTGAGATGTTCGTCGAGTCGTGCACGATCGGCCGCGCCCAGCACGCCATTTAACCTCCCGATATCTTGTTTTACAACGTTCAATACACTTTGTTTTCGGCGTGCAACCCGCGCTTCGACGTCGGCGTTTCCGGGTTTCAAGTTCCCGAACAGGTCGCGGAACAACAGCGCCGGATCGTTTTTCAGAGGTGCGCGCCGCCCGGGACCCGACCAAGAGAACCCGAGTTCGTCCTCGTCGTAGAGACCCGCGCCAAGGCTGGCAAACTTGGTGGCCCCCCCGATCCGCGCGCCGGCTACATGATCAACCGAGGCACCTTGCGACAGGGGATTCGGTGATCCCGGAGACTCGGGTTTCGCTTTGTATCCGGTGAACACGGCGACGGCATGTCCGTGTGAACCGACGTGTTCGGTGATTTGTTCGTAAGTCAAACCGGAAACGATGTTGATGTCGGAGCGATGAGCTTTGAGCGGGGCAAGGCCTTCAGTGAGCGTGTAGTTCGCGCCTTCTTCGCTCGGATACCAAAAGCCACCATCGCTCGCGCCCCAGCCGACAGGCAACCCTTGCGGCCAGTGCAGCACGAACAGCCGCTTCGGCGGGTCGACGCCCTGAGCTCTAGCAGCGCTGTGGAACAACCCGTGGTTGTTCAGCATGGCTTCGAGCGGCGGCAGCGCGATCGCGACGCTACCGGCTCCTATGCCTCTCAATACCGTGCGGCGGTTGAGTTTCAGATTTTGCATCAATTACTCCTGGGGCTCAAGGCTCGTGCGGACGCCGATATCTGAAAACGCCGCTCTTCACGAAAGCGACCACCAGTTCAGCGAAGTTGAAATCGCTTTGTTTGAAACTTTGGGCGAGCGTCAGTACGGTGCAAGCATCGTTCGCCGTTGTTGTGTCATCCGGTCGCCCCAGTGCCCATCGGAACATCTGTTTGACGGCGCATGTTTGTGCGTCGCCCGAAGCGCGCACCACCGCGCCGAGCTGGACACCGCCGCCGAAATCAGAGTCGTCGAAGCCTGCGACGGTGCCGCGCTCGCGGACGGGTTGTCCGGTCAAATACGTCGTTCGCAGTCGGCCGATGGCGTCGTAACGCTCGAGGCCGTGCCCGATCGGGTCGATCTGCAGGTGGCAACCGGCGCACGCCGGTGCAGAGGTATGTCGCTCTTCGGCGTCGGCTTCGGACTGGCCCGGAACCGGCATCAGGGCCGGCACGTTAAGGGGTGGATTCGGTGGCAGATCGCAGAGAATGTATTCGCGTACGTATTTGCCGCGTTGGATCGGCGATGTGGAATCGCTTCGCGACGACGCCGTAAGAAACGCGGCCGTTGTGAAAAAACCACCGCGATCAGGTGTCGAAGAGTAATCAAAGGTCACGAGCTTGCCGCCGGACGGCGCCGGGACCCGATACACCGCGGCGAGCTCAGCGTCGAGGTAGCCCGAACGACGCGTGAATAAGTCGAGAAAGTTACCCCCTTTACCCCAAAGTGCGTCGCTCAACATCCGACCCAGTTCGGCACGCATGGACGCGGCGAGCGCGGGCCCGAACTCGGGGTAACGCTCGGGACTGCGCATCGCCGTGGCCAAGTTTTTCAAGTGGAACCACTGCGAAGTAAACTCAGCCATGGCGCTCTGCACTTGCGGGTCCGCGAGCAGGTTACGGGCGACGACCTCAACACCTTCCGCCGAGTCGAGTTTGCCGGCTTCCGCAGAGCCAACGAGCTGCTCGTTTGGCGGCCCCCCGGTTAAAAAGAATGCAAGCCGGGTTGCAACCTCGTAGCCGGTGAGCTTGGAGAGCCCGGGCCGATCCGACTCTTTTGCCCCGAGCTCCACGCGGAACAAGAAATTGGGCGATTGAAGCAAGGCTTCGATCACGACTCCTGCAGCGGCGTAACCCTCGGATTCGAGCGAAGTGAGCGAGTAGTAATCTTCGAGCTCCGCGGAGGTCAGGGCGCGCCGAAACAGACGTTTGCCGATGCGTCCGATGTACTTGCGAAGGCAGATCTCACGCTCCGCGTTTGGGTCGCAGCCGACGAGCCGCGTGCGGCCGGCATCGTCGGCTAACGCGCGTTTGGCCAACTCTTCCGCTGCGTTTTGATAACGCCCGCCATGTTCGAGCGAAAGCGTCTGTGACACCGCAGAGGTGTCGAAGCCGGTCGCAATATCGGCGGGGAAGGCGGTGGTCAGATCAGTCGCCGATATGCCAAGCGTGACTTCCACCGCACGCGCATACTCGCGATTATTTAGACGGCGCAAGTAGGACGGACCGGGATCCAATTGAAGCCCTTGGCAGTCCTCGACGGACTCAGGTGATCGCGGCGGGGTGGACGGCGCGTCGCTGTCCGGGTGGTTTCCGCCCTTCGATGCGTTGCCGGGTATTTGGATTTCTCCAGTGCAGCTCGCCGCAGCTAGAATGAGTAAGCCCGCGCTCACGAGTATCCGGAGCTCGGCACCTCTTACTTTGCTCATCATAGGCTTACGACCTCGCTTGTTCCGGCGAACGACGAGACCGGAACCCTTGCAAGTTTCAGCGCAGTGAACAGGACATCGCGTGAGCGAACGCGTTGTGGAAATACGATATGCTGTCCCGTCACAAGCTGCCCACCGGCGTTGCCGACCAATAGTATGGGCAATACGTTCGTGGCATTGTCGTGATTAACGCCGTTGCCGAGTTCGCTGCCGAAATAGATCAACGTATTTTGAAGAACGTCGTTGGGCCCGGCGCTCCCCGCCTGAAGCGTGGCGAGGAAGTGCGCGAAAACCTGCATTTGAGTCAGTGTAAACTTCGTCAGCGACTCGAAGAGTGCGTCGTACCGGCGCGCGTCTTCGAGCGCGTGGGTGAAATTGTGCTGCTGCGGCCATTCGCCGAGCACTTCAACGAGCCCATATTTCGAGTCTTTACCACCGCCATCATTGCCCCCATGGCCGTACATGTATGAGCCGTAGCGGGTGAGATCGCAGCGCAGCGCCATGGCAAGCAGTTCGGCTTGCAGTTTGGCACGGTCTACATATCCCAGTCCCTCCCCCGGCTCAGGCGGCAGAGTACATGCCAAAGGCGCCGCGGCGATGGCTCGCAGCTCGAGATCGCGAATAGCCGTGAAGTGCGCGTCCAATCGCAGTCGATCGCTCGCTCCGAGCCGCGCGTTCAAGCGGCCGATGTCACCTTTCACGAAATCGAGCACGCTCCGCCGATGTTGTTGCCGGCGCTTCGCTTCGCCGCTATCGACGGGTAGAGCATCGGCGAACAAATCGTTGAACAGTTGGCGCGGGTCGCGACGCAGTGGCGCGACCTGATCTTTGGCCGCCCATGAAAGTTCGTCGAAGGTGGCAATGCTGAATTTATTGAATGGTTGGTCGATCGGCTTTACGCCGACGCCCAGCGAACGGAACCGCGTGGCGCCGCCTAGGTGACTCGCAGCGACTTGATCGATCGACGGTCCGCTCGCACCCGTCGGTGTGGGTGCAAGCCCCGTTGCGAAGCCAGTCGTGCCTCCTGCGTGGCCGTCTTCGCAACTTTCGCCGAGCACCACACCGTTGAGAATGTTGAACCGCGATCGATACGCAGCGATCGGTTCCAGGCAATGGGTGACCGTGTAGCCCTTACCGCTCTCACGTGGAAAAAACCGGTACTCGTCAGTGCGACCCTTGGGATAATAAACGGGAACACCGTTGGGAATGAAAAACGTAACGAGTCGGATGGGGTCCGCTTCGGTCTGACCGTTGGCGGTCGAATACGTGAGTCCGGTTTCCGTGAACATGGCGTCGAGAGCCGGCAGCGCGACGGTTGCGCCGGCTGCGCGGAGCCAAGTGCGGCGGCCGAGCTGAACGCGCTTCATGGAGTACCTCCAAAACTTTCCTGTTCGGAAGCCGAGCGATACCGAAACGCATCGCTATCGACGATTGCTAAGACGAGCTTTTCGAACGAGTAGTTCGAGTCGACAAAGGTCCTGGTTAGTAAGTCGAGAGTGCAAGCGTCTGCCGCAACTTCGCCCCGGCCGAAGCCATATCGGAACAGCTGCTTGACCATGCACGCCGGCAACTGTGGTGATGCCGCGAGGCGCGCTGCGAGCTCTCGCGGACCATCGAACACAGGATCCTCGAAGCCCACGAGTAAGCCAGATTCGCCGATAGGTGCGCCTTGTGCGTCCGTTGGTTGATACGCGCCCACGGCGTCGAAACGTCGTAACCCTGCCCCAAGTGGGTCGAGCATTTTGTGACAACCGTTGCACACGGGGTCGCGGGTGTGCTGCTCGAGGGCTTCCTCGGCTGTGGCCCCGGAGGTCTCCTTGAGTGGAGGGATGTCGGGCGGGGGCGGCGGCGGCGGATCGCAGAGCAAGGAGTCGCGCACGAATTTCCCGCGGAAGATCAGGGTGGCTGCTTCGTTGTGCGCGGTGATCGTGAGAATGCTTGCATGTGTCAAAAGGCCCACCCGTCCGCTTTCGGGCGGCAACGTCACCCTTTGCCAAGCGTTAACCGGTGCAAGGCCATAGTGGCGAGCGAGCGCGGAATCCACGTATGTTTCCGTCGCTGTCACGGCATCGACCAGCCGCGCACCGGGCGCGAATAGATAGTCATTCATTAAACGCGTTGTTTCTTCTCGCATGCTCGCGCGAAGCTCCTCGCTGAACTCAGGGAACCGCTGACTACCGCGATGGACGGCGTCGAGTTGCTCGAGGCCCAGCCACTGCGTGTAAAATCGGGCGAAATTCGCCTTTGCTTGCTCTCCTGCGAGGAGCCTAATCGCCTGTTCGCGGAGCGCAGTAGGAGCAGCGAGTGCGCCGCCGGCTGCTGCATCAAGCAAGGCGTCGTCTGGTGCCCGGCCCAGTACGAGAAAGCTCAGACGGCCCGCGAGTTCGTATGCGCTGAGCTTGATCCGATCCGGCCTAACCGGATCCTGCGTACCGCTTTCCACCCGAAATAAGAAACTAGGCGACTGGAGAGCGGCTTCGATGACGAGCCGCGCACCCGCGTACGGATCCGGATCGGCCGATGCGCTAGCCGCGAGAGCGCGGAAGGCAGACCCTTCTTCTACCCCGAGCGGCCGGCGAAACGCGCGCCGCCCAAACTTCTCGATGAAGGCATCACGGCAGCTGTCGCCCTTCGCGGCGACGTCGCAGCCGACGACGCGGTCGCGCGTCCTTACGTCTCGAATCACCTCGGCGGCGATCTGTTCGGCCGCAGCCTGGTAGCGCTCGCCATGTAAACTCGAAATAGCCACGGATTCCGAATTGTTTTTGAAACCTCTCAACAGAGGATCGGGCGGAAACTCAGCGACAACCCCACCATAACCGTCCCCGAACAACGTCTCGACGGTGCTTCGATACTCGTCGTTGCTGAGGCGCCGCAAGAACGTGGGGCCGGGGTCGAATTGCCCGGGCGTCGTGCAAACGTCTGTTGCACTCGTGTTTGAATCCGGTCCCTTGCGGTTCGACCCGCCGCGGCCGGTGCTGGTTGCGCTCTCGATGATTTCACCAGCGCACCCGGCGGTGCAAGTGCTGACCAGCGCCAGCAGCAGTCGCCAATGTCGAAGACATCTGTTCGCGCTGGAGCTTTGGCGACGAATGGGCAAGCGTGATCCGAACCCCAACCGTGTTTTCTCGGTCGTGTTTGCCGCCGTAAACTCTGCAAGCATGACGCCGAAAACATGGCGCAGGTGCTCCATGAACTGGGCCGGATCGAGAAACGCGTGCACGAAAGACCAACGCCGGGACAGCCGTTGGCTGTGCAAAGTATCTTTCCAACGCAATGCGCCCCACGTATAGCCAATTGTGAGCCTACCGGCTCCAACCACCATACTGCTCTGCGCATCTTCTTATCGGCAATGTGCAAGGACCAGAACAGAGCCGGCGCGACCTTGCTTCCTTGAAACACCGCGTATTTCTAGGCGTAACCCTCCTCTTGGGGACTGAAAGCTTCTAGGCGTCCCAATCAGTTGCGCCACTGGGCTGCTCCCACTCGACCCTAAAAAATTACCGTGGGGTTTTGTGGGTTTGGGCGATACCATCCGATACCACTGCCATGGCGCAAACACGGGTATCAGGGTCTTTCGGACGGACGGTTGTGATCGTCGGGGCGGCCCGCACGCCCATTGGGTCTTTTCAGGGGGCTCTCACGGATCGGACGGCACCCCAGCTCGGTGGCATCGCCATCGAGGCTGCACTTACCCGTGCGGGGATTGCACCGGGCAGCGCAGCCGATCTCATCGGTGAGGTGTTCATGGGTTGTGTGCTGTCCGCCGGACAGGGTCAGGCCCCCGCGCGTCAGGCCGCGATGGCGGCGGGACTCCCCAATAGCGTGGGCGCCGTGACCATCAACAAGGTTTGCGGCTCGGGTCTCAAGGCGGTGGCGTTTGGCGCGCAGGCCATCGCCTCGGGCGATCACGATGCCGTGGTCGCGGGCGGCATGGAATCAATGACCAACGCACCTTTTCTGCTGCCCGGGGCGCGCGCGGGTTTGCGCATGGGGCACGGGCGCGTCGTCGATTCGATGATTCACGATGGCCTTTGGGATCCCTACGGCGATCAGCATATGGGCAGCTGCGGCGAGCTTTGCGCGAGGGAAAAAAACATCACGCGCGAACAGCAAGATGCGTTTGCCGCCGAGTCGTATCGACGTGCCCTTCAAGCGCAGGCCGAAGGCAAATTCAAGGCCGAGATCATCCCGGTGCCGATCCCGCAGCGCAAGGGCGATCCCATCCTTGTGACCGAAGATGAAGAACCCGGTCGTGGCAATCCTGGCAAGCTGGGCACACTCCGTCCTGCGTTTGCCAAGGATGGCACGATCACGGCTGGCAATGCCTCCTCGCTCAACGACGGTGCCGCTGCCCTCGTGTTGATGTCCGAAGACGTCGCAGCGGCGCGCGGATTGCAACCGCTGGCGCGCATTGTGGGCCAGGCGGTACACGCCCAGGCGCCCGAGTGGTTCACCACCGCACCGGCGGGCGCGATCGGGCGGCTGCTCGCGCGCACGGGTTGGCAAAAAGACGAGGTGGATCGCTGGGAAATCAACGAAGCCTTCTCCGTCGTCTCGCTCGCCAACAACCAGATGCTGGGTCTGGATCCGGCGCGCGTGAATGTGTGGGGTGGGGCCGTGGCGCTCGGGCATCCCATCGGCGCGAGCGGCGCCCGCATTCTTGTCACGCTGTTGTCGGCGTTGCAGGATTGCGGTGGTCGACGGGGCGTGGCATCGCTTTGCATCGGTGGCGGTGAAGGCATCGCCCTGGCAGTGGAACGTCTCACCCCATAAAGGATTGCGATATGTCCGGGACAATTGCACGCATCGGAGTGGTCGGGGCTGGTCAAATGGGTGGTGGCATAGCCCAAATCATGGCACAGGCGGGAATCGTGGTTCAGTTGATGGACACGACACTCGCGCAAGCGCAACACGGAAAACAGCGCATCACCGCCCAGCTAGACCGGCTGGTGGAAAAGGGCAAACTCGCCGCCGACGAACGCACCGCGATCATCAATCGCATCGTTCCGGTTTCGGCTTATCGCGATCTGGCGGACGTGGACTTTGTGGTCGAGGCTGCAAGTGAAAGCCTGGCGGTCAAACAACAGATCTTCACCGATCTGGATCGCGCTTGCCGCCCCGGCGTGATCCTGGCCAGCAATACCTCTTCCATCAGCATCACGGCCCTGTCGTCGCGAACGCGACGCCCGGATCGGGTCATCGGGGTTCATTTCATGAATCCGGTTCCTCTCATGAAGCTGGTTGAATTGATTCGCGGTTTGCCAACGTCAGATGAAACGTATGACGTGGCGCGCGGATTGGTGGAGCGGCTCGGCAAACAGACAGTGGTCTCGCGCGACATCCCTGGGTTCATCGTCAACCGCGTGCTCATGCCGCTGTGCAACGAGGCGTGTTTTACGTTCTACGAAAACATCGGCACGATCGAGGACATCGATCGCGCGATCACACTTGGACTCAATCATCCGATGGGCCCGTTTGCGCTCATGGATCTCATTGGACTCGACACGACGCTTGCGATTCTGGAAGTGATGCATCGCGAACTTGGCGAGAGCAAATACCGCCCCTGTCCGCTCTTGCGGCAGTACGTGGCCGCGGGTTGGCTCGGCCGAAAATCAGGCCGCGGGTTTTATACCTACTCGTGAGCCATTCATGCCTCGCGGCGTCATGGGGCGGATGTGCGAACACGCGATTTACCTCACTTTTACCGGTTCTGCTCATCCACCGACGGGCCCCCGTTCGTAAGTGGGTTAGAATTGTTGAGCCACGTTTCAGGGCGACAGCGCCTACTGCGGGAGGAATAACGGTCCAATGAATATCCTGCTCGTTGAAGATGAACCTTCTTTGCGCTCGGGCGTAGCCGACCTGCTCGGGGCGGCTGGCCATACTGTTGAGGCCGTTGGCGACGGTCTTTCGGCCTGTGGTCGGGGCATGACCTCGGACGTAAACCTTGTGTTGCTGGATCTGACACTGCCTGATCTGGATGGCATGGAGGTCTGCCGACGCTTGCGCAATGGTCGTCCTGGACTCCTCATCATGATGTTGACCGCGCGCGATCGCGAAGATGACAAGGTTCAAGGTTTGCTGACCGGCGCAGACGACTATCTGACCAAGCCCTTTGGTGCGCGAGAGTTGCTCGCGCGCATTGAAGCCCTGTCGCGTCGCACCCGACCGGAGCTCAACGGCCCCGAGCGCATCGAGGTAGATGGGTGCGTGCTCGATCTTGGTCGCTGCGAGGCCGCTCGCGAAGGCAAGGCCATTGCGCTGACTGCACGCGAAGCCCGCATCTTGCGGTTGCTCTACATCAATCGAGCCCGTGCGCTCACGCGCGGCGAACTGCTTGAACAGGCCTGGGGCGCATCGGCTCGTTTGCAGACGCGCACGGTGGACATGACAATCGCCAACCTCCGCCAAAAGATCGAAACCAACGTGACCCTGCCGCGCATTGTGACGACGGTAAAGGGTGTGGGTTATGCCTGGGGCGCGGCTTGCTGAGAGGTCCGCAATCCGGTGCTGCGATCATCGCCACCGTCGCTGCGATCTCGATTCCGAGCGTGGCGTGGTACTGGATGGGCTCCGGCCAGCTGGAACGCGTGCAAACCGAGCTGCGCCAGAGTGCGCAGCGCGAGGCGGTCACAACCGCCATGCAACTCGCCGCGAAGGTTGCCATCGAGCTCGACGAGCTTCGGCGCGTCGAGGCGGAGCGCAGTCATCTCGAATATTTCCCACGCTTTCGCTCGCGTGGGAGCCGATGTGGCAAGGAGTACACCAAGGCCACCCCGCTTGCCTCGGGAGATTATCCGCATTCGGTGAAGTTCTATTTCCAGATCGACGAACAGGGTTCGGTCTGGTCGCCCCGGGTTGACGACGATCTGGCCTCGTTGTTTGTGTCGCTACCAAGTCCCTTCGGAAAGCCCGGCGCGGGCGGTCACCCTCGTGCGGGTGCGAGTCGTCGTACGAATGCGAGTAATACCTCGAACATCGTGCCGTCGTCGGTGCGCCCCTTTCACTTGCAGGGTCTATCCAGCAGCGCACCCTCGTCGGGCGTCGCACAGTCGATTGCACCGCTTGAGCCCAACACGGCCGAGGTACTGGCGAACTTTTTCAACGGAGCCTCTGAGTCCGCACTGCCGAGCTACGACGACACGCATGACGTGGGCGACTACAAGTGGATGACGGGAATCTGGCGTTCCGAGCCGGTGCTGATGGCGGTTCGCACGGTTCGCCACCGTGAACACACCTTCCACCAGGGCTTCGCGATCGAAACGAGTTCGTTTTCGGACTGGATGTTCGACGGTGGTTTTCCGGCAAAGTTGCTGCCCGGTCAGGCGGACCTTGCGGCCGCAGCCATGTTGCCCATCGGCGGTATCGACTGGCACGTGGCCTTCGATACCGGCCCGGCTTTGCAAAACGTAGCACGACAAGAGGCCACGTTGCGGGGTCAGTTCCGCACCTCGTATTTCGGCGGCCTCCTGGCTGCCATCCTGGCAGGCGCGGGCGTCATCGTGTTGGTTTCGCGATCGGGTCGTTTCGCACGCGAACGTTCTCGCTTTGCCGCGGCGGCTGCGCACGAGCTGCGAACTCCACTTGCTGGCATCCGCTTGCACGGCGAGATGTTGGCCGACTCGCTTGGCAACCCGGATTCGATCGAGCGATACGCGCGGCGGATCACGGACGAGGCCGAACGGTTGTCCCGGGTGGTGGCGAACGTCCTGTCCCACTCGCGCGGTGAGCAGCGCAAGATCACACTCAACCGCGAGCTTGGCGACCTTGCCGAGCCCGTCATCGACTGTATTGGCAACACCGAGCCGTTGCTTGAAGAGTCAGGGGTTGAACTGGTGGTGGACTTGGGCCGCGATCTGCCGCAGATCCCGGTCGACGCGGACGCGATTCACCAGATCTTGCGCAACCTGCTCGACAACGCCGAGAAGTACACCCGGCGTGCGACGGATCGTCGGATCGAAGTTCGCCTCAGCGCCCACGGAAACGGCGTCCGCATGTCGGTTATCGACCATGGTCCGGGCGTTGTGCCGGGTCTTGAGCGCAAGTTGTTCAAGCCCTTCGTCAACGCGGATACTGCCAGCAAACATGCGGGCCTTGGCCTGGGTTTGTCGGTGGTGAAGTCTTTGGTCGAGGCGCACAACGGCACGGTCAGCCATGTGGCGACGCCCGGTGGTGGAGCCACCTTTCACGTCGATCTTCCGCGATAGTTTGACGAGACTACCGGCGTGACCGCTCCATCGCGAGCACCTGTTGCTTCAACTGTGGCAACTCGATGTCGCGGATGAGGGTCTCGCCGAGCCTTGGTACAAAGACAAAGCGGATCGCGTTCGATCGTCGTTTCTTGTCGACGTCGATATGCGAGAGCACTTCTTCGTCGACGTGATTTTCCAGATCGGTCGGCAATCCCAGCCGCAAAAGCACCGCTGCGGTTCGTGCGACGAGCGATGCATCGTTGATGCCCATGGCGTGCCCCAGCTTCAACGCGGCGATCAGACCAAGCGATACCGCTTCACCATGCAGCAAGCCGTAGTCTGAGCCCGTTTCGATGGCGTGGCCAACCGTATGACCAAAGTTCAAGATTGCACGACCAGCGGATTCACGCTCGTCCGAACAAACCACCGCGATCTTCACGCGCACGGAATCCGCGATGAAGCGCTCAAGTTGAGCGCGGCTGAGTTCTGGGTTGACCAGCGTCTCGGCTTCGATGCGTTCGAAAAGCGGCGCATCGGCGATGAGTCCGGCCTTGACGACCTCGGCCATTCCCGCGGCAATTTCGCGTGCAGGCAGTGTGTCGAGAAAGTTCAGATCGCAGAAGACGCCGCGAGGCTGATGAAATGCGCCCACGAGATTTTTGCCGGCGTTCAAATCCACCGCGGTCTTGCCGCCGACCGACGCATCCACCATGGCCAGCAAGGTGGTGGGTAGCAATACCGAGTCGACGCCGCGCAGATAGACCGCCGCAGCAAAGCCCGAATGATCGGTGGTCGCGCCACCGCCAATGCCCAGCACGATGGCGCCCCGATCGAAACCCGACTGCGCAAGCCACTCGCAAGTTTTTTCAAGCTCGGAAAACGTCTTACAGCGCTCGCCACTGGTCAGTGCCAGGGCCTCGACCTTCGGAAGTCGCGTCCGCAGTGCCGCAACCAGGGTTTCGACCCGAGGCGAGTGTTTCGGTAAGGCCCCATCAACCAGGATGGCAAGGCCGCTATTCTTGGCAGCGAGCGCCGCAATCGCATCGGCGAGGGCATCGATCTCGAAATGACCAATCACAACCTCGTGGCTGCGATCCCCGAGGGAAACTGGAAGGCGTTGCATGGCGTCGCAGGCTAGCAGGTGTATCTTTGCGCCCCCGACAGGAATCGAACCTGTAACCCTCGGCTTAGAAGGCCGATGCTCTATCCAGTTGAGCTACGGGAGCTTTGAAGGCAATCACCTTACAACATCGGGACAGAAGGTGCGGATTTTGCCTTGCCCCTGGCTGCGCGCTTCATTCCGGGTAGCGGTTGTTCGACGGCTTTGACCTCGCCGACCAATCGAGTCATGGCGTCCTCGAAGGTTATCCACCCGGCCTCGGTGCGGTTGTGCAGGGTGAAGATAAGCTCGAACGGTTCGCGCATGCCGGGCACCAGCAATAGCTCGTCCGAACCCTGGGCAAAGCGGGTCTGATGGGCCGCGGAAATCGGATTGTCGCGTCCGTCCCTGTCACGCAGGGTGAAGCGCTTGGCCCGTACCCTTTGCGGTGTGACGCCACGGTTTTCAATTTCGATCTGCACGCGCACGAACCGGTGCTCGGCCGGCGGCGTGGCCACGCTCTGCCCGGCCTCAAGTTGCGGGACGAGGGTGGCCTGTGCGATGCGCATCGACAGGGTTTCACCCACGATCCACGCACCCATGGCCGTGAATTTTTCCGGCACTTCGACTTCTGCTTCCTCTTCAAGTGCGGCTTCTGCATCGGTCTGTGTTGCGGTTGAGGATACCGGCGTGGCCGTTGCTTCGTGCGGCTTCACCGGGGTGGTCTTGCTGCATCCCGCGAACAGTGTGAGCAACGAAATAAGGTGCCGTTTCGACATGGCCTTGAGTTTAACCCCCAACCAATCCAAGATCTCGCGCATGTCCAACTCCGACTCCGTGCTGCTTGAAGACCACGGCGCCATCGCGATCCTTACCGTGAACCGCCCCGCCGTTTTGAACGCCCTTGACGAAGCGACCCTTGTCGCCTTGCGGGGTGAGGTGGATGCGCTCTCGCATCGGCCCGATCTGCGTTGTTTGATCGTGACGGGCGCGGGGTCCAAGGCCTTTGCGGCGGGCGCCGACATCGCCGCGCTTGCCGAGATGGGACCCCTGCAGGCGCGACGCGTTTCCGAGATTGCCCATGGCCTTGGGCTTGCGATGGAATCCTGTCCGGTCCCCGTCATCGCCGCGGTCAATGGATTCGCCCTGGGCGGTGGTCTCGAATTCGCACTGGGTGCAGACTTTATCTACGCTTCCGAACAGGCGCGTTTCGGCTTCCCCGAGGTCAACCTGGGGGTCATGCCGGGCTTTGGTGGTACACAGCGTCTGCAGACCCGCGTCGGGATCGGGCGTGCGCGCGAGCTCATTTACACGGGCAAGTTGATTGGTGCCGCGGAGGCGATGGCGATGGGTCTGGTGAACCAAATTTGTGCGCCCGATGCGCTCATGCCGATGGTCTTGGCGCTGGCGGAAACCATCGGAGAAAAAGGCCCACTCGCCGTGCGCGAGGCCAAGCGGGTCATGCGTCTGGGTGCGGCGTTGCCCCTTGAACGGGCGCTGGTTTTTGAACAGGAGATGTTCGGCGCGCTGTTCGCGACCGACGATCAAAAAGAAGGCATGCGGGCGTTTATCGAAAAGCGCAAACCGTCGTTCCGCGGGCAGTAGCGTCGAGGGGTGCACCTGCACGCTATAGTCGGCCGCAGTGTTTTCAAAAATCCAACGTCCTCCGCGCCTGCACCCTGGCGATCCGGTCAAGGTCATCGCACCCTCGGGACCGATTCCGCGCGATCGCTTCGACGAGGGGATGGCAGCCCTCGGATCGCGCTATCGTTTTCAGTACGATCCGAACCGTCTTTACGAAGTGGAAGAGGGGTTTCTGGCGGGTACGGACGAGGCGCGCCTGCAAGAGTTAAACGCCGCGATCACGGATCCGAAGTGTCGCGCGATCTTCATGGCGCGGGGAGGTTACGGTATTGCACGCCTCTTGCCCTTTGTGGACCGGCAGGCCTTGCAGCGCGATCCAAAGCCACTGCTGGGTTTTTCCGACGGCACCGGTTTGCTTGCAACCTGGGTGCAGGCTGGCGTGGCCTCGATTCATGGCCCGGTCATCACGCAGATGGGGCGCTTGCCGGTTGACGATCGCGAGGCTGTAACACGGTTGCTCGAAGATCCGACGCCCGGTGTGTTGTTGTCCGGACTCGAAGATCTCGTTCCGGGTCGGGTCGCCGGGCCTCTTGTCGGTGGCAACCTCGAAGTGTTTTCGCGCCTATTGGGTACGCCGTTTTTGCCGGAGCTCGACGGCGCGATCCTCTTTCTCGAAGAGGTCGGCGAACGGCCCTATCGCGTCGATCGTTTGCTCACGCACCTCGATCTGGCGGGCGTATTTTCGCGCATTGCGGCCGTGGTCATTGGTGAGCTGACAAACTGTGATGAACCCGCCGATGGCATCGAGGGCTCTCCGACGGGACGCGAGGTGGTGTTGGAACGACTGTCACGTCTTGCGATTCCGGTCGTGTGCAGCGAGCAATTCGGCCACGGCAGCCGCAATGTGCCGCTACCCTACGGGGTGATGGTCGAGCTCGACACCCGGCACGGGATCTTGCATTCGCTCGAAGGCCTGGTTACTTAGCGCACGAACGAATCTAACTCACGAGGCGCGGATCCGGTTCGTCGCCTTCCTCGATCGTGCCGAACCGTTCCTCGAAGCGGCGGATGTTCACCTCTAGTGCACGCAGAAGGCGCTTGGTGTGTCGCGGCGACGAGATGATGCGCGCCCGAACACGGGCCTTGGGTACAGCGGGTTGCATGAAGGCAAAATCCAGCACGAACTCGGAGTCCGTGTGGTTGATGAGCACGATGTTGCTGTAGGCACCCTGGGCCATCATATCGTCGAGATCGATCTGGATCTGCTGGCCTTGCGGGGAGGGGGGCTTTTCGGGAGGCGAGGAAGACATGGCGGCATTCTGGCGTGTGGGCGGCGCTGCCGCTACCCTTATGCCCTTGATGTCGGCGGCACGTGTGCTTGGAATCGACCTGGGAACCCGGCGCGTTGGCGTCGCGGTCAGTGACGCCCTCGGCATGACCGCGCAGCCGCTCATCACGCTCGAGCGCCACGGCGGCAAGCGGGATCTGGACGCCGTGGGTCGATACGTCACCGAATTCGCGGTCGGGCGGATCGTGGTCGGCTTGCCCGTGAATCCCGAGGCGACCGGACTCGACGATCCGCGAGCCCGTTCCGAAAAGCTGGCTCGCGATTTTGCCGAACGCCTGCGCGCCCATTTCGGTTTGCCGGTGGAGCTCGTCGACGAATCCTTCAGCACCGTCGAGGCCGAATCCATCTTGTTGCAGGCCGATCTTTCCCGGGCTCGTCGCAAGGAAGTGGTCGATCGGCTGGCCGCGGCCGTGATCTTACAACGCTGGCTGGATAGCCCTGCCGGAAAACAAGTTTTCGCAAAGGAGGGTGTCGATGGGCACGCCACGCACTAAGGCCTCGCCCATGCGGCGTGCATTTCGCATCTTCGTCCTCACGCTGTTTCTGTTTATCGGCGGTGGAACCATCGTTGGTTACCAGATGTTTACCTATCCGGATGTCGCCACCGGAGCTGCTCGTGGTACGGTTGAGCTGAGCATTGAACGTGGTGCGACGGCGCGCCTTGTGGCCGACGCGCTTGCCGAGAAAGGTCTGCTGAAAAACCCAACCTGGTTTCGGCTGTATGCCACCCAGCGGGGCGCGGCCAGTCGCTTCAAGGCGGGCCGATACGAAATCGCAGCGCCGATCACGCCGCGCGGTTTGATCGATCTTTTCGTCAAGGGCGCGGCCGACCCGCTGGTCGCTGTCACGGTACCCGAAGGCAAACACATGCTGGAGGTGGTCGACTTGATTGCGCAGGCGGGGATCGCGGATCGCATGGCTCTGACCGCAAAAGTGCTGGATGCGGGGTTTGCCCGCGATCTGGGATTGCCGGGAAAATCCCTTGAGGGCTATCTCTATCCCGACACCTACAAGTTTCGTCCGGGTACGCCGGCTGACAAGGTGTTGTTGGTGCTGGTGCGTCGCCATCGCGAGGTCTTTGAGGCCTTGCGTGCGAAAAATATCGAGGGTTTGCGCGATCTGAGGCAGCGCCTCGGTTGGGGCGATCCGCAAATCGTCATCATGGCGTCGATCGTCGAAAAAGAAACCGGGAGGCCGGAAGAACGCCCGCGCATCGCACAGGTTTTTATCAACCGCCTTCTCTTTCCCACGTTTGTGCCGAAGCTGCTGCAGACCGATCCAACGATTATTTACGGCTGTACAGTGGGTCCGAAAATTTTGGGGACAACCTCGACCGCCTGTGCACAATTCAGCGATCGCATTCGTCGTATTCACCTCGACGACAAGGACAATCCCTATTCGACCTATGCGCACGAGGGGTTGCCACCAGGCCCGATTGCGAATCCAGGTCGGGACGCATTGGAAGCGGTGATGAAACCGGACAAGACGAAGTACCTTTACTTCGTCGCGCGCAACGATGGGACCCATCAGTTCTCGGCGACAGTGGCTGAGCACGACGCAGCGGTTGTGACGTATCAACGGGGCGGCAAGCCGCTTTCCAAGTAGCGTGGGCGAAGGCGCGCGGTGCGCGTGGCGCACATGGACGCCCGCAGCGCGCGTGGCGCACATGGACGCCCGCAGCGCGCGTGGCGCACATGGACGCCCGCAGCGCGCGTGGCTCGCGTGGCGCAACCACATTGTGCGACATGGGTTCGCGCAACGCTTGGTCGATGAAAAGAAAACAGGCGAATTCAGCGCGCCGTGTTAGGATTTGTTGATGGCCAATTCACGGCCAGTTTTGCGGAAGGAACCTCGATGCCTGCAGCCGATTCCTTGGTCGACAAGCTTGCTGGACTCCAAGACCGGAAAGAGTTTGCCGAGCTCCACTGGAGCGGTACTTTCGAAGACTACTTGAATCTCGTTCGTGAGACGCCACGGGTGACGCGCACCGCGTTCCAGCGCCTCTACGATATGATCTTGTCGTTCGGTACTGAAGAGTACATCGACAACAAGAAGCGCCTTCTCCGTTACAACTTCTTTAAAGACGAGCAGCACGGCGGACGCGATGCCGTGTTCGGCCTCGACATTCCCCTCATGCGGATTGTCAGTGTTTTTAAGAGCGCGGCCGAGGGCTACGGTTCGGAGCGCCGTGTGATCTTGTTGCACGGTCCGGTTGGTAGCTCGAAGTCCACGATTGCGCGCCTTTTGAAGCGCGGCCTTGAGGAATACTCGCGTACCCCCGAAGGCGCGCTTTATACCTACGAGTGGGTCTTGCCCGCGGACTTGCAGTCCATCAGCGGCGGCCATGCCGTGTTCCGTTCGCCGATGAGCGAAGAACCGCTGCGCCTTGTTCCGGCCGAATGGCGCGACAAGGCGCTGGTCGAGCTTGGCATCAACACGGCAAACGAGAAGCGGGTGAAGATTGAAGGCGATCTCAATCCGGCGTGTCGTTTGATTTTTCGAGAACTCATGAACCACTACCAGGGCGACTGGAGCAAGGTGGTTTCGCACGTGCGTGTGCTGCGAATGGTGTTGTCGGAAAAAGATCGCGTGGGTATCGGTACCTTCCAGCCGAAGGATGAAAAAAACCAGGATTCGACCGAGCTCACGGGCGACATCAACTATCGCAAGATTGCGGAGTTTGGCTCCGACAGCGATCCGCGTGCGTTCAACTTCGACGGTGAATTCAACATCGCCAACCGGGGCCTCATCGAGTTCATCGAGGTTTTGAAACTGGATGTCGCATTCCTGTACGATCTTCTGGGTGCTTCACAGGAGCACAAGATCAAGCCCAAAAAGTTTGCGCAGACCGATATCGACGAGGTCATCCTTGGTCACACGAACGAGGCCGAATACAAGAAGCTATTGTCGAACGAATTCATGGAAGCCCTCCGGGATCGTACGATCAAGATCGACATTCCGTACATCACCAAGCTGACCGAAGAGCGCAAGATCTACGAAAAAGACTTCAACGCCGAAAAGATTCGCGGCAAACACATTGCGCCACACACGATTGAAACGGCGGCGATGTGGGCCGTGTTGACCCGGCTTGAAGATCCGAAGAAGCACCAGCTCGGGCTCATCCAGAAGATGAAGCTATACGATGGCAAGACCATGCCGGGCTTCACGCAGGACAACATCAAGGAACTGCGCAAGGAAGCCACGCGCGAAGGCATGAGCGGGGTATCTCCGCGTTACGTGCAAGACAAGATCTCGAACGCGCTCGTCAGCGATCAGAGTGACGGTTGCGTGAATCCCTTCATGGTCATGAACGAGCTTGAGTCGGGCATGCGCCACCACTCGCTCATCACGAACGAAGAAGACAAGAAGCGCTACGGTCTCTTGCTTGCGATGGTGAAACAAGAGTTCGAGGACATCGTCAAGAACGAGGTCCAGCGTGCCATCAGTGCCGATGAAGAGGCGATTGCCAAGCTATGCGCGAACTACATCGACAACATCAAGGCCTACACCCAAAAAGAACGGGTAAAGAACCGGTACACCGGTCAGGACGAAGAGCCCGATGAACGCCTGATGCGCTCCATCGAGGAAAAGATCGACATCCCCGACTCACGCAAGGATGAGTTCCGTCGTGAGATCATGAACTACATTGGCGCGCTGGCGGTGGATGGAAAACACTTCGACTTCCGCACCAACGAACGCTTGCAAAAGGCGCTCGAGCTCAAACTTTTCGAGGATCAGAAAGACTCGATCAAATTGACCAGTCTGGTTTCCGCGGTTATCGACCGGGATACCCAGGAGAAGATCGACGTGGTCAAGAACCGCATGATTCGCAACTACGGATACTGCGAGATCTGTGCAACGGATGTGTTGAACTTTGTCGCCAGCATCTTCGCACGTGGTGATGCGAAGGGGAGTTAATAGCAGATGAGTGATCCACGAACGGGACCCGTTCTTGTCGAGGTCAACGGAACGGCCGCAAATCTGCTCATCAAGTTGATGCAAGATTTGAAGACCGACGATCCGATGGCGGTGTTGTCCCGGGCTTTGGGTCTGCTCGATCAAGCGATCGTGGGCAAAAAACAGGGACGACGGGTCGGCGTCTTCGACCCCGAGTCGACCCGATTTGTGGACCTGGTGGTGTGACGAGCAACCCAGCATGACCTTGCGTATTGATCCTGATCATCGCCGCTTTCGCGACATCGTTCGCGGGAAGATCAAGCAGGATCTGCGCAAGTACATCTCGAACGGCGAGCTGATCGGGCGCAAGGGCCGCGAGCGTGTCTCGATTCCGTTGCCGCAGATCAAGATTCCGCGTTTTCGTTTTGGCTCGCGCGACAAGGGAGGCGTCAGTCAGGGGCCGGGTCAGGTGGGTGATGCAGTGGGTCCGGGAAAACCGGGCGATCAACCGGGGGCCGGCAAGGCGGGCGATCAAGAGGGCGATCACACGCTTGAGGTCGAGTTGTCGCTGAATGAGTTGGCCGAGATCATGGGTGAAGAGCTAAAGCTTCCTCGCATCGAACCGCGTGGCAAGGAACGAATCATCACACAAAAGGACCGCTACGTCGGCATTCGACGCACGGGTCCAGAGTCGTTGCGTCACTTCAAGCGCACCTTCCGTCAGGCGTTGCGCCGCGAAGTGGCCCAGGGAACCTACAACGCGGGACAACCCATCATCGTCCCAATCCGAGAGGATAAACGCTTTCGCTCCTGGAAAACGATTCCATTGCCACAGTCGAACGCGGTCATGATCTTCATCATGGACGTGTCGGGCTCGATGGGCGACGAACAAAAAGAGATCGTTCGCACGGAATCGTTCTGGATCGATACCTGGTTGCGCTCGCAGTACGACGGCCTTGAGACCCGCTACATCATTCACGATGCCGGCGCCAAGGAAGTCGATCACGATACCTTCTTCACGACGCGCGAATCGGGCGGCACGATGATTTCCAGCGCCTACAAGTTGTGCGCAAAGATGATCGAGGACGAATATCCCTCGACCGAATGGAACGTTTATCCGTTTCACTTTTCGGATGGCGACAACTGGTCAGTAGACGACACCACCATCTGCGTCGATATTCTAAAAAAGCAGATCCTGCCGCGGGTGAATCTCTTTTGCTATGGCCAGGTCGAGAGCCCCTACGGTTCCGGTCAGTTCATCAAGGATTTGCGCGAACAATTTCGAGACCAGGAAACGGTCATCACCTCCGAGATCAAAAACAAGGAGGGCATCATGGATTCGATTCGTGAGTTCCTGGGGACGGGCAAGTGAATCTTCCAGGATACATCGCCGACATGCAGCGCGAGATCGAGGGCTACGGTCGCGAGTTTGGCCTGGATTTCTGGGATACGCGCTTTGAAATGCTCGACTACAAGCGCATGCAAGAGGTTGCCGCATTTGGTGGCTTTCCGGTGCGCTATCCGCACTGGCGTTTCGGCATGGATTACGAGCAGCTGTCGAAAAGCCATATTTATGGCCTTTCGCACATCTACGAGATGGTCATCAACAACAACCCAGCCTATGCGTACCTCCTCGAAGGCAACTCGCAGGTGGATCAAAAGATGGTCATCGCACACGTCCTCGGGCATGTCGATTTCTTCAAGAACAACTACTACTTCTCAAAGACCAACCGCCGCATGATCGACGGCATGGCGAATCACGCTACCCGCGTTCGCCGCCACATCGAACGCATCGGTCTCGACAAGGTCGAGAGTTTCATCGACACCTGTTTGTGCCTCGAGAACCTCATCGATCCGATGTCGCCCTTCATCGTGCGTCAGTCAAAGCGGACCACCCCTGCGGAGTTGCTCGATGAAACGCCACCGGAGATTCCACGCCTGCGCGCCAAGGGCTACATGGAAGGGTTCATCAACCCGCCGGAGTTCATGGAGGAGCAGCGGCAAAAAATGGAGAAGGACCGTGGGCGCCTGGTCGGAACACCGAGCGAGCCTCAGCGCGACATCCTGCTGTTTCTCATCGAACACGCGCCCCTTGAACCCTGGGAGCGGGATATTCTTGAAATCATTCGTGACGAAGCGTACTACTTTTCGCCGCAACGTCAGACCAAGATCATCAACGAGGGATGGGCGTCCTTCTGGCACAGCAAAATCATGACCGAGCGCGCTCTGAAGACGTCCGAGATCATCGATTACGCGGATCACAATGCGGGCGTTTTGTCGGCGGCGCCGGGGCAGTGGAATCCGTACAAGGTCGGCATTACCCTGCTGCGTCACGTTGAAGAGCGCTGGAACAAGGGACGCTTTGGGCGCGAGTGGGACGAATGCGATGATATGACCGAACGCCGCAACTGGGATAGGCGATTGGGTCTTGGACGTGAAAAAATCTTCGAGGTTCGCAAGGTTCACAATGACGTGACCTTCATCGACGAGTTTTTCACCGAAGAGTTTTGTCGCGAAGAGAAGTTCTTCTCGTTCGCCTACAACGAGCGCTCGGAGCGCAACGAGATCGACTCGGTCGAGTTCAAGAAGGTCAAAGAGAAGATCCTGTCGCAGCTCACCAACTTCGGCGATCCCTTCATCTCGGTCATCGACGCGAATCACGAAAACCGCGGTGATCTCTTGTTGCAACACCGTCACGAGGGCACGGATCTGGATGATGCCTATGGCTACGATACACTGGCTGCATTGCAACGGGTGTGGCGTCGGCCCGTGCACCTCGCCACGTTGGTTGAGGGCAAACCACGCATCTGGTCCTACGACGGCAAACAACACTCGGAAAAAGCGCTGTAATCCCTGGCCAACCGTTTCAAAGGGTGTGCCGCTAAACCCCGTGTTGATTGCCGACGTACGCCACCACCGCGGTGATGTTGTCATCGCCGCTGCGATCGTTGGCCAGATCGATGAGGGCTTGCGGCGCTTCGACGTAGAAACGCGTCGAGAGGATCTCGGACATGTCGTCGGGTGTCACGTGATTCGATAGTCCATCCGAACAGAGCAAGAAACAGTCTCCCGCTTCGACCGCGAGCGTGATGATGTCGGGATTGACACTTTGCTCGAATCCGACCGAGCGTGTGATGATGTTTCTGAAGCGGGACGTGAGTGCATCGTCCGCGGATAGGAGACCCGCTCGAACTTGCTCTGCGATCCAGGAGTGATCGTCGGTTAGCTGTCGTACTTTTCCGTGCCTGAACAGATAGGCGCGCGAGTCGCCCACGTGCGCGATGGTCGCTTTCGTATCACTCAAGAGCAGGCCAGTCAGTGTGGTTCCCATGCCACTCAACTCGGAATCGCGTTGCGACAGATCCCATATGGCTCGGGTTGCCTCGCTCACGGCCTTGCGCAACGCCATGGCCACGGGACTTTTACCCGGAGGTTCAAGCAGCGTCGGTTTTGCGGCTGGGGCTGCGAGGGTCAGGGCTCGGCCAACCTCGTCTTCCAGGATCTCGACCGCCATGCGGCTTGCACGCTCGCCACCGAGATGCCCGCCCATGCCGTCGGCCACGGCGAAGAGGCGAAGGTCGCTGTTGCTGACATAGCTGTCTTCGTTGTGGTCGCGGGTTCGCCCCACATCGGACAGTGCCCACCCCTGGATTCTCACGGCGTCCCGTTTGGCTTCAGGGCGTGGCGCCATCGGCGGCTGCTGGTGCCGCCTCGCTCGCCGGTGTGACGGTTTCGACGACGATTTTCACGTCCGCTCGACCGACCTTGGCGACCACTTTCAGGCGTGCGCCATCTACACCTGTCGCTGCGAGCGCATTCTTGATCGCCTCGCCGCGACCCTTGGCCTCGGCCTCTGTGCCAGCGATGACTTCGAGTCGAACCAGCGTGAACTCCGGGTGGCCACTCAACACGAGGCCCACCATCTTGACGAGATCCGGTCCACCGGGTCGCAACTCGGTGCCCTTGAAGGCAAAGCGCTCGCGCAACTCGATGTTGGCATCCGCTATCACGACAAGCTCGGCGCCTGGATCGGTGCAGCCGTCATCATCCTTGTTGCCGTTCAGGGTCTCGGGCTCGCTGGGGCACTTGTCGGACGCATCCGGAAGTCCGTCTTTGTCGTTGTCGAGTTCCGGACAACCATCTTCGTCCTCGAAGCCGTCCGCATCTTCAGCGGCACTTGGGCAGCCGTCGAATTGATCCGGAATGCCGTCCTCGTCGTTGTCGAGATCGGGGCACCCATCGGTATCCTCGAAGCCGTCGCGATCTTCCGGTTCGTCAGCGCACTTGTCCTTCGCATCGACGACGCCATCGCCATCGGTATCTTCGACCGTTGACGGGCAACCATCCTTCGGGCGAATACCGGCGCCATCTTCTGCAGCGTTCGGGCAAGGATCATTCAAGTCGGGTACGCCGTCTTTGTCGTTGTCTTCTTCGGGGCACCCATCTTCATCCTCGAACTGATCGACGTCCTCGGCCGCATTCGGACATTTGTCCTGCGCATCGAGCAAAGCGTCGCCGTCGTTGTCCGGCTCGGGACAACCATCCGAATCCTTGAAGCCGTCGCGATCTTCTTTCGAATCGGGACAACGGTCGTCGATATCATAAACGCCGTCACCATCGGCATCGCGGAAGTCGGGGTGAAACGAAGCACCGAGGAATCCGCGGTACTTTGGGCTGCCAATGCCCTTGATGATGCCGGTGCCGGCGCCGAAGGTCAGTGCGAGCATGCTCGATACATTCAAACGTACTGCGCCGTCGACTTCCATGGGCGACTCATCGACATAGTTCGAGAACCCGTTGCGACCAAACCACTCGCCGACGAAAGCGACCTGTCGATGAACGCGGTATTCGGCCGCAGCACCGAACATCAGCTGATGGCCCACTTCGGCCTTGAAGGTCTTTGTGGTGTCGCGCAAAAGCACACCAAACATTGCGGCACCGCGAAAGTCATCGATGACGTATTCGGAAACCAGCTTCACACGGCCTGTGACCGTCTTGTCACCAAGGAACTTGCCGTCATCGCCTGTGGGCAGCGTGAGACCACCAACGGCTGCGAAGTAAATGTCACCGTCAACGCCATCTTCACCGACCGGCCGCTGCGCAACCAGGTACTTACCTTCGACCCGCAGATCGCCCATGCCAGCGCCCTTGATCGAGGTGCCCGACGGCGTGCCCATGCCGGTAAAGTTGTCGCCTTGCATCGACAGTGTGACGGGAAGGGCGAAACCGATTTGTGCGCGACCGAACAGTCCGATGCCTGCCAACAACTCTGCGTTCCACTGCTGTCCCACAACGCTGACCCGTTCGGTCAGGTTCTTGTCCGAGTCGACGGTGTAAAGTGAGAAGGGCGAGCTTTGGTAGTTGAGCACGAGGCCTGCGCCGACGAGCATGTGCTCGGGCACGCGCGCCGAATCGATCGTGAGGAAGTTGCGCGGACCGATCGCGTTTTGAAAGAGCTGAACCTCGAGGGATTTATCGATTGGCGCCTGCGCAAACGCGGCTTCCTCAAGGACGAGCCCTGTTGCAAGTGAGGATCCGAGCGCAGTGAGAAGGAGTAGGCGTTTTTTTAGCAGCATGGTGGATTTTAGGGAGACCTATCCGGAGGGCAGGATATCCCTCGTTGCCACCCCGTGTAAAGCGAGGAGGACCCGTTGAAATTCGGGGTTATGGCACCCGAACTTGAGCGTCAGCGCGGCAGTCGAAACGTGTAGCTGTACTGGATGCGAAACGCCACGGTTTTGCCGTCGTTGCCGATTGCCGGTTTCCACTTGAACTTTCGCACGGCATTGACCGCTGCCTCGTCGAGGCCGTAGCCCAGTTTTCGCAGCACCTTGATCTCGCGCAGCTTGCCGTCGTGATCGATGCCGAGCGACAGGCGGACGGTGCCCTCCATTTCCATTAACAGCGCCTGATTGGGATAGGGCGCCTGCACCTCTTGAACGATGGTCGGCCACTGTCGAACGTAACTCTCCGATACGGGGGCAAAGGGCGTTTCACCAGTACCGCCCGCAACCCCGCCTGCGTAGGAGGCGGGGTTGACCACGGGCTTTGGCACCGCTGTCGGCACGGCCACAAGGGTGTTGCCAACGGGCACCGCCACCGCACTTGGTCCTTGCACCACGGAGTCGGCGCTCACACCTACGATCGGTTGAGGCGGATCCGGTGAAGGGTCTGGGGGTGGGGGTGTATTGCTCGGCGGAGGGGGCGCTTCCGCAGGGGGCGGAGGTGTGGATTTAGCGCGGGTCGTGCGGATCACCGGCGGCGGCGCCGGCACCTCGGGTTCGGGAGGGGGAGGAGGCGGGATCGTTGGCGCGACGGAGGCCACTTCGATCTCGATGGGTTCGGACGGCCGGGTTGGACGCGGGATTGCGGGCAACACCCCGACGGACAGGGCGAGGACGGCATGCAGGACGAACGAAACCACAACCCCGGTTCCGGCCCACGTGTTGCGAATGGCTGCCGCCATGGCTTCCTCAGGGAGAGGGCGGGCGGTTTTCCTCGGGCGACCCCGTTGAGGGTCCAGCCTTTTCCACGTTGATGGCGAACTTGCGCACGCCTGCTTTTCGTATCAGGTCGATGAGTTCGACCACTCGGCCGTGGGGAACGTCCTTGTCGGCCGCGAGCAAGGCCTGTAAATCCGGCTGTCCAGGAAGTGTATTGCGAATGAACTGCGCGACGCCCGCTTCGGTGGAGGGATCGCCGTTCAGGTAAAGGCTCCCATTTACCTTGAGCGTAAGCGCAAGGGCAGACTTCGCCTGTTCGGTGCCGGTCGACGAGCGGGGCAAGTCCACCTTGATTGAGGGATTCACGATGTAGCTCGTGGTCACCATGAAAATAATGAGCAACACAAGCGTGATGTCGACGAGCGGAGTCATGTTGATGTCCGTGATCATGCGGCCATCGTCGTCACCGCCTGAAAAGGGTCCACCTCCTGAACCACCGCCCGCCATGGATCAGTCCTTTGCAGGAGCGTCGTCCGCGCGGGTCGACAGGATGAGGTGGGCCATGGCATCGATGCGACCCACGGCGCGCCGAATTTTGCCCTGGAAAGTGTTGAATGCGACGACAGCGGGAATGGCCACCAGCAAGCCCACGGCGGTCGAAACCAGCGCTTCCGAGATGCCCGCCATGACAACCTCGGCGCCGCCCGTTTGATTGCGCGACAGATCCGAAAATGCCCTGATGATGCCCAGCACCGTTCCGAAGAGGCCGATAAACGGGGCATTGTTGCCAAGCGTCCCGAGGAATCCCAGAAAACGTTCCATACCCAGGCGTTCGCGCGCCTTCTGGCTGGCCATTGCATCGCTGCAAGCGGTGCGACCGCGATCGAGTTCCGCGATCCCTGCAAGGGCCACCCGAACCTCGGGTGAATCACCCGCGCCAAGTGTGGTTTTCGCACCCTCAATTTCTCCCTTGGCCAACATTCGCGGCAGTTTGCCGAGGGTGTCGTTGTCAGGAAGGCGCGCGCGCAGAAATAGGAAACGTTCCACCATCACCGCCACCGATAGGATCGAAAGCAGCAAAAGCAACCACAGCACCCATTCGGCGCCGAGCAACGTGAAGGAAAGGAGGCGTTCGGTCAGGCTCAAGCGTGAAAAACCTAGCACAAGGTGACGCCAAGGGCCTCAATGAGTGTGGTGGCGTAGCTGCCGGACGGCAAACGGAAGCACAGTCGAAGAGATTGCGGTTCCAAGGGTGCTTCGACGGATTCATCTGAGAATACTTCAGGCGTGACCGGGACGAGAAGCGCCCGGCGGGCACCGGGAAGGTCGTGATCGACCGCCAGAATCGCTTCTCGTGACAGGCCAATCGTGGCTGCGATGGCGGTCTCAAGGCGTTCGGCCTCGGTTCCGGGGGGCGGGTTGAGCACCCGGCTACCGGGCAAGGGGCCGGTGGTGGTGATGGCGCCCGCATCGAAGCGGAGCTGATCGGCCACGGGATCGTCGGTGTAGAAAACGCCGCCCGTGTCGGTCTTTTGTAGCACGTCGCCCTCGATGACCTTGCGCAAGATGCCGCGCGCCTGGCGCAACGCGAGAACCTCGTTGAACACGGCCGATTGCAGTGCCGACAACAAGAACCGGCGCTTGCGCCCGTCGCGTTCGCGCCGTTCCCCCTTCAAGATCGCGAGGCCTTGCTCGGCATTGTCTTTCTGTTGGCCAAACCGCTGGACACCGAAACGATTCGGCAGTCCTTCGACAAGCAGCGTTGCAAATCGCGCCTCGATCTGGGGTCGCTCGCCGTCAGAAACATTTCGTAGCACAAGCGTGAAACGATTTCCCTTGTTGTGCCCGGTGCGCAGTTTGTTGTTGTGACGGCTGTGTTGCAAGACGCGCATTCCTTCAAGCGCCAGACCTGAAAGCCCCGCTTCGGCCGCTGCCGGAATACTGAGCCACTGTCGGGTTATAGCGTGGCGATCTTTCAGCCCCGCGCAGCCGATGTCGCGTTCGGAGATCGCAAGCGCGCGCGCAAGTCGTTTGCACGCCTCGGGCGTTGTGAGGTCGCGTTTTTCAAGGAAAATGAAGCAGTGCTCGCCCGTGCCCGAAGGCAGGTACGCGGGGATTTCCTCGACGAGAAACGTCTCGGGTGACGACTGAAAAACGGCCACGCAGGATCTACTTGTTTGCGGCCACGGTCGACAAATAGAGGCGCGCCATCTTGTTGTTTGGCTCGCGCGCCAATACGGATTGCCATTCGCGCTCGGCGTCGTGTCTGCGGCCCTGCGCAAGATAGGCAAGGCCAAGGTTCAAACGTACTGCGACAAATCGCGGATTCTCCTCGCGAACCCTTTCAAGTTCAGAGATCGCCTCTTCTGTTTGTCCCGCCTGGCGCAGCGCCATGGCGTATTTGGTTCGGATGTCATGGAACTCCGGACACAGAGACAGCGCCTTTTTATACTCGTCAGCCGCCTCGACATACAGCGCTGCATCGAGGTAGGCGTGCGCCACCTCGGCGTGCATGTTGGCGATCTTGCCCTTGAACAAACGATCAATCTTCTTGGGGTTTTCGCCGTGGCCGCAGAGCACGCGATCGTAAACCTGGCGGGCCTCGTCGTATTTGCCCTGATCGTTGTAAGTGACGGCCAGGTTGAGGGCGGCCTCGGTATAGTTCGGATTGAGCCGCAAGGCCTCCTCGAACATGGACTCGGCTTCCGGGAGTTTGCCTTGCTGGTGGTAGATGACGCCCATCATGTCGTAGACATCAGGAAACGGGCGTTTTTCCTCCACAAGCTGGGACAGTGCGGTTTGCGCCTCCGTGTATTCATTGGCGCGATAGCTTTCGCGTCCACGGCTTAGCAATGATCGAATTCGATCGTCCATTTGGTTTTTCCCCGCTTGCGTTAGCCCGCCTGCTTGCCCGTTTTCGGAGGTTCAGGCTTTAGCGCTGGCCCTTCCGATTGGCTGTCCACCGGTTTCTTGCCAAACCGGTTTTCGATGAACTCAACGTAGACGCGCGCCCGATCCGCCTGGGGTGCTCCGACGTACTCCACCATGACCTTCTCGAAGGTCCGGCGCGCGCTCAGGGGATTGCCCATCTCGAGATGGGTCTGTCCGAGGGTGAGGAGTAGTTCGGCCTCTTTGCCCGAATCCGGATAGCGGCGGATTGCGCCTTCCAGTCGAAGGATGGCGGCCCTTGGAAAGCCCTGCGAAAGGTAAAAGCGCGCCACGTAGACCTCGTGCTCGACGAGGCGGCGCAACACAACTTTGTAAGCGGCGTGGGCATCCTTCAGATACGTTGACTCTGGAAATTTATCGATGAAGTCCGAGAGCTCGCGCGCAGCGTCTTGCACTGCCGCCTGATCCTTTTCGGCAGCGGGCGGCAAGATCAACCAGTCTTCGGGCATTTCCTCGATGTACGCGCGGCAAATGCGAAACGATGCGTAGCCGTCCTCGACGTTTTCGTGGGTCGGGTGCAAGCGCATGAAGGCCTTGTAAGCATCAATGGCGCTTTGATAGTCGCCCATCGCGAAACGCGTATCCGCAAGCGCGAGCTCGGCCAGTACGGCGTATTTTGAAAACGGAAACTTGGAGCGGACGAAGGCAAACAACTTGCGCGCTTCGGGGAAGTTTTCATCCTTCAGCTCTCCGAGCGCCTTCTCGTAGTTCTGGCGTGCCGTTGCCGAGTAAGTGACCTCGACGCCGTTGTCGCTGTCGGAGGCACACGCAACGAGTCCTATCGACCCGGTTGCCAGGGTGAACACAAGGAGATGACGAAGGGGCAGACGGCTCACGGGATTGCGGTATCCTACGGCGGCCAATGACCCGCCGTCCATGTAGGAGCGTCCGCCCAGGACGTTTTTCACCCCAGATCGGACCTCGTGACCCTTCAAAGTCACATGAAAGCCTTCGGGCGCTGAAAATTGCGTCGTGGTTCTGTTTGTTTCTGACGGCCTGTGGGGGATCCCAGCGTGCGCCCTCACCCCTTGGATTGCGCGAGCGGGAAACGGGCGAACGCGCGAACCCGTCGGTGTCAGCAGGCAACAAGGCGGTGTCGCTTGCGGGAAGCCGATGCGCGGGGCGTTCCCCTCAGGTTGGTTGCGCCTGTCGAGGTGCCGGCGATGCAGTCGAGGAGACGCCCCCTGCCAGCGGGCTAAAACGCCTCGAAATTCGGATGTCTGCCGCCGGCGGGAACGCGATTCTCGAATCCCCTCTGGTTGGAACGCTGTCGGTACAGGGCGCAACCGAGCGCTGTTTCTATGTGGATGTTCCCGCGGGTAGCGAAAGCGCTTACCGATTTTCAGCGACCGCCGATGACGAGGCTGCGGGCATCGAACCGTTCGCCTTCATCGCCGAATATGGCCCCACGGGGCCCTACTGGTACGACGTGCTGAGGGTCATCTGTCGCGGCAATTTAGGCCGGTGCAGCCGCGAAGGTGCGGAGGACTGGAAGGCGACGCTTTCGAGCCGGAAGCGCGGCCGCCTTGATCCCTGTGGATCGGCCGTCGTTTCGCGCCTCGGATGGGATACTTCCGGTGGACAGGCGGACCGGGATGGCGGATTGTTCCGCGACTTCACCGTGACCTTTCAGATGGTGCTGAAAAAATTCGACACGCAGTTCGCGCCTGGCTCCACCGAATGTGTCCAGAAGTAATACGATTGTAGGACGACCTATGAAGATTCACCTCATCGGGATTTGTGGAACAGGCATGGGCTCCCTGGCGGGTCTCCTGCGTGCGGCTAACCACGACGTTCGCGGCTCGGACGAACACGTGTATCCGCCGATGTCCACCCAGCTTGAGGAACAGGGTATCCCGATCCTCGCTGGATTCAAGGACGAGAACCTGGACTGGATGCCTGAACGGGTTGTAGTGGGAAACGTGTGTCGGCGCGATCACGTTGAGGTACTGGCCGCGCAGTCACGCGGCATCGCCATCACGAGTTTTCCGGCCCTCCTGTCCGAGCTGTTTCTGTCTGAAAAACAATCGGTGGTGGTCGCCGGAACGCACGGCAAGACAACGACGTCCTCATTGATGGCGCACTTGCTCGTCGAAGCGGGACGGGATCCGTCGTTCTTGATAGGTGGCGTGCCGCAAAACTTTCGGCGTTCGTGGCGCCTTGGAGCTGGGGAACAATTTGTGGTGGAGGGCGATGAGTACGACACGGCCTTCTTCGACAAAAAATCCAAATTTCTCCACTACAAACCCAAGATCGTGATTCTCACGTCGGTCGAGTTTGATCACGCGGATATCTTTCGCGATATCGACGTGGTGACCGATGCCTTTCGCGAATTCGTTGAACGAATTCCTCCGAGCGGCGAACTCATCGTGTGTGCGGCGTCGCCCCGAGCCATGGAAGTCGCCCGGAGCGCGCGCTGCCGGGTTACGTCCTACGCACGACCCGGTTTTGATGCGGACTGGTCGTTCGAGATCACGGATACCGTTCGCGGTGGACGCTCCGTATTGCAGATCGCATGCAAGGGACAGGTCGTGGGTACGATCGAGTCCGGGATGCCCGGGCTTTACAACCTCGAAAACCTGATAGGCGTGATCGCGACAGCGCATCGTCTGGGGGTGGGCTTCCCCATGATGGAGCGGGCCTCACAACGATTCCTCGGTGTGAAACGCCGCCAGGAATTCCGGGGCATTGCTTCGGGCGTGACCGTGATTGACGACTTCGCACACCATCCCACGGCGGTGCGTGAAACCCTCACCGCGCTGAAGGGTCGCTACGGCCCGGGTCGTCTATTTTGCGCTTTCGAACCGCGTTCGGCGACCAGCCGTCGCAAGATTTTTCAGCAGGATTTTACCGACGCACTGGCCATCGCGGATGAAGTCGCGCTGGCGCCCGTGTTCGCGCCGGAAAAGGTGGCCGAGGCCGATCGGCTCGACATTGAACAAATTGCGCGCGACTTGCGCAACCGCGATACCCCGGCCCGGGTTTGGCCCACGGTCGAGGCCACGGTGGCCCACCTTGTCGATCGGGTGGTCCCGGGTGATACGGTTGTGGTGATGTCTTCGGGTGACTACGGTGGGTTGCACGATCGTCTGCTTGAACAGCTCGGCGATCCGGTTCGGCAAGCAAATTCCGACGACAAGCCACGCATCGCTTCGTTGCTGGATCGCGTTGGCCTGAAGCATCCGCAGCTGGAAAAATTTTGGCCAAGTTATCTCGTGATTCCGGGCGACAAGGACGTTGCCCTGTTTGGTTGTGTGGCCATCGAACGTACGGACGAAGCTGGGTTGCTGCGAATGTTGGCGGTTGCGCCCGAGCGTCGCGGTGAGGGCCTCGGATTTCTGCTGGTGGAAACCGCCACCGAACAGGCCTGCCGGCAAGGCATTCGTGTACTCTACCTCGTAACCGATGGCGCGCAGAGCTTCTTCGGAGAAAAGTTGGGATGGCAGCCCATCGATCACAAAGATTGTGAATACGCCATCACGACCACCAGTGAATACCGGATGGCTCGATCGAAAGAAGCGACCTGGATGCGCAAGGTTCTTTAGTGCCGCAAACGGCAATCGCGTGCGCGATCATCGCAGGGGGTAGCGCAACACGATTGCAGGGGCGAGAAAAGGCACTGTTGTCGGTTGGAGGTGTTGCGATTGTGGATCGCCAGCTGGGGGTGTTGACCGGTCTTTTTTCGCGCATCCTCGTGGTTTCTCCGCGCCCCGAATCTTTCGCAACCCGCGCTGTCGAGGTGATTCCCGATCGAACGTCGGGGGCTGGGCCGCTTTCCGGTATTGATGCGGCGCTGGCTGCACTTTCCGATGACGAGCTCGGGGCCTTTTGCGTCGCCGGTGATTTGCCCTTCCTTTGCCCCGACGTGATTGGCATTGTGTTGAAAGAGGCGCAAGCGCGTTTTCAGGACGGGACGGCGCAGGCCGTGGCCTTTCGCAAGGCGGGTTTTCCGGAACCGATGTCGGCTTGTTACGCGCGCACGGCCCTGCCAACGGTCGTTTCGCGCCTCCGAGCAGGGCAATTCAAGGCTGCGGACCTGCTCGTCGCGCTCGAAACCAATTGGATTGCCGAGGCCATTTTGAAACAGGCGGACCCTGGCGATCGCCACTTTCGGAACATCAATACTGCCGAAGAGTGGAAAGAAGCCGACACATCCGGATAGGCGACATCTTCCTACTCGTGTACCATCGTCGGTCGCGGGTGGTTCAGGATGGATCGCAAACAGATCGAGAGCTTGATAGCCGATTTGCAGAGATTGCAAGCGGGTCTGGAAGCCAAAGCGTCAATGGTATCGCTCGGTGAGATCGGCATCGACACCTCGGCCTGGCTCAGCAGTCTGCTTGCATTGTCGCCGGACGTGATAAGCGTGCTTGATCCGCAAGGCCTGCTTGTCTACCTGAACCGAGTGATGGTTCCGGGGAAAACGGCAGCCGATCTGTTGGGGATGTCCGCGAGCCAGTTCGTCCCCGAACCAGACCGACAGCGATGGGTTGATGCCCTCCAACGGGTTTGTCAGACCGGACAACCGCAACACTTCGAGCTGCAAAGCAAGGGCGATCTGTGGTGGGAGAGCCGACTGGCGCCAATCAAGAACGCACAGGACGACGTGCAATTTGTCTTGTCTATCGGAACCGACACGACGGCGCGGCGGCAGGCCGAGGTAGCGCTTTCGTTCAAGGAACAACAGCTTTCACTCGCCATCGAGGCCTCCAGGATGGGGCAGTGGCACTGGGATGTGGTGGCCAACCGTTTTACGTGGGATGTCGCCGCTCGCAAGTTGTTCGAGTGGGGCGCCGACGACAATATTACGTACGAGAAGTTCTTACAGGTCGTACATCCCGACGACCGGGCGCGGGTCGAAGCGCACATCAGCCAGTCACTTGCGACGCTTGTCTTCGGAAATCTCGAATACCGTGTGCCACTTGGAGACGGCCGTATGCGCTGGGTTTTGGCGTCCGGGAAACTGGTCGCCGATGCCCGGGGTCAGCCGACCGTCCTTGTGGGGGGCATGGTGGATGTGTCGAGCAGCAAGATTAGAGATGCGGGCATTCAACGTGCACACAAGCTCGAAGCCATCGGCCAACTCGCAGGTGGCGTTGCGCACGATTTCAACAACTTGCTCGTTGCGATCACCGGAAGCATAGAGCTGGCGCGCCGAGAATCCGATCCGGCCGTGCGCGATGGGCTTTTGCAGGACGGTTTGCGCGCAAGCCAGAATGCGGCCGATCTGACGCGCCAGTTGTTGGTATTCAGCCGCCGGCAGCCGTTACACGAATCGGCGATCGATCTGAATTCCCTGCTGACCGACACCATCAAGTTGCTGCGTCGGTTGATCCCGGAATCGATCGCGATCGATTTCATCGAGGGTCATCGCCTCCCGCCGATTCTTGGGGATCGCGGTCAAATCGAACAGGTTGTGTTGAACCTGTGCATCAACGCCCGCGATGCAATGCCTTCGGGGGGTCGGCTTGTCATCGAAACCGAGTCCGTCCTCATCAACGGACGCTTTCGCGAAACGCATCCCTGGGCGCGCCCCGGCCGCTATGTGTTGTTATCGGTTAGCGATTCGGGCATCGGCATGTCTGCCGAGACAATGGAGAAGATCTTCGAGCCGTTCTTCACAACCAAGGAAGAGGGCACCGGCCTTGGACTGGCGACGGCTTACGCCATCGTCAATCAACACGGGGGACTGTTGCATCCATACAGCGAGCCGGGCAAGGGCTCGACCTTCAAGGTTTACCTGCCGGTGGCGGATCGCGACGCGGGTGCGATTGGAGCGAAGATCGAAACGCCGCCGGTCGGTGGCAGCGAACTCGTGTTGTTGGCCGAGGACGAGGAACCTGTTCGGAACATCGTGCGTCGCATTCTCACTCAGGCGGGTTACACAGTGCTCGTCGCCACGGATGGCGTCGAGGCCGTCCGGCAATTCGCGGAACGGGCAACGGAGATTCGACTGGTGATCCTGGATGCAATCATGCCACGCATGAATGGTACGCAGGCATTGGAAGAGATTCGCAAGCTTTCGCCCGCAGTTCCGGCGCTCATCTCCAGTGGCTATTCCGATGCCCTCGCCAGTGTGCGACAGGTTGGCGTGGCGTTCTTACAGAAGCCCTACGAGCCCGATGCCCTGGTGCGAGCCGTTCGCGAGATCCTCGACAACAAGCGCTCCTCCTGAACGGTTGTCTGTTATGATCCGGCCCGATCGATGGGACAGGTCTTCAATCAACGAGGGCGGGTTGCACCATTCCTGGCTCTTTTTTTTGCGATCTCTGCCCTGACCGCAGGGCCGCTGTCGCTCGTCCTCGGATTCGCCAGTGAATCGAATGGCGAATCGGAAGAATTCGCACGAGACGGCGAGGTTGAGGCCGTGGAATTCTGCGCATCCGCGCGAAACCCATCGGGCCGCTCGACGGTTTGCGGGTCGGCCCGTGGCAGCAGAAGGACTTTGCCCAGGGGAAAAACAGTCTTTTCGCAACGCCGTCGTTGGATTCCGCTTTTCAGTGGCGACAGTCTGTACCAGCTCCACCAGCGACGGCTGCTCTGAGCCGGGATCGGGTGAAACCTCCACGATCCCTCGTTCATTCGCTGTCTCGGGAGTTGTTATGCGCAATACGGATCCGTCAAATTCTGCCCCTACCTTGCCCGGCGTGCACGGCGCCGCTCGCGACTATCTCGCAGGACTGGTCGTCTTCTTCGTCGCCTTGCCACTGTGTCTCGGCATTGCCCTCGCGTCCAATGCGCCCCTTGCCGCTGGTCTTGTCAGCGGGGTGATTGGCGGCATCGTCGTCGGCTTTCTGAGCGGCTCGCACACGAGCGTCAGCGGACCCGCAGCAGGCCTCGCAGCCGTCGTTGCCGCGCAGATCGCCACACTGGGTTCGTTCGAGAATCTGCTCGCTGCCACCGTCATCGCAGGGCTATTGCAGATTGTGATCGGTCTTTCGCGCGGCGGCCTGATTGCGCTCTTCTTTCCATCGAGCGTCATCAAGGGTTTGCTGGCAGCCATCGGTGTGTTGCTGATCCTGAAGCAGATTCCTCACGTTCTCGGACACGATCCCGATCCCGAAGGTGAAATGTCGTTTGTGCAACCGGACGGTCGCAACACGCTTGGCGAACTTTTTGAAACCCTGTACGACCTGCACTTCGGCGCCGCGACCGTGGGGCTCGTGTGCCTTGGTTTGCTTCTGTTGTGGAACCGAACCAAATGGCTCAAACAACTGCCCGTCCCTGCCTCTCTCGTCGTGATTTCCCTCGGCGTCGGACTGAATGCCGTGTTTCAATTTTTCGGCGAGACCTGGGTCATTTCCGAGTCGCACCTCGTACAGGTTCCGGTGGCCACGTCGGCGAGCGGTTTGTTGGAGCTCATTTCTTTCCCGAACATGGCAGCCTTTGCCGATCCCAGGGTTTATCTTGCTGGTATGACGATTGCAGTCGTCGCGTCGCTCGAAACGTTGCTGAACTTGCATGCCGTGGACAAGATCGATCCGCAGCAGCGATTTTCTCCTCCCAATCGAGAACTCGTCGCACAGGGAACGGGCAACATCCTGGCGGGTCTTTTCGGCGGCCTGCCCATCACCAGCGTGATTGTTCGCGGTAGCGTGAATATTTCTGCGGGAGGCCAAACCCGACGAAGCGCGATCACCCACGGGGTGCTGCTCCTCGGCGCCGTCGCCCTGTTTCCGGCGGTCATCAATCGAATTCCCCTTGCCAGTCTTGCTGCGATATTACTGGCGACCGGCTTCAAACTCGCAAACCCTTCGCTGTTTCGTTCGATGTGGAAGGAAGGGCGGCGACAGTTCCTCCCCTTCGTGATCACGGTCGTTGCAATCGTTGCGACCGATTTGCTGATCGGCATCCTGGTAGGATTGGCCGTTAGTATCGCGTACATACTCAAGAGTTCCTTCAATCATCCGTTGATTCGCGTGATGGAAAAGCATGCGTCGCAAGATGTGTTGCGAATTGAACTCTCCAGCCAGGTTGGCTTCTTTAGCCGAGCGCGACTGGAAAAGGAACTGGGTTCCATTCCGCGCGGCGGACACGTCTTGATCGATGCCCGGCGTACCGATTTCATTGATCCGGATGTGCTTGACCTGATCGACGACTTTCGAGAAAAAGCGGCGCCCGCACGCCGGATTGGGGTCAGTTTTCTGGGCTTCAAGGACCACTACAAGGAACTTGAGGACCGGATTGAGTTCGTCGATCACACCACCCGAGAGGTTCGCGAGTTGCTCACGCCTGCGGCGGTTCTAGCCATTTTCTCCGAGGGCAATCGTCGATTTAGAACGGGGCATCGCTTGACCCGCGATCTGATTCGCCAGATGACAGCAACGTCACAGGGGCAGGCGCCGCTCGCTGCGGTTTTGAGCTGTATGGACAGTCGAGCGCCGGTCGAGTTGTTGTTCGATCTGGGGCTGGGAGACATTTTCAGTATTCGCGTCGCTGGCAACATCGCGCGCAACAAGATCATGGGTAGTCTCGAATATGGCTGTGGCGTTGCGGGCGCCAAGTTGATCCTCGTCCTCGGTCACACCTCGTGCGGGGCGATTACCGCCGCTGTTGACCTGCGCGAAAGCGGCCGAAGCGCGCTGGAAGCCACGGGATGCGACCATCTCGATCCCGTCGTCGAGGACATTCAGCGCGCCATGCCGGCGGGCGGTCAAATCCCAGCGAAGGGGGACGCGGGGCGCGCGGACTACGTGAATCAGATTGCCCGCCGAAACGTGCTACGGGTTATGGACTCCGTCCAAACCGAGAGCAAAAAGATCGCCGCGTTGTTGGCCGAAGGCAACATTGCCATCGTGGGCGGCATCTATCACATCGATTCCGGCCGCGTTGAGTTCTTCGATTCGTCCGGAGCGGAACTGGGCTCCTGAGCGCGCGCTTGCCTCAATTGCTGACGACGGTTCCGTGCTCCATGAGCTCCAGGGCCGAAGTGGGAACCTTGGCAAGATCCGTCAGCATCTTCGCAGCCCAGTCGCTGCGTTTCTCACCGGATATCGCGAAGCTGGTTCCCTCGGACGTGAGGATGGCGCCGTAGGTGATGAGGGCCTGTAACACAACCCGCGCCTCGGGTCCATAGTCTTGGAGATTGATGGCGCTGGATTTGAGTCGGATCTTGGCACCGAAGGGTGGCAGGCTCGTGCTTGTTTCCGAGCTGCGATGGGAAATGGCTGGAAAGACGTGGACGTTTCGCAGGCGAGAAATCGTCATTCGCAGGGCGTGGTTGATTTGACCCGCGTCGATCTCGTCTTTTCGAATCAGGAGTGGAAGCAACGCAAGACCCGAGGGATCGCCGCCTTCCGTACCCGCCTGCGGTGTGCTGTCTTGCGACACGGGTTGGGTCGACGAGGTCTGGCAGCGGTATTGTCCCGAAACGAAACTACATCTGTATCCCTCGTACGTGGCACAGGTTCCGAGCTGCAACACGATGAGTTGTTCGGTGTCGATGCGCATCGGCGCATCCGGGGGTACGGGCGCGTTCGGACCGAGACCACCAAGCGTGTTCATGATCCTGGCCTTCGGCTGTCCCTCGGGAACCGAAATCCAGGGAAAGCCTCGATCGGGCTGTCCACCGAATTCTGGGACAAGGGTTGGCTGCGCCGCGACCAGTTCCGCGAGGTAGGTGTTGTAGAGATCGGTCTTCACGGCCCCACCAAGCGGCGTGGTCAGTCGACCGTTCGATACTGCCAGATTGCATGTTCCGAGATCTCCTGCCCATCCCCCCGCGCCGCCGGTCACAACGGTGCCGCCGACGCCCCCGGTCACAACCGTACCACCCATCCCTCCTGTCACCGTACCACCGGTGCCGCCGGTCACAACCGTACCACCGGTGCCGCCGTTGACCACCGTGCCACCGGCGCCACCCATCCCTCCATCCGTCGGAAGTAGACTCGAGCCGCCGGTGCCTCCGGTTTGCGCCGTGCCAGCGTCCGGTGCCAACCCCGTGTAGGCCGGCCGTACGCCGCGATCGTCAAGCAACCAGCCGCCTGCGATGGTATCGGCGATGCATCCGGATTGTGTGCAGGTCATTGGCTCGCCACAGGCGGCGCTGCGACATTCGTCGTACAGATCCATGCGCAGGTACTTGATGCGGCCGGGGACGAATTCCGTGCTGGCCTGGCGTTTGATCACGTCGGTGCCGGCTGCGTTCTTTCCTCGCACCACGATTTGTACCGACAGGGAGCCGACTTCGTGCAGGAGCGCGAACGAAAGTGGTCGCGTTGCAAGTTTTGCCAGCGGCAGCAGTTTCTGTTCTTCACCCTCTCGTTGTGCCGAGAACTGAACGTCGGAGACCACGCTGCGGATGCCATCGCTTGCTTCCACAATGACCACGATCTCGGTAGGCACCGTTTCACTGCACGACAGCAAGAACGTCGATGCGTACGCAAGAAAATACACGCTCTGTCGGAGGCGATTCATCGAAATGTCACCATCCCGTCCTCGCCCCTGACTGGGTCGGTTTGCTCGGGTCGTAGCACAAAGTAGAGGGCGATCCCGGCTGCAACGGCCAGCGTCGCGCTGCCGACCCACAGCCAATGGTTTCCGTCGCTCGATTCCTTGTCGGCCACGTCGGAAATCGTGATTGCGTTTGCGTCATTGCGCTTTACCGGCGGGACAACGGCGGGCATCGGCTCCGTCGCGTCGTCTCGAATCGGCCGTGCGGGCAAGGCCAGATGGATCTTTTGGTTTTCGCCTTCGGATATCCGTATCTCGCGCGTCAGTACCTCTTTGCCGGCCCTTCGTACGACGAGGCGGTGCTCACCCGGATCAACCGGAACGGGCACCGACAGCAACACCATTTCGATCACGCGGCCATCGAGCGTGATTTCGGCTGCCGTTGTGTCGCCCTCGACCATCACCACAAGGCCCGCGATCTGCGCCTGAATCTTGCCGAGGCGCGCTTTCGAGGCATCCTGTAGCGCGGGTTCCACCTGCTGCGTGTTCACGAGCTCACGCAGCAGCTCCGAAGCATAAACAAATCGACCCATTTCAGTGAGCGCGGACGTGAGGTTGTATGTGATGCGGGGTGAAGGCTGGAGCGTTCGTGCACGTTCAAAACGATCGGCCGCAGCCGCCCATTTCTGTTCCGACAGGAGGCGCACGCCCTCTTCAAAAAGCCCTCTTGCGGCCGCCTTGCGACTGGCCTGCGAGGAGGCGCCCTCCTCGGCGCTTGCCGTAGGGATTGTAAAAAAAGCGGCCTCAACTGCAAGGACAGCGACAATGGCGAGGCCCGTCCACCGGTATTTGGACAAAGTCATCAGAAATAGTTTCGGTGCGTCCACAGAAACCCTGAGGATAACGCTTCTCGGGTCGCAACGAATAGAAAGGAAGAGGAGAAGCCAAGACACAGATTCTACGTTATAAAACGTAAGCTTTATCACGTTTTCATGTAGTTATATGTCAGAGGTAGCGAATTGATGTTTCAATACTGAGTCAATGTCTCCCCCATTTGGCCTTGTGGAATCGTTTCGCTCCCATGTAAACTGGCTTCCCGCTCCCCCCTCCACCACTTATAAAAGGACCCCGACCATGTACTCACTGAAGCGCGTTTCGATGTTGACCTTGGCCTTGCTCGGAAGCGTCGTTGCGACCGGCAATGTGCGCGCCGCTGGACCCATGCGGGTCATCTCGGCTCAGCCGGATGTTGGCGCGGGCATCCTGCTGGTGACGGGCGAAAATCTCCCTGCATCGCCCCTGTTTGCATTTGTCGGTGGTCAGCAAGTCGATGTGCTTTCACAGGCCGGAAATAACTTGGTCCTTGAGTTGCCGGCGTTCGGGCCCGGCAGCTATCTCCTTGAGCTCAAGCGCAACAATCACCCATTCTCCGGTCTGTTGGCGACCATCGGTGTGACGATTGGCGGCGCCGGTCCTGCCGGTCCTGCCGGTCCTGCCGGTGCGTCTGGTGTTGCCGGTCCTCCCGGAGCCCAGGGCGAAAAGGGCGACAAAGGTGACAAAGGAGACAAGGGTGACCCTGGCATCGCCGGTACGGCTTTGTTGGCTCAGTGCCGCTGGGTGTCGAACACGATCATTAGCCCGCAGTCCGATGCCTTTTGCGACGGCGCCGGCGAGGTTGTCGTGAGCGGCCACTGCGCAGCATTCGACGGCAACAGCATCTTTGGCGCAGCGGGCATTCTACTAGACTCGATCGTCAACCCGAACGAGATCAATTCGGGGGCGGGAACGATCGCTCGCGGCTACCGCTGCAAGAACAACACGACGGCCAATATGCAATTGACGACCGTTGCCCTCTGCTGTCCGACATTCTAGTCGGCAGTGGGTGGTTCCTGGCCCGGCTTCGGTTCGATCCAGGAAGTCGGATTGAAAGGGACGGGTGGGGGTAACGAGGGCGCGGGCTCTTCGTCCGGAATGGGCGGAGGACGTCGGCGCCCTTCGTTATATGTGGCGAAGACGTCCGCCTCGACCGGCAGGATCACGATGAAGGTCGAGCCGGCGCCGGCTCGCGAACGCACCTCGATCGCGCCTCCGTGGTTCTCGGCGATGCGCTGACTGATGGGCAAGCCCAGGCCCGTTCCCTTGTCCTTGGTGGTGAAAAAGGGAATGAAGAGGTTCTTGAGATCGCCGTCGGGTATGCCGGATCCACTGTCCCGGAATCGTATTTCAAGGAAGGCAGCGACGGCACCCAGACGCGCAGCCCGACGCAGGCCAGTCGAAACGTGCAACTTGCCGTCGCCGTTCATCGCTTGCATGGCATTGATGGACAGGTTCAGAAAGACTTGGCGGAGCTGCTCGGCATCGGCCCGAACCGCGGGCAACTCGGGCAGATTCGTCGTGATCTCGATGCCGGTAGCTGCCTCTTCCTTTTGCAAAAGCACGAGCGTCTTTCGAATCAAGTCGTTCACGTCAAGGAGCTTCTGATCGCCCTTGTAGGGTCGCGCATAGTCGAGGAACTGGGACACAATCTTATTGAGACGGTTTACCTCTTCTACGATGATGTCGAGAAACTCGCGCGAGGCCGGATCCCCGGTGCCGCCAGTTGGCAAGAGAAACTGTGCCGCACCCTTGATTGAGCCAAGTGGGTTTCGGATCTCGTGCGCAAGTCCTGCCGCCATCTGGCCAAGAACCGCGAGGCGATCGCGCTCTTTCATGCGCTCGTATACCTGCGAGTTCTGAAGCGTGACACCAATGGAAGCCGCGACCGCGCGGAACAACTCTAGTTCGTTGGACGAGTAGGCCTCGCGCAGGCGTTCGTCGTTGAGAACCAGGACGCCTAGCAGCTGTTCTTCACCCTGGATCCCGAGCGCTACCGAGCCGTTCATCATTTCGAGGGTTCGCAACATCAGGGAGCGCAGCGGCTTTTCGTCGCTTTCGGTTCTTTTCTGGGCGCGCTGCAGCGACAGTTCGCGCTCGACCCCTTCGAGGGTCAGCATGGATTCTTTTCGCAATCGATCGAAAAACGTGCGATGGGCGATGGCATCTATGCGGGGTTCGGGACGGGGTCCGATGTGTCCCATCAACTCGTAGCCAGATCCATCCGGATCGACGACGTAGACTGCCGCATGGGTCACCCGTCGCGAATCCTCAAGGGCGGATAGCACGCGCGGGACAATGTCGCGAACGTCGATGACGTTGAGCAGATCTTGGCGCAGGTTCTCAAGGCGCCACGACAATTCGTACTGCTCCTTGAACATCCACTTGTTCACCGCGGTTTCGACCCGCGTTCTAAGTGGCTCGAACAAGATCAAGATGGCCGTTGAAGCGACAAGGGCATTGAAGATGAACAGGCCCTTTTGCTGCGGCGCTGCCCACAGCACCAGCACGGCGTAGATCACCGTGATGATGACAACGAGGGTACCGAGCACCACCATTCGGCCGAGAAGCTCGTTGAGGTCGAGCAATCGGTATCGAACCAGCGTTTGGGACAGGAAGAAAAGATAGATGATGACGAGAATCGTCCCGACGGTGATCCCACCTAGCCATACCTCGAGCATCGAGGTTGAAACCGCGGCGACGCCGCCAATTAACAGATAGCGAAGGCGCAAGTACTCGACGCGGGATGGTGATGTTCGGAGGCGTCGATATAGGTAGTAAACCGAGAGGTAAAGCCCCGTAAAAACGTAGGCGCCGAAGCTCCAGCGGAACCAGCTTTGCAGGTGAATGGGGTCGAGGAAACGCGAAAAACACAACGCGAAATAGAATATGACCGCACCCGCTACCGTCGAACGCGATAGCGGTGGGGGACCGGCCTCTTCACCAAGAAACGCCTGGAAAAATCGCTGTGCCGTTGCGGGCAGTGACACTGCCGCGAGCATCGCCGCCCAGTCGAAGAACTCAGAGTCAAGGCCGCGTGACAGAAACGAGAACAGGTAATAAATTGCGATGTTGAACGCGAACGTCGCGAAGAAGGCGTTGGCGGTTCGGCGAGGTTCGCGCAAGATCACGGAGCCGCCGATGGCGAGCCCCACGATGGTTGCGACCAGTGCTGAAAGTGCTTGAGTGTCCAACGGTTACCTGTGCTTTCGCATAGGCTTGTTACAGCCCCGTGACAAGTGTAGCGCCCCGCCTCGTGATGCGAAACAAACTAAGCCCCTGAATCTCTGCTAGATTCTGGCTGTGCAGTGGCCGATGGAGGTACCCAGATGAGCGACTCTGCTGTGCTGGTGCTTAATCGCAACTACCAGCCGATTCATATTACCAACGCCAAGCGCGCCTTTTCGCTGTTGTATTTGGGCGCGGCGCGGGCGATTGACGCGCAGTTTCGCGTCTTTGACTTTGAGAGCTGGGCGCAGCTTTCATCCGATTCGAGTGACGATGTGATGCACACGATCGATCGCGTGATTCGGGTCCCAAGGGTAATCGTGTTGCAATTATTCGACCGGCTTCCCCGTACTCGGGTGCGGTTCTCGCGGCACAACATTTACTTGCGGGACAGCAACACCTGTCAGTACTGCGGACGCAATCTTCCCCGTGTGGATCTCAATCTTGATCACGTCACGCCGCGGGCCCAAGGGGGACGAACCACCTGGGAAAACATCGTGTGTTGCTGCGTAAAGTGCAACCTTGCCAAGGGTGCTCGTACCCCAGAGCAAGCCCGCATGCGTCTACTCAAGCGGCCAGAACGGCCTCGCTGGTCTCCGAGTTTCCGCGCGGCGATGGATCGCGTGCGCTACGACGAATGGCTGCCGTTTCTGGATCTGCCAACCGCGTCGTACTGGAACGTCGAGCTGCACGACGAATAGAGAATTCGTCGTGCCATTGAACTGCGGTTACAGGAGGTTCGACGCGAGCTCGGCCAGTTCGGAACGTTCGCCCTTCATGAGCGTCACGTGACCGGCTATCTTTTGGCCCTTGAAGCGTTCCGCCGTGATCGTGAGTCCATTGGACGTGGCGTCCACGTAGGGATTGTCGATCTGGTGCGGATCGCCGGTGAGTACAATCTTGGTGCCTTCTCCAGCGCGCGTGATGATGGTCTTGACCTCGTGGGGCGTCAGGTTCTGTGCCTCGTCCACGATGATGAATTGATTCGGAATCGAACGTCCGCGGATGTACGTCAGTGGCTCGATCTCGATGTATCCCATGTCAACGAGTTCTTTATAGCCACGGCCCGCGCGGGTGTCGTTCTTGTTGAGCCCCATCAGGAACTCGACGTTGTCGTAGATTGGCTGCATCCACGGGTTCAGCTTCTGCTCGATGTCTCCCGGCAAATAACCCACATCACGGCCGAGCGGAAAGATGGGGCGCGAAACCAGCAGGCGTTGGAATGCCCGCTCTTCAACCGATTTTTGCATGCCAGCGGCGAGCGCCAACATGGTTTTCCCCGTGCCAGCCTTGCCAATGAGCGTGACGAGATGGACGTCGTCCGCGAGCAACAGGTCGAGCGCGCAGTGTTGCTCTTTGTTACGCGGGCGGATGCCCCAGACGCCTTCGCGAAGTTTGCGCAACGGCACGAGTCGTCCGGTTTGTCCGTCAACACGCCCGAGCGCGGTGTGCGAAGGGCTATCCTGATTTTTCAGCAGGAGGTATTCGTTTGGCACCACCTTGTGGTGCGACAGATCGAGGGTGTTCTCGTTGTAGAAGGTTGTGATCTCGTCGCCGCTTACCTCAAGCTCCGAGATGCCCGTGTAGAGATCTTCCGCATCGACTTGACCGGCTTCATAGTCCATGGCCGTCAAACCCAGCGCATCGGCGCGGATCCGGAGGTTCACGTCCTTCGTGATGAATATCGTCGGCTCGTTCGGGTTGGCGTCTCGAACATCGAGTGCAACGTTCAGAATCAGGTGATCGGCGATCTGGTTGTCACGCAGACCAGGTGATACAGAACGCTGACTGGACAGGACTCGCATAAGTCCCCCACCCGGCAGGACCGCTCCCACCGAGAGATTGTTCGCGCCGTTTGCCCTCATGTCATCGATGAGGCGTGCCACCTCGCGCGAATTGCGACCGCGATCCGAAGCCTCTTTCTTGAAGGTGTCGATTTCTTCAAGAACGAAGATGGGAACTATGACCTCGTTGTCACCGAACTGCAGAATGGCCCGCGGGTCGTGAAGGAGGATGTTGGTGTCGAATACGAAGTGTTTGTTCGGCACAGGCGTGTTGCAATGCGATTGGGTGGTACTGCTGGAACGCAGTTCAATAATAACGGAACGGATGTCCGCTCGACAGAACTTTCGCATGACCCTTGCGTGTATTTTCGGTTGCGGAGGGGTCACGGGGACCTGTGGGGCACTTTTTTACCGATACCTGGCTTGCCAGGTGCGGTCCGCAGCGCGATATCCTTCCGCTCGATTCATGACCAACGTGATTTTTCAACGATCCCTCCGACGCCCCGTGGGGTTGGCCATGGCGCTGTGGGGACTTTTCGCCCCGACGCAATCGGCGGAGGCAGAAGAAGCCGACGCGCCGGTCAAGGTCAGTAGCCTTTCGATTGAACAGGCGATCCACCTGGCGCTCAAGCGCGATGCCCGGGTTGGCATTTCGCAGGCTGCGGTCGAGGTCGCCGAGGAAAATGTACTGCGGGCGCGTTCATTCTTTTTTCCCGATGTGACAATCAATGGCGCGCTCATTCGGCGTCCCGTTCAGGTGACCCGTCGATTGTCCGACGGTGGCAGCGTGGTTATCCAAAAGTACTACGCTTTGACTGGGCAGATGATGATCAGCCAGCCCTTGCTGGATGCGCGATTGTTTCCGCTTTATCGCCAGGCTTCTCTCGAAAACGAGGCCTCGAAACTTTCGAATGCCGAACAGCAGCGGCTCATCGGATTTGAAGCGGCCGATGCCTTCTTGTTGGTGCTGAGATCCGAAGAGGTGCTGCGTGCCGCCGAGCGACGCATTCTATTTTCGCGTGACCGTTTGCGAGATGCCGAGGCGCGCGTTGAAGCGGGTCTTGTCAGCTCCAACGATGCCACCCGGAGTGCGCTCGAAATGAAGAATGCCGAACGGCAGCTCGTCGTCGCACAAAATGCTGTGGCGCTGGCGCGCACGGAGCTTGGCGCCTTGCTGTGGGCCGAGATCGACGGCGCGCTGGTACCGCCCGAGGGCCTGTTGCAGGCCGCAGCCTCCGAAGATTCCCCGGATTCGAAGGCCGGCGTGACGGTCGAGGCGCGCCTGGATGTCCGCGCTGCCCGACTTAGAACGCAGGCTGCCGAGGCGGCCGCGCGTGAACCCAACTATCGGGCGGTTCCGACGCTGTCCTTGCAGGCCGAAGGTCGCTATACGAACGAGGCGGGATTGTCGGGTCGCAACTACAACGGTTCCGCGTCGTTGCAGGCAAACTGGTCGCTCTGGGATGGCGGCGACCGAAGCGCCGAGAGCCGCGCGCGGGCAGCGACCGCGCGGGCGATGGACCTGCAAAGAACGGGTCTGCAACGCGCCGCCAGGATTGCCTTGCAACGTGCCGATATCAACCTGCGCAACGCCCGCGTGACGCGAGGCCTGTCCCAAGGTGCCGCCGAACTGGCCGCCCACAACGCCGATCAGTCGACCGAGCTCTATCGGCAGGGTTTGTCCACCGCCCTCCAGGTTGCCGACGCCAACCAGCAACGATTTGAAGCCGAGGTGGCGTCCTCAAGCGATCGCTATGCGCTTGCCCTGGCCTACCTCGATCTGATGTCTGCCCACGGCATGCTACCCCCCGCAGGTGATCCCGAGTCGACTCGGCCCACGGCAACGCTGGCACCCAAAGACTGACCGGGGATTTACTTTGAGCCGACGGGGGATCGGCTACGCTCGTCGCGGCCTTCCCGGGCTATTTCGCAATGCATTGTTTTTCTTCTCGTCGAATCGTCCTGCTTCTCGCGCTCTTCAGCCTTGGTGCGTGCAAACCCAAGGTGAAGGAGGGTCCCGGGATGGGTCCCGGCGCTCGCAAACCGGCCATTTTCCCGGTGGCGATCGAGTCCGTACGCAGCGAAGCCGTCCCCTTCGTAATAAGGGGCGTGGGCACGGTCGAGGCCTTCGAGCGGGTCCAGGTGACGGCCCGTGTGGCCGGTGTACTCGAACGGGTGAGCTTCCGTGAAGGCGATCGGATTCGAGCAGGACAGATCATGGCGACGATCGAGCCCTTGCGATATCGCCTCGCCGCCGATGCCGCGCGGGCGGCGGTTGAAAAGTCACACGCCAGCAAGGCCGATGCCCAGGCAGGCCTTTCACGCCGTGAATCGGCGGTCGAGAAAAACCCGGGGCTCATTCCCGGCGAAGAAGTCGCAACCTGGCGCACCCGTTTACGTAGTACGGATGCCGATGTCGCCGCCGCCGTAGCCGCGCTTGCTCAGTCGGAACTCGCGTTGCGCGATGCTTATGTTCGCGCACCGGTTGCCGGTGTCATCGAGACGCGAAGTGCGCAGACGGGTCAATACGTGCAACCCGGCATCGTGCTTGCGACGCTGGTGCAGCGGGATCCCCTCCTGTTGCGATTTGCAATTCCTCCTTCGGAAGCCCGCCACGTCGCGCGGGGTCAGCGCGTCGAGTTCGCCGTGCAGGAATCCGAGAAACCGCACTACGCCAAGATCTCGCACGTTTCAGCGGCAGCCGACGCCGAAACTCGAATGGTGACCATCACCGCAGAGGTAGAGTCATTGCCGAAATCCCGAGAAAAGACGGCAAAAGACGATGAAGGGCCTCGCCCGGGCGCGTTCGCCGAGGTGACGGTTCCGCTCGGTGAAAATCGCACCTCTCCGGTTGTTCCGGAAACGGCGATCCGCCCCGGGGCTCAGGGATTCGTCGCTTATGTCGTGAAGGACGGTCGCGCTTCGATGCGGGTGTTGCAACTGGGTTTGCGCACCGGCGATGGGCGGGTCGAGGTCCGGGCTGGCCTTTCAGTCAACGACCAGCTCGTGGTTCGCGGTGCCGAGGCCTTGCGCGAAGGCGTGCCCGTCGTGATCACGCAGGCGAAGGGTGACTCACTTTCGATCTCGGGCACACCTTCCGCCGCACCGGCCGCGCCATGAGTGTTACCGAAATTTGCATTCGCCGCCCCATCCTCGCCTGGATGTTGATGGCGGCCACCGTTATCTTCGGTGCCGTTGCCGCAACACGAATCGGTGTCAGCCAGTTTCCGGACGTCGATCACCCGGTCATCTCGGTGAACCTCACGTGGGAAGGTGCCGCGCCCGAGGCCATGGAAACCGGCATCGTCGAGATCGTCGAGGAAGCGCTCTCGCAGGTCCAGGGCATTCATACGCTCGCGTCCACGGCCAGGCAGGGCGCCGCTACCATCACGCTGGAACTCGATCTCAAGCGCGATATCGATGCGGCGGTGCAAGATGTCCAGACGCGCCTCTCGCAGGCGCAACAACGTCTGCCTCGCGACATGGATGCGCCCATCGTCAGCAAGAGCAATCCCGACGACAACCCCATCATGTGGGTCGCCCTGTCCGGACCCTTTTCGCCGCAGGTGCTGGCCGACACCGCGCGCTATTCCGTCAAGGAGAAGCTGCAGACCATTTCGGGCGTCGGCGAGGTGATGTTCGGTGGCGCCGCCGAGCGCAACGTTCGCATCTGGATTGACGCCAATAAACTGGATTCCCGAGATCTGACTGTCTCCGATGTCATCGGCGCCTTGCAAAGGCAACACGTTGAAATCCCAGCCGGCTTCATCGAGGCCGAGGGACGTGAAATTGGCGTCCGCGTGATGGGCGAGGCACTCGATCTGCAATCGCTGCGTCGACTCGTCATCAGAGAGGTCAAGGGCTTCCCCGTTCACCTCGATGACGTTGCGCTGGTCGAGGATGGTTTCGAGGATGTGCGACGTTTGTCGCGTGTCAACGGAGAGCCCGCTCAGGGCCTTGGCATTCGAAAACAGCGCGGTTCAAATGCCGTTGCAGTGGCGCGTGCCGTTCGCAATCGTGTTGACGAGATTCGCAAGAATCTACCCGAAGGCATGGAGTTCGGTATCAACTTCGACTCGACGATCTACGTCGAGGAGTCGGTTGAAGAGCTAGAATTCGAGTTGCTGCTTGCGGTCGGTTTGACGGCCCTTGTCTGCTGGCTGTTCCTCGGCTCGCTATCGACGGCCCTGAACGTCATCATGGCCATCCCGATGTCACTGCTCGGCACCGTGGCGGTGATCTACTTCCTCGGGTTTACCCTCAATACCTTCACCTTGTTGGCACTGGCTCTCGCCGTCGGCATCGTGGTCGACGACGCGATCATGGTCCTCGAGAATATCCATCGCCACAGCGATCTGGGAAAGTCTGGCTTCAATGCCGCGCGAGAGGGGACGGCCGAGATCAAATTCGCCGCACTCGCCGCGACGATGGCGGTGGTCGCCATCTTCCTTCCAGTCGTCTTCATGGAAGGCGTCATCGGCTACTTCTTCCTGGAATTCGGGATCACCTTTTGTGTTGCGGTTCTGCTGTCTTACATCGAGGCCATTACCCTCGCGCCCGCGCGCGCGGCTCAGTTGCTTGCCAAGCTTGAAGCCAAACGTGCTCACTCAGGCCACGCACCGCCTGATCCGTCGGCGCCCAGCAGGTTCTCGATTTTCGAGCGTCTCTATGCGCGCCTGTTGAGAACCGGAATGGCGCATTCGCGACTTGTACTGGTCGGGGCTGTTTTTATCCTGGTCGGTGCATGGGCACTTTTCCGTGCGCTTCCGAGCGAACTCGTTCCACAGCAAGATCAGGGTCGTCTGATCTTGCGTTTCCAGACTGAACTCGGCTCCGATCTCGCGGAAACCGATGCGATCGTCCGACAGGCCGAGGCCATCATCAACAAGCGGCCTGAAATCGCGCGCAACTACACGGTGGTGGGTGGTTTCAACGGCAGCCAGCTCAACGGCGGCATGATGTTCTTGACACTCAAGCCGCGATCACAACGTCCCGACGCAGAAACGATCACCAAGGGCCTGCGCGCGGCTCTCGCAATCGTTCCTGGCTTGCGCCTATTTGTTCAAGATCAGTCCCAGCGCGGCTTCTCCACGCGACGGAGCTATCCTGTCGATCTCTCTGTACGGGGTCCGAATGGAGACGAGCTCGTGAAGCTGAGCGAAACGCTTCGAGATCGGCTCACCGAAAGCGGTACCGTTGCGGACCTTGATTCGGATTACAAGCTCGGCATGCCCGAGCTGCAGATCTTGCCGAACCGCACCCGCGCTGGAGACATGGGCGTATCCATCCAGGACGTGGCCACCTCGATCAATGCCCTCGTGGGAGGCGTTCGCGCGGGAAAGTTCTCGACGGGTGGTCGCCGGGTGGATGTGCGTGTCCGGTTGCTCGCCGATCAAAGGGCGCGTCCCGAAGACGTGGGTCGGTTGCGAGTCCGACACTCGAATGGTTCTCTCATTCCACTTTCAACCGTCATCACACAGGAAGAACGGCCCGCCTTGCAGGCTGTGACACGAATTGATCGCGAGCGAGCGATTTCAGTGTTTGGCAACGTGGCCGCAGGGCACACCCAGAACGAGGTTCTCAAGATCGCCCAGAAGTTGACCGCGGACTTGCCAGATGGTTATCGCGTTGTACCGGGAGGCGCGAGTACCCTGTTTGCCGATTCGATGCGTTCGCTTCTGTTTGCGCTATTGCTCGGAATTATCGTTGCGTACATGGTGCTCGCCGGTCAGTTCAACAGCCTCATCCACCCCCTCACCGTGTTGACGATCTTGCCGCTTTCGGTCGCGGGCGCATTGCTGGCACTTACCCTTTTTGGAAGCACCTTGAATCTGTTCTCAATGATTGGCCTTTTGTTGTTGATGGGTATCGTCAAAAAGAACTCGATCATCTTGGTCGACTACGCCAATCAGGTGCGTTCCGAGGCCGCCGCGCTTGGTGTGCAGATGAGTGCCCGCGAGGCGATGCAAAAGGCGGGTCCCGTCCGACTCCGCCCCATTGTGATGACCGCCACCGCCACCATCATGGCGGCCGTCCCTGCGGCCTTCGGCTGGGGCCCCGGTGCCGAGATCCGAACCCCGATGGCGGTAGCTGTCATCGGAGGCATGTTGCTTGCAACCGGACTCAGCCTGCTGATTGTTCCGGCCTTCTATGTGACGGTCTCCCGACGCCTGAAAAAATCCTCCATATCCGAGTCAGATTCCTCCATAACCTGAAACGACCGCGGGTCGGCGGATCGGGCCTACAATGGCCGTCATGCGAAACGCAAAGACCCCGAGTACTTTCTCGCGCCGAGTTGTTTCGACATGGCTGTCGGTATGCATCGCGATCACGACTTTGCCGACGGCAGTGGCCGGCGAGAAGAAAGAGGTTCTTCAATACCATCCGATTCAAGTGGACAAGAACGGACACATCTTGCCCTGGAACACCTCCGCCACATCCCCCAACCTCGGCCGCGCTTACGACCAGATCATCGAATCACTCTGGGTGTTCTGGCGCGATATGCGTCGCGATGCCAATGGTCTACCGTATTACATGAATCATCAGGTCTGGCAGCCAACGGTCAACGATCGCCGGGGCCTCGGCGGCGATCAATTCAACATGGCCCTGTCGTCCTGGAAGTTGCTGTTTGCGTATCGCGGCGGCACGCAGGGCTTTCACCAGAACAACGAGGTTCGCGACAACATGCAGTTCATCGCGGATTACTACCTCGCCCACTCGCTTTCGCCCGCAACCGCTGCGTGGCCAAACTTTCCCTACCCTTATAACTCAATTCTATACTCCGGTCGCTACGACGGCGACATGGTGATTGGCCCGGGATACACGCAGCCCGACAAGGCGGCATCGTTCGGAGCCGAGCTAGTCGAGCTCTACAAGCTCGTGCAGTATCGATCTTTCGATGCCAGCGTTTACCTGGATGCCGCCACTCGAATTGCCGATACCTTGGTCACCAAGGTCAAGGCAGGGGATAACAATCATTCACCTTGGCCGTTCAAGGTCCACGCCGTCTCCGGCAAACCCGGCACCATTGTTGGCGCGGAAACCAAGACACGGATCGATTCGGATTACACAACCAACTGGGGCGGCGCACTAGACCTGTTTTCGGAGTTGATTCGGATGAAGCGGGGAAATGTGGCCGCTTACCAAAAAGCCTTCGAGACCGTGTTGGTCTGGATGAAGGCCTACCCGATGAAGACCAACAAGTGGGGTCCATTTTTTGAGGACATCGAGCGCTGGTCGGACACCCAGATCAACGCCGTCACCTGGGCTCAGTGGATCATGGAACACCGCGAGTTTTTCCCGAACTGGCAATCGGATGTGCGCCACATTCTGGACTGGGCCAGCGAAAATCTTGGCAATCCCAGCTGGGAAAAATATGGAGTGATCGCGATCAATGAACAGACGGCGTACAAGGTGCCAGGCAACAGCCATACGTCCCGTCAGGCAGCAGCCGAGCTGCGCTTCGCCGAATTGACAGGTGATCTCAGCCGCAAGGCAATGGCGATTCGCCAGCTGAACTGGGCGACGTACATGGTCGATAAGGATGGAAAGAACAAGTACTACCACGACGAGGTCTGGCTCACCGATGGCTATGGCGACTACATTCGCCACTATTTGCGTGCGATGGCCGCCGCGCCGGAGTTGGCGCCGGATAATAAGGACAGGCTCTTGCGTTGTACGGGTGTCGCAACCGTCGTACAGTATAACGCGGACGACGGGCGGTACTGGGAGCCAACGCGAAAGCCGGGCAAAGACAAGGTCGTGTTGCGTTATACGACCTTCGAGAAGTCGTCAATGGAAGTAATACGAATGGTTGAAAAGCCTGCGCGCGTCGTGGCTGGCTCCGGCGAAGACCTCGTGCTTTCCGAACGCCCGGCGCTGGACGCCGAAGGCTGGACCTGGGAGCCCATCGGCAAGGGCGGGGTGTTGCGAGTTCGCCACGATACCCGCGCGAATATCACGGTTTACCGCTGATTTCGGCTGTTCCGAGTCGCGCCCTAACGCTTGATTGCCGCAGCTTTGGGCGCAACCAAGGGTATTTTGGGCGCAACGGCAGCCAACTTGGCGGGTGCAACGGCAGTCTTGGACGCCGCCGGCGTTTGAGCCGCGGGTTTCAAGGCGCCCGTGCCTGGTACCTTGGCGAGTGGCACAAGGGTCGCATGTACCTCGGTGCTGGCCGCCGTGGGTACAACCTTGCGCATCCACGGCACGTGTCCGGGCCGCATCACGCGCACCATTGTGGCAACTTTCATCGGGACGAACAACGTACGCGGTGTGGTGCCCATCTTGCGTCGATTGACTTGCAGGATGCCTCCCGGTGGTACGCTTGTGATTTGCAAGCGCACAAGCGGCGCACGCAGATCTTGTTCAATCCGGAATGTCGCGTCCGGAACGACGTTTACATCAAGCGTCACCAGTCGAAACTTCGCTTTGTGTAGGCTGACCTTGCCCGGGCCACAGGGAACACTGTTTCCCACGAGAGGACTTGTACCCAGTATCTTGTTGTTCCAGCGCACCACGGCGCCCGCCGGTTTGGTCGCTATCTCAACAAGACATTGACCAGGTGGAGGCGGCGGAATCCGTAAATCCTTCGCCGGTACAGCCATCTCTGCCACTGGAATAGATTCGGGTGCAGCGGGCGGAGGCTTCGGAGTCGCAGTGGGAGCCGCGGTGTTGCTTCCAACACCGGTTGCCACGTGTTCGACGGGTTCCATTTTTTCGCCGCGTAATACGAAACCCGCGATAGCGCCCAAAAGGAGCCCCGCACCGAAGGTGAAAATCGGCAATCGTTTCGCACGTTGCCGCGCGTACGAGGACTGTTGTGTTGCAATCAGGTCGGTCGGATCGGCCGGCATCGCCATCGACGGCAGCGCAGCCGCAAAGGGAGGCTCCGTTGCCGCTATGGTGTGCGGTCTCGAAGTCGTCAGCCCTTCGGCCAATGCAGACGCCAGCAGATCGTTGCTGAACTTCGCCGTCGCTCGCTCGGTATGCTTCGCCGGGAGTTCATCGATGATCTCAGCGGCCTGTTGCGCGAGATTCTTCGGGATGCGAGCGACAGGCGTTTCCTGTCCCTCTGCCCAGTCCCCAATCACGTCCTCCTTGTCGCCTTTGGGTACCTTGATTCGGCCAACCGCCGTCGGTCCGTCGTTGCTGATTTCTGTTCGAGGCGGAGGCGATCCCTCCTCCTCAAAAATTGTGCATTCCACGAACGACTCGAGGGCCTCCGTTTCGACCTTGCCAAACGGATTGGCCGGAAGCTGGTATTCGGCCCCGGGAACCCGTTCGCACGGAGCAGGCACGGTGGCTGTTGCGACCGGCAAGTGGGAGGGTGAAGGTGCGGGGGCCGGAATATTGGGCGCGGGCGCCAGAATCTTGCTCGCCGCCGCCGCCCTGGCGGTCAGGGGCGGCAGTGCCCTGGGCGGCAACGCCGGCGGCGCCTGAACGGATTTCGCCTTCGGAGCCGAGGCTGCTCGCATGAGCTTCGCGTGTACCGCCAGACTGCGCGCACCCATCTCCACAAACTCGAGTCGGACCTTGTTGTCGGGCGTGCCTCCAGGCGGAGCCAAGACGCGGCAGCGACCTTCCAGCACGGGCTGTCTACTGGCCAGCGCAATGACAAATCGTGCGGTGGCATCGGGCGGAAGGTCGACCCGCCCAGGCATCGTCAACACCTTGTTCGTCGTAAAGGCGGCGAACCGTTCCACGAACTCGGCCTCGGTTGCGCAACGCGTGCTGAGATGAATCACCCGTTCCCGCGAAACAGCCGCATTGGTGGCTTGGGGCTTCGTGGTTTCGTTGTCGAAGCCGTCACCGACAGAGGTCGGTGTCGCCGATTCAAATTCGGCTTCCTCTCCAGGTTGGACACTTCCTCGCACCACCCCAAGCTCATCGGCCTCACGCGTCGATATCTGAAGGGCGATGAATGATGCGACGTGTCTTCAGCCCCTCGGCTCGGGTTTCGGAGCCGAAATGGTGGGAGGCAGGTGCTGCAACTCGATCTCAAGTTGCCTGGCAACCTCGAATATCCGTTCGTCCCGATAGAACTCACCATAGACGATCCGCCGAATGCCCGCGTTTGCGATGGTCTTGAAGCAGTTCCAGCACGGGCTGGCCGTGACGTAAATCGTCGACCCATCGATGGCCACGCCGTTCTTCGCCGCCTGAATAATGGCGTTCGCCTCGGCATGGATGGTGGCCACACAGTGGTCGTTCTCCATCATGTGCCCCGCTTCCGAGCAGTGCGGCATCTTTCGAATCGAACCGTTGTATCCCGTCGAGAGCAAGGTTCGATCCCGCACGATGACCGCACCGACGTATTTGCGCGGACAGGTCGAGCGCGACGCCGCCACGGCGGCGATGTTCATGAAGTATTCGTCCCAGGAAACGCGGGGGGTGTTGGATGACATGGCGCTATTCTTGCCGAACTTCGACCACATAGTCATCGGTGAAATTCACCGGCGGCGTCACGCCAATCGCAGCCGCCTCGACCTCGGGCTGCCCAATCCGCGTGACACGCAACAGGTGTTCTCCCGCGGTCACGGGTATTGGCTCGACGACCAGATCCATTCCAGTCATCCCGATGCAGGAACTCACCGGACAGGCAATTTCATTGCCCTTGGGATCCCTTAGCTCGATTCGTACTGCAACATTCTTTGGCACATCCGAGACCGCAATGCCTGCGGTGCCAGCATTCAGTTTCACCTTGTACCAGTCGTCGTAGTCCACCGGCAAAGGTGGATCGATCGCGGTGCGTGGTACGGGCGGGACTTCATGGCCCGCAAACATGCGCGCCTTGATCGGACTGTTTTTCCCGATCGAAGCGGGTGATGCCTCGAAGTCGTTGGGCTCGTGGCGATCCTCGACATCGGTGTGTTTCAACTTCAGTTCGTACCCGTAGCCGCCCGAAGGAAAGTCGGTGACGAGGCTGTGCGAAACGCGCACGCCGTATTGCACAGCGGGCACTACGGCAAGATATCCCGTGAGTCCCTCCATCGGCGCAGACTCAAAAGTGCGAATCAATCCGGTGCCCTCGACCAGGTAAAACGAGAGTTGGACTCGCGATCCGCCCTTGTTCACCAGCTCTGCCGTCACGAATCCCCCGGCCTTATTGCTGCCTGCGGTGAAGTAGTAGAAATCTTTGTCGCCCTGTCCGTCCACGCAGCCGCGCACGGTCTGGCCGAACTTCACCTGTGGGCTTGTCGCAAGCTCGTTGTTGGCGCCCAGCTCGCCATCGTCGCTATCGCCGCAGGTCATTTCCGCCGGCTCCGAATCTCCACCGCAACCGGTGAGCGAGGCCAACGAGAACAACAGCCCGGCGTTTCTGATGCCTTTCATCGTCCGGACGATGCCCCTTTCGCTCGGCCAGGTCAAGGCAAGCGGCGTCGCTGCGGCACCCGCGCCGCGATCATTTCCGCTTTCGCAAGACAACGACGACGCCGTCCGTTTCTTTCGCGAAATCGTAATGCGTATCGGCATCGTAGAAGAAATCATGGGTGTCAACGAGTTCAAGGTCCGGGACCGACTTCAACAGCAGAAGAAACTGCTTGTTGTCATAGGTGCGGAAGGTCCACGACGTTTCGTACCCGCGCACCCTTTTTCCCTCCGTTACGATGAGGCGGGAGCGGACCTTTTCGGTACGCGATTTCCGATCAGGAGGCGAGCTGTAGATATTGCAGACGACGTGGGATCTCCCCCGTTCGGCGATCCAGCGCTCGCGCTCAAACGTTTTTCGGCTGTAGTCGGTCAGATGAAACCCAATGACATAGATTCCGCCCGGGCGAAGCGCCTTGGCCATGCGTTGCAAATGCGCCCGAGCCGACGCGTCGTCCATCAGGTACTTGAACGTGCTGACGACGCAGTATCCGAGATCGTAGCGACCCATCTCGGGAACCGTGAACGACTCCATGCGATCAACCGAGATGCGAACCCTTGGTGCCCTCAGTTTTGCCTTTGCAAATCGCGCCTTCGCGAAGGCCACCATCGGCTCGCTGATGTCGTATCCGGTGACCGAATGACCGCGGCGCCCCAGCTCCGCCATGATGCGTCCCGAGCCGCAAGCTGGCTCCAAGATGCGTCCCTTTTTGCCTGGCACGTGGCGCTGCAGCAACGCCTCCAAAAAATCCGCTTCCTTTTGCGTGTCGGCATCAAAAATGATGTCGTAGTAAAGCGGTGTTTCGTACCAATCGAATGGCTCGTATCGGAGGGTCATGCGCGCACGGCTCTAGCAAGAACCAGGGTGACGTGCGCCCCCCGCCCCGGGAATCCTACTTCACCTCGTCGAGTCGTATCTCGACCATCAAGTCGTCCGCGAGCCGTTCGATGCCACGGTGGAGTTCCGCGATCGTCATGGTAGGTGGCACGGTCAGGCGAACGCGCGCACGGAAAAGAGCCTCACCCGACATTGCCGCGTTTTCGCGATCGGTGGCCAGCTCCTCCACATTCAGGTGCTGACTTGCAAAAAATTCCGACAGTTCGCTCACGATGCCCGGACGATCCTGTCCGACGAGATCGACAACGACCATGCTGCCCGCGGCCTGCGCTATGGGGATGGTCGCTTCTTCAACGATGAGACGCAGGCCGTCCCGCGACTGCAAATTGTCGAGCGCCGATCGCAGTGTTACAGCGTGCTCGTCTGGCACCTCCAAATGTAGGATTCCGGCAAATTGACCCGCAAGATGGGCCATTCGGCTACCGAGCCAGTTGCCATGGTGTCGGGCCACACAGTCGGAAATGCGTTCGACGACGCCCGGGCGATCGGGTCCGATCAACGTGAGTACAAGGCTGCGCATACCCCGAGTATAGCCGTCAGCCCCAATCTCGCCCCTAACCAACCCCCCCCGACAATCGGCGCACGGCCTCGTTCAGATCGACCTGAGATCTTGCCAAGCGGGTAGGCGCCCACAGATCGCCTCGTTCTGCGATCCTTTGTGGCAACGTCGCAATCGTGAAATCGCGGGGATTCACGCCCGCGTGAACTTCCTCCCACGTCAGAGGCGTCGATGCGCCCGCGTATCGACTGGCCCGCGCGCTGTACGCACAGGCCAGCGTCTTACCCTCGATGTTTTGGAGATAGTCGATGTAAACCGTCTTACCTCTTGCGGCGACTGTCCGCTCAATCGTGGCGACCCTCGGATGACGGCGCGCAACAACCGTGGACAAGAGCTGCGCAAACAGTCGCCCCGATTCGTAGCGGGTATCCGGTGCGATGGGAATGAAGATGTGCAGGCCGCTCGCCCCTGACGTCTTCGGAAAACTCGGGATCTCGAACTCAACCAACAAGTCGTGGATCCAGCGCGCAACATCGTTGACCGCAGAAAAGGGCACGTCGTCCATCGGATCGAGATCGAGTGCGACGAAATCCACCGCATCGGGATGGGCAACCCTGGAAAACCAGGGATCCTGAGAGATCGAACCCAGCTGCGCCATGTAAAGCAAGGTGAACAAGTCTCCGCCAACGAGACGTGCCGGCACATCGTCTTCCGGCAAAACCGCTGCCCGCGCGCCGGGCGACAATGGCTCCGGCGCGCGATGTTGGTAAAACGCCTCACCGTCGATGCCGTCGGGAAACCGCTTCATGACGAGAGGCCGATCGGCAACCACCGGTAACAGTTCAGGACTCACGACCGCGCAGTAGCGCAGCAGGTCGCCCTTGGTCCACCCCAGATCCGGCCAAAACACCTTGTGCAGATTGCTGACCTCAAGCGTAACACCGGTTCCCAGTCGAAAGGATCCCGATTGGCGTCCTTTTTCAAGGTTCCAGAGCGCGTCGACGAGGGCTTGTAGTCCCGCGTCATCGGAGTGTGGCTGCGGCTGAGTCGACCGAACCTTTTGCTCGCGCCGGATCGTTTTGACTTCTCGATCCTCGCGCATTCCCAGGAATACCGGATGGCGGATGTGGCCGTGTTGCGTCCACTCCGAAAATCGTATCTGAGCGCACTGCGACGGTGGCAACCAGTGTGCTGGCTGCGGCGTTTCAGGCGTTCTGGAAAAGGGGCACATCGGCGTTTCCATCGGTAAAAATCGCTCAAAAAGAGCTGTCAGCATTCGATCGTCAAGACCACTGCCGACGCCCCCCGCAAAACGCAGCACGCCATTTTCATCGTGAATCCCGAGTAGCAGTGCGCCGATGCCAGGGTGTGTGTCACGTGGCTCGGTCCATCCCGCGACAACGAACTCTTGCGTCAACGTCAGCTTCAATTTGACCCAGTCAGAACTCCGCTGTCCGGACTGGTACCTGGAATCTGCTCGTTTGATGACGAGCCCTTCTTCTTGTTTTGAGACCACGTTTGCGAACAGGGCTTCCCCGTTGCCAATCGAAAAGTCGACGGTGCGAACTCGGTGATGCGGATCGTTGTTGCCCATGATTTGCGCAAGGCGCATTCGCCGTTGTACCAGCGGAAGCGGCCTGAGATCTTCGTCGCCAATTCGCAATACATCGAATACAAACAGGGCATCGCGATGGCCGCCGACGGCAGCCCCTTGTAGGTTCACCAGGCGCCGATTGCCACTTGAAAAAATTCGCGGTTGCAAGGCCTCGAATCCGAGCGGCTCGCCCTCGGCGTCGACCGCCACGATCTCGCCGTCGAGTAGCACCGCTTGCCCGAACTTGTTTCCCAATTTTTCCATCGCTCGGGCGATTTCGGGAAATTGTCCGGTCTTGTCGTTGCCGTTTCGCGAAAACAGCCGAACCCGCGGTGCGCCTGGCGAATAATCCGCGAGGGCGCGGATTCCGTCGAGCTTCGGTTCGTAAAAACACTTCGGATCGACGAGGTTGTAAGTTTCCACCAACGTCGCGAGCATGGGTCGCACCGTTGACGGATCGTCGCGAAAGGGTTTGTTGCCCATGCTCCACTAGAACCCGAGGAAGCGCGCACCGCCAGTCCTGCCTCGGGTATCATGGCGGGATGTCGGTCGGTATTTCCGCACTTCAGGGTCTGCGTGTGCTTGTAACGCGGCCCGTGGAGCAAGCCAACTCCTGGTTGGAGGCTCTCGCAGAATGCGGCGCCATTCCCGTCTTGTATCCGACAATCGCTGTCCACGCGCCACCCTCCTGGGTCGAACTCGATGCGGCACTCGCATCGATCGATCGGTACGAATGGATCTTGTTTTCCAGCGCTTCAACAGTGCGACACACCTTGTCTCGCCTTCCTACGGCGTCGATCGTTTGTGAAAAAGGGCGCCAAATCGGCGCCGTCGGCGAGGAAAGTGCCCGTTGCCTGCGACAGGCAGGCGTCCGGGTCGACATGGTTCCGAGGGATGCCCGCGGCAAAGGACTTGCCGCCGCCCTCCGTCATCTCGCCGTCGGCACTCGGATCTTGTTTCCTCAGGCCATCGGCGGCAATGCCGATCTCGAACAGGCGCTCCGTGCGCAGGGCTGTCTCGTGGACGTGGTTGCTGCAAGCCAAACCCTCCCGGTTGAATCTCTCGGCGATCCGCCCCCTTTCGACGTTGCGACATTCGCAAGCCCGTCCGCATTGCGTGCTTTTCTCGGCCGAAACCGCGTGGCAAGCCTGCAAGCCAAACACCTCGTTGTCATTGGGCCCACGACCGCATCGCTTGCTCGAAAAGCCGGTTTACATCCGTTCGTTGCCCAAACCCCTTCAGCCAAGGGTCTCCTTCTCGCGATCGCTCAATCGCTGTGAGCAACTGCTTCTACGGACCGGATTCCGATAGAATCCGGGCACCATGTCGTTTCCAGAATCCCGTCCCCGTCGTCTGCGCAGCAGTGCAACCATCCGCAAGATGGTGCGCGAAACGCATCTCTCCAAAGACCAACTCATCTATCCGCTTTTTGTGGTGGAAGGTACGAACGTTCGTACCGAAATCGCATCGCTTGCGGGCCAGTTTCGCCTGTCGGTCGATGAAGCCGTTCGCGAAGCTGAAGCGGCTGCCAAGCTCGGTGTTCCAGCTGTGCTGCTTTTCGGAATTCCGAAGCACAAAGACGCGGTTGGAAGTGGCGCGTGGCATCCCCAGGGTGTCATCCAGCGGGCGATCCGTGAGATCAAAAGGGCCGTACCGGAACTCGTGGTGCTCGCCGACGCCTGTTTTTGCGAGTACACGGACCACGGCCATTGCGGTGTTTTGACAGGCGGCCCTGCGGCAAGTCGAACCGTCGACAATGACGCAACCCTGGAAAACCTGGGACGTCTTGCAATTTCCTACGCCGAAGCGGGTGTCGACATCATTGCTCCATCCGGCATGCTCGACGGCATGATCGGGTTTGTGCGTGACATGCTCGACGAGCAGCACCACGATGGTGTGACGCTTATGTCGTACGCCGCCAAATATGCATCCGCGTATTACGGTCCGTTTCGAGAGGCCGTCGCGTCTGCGCCGTCCTTTGGCGACCGTGCCACGTATCAAATGGATCCTGCCAATGTGCGTGAGGCGATTCGCGAGGTTGCGCTCGACGTGGAGGAAGGTGCGGACATCGTGATGGTGAAACCCGCGCTCGCTTACCTCGACGTCATCGCTGAAGTACGAAACGAGTTCGACGTTCCCGTGGCCGCGTATAACGTTTCCGGTGAATACGCGATGCTTCGAGCGGCTGCCGATCGTGGATTCATCGATTATGAGCGGGCCATGCTGGAGACACTTCTTTCGATGCGACGAGCCGGGGCGGACTTGATCGTGACGTACCACGCCAAAGAAGCCGCTCGCCTACTCTAGGGGTCGACGGGAGCTCAAAGCCTTCCGTATCGCGTCATTCAGTTCATTCCAGATCTAATGATGAAATGTGGCTTCTAGAGCCGATTTTGTCCGTATCGTGGCCATTCTTCAGAAAAAACAAAAAAGTTATCCAAAACCTTTGACAAGCGGGTCGTTTTGAATAGATTAGCCAACCCCTGACGCGGGGGTGGTTGGAGGGAAACCTTCAAACCACGACGCGAGTCGGTCTCTGAAAGCTGAATAGCAAATTGAGAAGCGGAACTTCCGGGCACATGCAAGTGCACCCGGACACGTTCCGAAGACTTTGAGTTTGTAAGCATTTGCGTTCATATACCGAAGGCTACCGGACCAAACCGGGAAACCTTTCGGAACCATCGGACGCTTCAGTTTCGTGATTGTGCCCGCAAGGGTGCGATTCAAAATTTAACTGGAGAGTTTGATCCTGGCTCAGAGCGAACGTTAGCGGCGGGCTTAACACATGCAAGTCGAACGAGAAAAGGGCTTCGGCCCCTAGTAAAGTGGCGGACGGGTGAGTAACACGTGGGTAATCAACCCAACGGCGGGGGACAACCTTCCGAAAGGAGGGCTAATACCGCATACGTCTGGAGGCCCCTCGGGGTTTCTAGAGAAAGGGGGGAGCAATCCTCTCACCGTTGGACGAACCCGCGTCCCATCAGCTAGTTGGTGAGGTAATGGCTCACCAAGGCTTAGACGGGTAGCTGGTCTGAGAGGATGGCCAGCCACACTGGAACTGCGACACGGTCCAGACTCCTACGGGAGGCAGCAGTGGGGAATATTGGGCAATGGGCGCAAGCCTGACCCAGCCACGCCGCGTGAGTGATGAAGGCCTTCGGGTCGTA
>Ga0105046_10000323_pt1 | contig 64557 bp, 56 predicted proteins | sample MAT03_FD_78385 | JGI IMG/M metagenome (GOLD analysis project Ga0105046, IMG submission 78385) | Freshwater microbial communities from Lake Fryxell liftoff mats and glacier meltwater in Antarctica - MAT-03 (megahit assembly) | ecosystem: Environmental > Aquatic > Freshwater > Ice > Liftoff...
CAACGGTGGGTCGCTGGAGCAGACGGCCGCGCAAGCCGACGCGCTCCTCGAGCGGTTGCGCTCTGCGCTGGTGTGACGGCGTTCGGCCCGAGTGAACCGGTTCAGCCCGAGTGAACCGGTTCGGCCCGGGTGAACCCGCTCAGCCGAGGCGTGCCCGCGCGGCTTTGACGGTATTTTCGAGCAACATGGCGATCGTCATCGGCCCGACGCCACCCGGAACCGGCGTAATGAAGCCCGCAATCGGCTCGACTGCTGCGAAATCGACGTCGCCTGCAATCGTGCCGTCCGCAAGTCGATTGATGCCGACGTCGATCACCGCAGCGCCCGGTTTGATCCACGAAGCGCCCACGAGCTTCGGGCGACCGACTGCGGCGATCACGATGTCGGCTTCTGCCGAGCGGGCCGCCAAATCGACCGTGCGCGAGTGCGCGAGCGTCACCGTGCAATCTTCTTGCAAGAGCAACGCGGCGATGGGCTTACCGACCAAGTTGCTGCGACCGATCACGATGGCGCGCTGGCCCGCCAGCTGCACGCCAGCTTCGCGGAGCAGCCGCACGCAGCCGCTCGGCGTGCACGAGACCAGCCCCGGCAGCCCGGACCACAAGCGCCCGACGCTGACGGCGTGCAGGCCATCCACGTCCTTTTCGGGCGCGATCGTCTCGAGGATACGGCCCTGGCTGATGTGTGCCGGGACGGGGAACTGCACGAGGATGCCGTCGACGTCGTCGCGCGCGTTCAACTCGCGCACGAGCGCGAGCACGGCGTCTTCGCTCGCGTCGGCGGGCAGGCGGTGCACGTGGCCGGCCATGCCGGTCTGCGTGGCCGCAATCTCTTTGTTGCGCACGTAGACGCCAGACGCGGGATCGTCGCCGACCAGCACGACGTGGAGCCCGGGAGCGCGACCGTGCGCTCGGACGAACTCGACGACCGATGCGGCGACTTCGCCGCGAACCTTGGCTGCAATTGCCTTGCCGTCGATGCGCACTGCCATGCGACTCGCCTAGCAAGGCGCACCGCCCGAGTCACGGACTGGCGACGATGCGGACAACGGTCACGGCGTTCGCGGCCACCACCACCGGCAAGGTGCGCACCAAGTTGCCGCCGAGGGCAAGTTCGATCTCGCCGCCTGGAAACTTGGCGGCTGGAATATTGCCGAAGAATGCCTGACCGTCGCTGCTCGTCTCGGTGAGCACCAGCTGCCAGGTATTGGCCTCCGAGTACGCAACGAAACTCGCACCGGCAACCGTGGTCGTCACACCGGCAATCCCAGCCCCGTTGTTGTCGACGAGCTGGACGACCAGCTGCGCGTCGGCGGCGCTGATCGTGTCGGAGGCGCCCGATACGTTATAGATCGTCTCGATCAAATCCGCCTTCATCAGCGGGAGCGAGAGAGCCTTGTTCTTGCTCGTGTCCTGGCGCGTGATGGTCACGAAATATTGCGTGGTGTCAGCCGAATCTGCCGCCATCCATACGGCGTCACCTCTTGCGACGCCCGTCAGATCAAAGCTAGTGCCGTCATAGGTGGTCGAAATCCAGGCCGCGCCCACGGCGGGCTCGGCGCGCACCGTCAGACCCTCGGTCACTGGACTCGTCGTCACGAAGCCCGTATCGGCGAAGGCCACGACGCTGCCAGTCGCGCTCACGCTGCCGCCGCCGCCCGCTCCTCCCGAGCCGGCGTCATCACCGTCGCTGAAGCCGACAGCGCCGTCCGTGCCGCAGCTCGAATCGCAGCCGCCGCCGTCGTAAGCTGGGCGATCGTTTTCTGTATTGTTGCTGCAGGCCACGCCGCTCCACGACAACAGCAGAAGCGAACCCCAGGTGAACGAAGGCGAAGCGAAAGACCGGAAGTGCACGCGTGAAGCCTAGCTCAGATCTGGGCGCGCGACAGCAGGCAAGCTGGCAGCACGGCGAACGAATCCAGCGTGGACGAATAGCCCAGCCAAGAACAGGCCAACACCAACCCATTGGCTCGTGCTGAACCAACCCCAACCGCCGCGCTCGTCCGCCCGAAAGAACTCGAGCACGAAGCGCAGCGCCGCATAGCCGGTCACGAAGCCTACAAAGACCTGGCCGTCGTAACGCTTGTGCGGGTGCACCCAGAGGAGCAGGGCAAAGGCCAGCCCGAGAGAACCAAAGGCCTCATAGAGCTGGGTTGGGTGAACGGGCAGCGAGGCGCTGAACGCGGAGGGCAAGAGGCCCGCTTGCGCCTGTGCGGCGCTGGCCGCGCTTCCTGGCGGGAACGAGAGGGCGAGCGGGCTGTTCCAGGGTCTGCCAAAGCAGCAGCCACCAAGCAAGCAGCCCATGCGTCCGAAGGCCAAGCCCAGCGGCACGACCATTCCGGCCATGTCCGCCGCTTTCCAGAAGGGAAACCGGTCTCGGCGAAGCAGGAACCAGGCAGCCAGCGAAGCCCCGAGGAAGCCGCCGTAGTAGGTGAGACCACCCGCCCAGAACCGGGCCCAAGCAAAGCAATCGCTGGCGAGCGGGCGACAGACCCCTGCCCCCTGATCCCAGCGTCCGAGCGGTTCGGGGTGCTCGCCCAAGAAGCCGCCGAGCGCGCCGGGGTCACTCTGGCTGAGGCATTCGAGCTTGCTGATTTTCCACTCGACGAGGCCCGGATCCGTGCAGAGATGCACGTAGTCCAAGAAGTGGCCGTCGGCGAAGACGTGGAGTAGCCGCCCCCCGAGAACGCCGAAAATCAGCATCGACAGACCCAAATCGACGATGACGTCGGGATCGTGACCGACGCGCCTCGCCCACAGAGCGCCTGCGAGGGTCGCGAACATGAAGCCCACCACCAACAGGACGAAATAGCTCGGCAGCACGGTGCCCCAGAGCTCGAAGAGTCGTCCGCGCATGATCGCCTGGCGCGCGCTTCAGTCGACGGCCACGGCGGGCGTCGGCTCGACGGGCTCTTCGTGGCCGCGGGAAGGAGGCGCAGCCGGCGGCGCAGAGCCGAGGGTACTCTGCCGCTTGCGCGAGCTGAACATGTCGACGGCCATCAGACCGACGCCGATGCAGATGGCGACGTCGGCGACGTTGAACGTGGGCCAGTGATCGGTGATCGTCCAGACCCGCACATACTTGTGGACGAAGCTGTTCAGGTGGAGGACCCACTCGGCGCGGTAGTCGATGAAGTCGACGACTTGCGAGCGGGTGATGCGGTCGCTCAGGTTGCCGAGCGCGCCGCCGAGAACGAGCGGCAGGCCCCAGGTCAGCGCCTTTTGGCCGGTTTGCAGGCGTCCGTAGAGCGAAACGATGAACCAAATGGCCGCAGCGCTCACGATCAAGAAGAAGGGCTTGCGCACCATCTCACCGGCGTTGGCGAACAACCCCCAGGCTCCACCTTGGTTGTAGGCGAGCGTGATGCTCAAGTGATGGTCGATGAGTTCAATCGGTTCGAAGCCTCGGCGATTCAGGGTGACTTCAGCCCAAGCTTTCGAGCCGATGTCGAGAACGAGCGAGATCGCGGCCACGACGCCCAAAAACACGTAGGTCGGACGTTCGGCGCGCGGCTCGGGCGCGGGCGGCGGCGGCTCGATGGTGGGGACCTCGGATGCGCGCGGCTCGCCACTCGCAAACACGCGATCGCCTTCGCCGTGCGGCAGACTTTCGATTTCCTCGATGCCGGGCGGCGCCTCGGGAGCCAGAACGTGCTCGATCTCACCCGGCGCCGCGCTGTGGTGGCCGTCGGCCGTCTCGTCCTTGAGTGTCATCTGGCGGCTCCTTTACGACAAGACAGGCAGCCCGGCCAGGACTCAGGGCGCGGCGGGCTTCGGGGGGCAGTCGCCCAGATGTACGGTCTTGTCGGGACCTGGGCCCTCGAGCCGGAACGGCACGGTGACGCCGCCGAGGACCAGCGTCTTGCCCTCGGTCAGTTTTTGCGGCGGCACCCCGGTCGCGCGCGTGACGACCTCTTGCCAGGCGATACCGGGCGCGGCCGTGAGCGACAAGCAGGCGGCGGCGTGGGTCGACTTGGGCTCGACGAAGCGAAAGATGACGACCTCGGCGCCAAACTCGGCGCGCAAAATTTTGCCGCTCGGATCGACTGCTACAGTAAAACCGCGACGGCCGTAGTGTTCCGATGCCTGCGCGAAGTTCATCTGAAACAGCTGCGGGCCGGTGCACTGAATCAACTTCTTGGAGTCGCCGTGTTCGTACGCGTGCCCTTTGGGGCAAGCAGGATCGCCGTCTTTGATGAGTTTTTCGAGCTGCTGGGGAGTCAATGCGTGCGGAGCGCTGCGCTCTGCGCGCTTCTTGAGAGCATCGACGTGACCCGACAGATTGTTCTTCGCCACGGTCAGATCCTTGATTTCGTCCGTGCGCTTGGCGTCGCCGCAGACTTTCAGTGCGCCCTCGACCATGCCGAGCACTGCTTCGACGCTGGGGCGATCCTTCGGATCCATGGCGAGGAGCGCCGCTTGTGCGGTGCTCATATCGGCGTGGCACTTCTTGACGGCCTCGTTCTCGCAGCCTCCAAGGAGAACCAGCAGGACGGGCAAAAACAGGAAGGTGCGCATGAGGGAGCAAGCCTACACGGCCGGCGCCAGGCGTCGCCAGCGCCCCTGCAGGCCGGTTCTACGTGACATTTGTTTAGTACCAGTCGTCGCGCTAAAAAAGCGCCCATGGTCGCCCCACCTTGGAAGCTGTCCCGTGGCCTCGATGACGTCACGAAGAGCTGGCTCAGCGAAGGCCGGGTCCTCCCCTGCCTCGCGGCCGAACGCGCGCTTCCGGCGACCCAAGCGCGCTACGGCGGTATGCCTGACCTCAGTCCGGGATTGCTGCGCGCGCTGTCGAACAAGGGCGTGAGCGAACTCTATTCGCACCAGGTGCAAGCCATCGCCGCCGCGCGACGCGGTCGCCACGTCATCGTCGCCACACCGACGGCCAGCGGCAAGAGCTACTGCTTCCACCTGCCCGTGCTCCAAGCCCTGAGCGAAGATCCGAGCGCAACGGCTCTCTTTCTTTACCCGACCAAGGCGCTGTCGCGCGATCAGGAGCAGAGCTTGCTCACCATGATCGAACAGAGCGGCTTGGCCCTTCCCTCACTGGTCTTCGACGGTGACACGCCGGGCGACACGCGCCGCGTGGCCCGCGAGAAAGGGCGCATCATCCTGACCAACCCCGACATGCTGCATGCTGGGATCCTGCCCAACCACACCAAATGGGCCAGTTTCTTTCAAGGTCTGCGCTACGTCGTGTTCGACGAGATGCACACCTACCGCGGTGTGTTCGGCTCGCACATGGCGCTGGTGGTCGCACGCCTGCGCCGTTTGGCCGCTTTTCATGGCGCCAAGCCGACGTTCATCGGTGCCACCGCGACGATTGGCAATCCGCTCGAGCATGGTTCTCGCCTCTTGGGTGTACCCGAGGAGGAAATCGAACTCGTCGACCAATCGGGCGCCCCCCAGACCAGTCGGCGGGTGTTCTTGTACAACCCGCCGGTGGTCAACGCCGAACTCGGCGTGCGAGCCAGTACGCTCAAGGCGGCCGTCAGCCTGACTGCCGATTTGGTTCGCGCGCGTGTACCGACGATCCTGTTCGCGCCCTCTCGCAACTCGGTCGAGGTCATGCTCAAATACCTGCGCGAAGAGTGCGCCGAAACTCTCGCCGGCACGGGACCCGGGGCCGAGCGCGCCATCATGGGCTACCGCGGCGGCTATCTGCCCGAGATGCGCCGCGACATCGAGCGAGGTTTGCGCAATGGCGAAATCCTGTGCGTCGTGGCGACCAATGCGCTCGAACTCGGCATCGACATCGGCGATTTGGACGCGGTGGTGTGCGCGGGCTATCCGGGAAGCGTCGCCGGCACGTGGCAACGCTTCGGTCGCGCGGGTCGGCGCGGCAGCGAAGCCGTGGCCGTGCTCGTCTGCGCGAGCGGCGCCGTCGATCAGTACTTGGCGCGCGAACCAGGCTATTTGCTCGACGGAGCGTCCGAGCAGGCACGCATCGATCCTTCCAATGCCGAGATCTTGATCCAGCACCTGAAATGCGCGGCTTTCGAGGCGCCGTTCCAGGTGGCGGCCCCAGGTACACGCCCGAGCGCGCCCGAGCCCCTGCGCGGCGAACTGTTCGGAACGCTCGACGCACAGACCACCCGTGACGCGCTCGAGTACCTCGCCGCGCACGGCCTCTTGCACTTTGCCGGCGGTCGCTACCACTGGACCGGCGATGCATTTCCGGCAAGCCACGTCTCGCTGCGCAACATCGGCTGGGACAATTTCGTGATCGTCGACCAAGGAACACCCGAAAACCCCTGTGAAAAAACGATCGGCGAGCTCGATTTCCGGGCGGCGCACACCATGCTGCACGAGCAGGCGATCTACCAGCAAGACGCCGAACAGTACCAGGTCGAACGACTCGACTTCGACAACCACAAGGCCTTCGTTCGCAAGGTCGCGCCCGACTACTTCACGACCGCCCTCACCTACCGCACGGTCAGCGTGCTCGACACGCATCGCACCGAAGAGACGGGGCGCGCCGTGCTTGGTTGGGGCGACGTCAAAGTGATCGAGAAGGTCACGGGTTACAAGAAGATCAAGTTCTTCACGCATGAAAACTCGGGCTACGGCGACGTGCACGTGCCGGAGATGGAAATGCACACGACCAGCTTTTGGATCACGATCCCGGAGGAGTTTCTCGTCCAAATGAACGCGCCGCGCGCGCTCTTGGTCGACGCCCTGCGCGGCGTGGGCAGTGCGCTCGAGACCATCACTTCGCTGGCGCTGATGTGCGATCCCCGGGATCTGGGGCAGACGCTCGGGGACGGACAAACGAACGAGCATGCGCCCGAACGTGACTACCGCGCAGGGCACGCGGGCGGTCTGGATCCGACACTTTTCGTCTTCGACGCGCAGCCCGGCGGTGTCGGCCTGTCCGAACGACTGTTCGAGCGCGCGGGCGAGCTCTTGGGCCGCGCACGCGACCTGATCGAACGCTGTCCATGCCCCAGCGGTTGTCCCGCGTGTGTAGGACCAACCGAGAGCAGTCCTCGCAAGCGCCTGGCGCTCGCCTTGATCGATGCTCTCGACGTCGCCGACCGGCAGCTCCTGCACTGACCGCGTCGGCCAAAGCAGGCCATGAGGCTCAGGGCGCACGCGGGGAGCGCAGCGGCCACGCTTCGAGCAGCGGCACGGGCGCTCCGGGGCCGCTTTGGCGAAGCGCACGCTGACAATCCGCCAGGGACAAGCGCCGGGGCCCGAAAATGGTGCCATCGGCGGCGTCCGCATCCATGAGCGAGCTGGGGCGATCGATGCCGTAGTCGTCGGGGTGGCCGGGCATGTCCAGCAAGATGTGCCCGAGCTCGTGGGCGAGCGTGAACGAACGCATGCTGGCGCGGATCCCGCCGCGATCGAGGATGAGCGCGTTCTGAATGCTGGCGCCGGGGCTGAAGATGAACGACTCACCGATGCGCCCCAACCCCGCGAACACCGGTACGATCAGCAGATCGATCGTGCGCGCGTCGTCGTCCATCAGCGCGCGCAAGAGTGTGCGTTCCTCGAGCGTTCCAGCGGCGGCATCGCCGTCGCTGAAATGGTCCAGCCCGTCTTCGAGATGCACGGCCAGCGAGCACACGCGCAGGCTCGGATCACTGGAAATTTCACCCGCGCGGTCGGGTGCGAGCGAGAGCAACCGGCCCGTGCGGTCACGCACGGCCAAATCGACGGTAGGCAACGCTGCACTCTCGGTGCGCGGGTTGGTGAATCGTTCGACGCGGTAGCCGCGTTCTTCGAGCAGCTCGGCCAACCGACCTGCAACGGCTTCGGGAGTCTGGCCTGGGCTGGTCTTGAGCCGCAGCCCCTGCCCCTCGACGCGCAAGGCGATTTCACCGCCACTCGCGGGCAAGGCTTCGTCGCAGCCGACGCTGATGAGCGAGGCGTCCGGAGGATCGACGACCTGGACGTCAACGTCCCCTGGTTGCCCGAAGTGGATTCCGCATTGGCCCCAGACGTGGCTAGCCAGAGCGATCTCCGACAGGACCAGGTCGCGCGCCTCGGCGTCACTCGTCCCGACTGCCGGCATGCCGCCACGTGTCGTGCGCAGGATGCGCGCGCGGAGCCGTGCGCGGTAGCGACCTGGCCCTTCGACCTCCAGCCCCCGTGGTCCGCCGATGGGCAAGCTACTGGAAGCGCTCGGGCCCAAGACGACCCGCAGTCGACCTCCGACCTCACCCAATATCGAGCGCCCGACGACGCGCGGGTGAGCGCGATCGACCGCGTCGCCGACGACGCGGACAGGTCCCGTTTGCTTGCAGCTCAAGCCGACATCGTGAACATCCGGCGGACATGGGACGACGCCCAGCTCGAGCTTTGCGAGCGAGTCGCGGTAGCGTCCGCTCGGTGATTCACTCACCAACTCGAGCTTTTCGGGCAAGGCGCGCGCGCTGCCAACGAGCACGAAATGAAGAGCATCTGCGTCTCGAGGCTCGTCCACGGCCAATTCTTCAGGCAGGGCGCGACTGGGCGACGCCCAGGCCGAGGCCCAATCGAGCTCGTGGCCTTTGCCGTCGAAGGCGCGCACGTCGACGACTTCGGCTTCGCGCAACGAGCCACCCGCGCGGAGCGCCGTGCGGCCCGGCGCCATGCCCAGGAGGTAATACGGCGCCGACGAACCGAGGGGCGTGCGTTCGTTCGCGCGGACTCCCAGAACACGCCCGCCGGCGTCGACCAGCCGCAGTGGGCCGGCGGTGGGAGCCCATTTCGCTTCATCGGTTTCACCGAACGACAGCTGGGGCAAGGGACGCAGCGCCACTGGCTCGAGCTGATGCTGCTGTCGGTCAGCTCGCCCGTCGCTGTCAGCGTCGCTCCGACCCACGGTCAGGAGAAGCGGCGCTGCTGGGTTTCGAGGCTCGTCGGCCCGGCCGTCGGCCAGAACACACAGAACCAAGAACAGGGCCCGGCTCGAGACCGACAGCGGCGTCACGGTTCTCAGCGTAGCACGACCGGCTTGGCGCGCCGGACGCCGCTTCGCTATGACCCTGAGCATGATCTCTGAGGATGAATACGTCGACCTGGCCCACCGCGAGCTCGTCCTGCTCCAGGACGCCCTCGACGCGCTCGCCACGGACGCTTTGGATGTCGAGCTGGAAAGCGACATTCTGAGCCTCGAGTTCGAGGACGGCGCCAAATTCGTGATCAATTCGCACCGCGCCGCGCGCCAAATCTGGATGGCTGCCGACCGCACCGCCTGGCACTTCGACTGGGACGAGGCCGAGAAGGCCTGGATCGCCAAGAAAAGCGGCGACGAGCTGTGGTCCGCGCTCGGCCGCGCCTTCGAAAGGAGACTTGGACCCGGCCTGGCGCTCGAGCGCCCACGCGGCTGAACCGCGCCGGCGGTCCGGTTTGCACAGGCGCGCGTTTGCTCGCGCACGCTCCGTTTCCTATAGGCACAGGCCAGATGAGCCAGCCGAGCCCCTTCGAGAAGGTCTCCCCCCAGATCGATTTTTCCCGCGAAGAGCACACCGTCCTCGCGCTGTGGGAAAAGCTCGACGCGTTTGCGGAATCCAATCGTCGGCGCCAAGGCAACGCGCCCTTCGTTTTTTACGACGGCCCGCCGTTCGCGACCGGCACCCCCCACTACGGCCACCTGCTGGCGGGCACTATCAAGGACATCGTGCCCCGCTACTGGAACATGCGCGGCCACGTCGTCGAGCGCCGCTTCGGCTGGGATTGCCACGGCTTGCCGATTGAGGCTCTGGCGCAAGAAGCGCTCGGCCTCGCGGGTACCTCGCAGATCCTGGAGCGAGGCGTCGACGTGTTCAACGAGCAGTGTCGGTCGATGGTGCAGACCTACGTCACCGAATGGCGAAAGACCGTCACGCGCATGGGCCGCTGGGTCGATTTCGACAACGACTACAAGACCATGGATCCGGACTACATGGAGTCCGTGTGGTGGGTGTTCAAGCAGCTTTGGGAAAAAGGCCGCGTCTACCGCTCGTACCGCATCATGCCGTACAGCTGGAAGCTGACCACGCCGCTGTCCAATTTCGAAGCCAACTCGAACTACAAAAACGTTCAAGATCCTGCACTGACCGTGCGCTTTTCCGTGACGGCGCCCGCGCCCGCACTCGGCGGCCTCCACGGTCCGATTGCTTTGCTCGCATGGACAACCACTCCTTGGACGTTGCCATCGAACCTGGCGTTGTGCGTCGGTCCCGACGTCGATTACGTGGCGGTGCGAGTCAAGGGTACGGGCGAGATCTTGGTCCTGGCCGAGGAGCGGGTCGCCGCAACGTTCAAGAAGCAAACGATCGAACGCCTGGTCGCCTTCAAGGGTAGCGAGCTCATGGGCACTCGCTACCGGCCGCTATTTCCGCATTTTGCCGAGCACACTGGCGCGTTCGTCGTGCTGGGTGATGCTTTCGTGAGCACTGGAGACGGTACCGGCATCGTGCACCTGGCGCCCGCCTACGGTGAAGACGACTTTCGAGTCTGCCGGGGCGCTGGAATCGAATTGGTCGATCCGCTCGACGCCGAGGCGAAATTCACCTCGCTGGTGCCCGAGTGGGCCGGCACCTTCTGCAAGGACGCGGACAAGTCGATCATCTCCGCGCTCAAGCAGAGCGGAGCCCTGCTCCACCAGGACACGATCGTCCACAGCTATCCCTTCGACGAGCGCACCGACACACCGCTCATCTACCGCGCAATCGAGGCTTGGTACGTGCGCGTCAGTGACATGCGCGACGATCTCGTGGCGCAAAACGACACTGTCGGCTGGGTGCCCGAAGCTGTCGGTAAGAATCGCTTCGGCAACTGGCTCAAGGACGCCAACGACTGGAACATCAGCCGCAATCGCTTTTGGGGCTCCTGCATTCCCATCTGGATCAACGTCGACGACGCGAATGACCAGATCTGCGTGGGCTCGATCGCCGAACTGGAGGCGCTATCGGGCGTCCGACTCACGGACTTACACAAGCATTTCGTCGACCAAGTCGTCATCCAGAAAGACGGCAAGACCTACAAGCGCACGCCCGAGGTGCTCGATTGTTGGTTCGAGTCCGGCGCCATGCCGTATGCGCAACAGCACTACCCGTTCGAGCCCGGCGACGCAGCCGATGCCCCGGGCGGCGACGCGCGTTTCGGCGCGTTTTTCCCGGCGAATTTCATCGCCGAGGGTCTCGATCAGACGCGCGGTTGGTTTTACACGCTGCTCATCCTGGGCACGGCGTTGTTCGGCAAGAGCCCCTACCGGAACGTGATCGTGAACGGACTCATCCTGGCCGAAGACGGCCAGAAAATGAGCAAGCGCAAGAAGAACTATCCGGATCCGAACCAGGTACTGGAAAAGTACGGCGCCGATGCGCTCCGCGCTTACCTGATCGATTCACCCGTCGTGCGCGGCGAGCCGCTCAAGTTCTCCGAGAAGGGCCTCAAAGAGATCGTGCGGACGGTTGTGCTCCCGTATTGGAACGCTCTGTCGTTCTTCACCACCTACGCCAGCGTTGACGGCTACGATCCGCGAACCTGGAACGCGCCGGTGCTGGCTGCGCGCCCCGAGATCGATCGCTGGGTCTTGAGCGTGCTCGAGAGCTTGGTGCGCGACGTGAACCAGGAAATGGAAGCGTACCGACTCTACAACGTCGTACCGCGACTCGTGCTGTTCATCGACGACCTGACCAACTGGTACGTCCGCACGAGTCGCGCGCGCTTTTGGAAGAGCCAAGACGACGCCGACAAGAGCGCGGCCTACGCGACTCTCTACGAAGTGCTCACCACCTTTGCGACAGTGCTGGCGCCCTTCATGCCGTTCGTCACCGAGTTGGTGCATCAAAAGTTGGTGTGCGCCGTGGATGCGACTGCTCCCGGCAGCATCCATTTCGTCGACTACCCGCAGGTTCGGCCCGCCCGCATCGACGCCGCGCTGGAGGCACGCATGACCGTAGCTCGCGTGGTCGTGGCGCTCGGACGCAAGCTGCGCGAAGACCACAAGATCAAGGTGCGCCAACCGCTCGCGCAGCTCAGCGTCGTGCATCGCGATCCGGTCGTGCGCGAGCAGGTGCTGTTGCAGGCGGCCCTGATCATGGGCGAACTCAATGTCAAAGACGTCGTGACGCTCTCGGACGAGAGCGCCTTCGCCAGCGTGAGCGCCAAACCGAATTTCGCGTCCCTGAAGAAGAAGGCGGGGGCGAAGATGCCCGTACTCAAGCCCTTCATCGAAAACCTGGACAAGAATGACGAGGGTCGAGAGCTGATCGCCACGCTGGAGCGTGGAGAGTCATTCGTCCGCTTCGAGTTGGAGATCACGCCTGATGACGTGATTTTTCATCGCAGCTCCAAAGGCGACGCAGCCGTCGCCACCGACGGCACGATCACGGTCGTGCTCGACACGACTCTGTCGCCCGCTCTCATCGCCGAAGGGCACGCACGCGAGCTTATCAGTCAGCTGCAAAGCATGCGCAAGGCGGGCGGCCTCGAGGTCTCGGACCGCATCGCCGTTCAGTGGGCCTGTAGCAACGAAGTCGTTGCGGCAGCCATCCTCGCGCACGCCGAAACGATCTCGGGCGAAGTCTTGGCCAGCCCATTCGTGCGAGGTGAGGGTCAGGCGACTCTCGACGTGAACGGCGTGTCGGTTCAGGTCACGGTCGAGAAGGCTTGACCCCGAGCCTCTCCGGCAAAGCAAAGCGCGCAGGCACTCCACCAAGACCCGCGCTAACGCTGAAGTCCCAGTAGCGGGCGCCCAGTTTTTCGAGCAGTGCATCTGCGCCTGGCCAACCCAGCCGAACCCGCTCCAATCCGCTAAGAATAGGCCGCAAACCGGGCACCCAGTAACGGTGGTTCGTTCGACTGAGCCCCAGCTCATCGGCCAGCGCGTCCCCGACGAGCCCGCGACACACGCCCTCGGCAGCGGCGACCTGGCGAGCAGCGCGGCGCTGCTCGAGAGGCGTCCGCGCATGTCCGAGCGGACCGTCGATGAGGGCACGCACGAGCGCCCGCGAGTCGTCGTCGGGCGGACCCTGCGTTAGGTGAATGAACGCGCCTTGGCGCTCGGCTTCGGCGAACGTCGCTGGCAAGAGCTGCTCTTCGACGCCCATGGCCCAGCCAACGACGCGCCACAGGTGTTGGTAGTCGTCGAGTTCTTGCGGGCTGAAGCGAAAACCGAGCGTGGTGAGACCGCTGGCGAACACGCTCGAAAAAAGCAGAACGGTCGCGAGCATGTCGTGTTGATTGATGGGCAGAGCCCACGCCTCACCATCCCAACGATCGCTCTGCTGGATGAGTCGCCGCACCTGCGCGTGCATGAGCCGGACGCGCAACGTGAAATGAAGTCCCACCCCGCCACGTTCGAGGCCGCCCCTCGCGCAAACGGCCGTCACGAAGCGGCCCGTTTCGGCCAAACGACGCTCGGCGCGTTCGGTGAGGCGACCCGAAAGCGCGAGCGGCTTATTTCCTGCGGGAGCCGCGTAGCCGTGGACGAGCGAGCACAAGCCGAGTGTGGCGCCTCCGAGAACACCCGAACGTCGGAACACCGCTCCGGCGCGTTCGATGCGCGTGAAGTTGGTCCAGCTCGGCAGCGCAGTTGCCACGGCCGCGTACTCGGCAAGTGCTGAGGGAACAGCGCGATCGCCGGCGAGAGCCCGATCGATGCAGGCGTCCCGGTCGCTCGCAGACGACTGGGCGAGCCCGGCCAGCGCAGCGTCCGCCAGCGGATCGGCGCGCCCGAGCGCGGGCAACAAGAGCGCGCACAAGTCGCCGTAGTCGCGCTCGGCCTGCCGCACGTTGTGGACGCGCGCCGGGTACTTCATGACAGCAGCCTGGCTCGCTTCGCTCCCTTCGGCACCTCCAAAGACGCGAATTCGTCAGCGCAAGATGCCCAAGCTGGACAAAAGAGGTTCGGGATCGGCTGCGTGCCCAGCGCCGATGACGGCGACCCCCGCTGCTCCCGCCGCGAGCAGCCCTGGTACGTGCTCGGGACCGACGCCGCCGAGCGCATACACGTTCAAGAAAGGCCGGCGCCCGTGTAGCTCTCTTGCCAGCCGTCCGAAGCCGTCGACACCCAGAGCCGCGCGACCTTTGCGAGACGCGCACACCGGGCTCACGAACACGGCCGAGAGTGCGTCGAGTTCGGCGTTGGCGAGTGCCTCGTCCGCATGATGGGCCCGGGAGAGCCAGGCTTGCGGAAGAACCGCCCGGAGCTTGCTCGGTGGCACACCGAGCACGGGCAAATGGACGCCGTCGGCTTCGAGCAGCCGCGCGAGGTCCGCGCGCTCGGCGACGACGAAACTCTGCTCACGCAAGTGACACAACGCGCGCAATCGGAGGCCTAGCGCCAGACGCTCCCGCACTGGAAGCTGCTTGTCCCGGAGCACGAACACGACGCTGCCAGCCCGTGCTTGCCCGAGCAACGAGGCGAGCGAAGACAGCGGATCAGGGTACTGCGTCGTGTCGGTGAGCACGACCAAGCGCGCTGCGTGAGCGCCCTGCATCAGGCTCGCGCTCGTCGGGCCGTCCCCAGATGCAGAAAGAGCCAAGCGAACAGCGCGGCACCGACGGCGTCGGCTATCGCGTCCCACAATTCAGCGGTGCGATGAGGTAAAAAGGCCTGCCAGACTTCGAGCAAGATGCCCGCTGCCGCCGCCGTCATGAACGCCCAGACCGAAATCGTGCGCGGCGCCGCGCCGGGCCGCAGGTATTCGAATGCCCGGTAGTGAGTGCGCTGCATGACGCCAAAGAACAGAGCGTGGAGCAGCTTGTCCTTCCAATGAAATTGCACGACCGCCAGGGGATCCTGATCGATCGAACCTACGTAGAAAGCCGTGACCAAGTAGAGCAGCGCTGGGACCAGCGCAACAACGGCGCCGCGATTCACTCGATCAAGCCCGCGGTGGGACTCGATGCGTTGGCATAGGCTTGTTTGGGCATGCGGCCGGCGCGGAATGCCTTGCGACCAGCTCGCACGCCCTCGCGCATGGCTTCGGCCATGAGCACGGGCTTTCGGGCGTGGGCGATGGCGGTGTTGAGCAGCACGCCGTCGCAACCGAGCTCCATGGCTACTGCCGCGTCACTTGCCGTTCCTACGCCGGCGTCGACGATCACCGGGACCTGAGCCTGTTCGATGATGATCTGCAGATTGTGGGGATTGCGAATGCCGAGCCCCGAGCCGATCGGGGCGGCCAGCGGCATCACGGCGGCGCAGCCAATGTCGGCGAGCTTGCGGCAGACGATCGGATCGTCGATGCAGTAGGGCAGCACGGTGAATCCCTCCTTGACCAACAACCGCGCGGCTTCGAGCGTCTGCTCGTTGTCGGGGTAGAGCGTTTTGGGATCACCAATCACTTCCAGCTTCACCAAGTCGGCCATACCCAGCTCGCGCGCCAGGCGCAGCGTACGCACCGCTTCGTCCGCGGTGTAGCAACCGGCAGTGTTGGGCAAGAGCGTCCATCGACCGCTCGCCAACAGGTGCATGAGCGACCCTGCCCCGCGATCGTTCAGATCGACGCGGCGGAGCGCGACGGTGACCAGTTCGGCCCCCGACGCCACCAGCGCCTGCTCGGTCTCTTCGACGCTCTTGTACTTGCCCGTTCCGACGATCAGGCGGCTCTTGAAGGTGAAGCCGCCCACCTGGAGGACATCGTCTTCGTCGATCTCATGCCCTGCACGTTCGCCGTCTGCCATGGCCCACGCGATAGCTTGGCCGGAGCGTCCAACCAAGTGCCGTCCGCGCTCAGCGAAACCCAGCCTTGCGCGACGTTTTGGCCTCGCCGTCGACACCGCCCGCGAACACGTCGCTGAGCTGGAGCACGGTCAACTCTTCGCGCACGTTTTGGGCGAACACCAGCTCGCCCTTGAGGCGGAGGCGCGTGACCTTGGAGACGGCCAGGCCCACGCCGCCCTTTTCGACGTGAAGAGTCAGGGTCCGCTCGCCCGGCAACACCCGCCAATCGCCGTCGGTTTCCACGCCAGCTGCCTCGAGAAGTGCCGAAAGATGCTCGTTCGTCATGCGCTCAGCCTCTACCCGCCCGCGCGGCCGCGTCAAGGGCGCGCATTTGCTCGCAGCTCTCTTTCCGAGGGATGCCTTTCTCCCTTCGCCCGCGCGACAAAGGCCCTATCTTCGTGCCTGTGACCAGCACGCCCGTCGCGCCCACGGATCGAGCCCGAGAGCCAGAGGCGCCGGGCTCGAAGGCCCATTCGCCGCCACCCGCGACGCCAGACGGGCCGCACATCGCCGTCGGGAAGCTGTGCAAGAACTTCGGTGCGACCGTCGTACTGCGCGACGTCGAACTGACCGTCGCCCGCGGCGCAATCGCCGTCGTGATCGGCGGTTCGGGCGCCGGCAAGACGACGCTGCTCAAGCTCCTGATTGGGCTCGACCGCCCAACGAGCGGCAGTATTCACATCGCCGGACACGACATCGCGCCGCTCGGCGAGCGCGAGCTGAACGAGGTACGAAAGAAACTGGGCATGGTCTTCCAGTATTCGGCGTTGCTCGATTCGATGAATGTACTGGACAACGTGGCTTTTCCGCTTCGCGAGCACCGCAAGCAATTGAGTGAAAAAGAAGTGCGAACACGAGTCATCGAGAAGCTCTCGGCGCTCGGCTTGAACGACGTCGAGCACAAGAAGCCGAGCGAACTCTCGGGCGGCATGCGTAAGCGCGTCGCCCTCGCGCGCGCGCTGATGCTCGAGCCCGAAGCCATCTTCTACGACGAACCGACCAGCGGCCTCGACCCACTGACCGCGCGCATGGTCGACGAGATGATCGTCGAGACGCGCGATCGCTTCGGCGTGACGAGCGTCGTCATTTCTCACGACATGGCCGGAGCGCTGCGCATTGCCGACGACATCCATCTGCTCGACGAGGGTCGGCTGGTCGTTTCGGGCACCCCGCGCGAACTCTTACAGGGTAACGAGCCTTTGGTCGCGCGTTTCATCGAAGCCAGTGGCATCGACGCAGACCGGCTTTTGAAAGAGTCGACTCCAGGCTACACCCGAGACCCGTGACGAATGCCCCGATTTTGGTGACCGGCGTAGCCGGTTTCATCGGCAGCCACACTGCGCTCCAACTGCTCGAACGAGGCGAGCGCGTGATCGGCATCGACAACTTCAACGACTACTACGCGCCCGAGCAGAAGCGCGCCAACGTGGCCGTGATCGAACGAGCTGGGGGCGAGTTCGAGCTGATCGCGGGCGACATTCGGGATGGTGCCCTGATCGAGCGGACCTTTGCGCAGCACCAGCCGCGCGCCGTCGCGCATCTCGCCGCCATGGCCGGCGTGCGGGCCTCGGTCGAGCAGCCTTTGCTCTACTACGACGTAAACCTGACGGGCACGCTGACTCTCTTGGAAGCAGCGCGACGCCACGGTCGCCCGCAGTTCGTCTTCGCTTCGACGTCGTCGGCCTACGGGCGCAGCTTGGTGACGCCGTTCGTCGAAACGGATCCGGCGGATCGCCCGCTCGCGCCCTACCCTGCGAGCAAGCGTGCAGCCGAATTACTCGGTCACAGCTATCATCACATGCACGGCCAGGATTTCACGGCGCTGCGCTTTTTCACGGTCTACGGCCCGCATGGGCGACCGGACATGCTGGCGTACATGGTGCTAGAGAGCATGCGCCTCGGCCGGCCCATGCCGCTCTACAACGGCGGCGAGATGTATCGCGACTGGACCTATGTCGGCGACATCGCAAATGGCGTGTTGGCTGCGCTCGACCGACCGCTTGGCTACGAGGTGATCAATCTGGGCCGCGGACAGCCGGTCAAGTTGAGCGACTTCGTGGCGGCACTCACCGCTCTGTCGGGTCAAGCCGCTCACTTCGTCGACGCACGCATGAACGATGCCGACGTGCCCTACACGGGCGCCGACATCGACAAGGCGCGACGCCTACTGGGCTACGATCCTCGGACCTCTGTCGCCGAAGGCACGCGCCTGTTCTACGAGTGGTACGTCGAGAACATCGGAAAAATAGGCACAAAATGAGCAAAACCGCGACTACCCGAAGGCAGTAGCGGCTCATGCCCGGCCATTTCCGAACTCGGCCCGCTCGAACTCAGTTCGCCGCTGCGGCCATGGCTGCAACTTCGGCAGCAAAGTCCGGACCGGTCGGCAGCTCGATGCCCTCGCCGCGCTCGAAGCGCACGAAGCGAACGAACTCGACGGTGCCGCCTGCGGCCGTAGCGGCTTCGGTGCGGAGCTCGTCGATGGTGTGCTTGGTGTCGATGACGCTCGGCTGCTCGACCAGGCACACTTCCTTCGCCCACTTGGCAATCTTGCCCTCGACGACCGAAGCGCGCTTCTCCGCCGGGATCTTGCCCTCTTCTTCGAGTTGAGCCGCGTAGATGGCGGCCTGTGCCGTTTTGTCGGCCTGCGGGATCTCGCTCGAGTTCAAGTAGGGGGGAGCCATGGCGGCCACCTGCATCGCGCAGTTCTCGACGAATTCGCCGATTCGCGAGGCAGTGTTCGCGCTGTCCGTCTTCACGGCCAAGATCACGGCGATTTTACCACCCAAGTGGACGTAGCTGGTGACGAGACCTTCCCCTTCGACGGTGACGCGGCCCCAACGGCGCACGGTGATGTTCTCACCGAGCTTGCCGACGAGAGCTGCGCGATGGTCTTCGACCGTACCGTCGCCGCCGGGGAACGGCAGGGTCAGTAGCTCGGCGCCTTCCTTGGCGACGAGAGCGACGTCGACGACCTTGGTCACGAACGTCAGGTAATCTTCGTTGCGCGCGGCAAAATCCGTCTGGATGTTGACCTCGACAATGACGGCGCTCTTCCTGTCGCCGGCCACGCGCGTCGCCACGACGCCCTCGGCTGCAACCGAACCGGCGCGCTTGGCGCTCTTGGCGAGACCCTTCTTGAGGATCACCTCCACTGCCTTGTCCATGTCACCTTCGGCCTCGCTGAGCGCCGATTTGCAGTCGTTGAGACCAGCCTGGGTTCGATCCCGGAGCTCTTTGACCTGCTGCATGCTTACCTGAGCCATCTTCTTCTCTCCTTGTACGGGGCTATAGAGGGGTCGGCCGGCAGCGGCTGATGAAGAGCTGCGCCGGCCTCGGGGGAGAACGGCTCACCAGAAGGGAGCCGCTTCTCGAGAGCAATCAGCGACGGTTTGCGTAGCTGACCTGGACGTCGGGTCCGTTGCCACGGCTCTGCTGGTCGCCACGATTGTCGCGACGACGCGATACTCCGTAGACACAAGCATCGGCGACGGCCGAGGTGATCAGACGGATCGAGCGGATGGCGTCGTCGTTGCCGGGGATGACCCAGTCGACCAGACCGGGATCGCAGTTCGTGTCGGTGATGGCCACGATCGGGATGCCGAGCTTGCGCGCTTCCTTGACGGCGATCAGCTCTTGCTGCGGATCGATGATGAACATGACCTGCGGAATGGCAGCCATGCCCTTCATGCCGCCGATGTACTTCTCGAGACGAGCGCGCTCCTTGTCGAGCTGGACGGTCTCCTTCTTGAGGAGCTGCTCGTAGGTGCCGTCGTCGCGCATGCGCTCCAACGTGCGCAGACGCTCGAGGCCGCCCTTCATGGTGCGGAAGTTCGTGAGCGTGCCACCGAGCCAACGGTTGGTGACGTAGAACATGCCCGAGCGCTCGGCTTCGCCCTTGATGATCTCTTGGGCCTGACGCTTGGTGCCGACGAACAGTGCGTTGCCGCCGCGGGAAACAGTGTCCGACACGAACTTGAGCGCGCGCTGCGCCAGGTTCGCGGTCTGATCGAGATCGATGATGTGGATGCCCTGACGAGCGCCGTAGATGTACGGCTTCATCTTGGGGTTCCAACGCTTGGTCTGGTGACCGAAGTGGACGCCTGCCTCGAACAACTCGCGCACGCTCAGCGCAGTCTCGGGATCGCGGCTCTCGTACTTGTACTCGCCGGAAGCTTCGGCCAACGCGCGCTCACCAGCGCGTGCTGCGGTGTCGGCGAGGGGACTGGCTACGCCCTGCACCGGAACTTCGAAATCGGCCCGCTTCTCGTCATCAGGAGCGATCTGCTCCACTTGGTTCTCACTCATTTTGGCGCTCTCCTCTTTTCGGTTGAGCCTCCGCTCCCGGGTCGCCTCAACTCTTGCGAGCACCGGAGGACGACTTTGCGCTGGGGGAGCGTGTGGAATGTGGATGTGGAACCCGCACGTGCCGAAGCCCGTGCGGGGGCGCGATACTTACGAGACGATCGGGCGCGAGTAAAGGAACTTGGCCGGAAAATCCTTCGAAAACGCTCGGCGACGCCTCGCGCTCACGGCGCACCCTTGGCTCAGAGACCGCTGCCCGGGAGGCCCAAGTCCACACTGGGCGCCCGGCTACCCTCGACAGCTGCGTTCTTGGATGTTTCGAGCTTCGGCGCGCTCGGGCGGGCGCCCGCGGGTGACGACTGACGGCGGGCAGCGGATGGACCAGCCCCGGAGATAGGCAGAGTCAAGGACGACGCCGCTGTGGGGGGCGCTGGGCTGGACCAAGGCGCTGGTGGAGTTGGAGGCGCCACGGCGCTCGAAGGCTCTGCCGGGCGCGGAGGCGCTCGCTCAGGCCGGGGCGTGGCAACGCCAGCTGACTTGGCTGTCGGCTCGACACCGCTTGCGGGCTCGGCTGCGTGGCCAGCACGTGGAGCCCCTGCCGGCTCGCGGGAACCCCAGGCCGAGCCTTCGAGCGTGTGGACAACGCCCCACGCGCCAGCGAACGAGGCGAGCGCCGCAACCGCGACAAGGCGCGCGGGCCCGCTCCAAGGTTCGCGCGGTGGCTTCGAAGCCGTCCAACCAGCGGGCGGAGGTGTCGGGAGGCTCGGCAGGCGCTCGCGCTCGACCTCCGCGGCGGCCGCTTCTGCGCGCGCGCCCCAGCCCCAAATTCTGCCCTCCTGCTGGGAGGTGGCTCGGCGCTCCGAGACCCCTCGATCGGCTTGGGCGCGTGCTGATTCGGCGGAGTGCGAGTCGACGTCGACATACGGCGCAACGCTCGCAGTCGGCGCGATCGGCGGAAAAGGCGACGTCGACGGCACCTCACGCAGCTGCTCGATGTCGGCCTCTTGGAGCGCGTCGCCCACGCGGGTCCGGGTGCCGGGTTCGGCTCCGTCGTTTTCAGGCCCCCAGGTCGGCGCTTCGTAGTCGCCACCGTGAGTGACGTCGTCGGCGGGCGCCTCGGAATCACCGAACGATGCGACGAGGGCTGCAAGCTCGGCATGGGCCACGCGCGCATCGAACGGCCGCGATTCGGGTAGTTTCGCCAGCCAGCGTTGGACCAAATCGGCCAGCTCGGCCGACACGCCGCTCTCGATCCAATCGAGCCGCGCCGGTTCTTCGGCGATGTGCGCCAAGACCAGCTGATTCGGATCGCGTACGTGGGCGAACGGGCCCTTGCCGGCCAGCATCTCGTACAAGACGAGCGCGGTAGCGTAAATGTCGGCGCGTCCGTCGACACGCCGACCTTCGGCTTGCTCGGGCGCCATGTAGCGCGGCGTACCGATGGCGACGCCGGCCGCGGTGATGACGCGAGCCGCTTGGTCACGCACCTGCGCGATGCCGAAGTCGAGGATCTTGGTCGGGCCACCAGCGACCACGAAGATGTTCTGCGGCTTGATGTCGCGGTGCACGGCACCCGTCGCGTGCGCCGCGCCTAGACCTTGGAGCACATCGAGTACGATGTGCACCGCCTCGCGCAGGCTCAGTTTGCCCCTCCGCTTGAGCAAGGCGCCGACCGTCTCACCCTCCAGCTTTTCCATCACGTAATAGGGCAGCCCGTCCGCCGTGTGGCCCGCATCCGTGACCTGGACGATGTTGGGATGCGAAAGAGCGGCAAGCGCCGTCCACTCGTTCTTCATCCGCGCGGCCAGATCGCGCCGCCCCGCCAAGCGGTCATGGAGGATCTTCAGGACGAAGTGGCGCCCGAGCTCGGTGTGTCGGACCTCGTGGACGGTTCCCATGCCGCCGCTGCCGATCAGCCGGAGCGGCCGGTAAGGCGTGCCCCGCAACACGTGTTCGTCGCTGGGTTCTCTCTGCAGGGGACCAAGTAATGCCACGCGAAACTCTTCTGGGCGCACCAGTCGACTAAACTACACGAAGCTTCGTCGACGGCCGAACAACAATCGTCCGCACGCTCACGCCGTTGAGTTCGATTTCACGTGGGCGCGAGATCGAGCCGCAATACGGGATAAGGCTGAAAATCGCGGATGACCGAAAAGCCTGCACACTCGTACAGCGTGAGGGGTCCGGTCCACTGTTCTTCGTCACTGACGTCGCTCGCGCCGCGAGGCAGCGCTTCGAGTGAACGTGCTCCGGACTGGCGCGCCCACGCGATGGCCTCGTCGAGCAATCGGCTCGCGACACCGCGGCGACGCACGGCCGGATCGACCAGGAAACAGGCGACGGAAAGCACCCGACTGCGGTCACCATCGAAACACGGCAACCCGCGATAGAGCCTACCCGAGTAGGTCTTTTGCAGCTCGGTCACCGGGGCGACGCGCAGCCAACCGACGGCTCGCTCGCCATCGAGGGCGACCCAGGCGCGGAGTCGCCCCGCAGCGAGATCGGCGACCAGGCCGTCGCGGTTGGCTTGCCGGTCGTTGGCGCAGCGATTTTGCCAATCCCGGTGATCGCCGATGAACCCATAGTACTGGCAATGACAAGGACAATCCGCGCGCGCGAACAGCTCGAGCGCCGGCTCGGCGAGCTCGAGCGTAGCCTCCCGAACCACCAGTTCGCCTTCGTTCACGAACGACTCACAATGCTCTCGACGGCCGCTGCCGCACGAAAGAGCGCTTCTTCGCCGAGACGGGGCGCAAGCAACTGGACGCCAACGGGCAACTTCGAGCCATCCACGACCACGTCGCCGCACGGCACCGACACGCCGGGGATGCCCGCCAGACTCGCAGGCAGGGTGTAGACGTCGGCCATGTACATCGACAGCGGGTCCTGGTTGCGCTCGCCCAGCCGAAACGCAGCCGTCGGACTGGTCGGCGTCAGCAACACGTCCACCTGGGCAAACACCCGCTCGAAATCCTCGCAGATCAAGGTGCGCACGCGCTGGGCCTTGCCGTAGTAGGCGTCGTAGTACCCAGCGCTCAGCACGTAAGTGCCGAGCAAGATGCGCCGCTTCACTTCGGGGCCGAAGCCCGCGCCCCGCGACGCGGCGTACAAAGCGTCCAGATCGGCGCCGCGCGCTTCGACACGCAAACCAAAGCGCACCCCGTCGAAGCGCGAAAGGTTCGTCGATGCTTCGGCCGTGGCGAGCACGTAGTAGGTGGCAATACCGTAGTCGGTGTGCGGAAGACACACCGGCACGAACTCGGCACCAGCTACTTTCCAAGCTGCGATCAGCTCGTCGAGCACGCCGCGCACGTCGGGATCGAGCCCTTCGCCGAAGTATTCCCGAGGCAAGCCGACACGCAAACCGCGAGTCGGCTGCTCGCAGGCCGCTTCGTAGCGACCGACGGGGGCGGCCGAACTGGTGCTGTCCTTACCGTCGAAACCGGCCAGAACCTCGAGCAAGCGCGCCGAGCTCCGTACGTCGCGGGTGAGCGGTCCGATTTGATCGAGACTCGACGCATAAGCGACGAGACCGTAACGCGAGACGCGACCGAAGGTCGGTTTGACACCAACCACACCGCAGAGCGACGCCGGCTGACGAATCGAGCCGCCGGTGTCGCTGCCGAGCGCCGCAGGCGCCATGCCCGCCGCCACAGCCGCGGCGCTGCCGCCGCTCGAGCCGCCGGGGATACGCGTTTTATCGCGCGGGTTCTTGACCGGGCCGTAGGCGCTGTTCTCGTTGGACGAGCCCATGGCGAATTCGTCCATGTTGGCTTTGGCAAGAATGACCGCGCCTTCAGCGAGCAAGCGCTCGATCACCGTGGCGTCGTAAGGCGGGCGCCAGCCCTCGGGCTTGCCGTCGACGAGCCGACTCAGCATCTTGCTACCGCTCGTGGTCGGCAGGCCGCGGGTGCAGATGGCATCTTTGACGACGATCGGCACGCCCGCCAAGCGGCCCAACCGGGCGCCGGCCGCGCGCGCCCGATCGAGGTCTTCAGCGCGCTCTTGCGCTTCGGCGACTGCGACGAATGTGGTGGCGTTCAGATCCGCGTGCTCCGCTGTAGCGGCCAAAAAATGCGAAATGACGGCGCTGGCGGAGAGGTCTCCTTGCCCGACCCGCGCGGCGATTTCGAGCGTATTCAGGTCGGCGATGCTCATGTTTCGTCCACGAAGCCGGGAACCAAGAAGCCAGCATCGTCGGCACGCGGCGCCTGCGCGAGCACTTCGCGCTTGTCCAACGAGGGCACGACGACGTCGGGGCGAAAGGGCATGCGATCGGCACTCACCTGCAGGGTGGGCTCGACATCCTTGGTGTCGAGTTCGTCGAGCTTGTTCACATAGACCAAGATGGCATCCAGCTCGCGTGCCATGCCTTCCGCTTCGTCTGCGCCGAGCTCGAGCCGGGCCAGGCGCGCGACGTGCAAAACATCCATTGGGGTGATCGCCATCGAGGACGCGGTTAACAGCCCCGGCGGTACTGAGCAAGCGACTGTCTAGAGCCGGTCCTGCCCGCGCTCTGCCTGGAAAAGCGCGGAAAGACGGGAGCTTGCGGCCCACAGCCCGCAGGCGTACCTCAGTCGTCGAGGTCCATGGGAGAGTCTAGGGGCATGGGGATGATCAAAGAAGGAGACGGCACTGGTGCCTGACGACAGCGGCTGGCTCGAATCGCTCAGAAATTTGGGCGACCAGTTGGCTGCCGAGAGCGCGCAAAGCGGCCTTGGCCCAGCTTTGGATCTGCTCGTCGATCACCTGCCCGCTCGCGCGGCCGTGTTGGTGCTGGGTAGCAAAATTGCGGCGGAGCGAGGTTATCCTCCCGGTCCCGACGCAGAGCTCGGGCGCCGACCCGCCCTCGAACTGGAGCAGCTGGTGCGCGAGCGAGCGCGCTTTCTGGACGTACCCGACACGCGGCGAGGGCCGTTCGCCAGGCGCGAAGACGGCGTGCGCCTCCACACGAGCGGTTACACCGCGGCCCGCGTCACGCCCCTGTTGCAAGGCGACCGCGTGCTGGGCGCATTGATCGTCTGGTTCGACGAGCTGTTTCGCAGCGCACGGGCTCAGAACTCCATTTTGGGCCTCGTCTCGGCCATGCTGAGTACGGCCGTCGCTCGCGATCAAACGCCGCAACCCATGCACGAGTCGCTAGCGAGCCTCGGCGAGATCAATCGCTTGGCGTCCCTGGGTCTCCAGCTCGAAGGCTCCACGCACGCGCTGCGTTCCCCCACCTCGTCCTTGGTCATCCAGATTGACGAACTCCGGCATTTCACCAGCGAGCTCGGCTTCTTGCTCGATCCGAGCGATGCCGCCGCTTCCGAAGTCTTGAGCGCGCTCACGCAAACCGTAGAAGACATGGCCATCGCCTCGGCCGCCGTGCGACGCGAACTCAGCCGCCTGACCGAAATCAGCGATCCGGTCGACACGCGCGAGATCATTCAGATGAGCTTGCTCGTCCACGAGGCTCTCGCCATCGCCCGCCCCGAGCTGGAGCAGCGCGGTTTCACGGTCGAAGAATTCGTGTCGCACGACGGCTCGCTCGAGGGTGATCGGCACAATCTGCTACAGTTGCTGCTTGGCCTGTTGTTCGCCATCGGGCGAGACCAACGCATCGCTTCCCAAAACCCGGTGCTCGAGATCCATCTGGACAAGAATCCCAGCGAAATCCTCGTGCGCATCGCTGCCGTCACGCGGCTGCGACAAGAAATCGCTTCGGTGCCGAGCGCTCCCGACAACTGCATGCGCATCGCCAGCATGCACGGCGGCGACGTCGTCGGCTCAGCCGGGACCTTGGAGATGCACCTGCCCACCGAAGCGCGCGCACCGATTTCGTCGCAGGTGGGCGCGAGCTCCACTCGCATCAAGCGCGTGCTCTTGGTCGACGACGATCCGATGTTCGCACGAGCCCTGCGCCGAGCGCTCAAGCCCCACGACGTACGCATCTCGGCAACGGCCGCCGAAGCAGAAATTGCACTGATTGGCGGCGAATTCGTGCCCGACCTGGTCGTCTGCGATCTGTGGCTGCCAGGCTCGAGCGGGCGCGCCCTGCACGAACGCATTGCGAAGAGCTTTCCGAGCCTGGCGCCCCGCTTCGTATTCGTGAGCGGTGCGCCCGTCACCAGCCGCGACGGCGACTACTTCAAGCGCGCGGGTTGCCCCTACCTGACGAAGCCCATCCAAGTCGACGAACTCGTCGGCATCCTGAATCAAGAACACTCCTGGGACGCGCCGTCCGAGCGCCGCCAGGCCATCACGCGCCCCGAACGCCGTTGACGCGTCGGCTGGCGTGCGCCCTCCTGGGCCCAGCTGAGCGCTCGGAGACAGCGCAGACCAGGTGGCCCGCGTTCAACTCTTGCCGAAGCCGGAGGCGTGGACCAGGCCGGCCGAGAGCCCCACGAACAGCGCGAATTGCGCCTCTTTGGGCCGCGCCAGGCGTTCTTCGTGGACGGTGTCGACGATCTTGCGCAGCGATCGCCCCTCGAGCGCCCCGCCTTCGAGCGTGGTGAGCAAGCTGCGCGTCTCCGGACCGGTCAGACCGAGGCCCGGCAGATCGGCCTGACCGAGTGCCGGTAGAACGACGGCGTCGAGCACAGGCTCGAGGTGGTAGCTGAGTGCAGCTTGGCCAAGGCCGAGACGGAGCGCGGAAACCACCTGCGCGAAGGCTTCGGGCAACTGATCGAGATCGATCGTGGCGACGCGCGCCTCCTCGACAACGAGCGCGACCAAGCGCCCGCGCTCGTAGTCGAAACACGAGCCGAGCCGCCGCTCCATCTGCACGCGCAAAAGGCGCAGCAGAACTGACTCGCGAATGCGTCGTTCGACGACGAGGTACTCGCCGAGCCGCAAGCCCGTGCGCCGGCTTTCTCCGATGGCGCGGGTGATTTCGGATTGATCGAGGATCGACTCTTCGAGCAGGAGACGGCCCAGGGGGTGCTGCCCCGTCGAGTCGTGCGCCGCCACGATCCGCCCCCCGCGCACTTCGAGGTAGAGCGACCGGCCTTCCTCCGTCAGTTCGACTCCACCCGTCTGCACGCGGCGCAGCGCAAGAAAGAGTTGGAGCGGCAAGGAGCGCTTGCTGAATTCGACGCTCCACACCTCACGTCCGCGCCGCAAAGTGGGCAGCCCGATGGCGAGCACGCGCTCGAGCTCGCTCGAGCTCCGATGCGGCCCTTGGACCGCACCCCTTGCGGCCGAACGCACTTCGTTCGGGCTCGGTTTGGCGTTCGTCCGCGCCCCGGCGATCACGCGCTCGCCCGATCGCTCTGGTCCCTGCGGCTCGAGCATGCCGAGCGTCGTGAGCCACGCCTTGAGTTCGGGTTCGTCGCCAGTCGAACGGCAGTGCCGCGCGGCGTCGAGCAAGGCCTGACGCATCTCGCGAGCCGAAGCATAGCGTTCGTCGGGGGACCGCGAGAGCGCGCGTTCGACCACGTTGCGCAGAGCGATGGGCACGGCGTGGTTGAAACGATGCCACGTGCTCAGATCGGCTTGCACCGTGCGCCCCAAGGTATCGATCTCGTTTTTGCCCAAAAACAGGGGCCTCAGGGTCAAGAACTCGGCCAAGATGATGCCGGTAGAAAACAAATCGGAGCGACCGTCGACGGCGCCACCCAGCGCCTGCTCGGGCGACATGTAGCCAATCTTGCCCTTCAGCTCGCCGGGCTGGGTACGACGCGCCACGATTTCGCTGCGCACGATGCCGAAGTCGCCGAGTTTGACGCGACCCGACTGCGTGAGCATGACGTTGCCGGGCGAAACGTCGCGATGCACGATCGACAACGGCTGACCTTGCTCGCTCGTGGCGTGGTGGACGAAATCCAAAGCGGACAACAACTGCGCGCCAAGACTCACGACGGCGCGCAAATCGACCTCCGCGCGCTCGCGCGCCGCCTTGCGCAGCACGCGAGCCAAGCTCGGTCCGTCGATGTACTCGAGCGCCATGTACAGATCGCCGTCGAGACTGCCGTAGTCGAGGACGCGTACGACGTTGGGGTGCTCGAGGCTGCGCGTGATACGGGCCTCGTCCCAAAACATGTCGCAAAACTCACGGTCGCGCGCCAAGGCAGGCAGGATGCGCTTGACGGCGAGCTTCGAGCCATCGGGAGCAGTGGCCACGAACACCTCGGCCATGCCGCCGACCCCCAGCCGCTCTCCCAGCTGAAAAGGACCAATCATCGGGGCGCGGCCGACTGCGGACATTGCCTTGATGGTAGCTCCATCGGCCGGTGTTGTGAGGAAAATCCCCGTAGACCCTTCAGTCTTCTTCGACCACAAGGTATTGCCTAGGCGCCCATGTCAGATGACCCGTCCGCGCCGCGCAATCCGGGGCCACGTCGCTCGACCCTGCACCACGAATCCGCCTTGTTTCCCGGCCGATCCGTTGCAGTCACGGGAAGTGCCAGCTTCCTGGGGTCGCACCTTGTAGGTTTGCTCGAGGACGCCCCACGCATCCGCCGCGTCATCAGCCTCGACCGCGAAGCGCCATCGAGCGCCGGCCCCAAGACGCGGCACTTCGACATCGACCTGACGCGACACGACGTCGAGGAGCGGATGGCCGAAATCCTTCAAGCCGAAGGTGCAGACACGGTCGTGCATTTGGCATTCCACGACATCCCGACGCATCGCGCGGACGAAAGTCACTACCTCGAGAGCGTCGGCACCATGCACATCGTCAACGCGTGTCGGCGGACGCAAGTGCACAAATTCGTGCTGTGGAGCCAAACTTTCTTGTACGGTGGAAGCCCGAAAAATCCGTGCTTTCTCGAAGAGCACCAGCCGCTCTGCGCCCCGACGAACGAAGCCTTCTTCCGCGACAAGATCCAGGCGGAACGCGACGCTCTGGAATTCGGTCGCCCCGGTCGCGGCCGCGTTGTCACCATCTTGCGCACTGCGCCGACCGTGGGACCGCACATCGACAACTTCGTGACGCGTTACCTGAAGCAGCCTTGGATCCCCACGATTCTGGGCTTCGATCCGTTGTGGCAATTCCTTCACGAGTCGGATGCCGTCGCGGCGCTCAAGCGTGCGATCGACGCCGACGTGTCTGGCGTGTTCAACATCTCGGGAGAAGGCGTGCTGCCGTTGAACAAGGCCATTCGTTTGGTCGGACGCAAGAACCTGCCGCTCACCCGCCCCGTCGCCAAACTGGCCCTCGGCGCTTTGTGGGTAGCGCGCCGTTCACCGTTGCCGCCGTCGTTCCTGGACCATGTGCAGTATGCGTGCGTCGGCGACACCGAGCGCGCGAGACGCCTGCTCGGTTTCGTGCCGCTCTACTCGAGCCGCGAGGCTTTGGTCGATTTCGCCTCGGCGCAGACGCTGCGCGACGTGCGATTGCTCTCGGAGACCCCCGCGTGACCCACAAAGACAAGAAGAGCAAAGGCCGCTCACCGTTACCCACCGCGAGCCCCGCTCGCCGGACTGCGGGACCCCGAGCCGGCGGTCGCCGCGGCAAGGACAGCGAAGAGACGTCCGAAGGAGACGTCGCGCAAGCGCGGGGACCGAAGAAGGCCGATCAGAAAGTGAGCAGCCAGAAAGCCGGAGCCCGTCGCGGTTCGGGTGCTCGCCCGCAGAGCGCACCGGTGACCCGGCGCCCGCCGGGCGAAGTCCGCAGCCGTCCCATCGAGCGCGCGGCTCCGACGTTGGCGACCTTCCCGCGCCGTCGTCCCGCGTCGGAGGCCAGTGAATCGGGCGCCTCGAACCCGAGCGCACCGGAGCTCGACGAAGCCGGCAAAACCGAGCTCATCGCCGAGACCGCACCGCTCAGCGAAGCGCCACCCTCGAGCGAGGACGTGGAGCTACCGGTCGACTCGACGAGCGAGGACATCGGCATGCTCGGTATCGGTTCGCGCGTGTACCCACCAAACATGGATTTCGAGCTCTTTGGCGAGGAATACTCCGACGAACCGCCGCCTGTGCCGATGGACGATCCGAGCGTGGAAGCGCGGATTCGCGACATCGAAGCGCGCCTGGACGGGCTCATGGGCGGAGTCGACGTCGCACAGACCGTGACGCCGCTCGGCCAAGCCGTTCCGCAAGCGCAAGCCGATGAAGCAGTCGACGCGGCGCGCGAGCTGCTGGAGAGCGACTACTACCGCCGCAAGTGGGGCCGCGGCGCCCTGCGCCAACATGAAGGCGGGGTCGACGACTTCGGTCTCGATCCGGACACCGTGGCGCGCCTGCGTCCCGTGCTCGAGTTCTTGTTCAAGCGCTACTTCCGCGTCGAGGTCGAGGGCATCGAGAACATTCCGTCGCGCGGTCGCGCGGTCGTCGTCGCGAACCACTCGGGCGCCCTGCCCTTCGACGGCGCGATGCTGCGCGAAGCCGTTCGCCTTCACCACTCGAAGAGCCGCGATTTGCGCTGGCTGGCTGAGGATTTCAGCTTCTATCTGCCGTTCATCGGCGTGACGATGAACCGCATCGGTGCCGTCCGCGCCTGCCAGGAGAACGCCACTCGCCTGCTCCTCACCGACCACGTCGTCGGCGTCTTCCCGGAGGGCGCCGAAGGCATCAAGAAGCTCTACAAGGATCGCTACAAGCTGCAGCGCTTCGGACGCGGCGGCTTCGTGCGTCTGTGCCTCAAGACCAAGAGCCCCATCGTGCCCTGCGCCATCGTCGGTGCCGAGGAAACCAATCCCATCCTCTACCGCTTCGACAATCTGTCCAAGTTGCTTGGGCTCGATTATTTGCCCGTCACGCCCACCTTCCCGCTGCTCGGACCGCTCGGCTTGCTGCCGGCGCCCACCAAGTGGCGCATGCTGTTCGGTGAGCCTATTTCGGTCGAGGAATACGGGCCATCGGCGGCTGACGATCACGTGCTGGTCGGGCGTCTGTCGGAGCGAGTGCGCGCGTCGATCAACGGTCTTTTGGAGACCGGCCTCCGTCGGCGGCGCGGCATTTGGCTTTGACGCGCCCGTCGGGCTCGGTGCACGGCGTTCTGGTTCTCGACAAGCCGCTTGGCCCAACGAGCCACGACGTCGTGAGCCGGTTGAGGCGCGTGTTCGGTACCAGGCGCGTCGGTCATGCTGGAACCCTCGATCCGATGGCCACGGGTGTGCTGGTGGTGCTGTTCGGTGAGGCCACCAAGCTGTCGAGCGTGCTCACCGTCGAGTCGAAAGAGTACGAAGCGGTCGTGGAGTTCGGCAAGGCAACGGACTCGCTCGACGCTCAGGGCAAAGTGACGCGTGCGCAAGAACTCGCTTCTGGCTGGCTCGAGCGGCCTGCGCTGGGGCGTGCGCTCGAGGTCGAGCTTCTCCGCGAGCTGCAGCTCCCGCCTCTCGTGAGCGCCATCAAGATCGGCGGCGAGCGTGCCTACGCGCTGGCTCGCGCCGGCAACGCGCCGGAGCTTTCACCCCGCGACGTGCACGTGCACGGCCTCGAGCTGCTGGAGGTCGGCGAGCGCTCGGTTCGCGTGCGCCTGGCAGTTTCCAAGGGCTACTACGTGCGCGCGTTCGCGCGCGATCTTGGGGCCGGCCTCGGCGTGCCCGCGCATCTGTCGAGCCTCCGGCGGCTGCGCAGCGGCGCGTTCGCGCTCGGCGAAGCCGTCGCGTTCCCGCCGAGTGCCGACGCCCCACTCTTGTCTCTGGCCGCCGCAGTCCGCCGTTCGCTACCGCTCGTCGAAGTGAACGCCGAAGGAGCGCTGCGCATTGCCCAGGGGAAGCTGATCCGCCCCGAAGATATTCAGAGCGTGGCACCACGCGCGACGTGGGACGCAGAGTCGGAGCACGAAGCGCCTCTCACCGCCGCGCTTCAAAATGGACTCGTGGTCGCGCTGCTGGCGCCAAGCGAAATCCCCAATCATTTCAGAGTTAAACGCGGCATCGCCGACCCTGGGTCGAGCTGAGGTTGGAGGCCTTGCCTTGCGCCCCAGCGCGAGCGGCAGCTAACTTTCTCCTTCCCGGCGTAGCCCGCTGCGCACAAAGGCACCCATTGGACCCAGACCCGGCAAAACCCGAACTCTCTCTGCTTCTAGCGCTCCTGCCCGCCGTCACGGCAGCCGCCTACGCCACGATCACGACTGCCATGGGCAGTCTTTCGACTGCCCGCCGCACGGCACTCAAGGACAGCCTGCCCGAGGCCGAACAGGCCGGGCTCGAGCGCTACCTCAGGTCGCCCGACCGCATCGAAGCCCGTTGGCTCTGGTTGCGCGTGACCGGCGTTGCCGCCACCGCTGCGCTCTTGACCGCAGCGTTCCAAGAGCTGTCGAGCCGGTCTTGGCTGCTCGGTTTCGGCGCGGCCATCTTCGTCTACGCCGTCCCAAGCGAAATCGCGCGCCCGTTCGCCACCCGACGTGCCGAGCAGTGGATCGCGCCGATGCTGCGCTTTTTGCGTCCGCTGGAGTGGCTGGTAGCGCCGCTCTCCGATCCGCTTTCGCTCCTGGCGCGGCGCCTGGCCGGCCACGATAGACGCGCTCCGAGTGCCGAGCTGACCGAGAGTGAAGTCGAATTGATCGTGAACGAGGGCGAACAGAATGGCTCCCTGGCGCACGACCAGTCCGAAATGATCCGCAATGTGTTGGATTTCGGAGATTTGACAGGCGTGGACGTCATGGTTCCGCGCATTCGCGTCGACGCGCTCGATGCCAGTTCGTCGATCGCCGATGCGCTGGGTTTTGTCCGCTCGACCCAGCATTCGCGCTACCCTGTGTACCAGGACAGCATCGACAACATCATCGGCGTGCTGCACGTGAAGGATTTGTTCTCGAGCGTGGGCGCACCGGGCACCGAACTCCAGTCGCTCGAGGTCCTCGCGCGTAAACCCGTTGCCTTCGTGCCCGAGAGCCAACAGGCCTCGATCGTACTGCGGGAAATGCGGCTCGGTCGGCACCATTTGGCCATTGTCGTCGACGAATTCGGCGGTTTTTCTGGCATCGTCACGCTCGAAGACCTCCTCGAAGAGATCGTCGGCGACATCCAGGACGAACACGATCTCGAAGACGCTTCGCGCATCGTCGTGCTCGACAAAGGCCGCGCGCTCGTCGACGCGAGCTTGGCAGTGACGGACGTGAATCGTCACCTGGGGACCGAGTTTCCCGAGGGCGACTACGTGTCGCTCGGCGGGCTGCTGCTCGATCAGTTGGGTCGGGTGCCCGCCACCGGCAGCCAGCACGAGCTGCTGGGCATGTCGGTCACCATCCGCGAAGCCGATCGGCGCCACATCGCCCGCGTGGAGCTGTCGGGTTTACCCGAGCGACCCGACGAGCCCGACTCGAGCCAGAGCGCAGCCTGACGAGGCCTCGAACAAATGAGAAAAGGGACGCCTCGCAGCGTCCCCTTCTTCGTCTCGCTTCGCCCGCGGAGCGAAGCGAAGCGATTGTCGGTCGCTCTCAGCCGCCGACGCCCTTGAGCTTCTCGACTAGTTTGGTGCCGCTGTCGATCAGGCCGGCCTTTTCGTTCGTCGGATCCGACTTGTCTCCCTGGAGCAACGCGTCGAGATTCGTGAACTCGCGGCTGATGGCCGTGAGCGTGTCCGAGGAGCAGACCGATGCCTGGCTCGCCGGGTCGACCGGGATCAGGAGCGGCGAGCTGCCGGTCGGCTCACCCTTGGTGTAGCGCTCGATCTTCACCTTCTTGGCGCCGTCGGCTACCTCGATTTCCTTCGGCCAGGCAAAGCCGGCTTCTTTGGAAGAAACGAGGAACGGCGTCGGAATCGGCTGCATCGAAGCGATCGGGCCGTTCGGGCTGTTTCCGACGATCACCGACCAGTGCACCTTGGGTGCTTCCTTCTCGGCGAACAGGCCCACGATGGCTTCCTTGTTGCCGCCGAGGACGCGCTTGAGTTTGTCCTTGACCTCATTTGCGCTCTCCGCATCGGACGAGAACTTGACGAGCATGCGGTTGATCTCCGCGCCCATGAGGCCCGTGCCTTTGCCGGCCAAGTAGCTGGCGTCGAACGGGATGTTCAAAGCGCCGAACTCGTTGATCTCGGCTTCGGGGTAGCGACCGTCGCCCAGGGCCAGCTTGGCCTTCTTGAGCACGGCGGAAAGCTTCTCGATTTCGGCGTTGGCCTTGTCGATGTCCTCGACGAGGATGCCGGCGCCCGCTGCGGCATTCGTGAAGCTCCGATTGGCTTCGACGCGGCCGCCGAGCACATAGCCCAGCAAACCGCCGACGAACGCCGTACCTAGCGCTACCATGAGCCACTTGGAGCGCGCCTTCTTTTGCGCCTCGACGACTTCCTCACCCATCTCGATCTTGATGGCTTGGGGCTCGACGATCCGAACCGGCTCGGGCTCGAAACCGGCCGGCTGCGGCGCTCGCGAAGGAGCGAATGGCGGGGCCGGAATGCTGGCACCGGGGGACATCATGGGTGGCGGTATGGAAGCACCGACACCGGAGACGGTTTTCTTCCCGAGTCGGGCCTTCAGATCAATCTTGGGCTTCTTGTCGTCATCAGCCATCGAGGAGGTCTCGCGCGGTAGTAATTTTCCGCGGCAAAAAGCCGCTGAGTTGTGCGGACACTAGCGGCGCGTTCCGCGTTCAGCAAGAATGAAAACGGTAGAGGCTCGCATCGAAATCCCCAAATACTTCCTCGAAACACGGGACGGCGTGCAGCTGCGCTACTTCGATACCGGCGCTGGGCAGACCACCGGGTCCGCTGCGCCGCCGGCCATCCTGCTGGCCAACGGTCTGGGTGGCCCCATATCTGCGTTTCGTCCCTACATGAAGTACCTGTCGCAGAACCACCGTGTGCTCTCGTGGGACTATCGCGGCCTGTATGGCTCGCTCTTGCCACGAGGGCCCCGCAGCGATTTGGGAGTCAGCGCCCACGCCGAGGACGTGTTGGCCGTGCTCGACCGTGCCGGCGTCGAGCATGTGACGTTCGTCGGCTGGAGCATGGGCGTGCAAATCGGGCTCGAAGTGGTGCGCCGAGCAAAGGATCGCGTGAGCGGCTTGGTGCTGATGAACGGCACCTCCGGAAACCCGTTGCGCGGCATGGATCTGCCATTTTCCGAGTTCTTACTGGCTCCATTGGTCCGCCGCGCTGGCGGCTACGAGAAGCTCGGGCACCGGCTGATCGAGCGCGCGAGCCGCCACCCGACGACGTCGCTCTGGCTCAAGCGTCTCGGCTTGGTGGCTCGTGCTTTCGACAGCGCGCTCTTTCAAGAGATGATTGACGATTTCAAGACCATCGATCTGCGTCACTACTTCGCGCTGCTCGACGAGCTGTGCCGACACGACGCCGGGGACATGCTCGGGGCCATCGACGTGCCGACGCTGGTCGTTTCGGGTGGGCGCGACCACCTGACGCCGTCTTCGGCCGCGCAGCGCATGGCCGAACGCATCCGCGGCGCCGAATTTTTCTTGGTTCCCGCTGCCACACACTACGGAGCCGCCGAGTTTCCCGACATCGTCGCACGGCGCATCGAGCGTTTCGTGCAGGGCCGGATCGCGGCGAGCTGACCGAGCGCATTGACCGACCCGATCCCCTTTGCCAGGCTGGCCCAAGTCCCCGCCGATCGGGGCGCACTTCCCATGAACGCACGCGTCCTCGTCATCGACAACTACGACTCCTTCACCTACAATTTGGTGCAATATTTGGCTTCGCTGGGCGCCTCTCCCGAGGTCTTCCTCAACGACAAGATCACGGCCGACGAGATCCTCGAGCGCGCCCCGAACGGCGTCCTACTCTCGCCCGGTCCTGGAACGCCGGACGATGCCGGTGTGACCCTCGACGTGATCGCGAAGATCGGGAGCCGTATCCCGATCTTTGGTGTGTGCCTCGGACACCAAGCCATCGGCCAGGCCTTCGGCGCGAAAGTCGTGCGGGCTCCGCGCCTCATGCACGGCAAGACGAGCCCCATCGAGCACCATCAAGCAGGGGTGTTCAAAGGGTTGCCTTCGCCGTTCCCGGCGACGCGTTACCATTCGCTCGTTATCGATCCGCCGTCGCTCCCGGACACCCTGGAAGTCACGGCAACCACGCGTGAAGGGGAAATCATGGGCGTTCGTCACAAGGTGTTGCCCATCGAAGGCGTGCAGTTTCATCCCGAATCGATCCTGACCGAAGGTGGGCTGTTGCTGGTCGACAATTGGCTGAAGTCCCTATGACCATCAGCTTCAAAGAGGCGTTGCTCCGCCTCGAGGCATCCACTCCCGTCTCGCCCGCACTCGTCGGCGAGGTCTTCGACGCCATACTCGACGGAGACTGGACTCCGACGCAAACGGCCGCGTTTGCCGTCGCCCTGCGCGTCAAAGGAGAGACGGCCGAAGTGATCGCGGCGGCCGCGCGCTCGATGCGCGCCCACATGCTGCCGCTCGAGCACGACGAAGCGCGCCTGCTCGACACCTGCGGTACCGGTGGCGACGGGCTTGGCAGCCTGAACTTGTCGACAGGCGCAGCCATCATCGCGAGCGCCGCCGGCGCCCGCGTCGCCAAACATGGAAATCGGGCCGTTTCGAGCAGGTCTGGCAGCGCCGACGTGCTCGAAAGCCTGGGCATCCGCATCGATCTCGTTCCCGCCGAAGAAGCTCGCGTGCTCGCCGAAGTCGGCTTGGTGTTCTTGTTCGCGCCCAGCCACCACCCGGCGCTCAAGCACGTGGGGCCGGCGCGTCGCGAGCTTGGTGTGCGCACGATCTTCAATTGTTTGGGACCGCTGGCCAACCCCGCACGCGCGACCCACCAACTGCTTGGCGCCTACGACGACGCCCTGCGACCCATCTTGGCTCGCAGCTTGAGCGAGCTGGGCATCGAGCGGGCCTGGGTCGTGCGCGGCGAGGACGGCATGGACGAGATGAGCCCGTTCGGCTCCACGCGCATCACCGTGCTCGATCGCGGTGAATTTCGCGAGCTCAGCCTGCGGCCCGAAGACTTCGGCCTGGCTCCGTGCGCGGTGGGCGCGACGGACGGGGGCGATTCGATCGAAAATGCGGCCATCCTCGAGGCCGTATTCGAGGGGACCCACCATCCTTCACGCAACGCTTTCTTGCTCAATGCCGCTGCAGCCATCGCCGTCTACGACGGCATCGCTCCGAAGGAAGCGGCGTCGCGCGCGACGCTGGCTCTCACCTCGGGTGCTGCGCTCACGCAACTCAGGGCCTGGCGCCAGGCGACGGCCGCGCGCTGAGTCGAAAACGAAACTCTTGGAACGCTCATGGGTCTGCTCGACGACATCATCGCCCAAAAGCGCAGCGAGCTCCCCGAGCTGCGCGCGCGCCGCTTGCCGGAACCGCCGCCGCTCGTGCGGCCGCTCTTGCACCGCGATCCAGGGGAGCCGCTCAAACTGATCTGCGAATTCAAGCGCCGTTCACCGTCGGCTGGGGAGCTCTCGAGCGAATTGGCCGTGACGACACGCGCCCAAGCGTACGAGAACGCCGGCGCCAGCATGATCAGCGTGCTGTGCGATCAGACTTTCTTCGGCGGTAGCTACGAAGACTTGGCCGAGGCGCGCCGGGCGACGCGCCTGCCGCTCTTGTGCAAGGAATTCATCCTCGAAGAGTGCCAGCTCGACGCTGCACTTTGCTACGGCGCGAGCGCCGCGCTATTGATCGTGCGTTGCCTCGAGCCCGACGTCCTCGCTCGGCTGATTACCGCGGCACAAGCTCGGAACTTGGTGCCGCTGGTCGAGGTCACCAACGAGACAGAGAGCCGCGTCGCCCTCGATGCGGGCGCGCGCTATTTCGGCGTCAACGCCCGTGACCTCGATACGTTGACGATGGACGGCGACAGAGCGAGGCGCGTACTCGAGGCGCTCCCCGAATCGATGCTGCGTTGCCACTTTTCTGGTGTGAAGAGCGCCGACAGCGTGACCGAGGTCGCAGGAACGGGCGCGGACGCGGCTTTGGTCGGGGAATCGCTGATGCGTGAGGCCAACCCAACTGCCCTGCTCCGGAGCTTTGTCCAGGCAGCGCGAGGCCGGCTAAGCTGAGAGCGTGACCTCTTCGCTCGAACACGATGTCGATGCCTTCTTGGCTCAAGCCCGTGTCGAGCGCTCGCTGTCGCCGCACACCGTGCTGGCTTACGGGCGCGATCTCTCGCGATTTTGTGCCTTTTCCGCCGAAAGGCAGCTGAGCCAGATCGTGCAAATCGGCACGGACCACATCCGCGACCACCTCGGCGCGCTGAGCGACGGCGGCCTCAAGGCACGCTCTCTCGCGCGCGTTCTGTCGTCTCTGCGAGGTTTTTTTCGGTTCGCCATCGAGGAGGGCCGGCGCTCCGACGATCCGACTGCCCTGATCGTGCGCCCGCGCATCGGCCGGCGTTTGCCCGAAACCGCGAGCGAGCACGATCTGCTCCAACTGCTCGAGCAACCCGACGTGACCGGGCTCCGTGGTCTGCGCGACCGCGCACTCCTCAGTCTCACTTATGCAGCCGGCCTGCGCGCCAGCGAGGTCTTGGGCCTGTCGATCGGCGACGTTGATTTCGAGCGCGGCACCGTGGCGCCACTCGGCAAGGGCAACAAGCGGCGGCTGGTGCCGCTCGGCCACGTCACGTTGGCGCACCTGCGCACATACCTAGACGCGCGCGACGCCGAGCCAAAGCAGGCCGCGAGCCTCTGCCTCATCGCCGGGCCACGCGGGAAGCCGCTGACGCGCCAGGCCTTCTGGAAGCTGGTTCGCGGCTACGGGCTCGGCGCCGGGCTCCGCGGAGATCTCTATCCCCACGCTCTACGCCATTCGTTCGCGTCGCACCTCTTGGCCGGCGGCGCCGATTTGCGAAGCGTACAAACCTTGCTGGGCCACGCCTCGATCGCGACGACCGAGATCTACACGCATGTGAGCCGCGACCATGTCAGCCGGGCGCACAAGCGCGCCCACCCCCGCGGCTAGCCCAAAGCCCCCCCCGCGTTCCGGGCGGACGAAAGGTCGTGCTAGGAACGTGCTCCGTGTACTTCCGCGTCGAAAAACCGCGTGCCGCCGAGACGCCCGTCGTCGTCGAAGTGCCGCACGCCGGCATCACCTTCGATGCCGAATCGCTGGCGCTCTGTGCGGCACCGGCGCGCAGCATCGGTCGCGACGCCGATCTGTTCGTGGACGAGTTGTTCGCCGATGCCCCAGACGTCGGCGCCACGCTGCTCTACGGTCGAGCGAGTCGTTACCTGGTGGACCTGAATCGCGCCGCCGACGATCTCGATTCGCACACGACTCCTGGCGGCAAATCGGAGGGTTCACCTCATGGCGTCATTTGGCGGCGCACGACCGAGGGGCGCCCCGCACTCGCGGGACCTCTGCCCCAAACCGAAATCGAGCGACGTCTCGATTTGGTTTACCACCCCTACCACCGCGCCCTCACCGAGCTGCTCGCCGACAAGCGCGAACGCTTCGGCTTCGTCATCTTGTTGTGTGGGCATTCGATGCCATCGTTCGGACGTCTGGGCGACCGGCGCGCCGATGTCGTGCCCGGCTCACGGGGCCGCACCACGGCGGCAGCGAGTGTGATCGACGCCTCCGACCGTGTGGCCCACGAGTTTGCGTTCGAGGTGGCCCACGACACGCCCTACCGCGGCGGCTTCAGTACAGAGCATTACGGCCAGCCCAGCGAGGGCCAGCATGCGCTCCAGATCGAGCTGGCGCGGCGCCTCTACATGGATGAGACGTCATTGCGGCGAAACACGCAGGCATTTGCGCGCTGCCAGTCGTTTTGCCGGGCTCTCGTGGCTGAACTCGGCACCATTCGCCCCTGAAATCCCAAGGATTTTCGTCGCCTCGCCCCCACGTGGCCTGGAAACCGGCCGAATGCGTAAATTCTTGTTGATGAGGGGGGTACGCTGAGCTAGCTTCCGCCGCCCCATGGCCAAGAGTCAGATCACCGGTAAGCGCCGCCTGCGGGCGCGCAACGTTTCCCACTCCAACGTCCACACGACGCGCTGGCAGAACGTAAACGTTCAGAAGCGTCGCCTCTGGGTCCCGGAGTTGGATCGCTTCGTCACGCTCAAGATCGCCACCAGCGACTTGCGCACGATCAGCAAAATCGGTCTCGTCGCGTTCGCCAAGCAGCACGGCTACAAGGTCGCCTGATCCTCGACATAGGACGCGTATCGCCTCTCTGCGAACGCATACCGGCGCAAGACGTTCGCCCAGCGGCGCTGCTGTCGCGTGATTGTGGTCTTCGACCGTAACCAAAGTGAGACGCCCAGCAAGGCTCGGTGCCTCACTTTCTTGCGTATGAGTTTAGGCAGATCGCGGCGTTCAGCCCACCGACTTGGTGCGTGGATCGCGGCCCAGCTGGATGAGCGACCCTCCGTCCCTGCCGCGCGGGTACGCAGTCACACGCACCAGAGCGCCACCTGCGTCGCGCTCGACCTCCAGCGCAGCCGGCGTCGGCAAGATGCTGCCCGGGGCGTAGCGGGACACGCCACGGCGCACCGGTTCGGCCAAGAGCGGCACGGCCATGCCATACGGTTCGAACAGCAGATCGTCGGGCAGCTCACGAAAGGCGAGCGCGACAAGCTGTCCCTGCGCGTCAACGGCGATCAACGCGTGCCCCGAGCCGAGGCCGGGAGCCGAGTCACCCTCGTCCTGCCCCCAAGGTAGACCCGAGAGTTCGGCGTCGCTCGCAGCAGAACCGTCGATGTTGGTGGCCGGAACCAGATCGGCAACCGCCGAGTTGCCCCCAGCCGTGGGACCGAATTGACCGAGCCACGCGCGCTGGACCGCCGCTTGGCTGAGCGTCGCGCCGCCATGGGAAGCGACGAGTTCGAGCATGTCGGCCCGCTGCCCGCTGCCACTTCGCGTAGCCGCGGCCACGCCAGGGCGCACGCACGAGAGTAGCGAAGTGCCTTGATCGTAGGCGCAAGCGAGCGCCAATGCGCCCAACGTGCCCGGAATGGCAACACGCGCGGCGGCAGGGATCGTCTCGGTATCGGTGAAGCCACGCGGCCGCTTGGCCCCGAGACCGGGCTGACGCGCGCGGCCATCGTAGACGCGAGCGCCCGAGCCCAGACCCGCCACGAGCAGCGACACGGGTCCGAAGAGCACACCTGAGCGCTCGCCGGCTGCAACGAAGAAAGAACTGAGCACGGCGCGCAGAGCGCTCCCGCCCTTGCGGAGGACGGCCTCACCGATCTCGTCGAGGCCGGGCAACGTGGACCGAAGCTCGAAGCGCTTCATGACTCGTCGTCGGCCTCGTCGTCTTCATCGCCCAAGCCGTCGTCGGCCTCGTCGGCTTCATCGCCCAAGCCGTCGTCGGCCTCGGAGGCGCCGAGTTCGAGCCACTGACGGAGGCGCGCGCGGGCTCCCTGTGCGCCTTCACCAGCGATCACCACGTAGGCTTCGCTCTTGCCTTCAAGCGCTTCGGCCAGCTTCTCGACGGCGTTCTGCGTGACGCGCGTACCCACACCAAACGGCAGCAGACGCGTGTAGACGACGTCGCCTTCGGGCGCGCTTTCGCGCGTGAGATCGCGCACGACCAAAGCGCCCGCGTCTTCGGCCCACCGACGCACCTCGTCGGCCGACCACATGCCCCTGGGTTCCCAGGCTACCTGGCGTCCCTCGGCGACGAGCTGAGCGCACACCGCCTCGAGGCGCGCACGGTTGGCCGTCGTGGGACGAAAGCGCGGTCCACTCGAGACGACGATGAAACTTGCCTTCAAGGCATCGGACGCCGCGATGGCGCGCGCCAAGAGTGTCTCGGAGCCGGCTGCCCCTTCGATCACTTCGGGGGGAAGGCGTAGCGAGAAGCGCAATTTCGGCTTGGCTTCGGCGTAACCGCGCAGCGTCTTTTGCTTGGGCAGCGAAGCGCTCACGGGCAATTCCAGGAGTTCGAAGCCGTAGCGTTCGATGCGCCCCCGAAATGCGGCCAAGCCTACGTACAAATCCATGGCGCGCTTGTGCCAAATGCGCAGCCCCCGCGCCAGCTCGTGCGCGAAAAACTCGAAGGTCGAACGCGATTATCCGCGGTCACCGACACGCGGGACGCCCGCGTGGTCGACATGACGGACTTGAGGAGGGCCCGAGTGACGCGCCCGGGCCAGACTCGCGCTTTCCTCCTCGTCGGTCGTGAAGTGGAACCACTGGTTCGGAAAAGCGGCGATCTGCTTCTCCATTTGGGACACGGCGGCTTGGGCGAGCCGCGTGAGTTCGCTCGGTGACGGGCGGCGTGAAGGGAAGATGGGCTCGCCGATGTCGACCCGGCGCGCGAAATAGCCGGTACGTGCCGAAAAGACGGGGAGTAAGGGGACTTGGGCGAGGCCCGCCAAGAGGAACGGCCCTCTGGGCACAGCAAACGGCTGGTCGAACAGTCGGGCCTCGAGGCTCGGGCGCCCGCTCGGCACGCGGTCGAGTTGCACCGCCACTACCCCGCCCTGGCTCAGGTGTTCGAGTGCGGGCAAGGCATCTAGCGGGTGGCGGCCGATGCGCAAGACGGAAATCGACGCCAGGCCACGTACCTGATCGTGGAGCCGCTCGGCATCGGCGTCGTCTTCGTAGGCCATGACGACCATGACGCGCGTGCCTTCGATGTTGGCCAAGGCGTGCGCCGCACCGTCCCAAGGACCGACGTGCGCCGTGGCGATGACGAAGCCCTGTTTTTCGGCCAAGAGCCGATCGATGCGCTCGGCGCCGCGCACGCGCAAGCGTTTGGCCAAGGCCTCGGGTCGGCCCGCGCCGAGCGACTCGGCCAAACACGAAGCGAAATGGGCGAAGGTACCGACGACGTCGCGTGCCTCGACCCAGGCATCACGCGGACCGTAAATGCGCCGCAAGTTGCGGAGCACCATGACGCGCGCTTGGGGCAGGAGGAGCGCGAACACCAGACCGATCCACGGCGGAGCCCAACGCACGAAGGCGCTCGGCCCCTGCGTGGCGCCCCAATGCGCGAAACGCCGCCAGAACGCGCTCTCGTAGAAGTTCTCGGTCGCGCCCGAAGCGTCGGCAAGCGAGACGCGGGCTTCGATCGCTTCACTCACGGACGAACACTCACCAGGCGATAGAGCAGAATCGCAACGGCAGCGCGAACGCTCAAGTGGTTGTAGCCATCGGCGCGAGGCGAGCGAATGGGCGCGAGCGCCACGTTGGCGCGCTCGACGACCTCGTCGGCGAGGCCCCAGCCGGTCCCGAAGACGAGCAACACCGGAGGCCCTTCTGCTTCGAGCAGCTCGGCGCCGCGGTCGTGTTCGATGGCGCGCGGCAGCGATTTCGCGCTGGTGATCCAAAGCTCGGCGTCCGGCGAAAACGCGACCCGAGCCTCTTCGAGGCTCGACACGATTTGAACCTCGGCGAGCGGCGGTTTGCGATCAGGGATGCGGCGCGCCCCACTGCCTTCGGTCCAGTGCTGCTTCACTGCAGCCACCAACTCGCGCTGCACGGCGATGGGATGCACCAAGAAATAGGGTGAAACGCCGAACGTGAAGGCGCTACGAGCGATGTCGTGCACGTCCAGGTTCGTGATCGAGGTGGTCACGGTGGCTCCGGCCTTGTCGAGCACCGGGTAGTGCACGAGAGCGAGAGCGAGCTTGCGGCGAATCATGGCTGTTGGTCCTTCGACTTGCGGAGCAGTTCGGGCCGCAGGCTCGCGGTCCGTTCGCGCGAAGCCTGTTTGCGGTAGGCGTCGATCTTCTTGTGGTCGCCCGATTTGAGCACGTCGGGCACGCCCAGCCCGCGGTACTCGACTGGCCGCGTGTACTGGGGGTATTCGAGTCCGCCATCCAGCTCGGGGCTGAACGACTCGACCTCGGCCGAATTCTCGTTGCCGAGCACGCCCGGAATGAAGCGAATGGCAGCTTCGATCAGCGCCATCGCCGGAATTTCGCCGCCCGTCAGCACGAAATCACCGAGCGAGATCTCGTCGTCGACGAATTCGCGAACGCGCTCGTCGAAGCCCTCGTAGCGTCCGCACACCAGCACCCAACGCGGACGCGTGGCGAATTCGCGCGCGACGGCCGCCGACAACGGGCGCCCTTGAGGTGTCATCAGCACGCGGTGGGCACGGCCGCCGAGCCGTTGCTCGGCCTCTTCCATGGCTGCGACGACGCAATCGACGCGCATGACCATACCCGAGCCGCCGCCGTAGGGCGTGTCGTCGATCGATCGATGATTGCCGAGGCCGAAGTCGCGCAACTGCACGAAGCTCACCTCGACCAGGCTCGCCGTCTGAGCGCGCCCGACGAAACTCGTCTTTACGAAATCGGCGAACAACTCGGGAAACAGCGTGACCACGGCCAGGCGCAACGGCATTGCGCCCTGCGTCGTCGTGGCGTCGTCATTCGACGCGGTAACGCCGAATTCATACCGAATGCTCGGGGAGTCAGACTCCCCGACCCCATCATTGGATGAGACCATCGTCACTCGAGAGTTCGACGATCCGCGCCGCTATGTCGACGCGCTCGACCCAGGTGTCGAGCACCGGCTGATCGGCGAAGCCGCCTGCAGCGAGTTCCACGACCATGGTGTCCACGCTAGGATCGGGTCGCACCTCGGTGACACGCCCGAGCACCTCACCGGCCAGCATCACCTGGCAACCAACCAAGTCGATCAAGTAGTACTCACCGGGTTCGAGTGGAGCGACCGCAGTCCGCTCGACCCAAATGGTGTGACCGCGCAACGCCTCGGCGCCATCGCGATCCGAGACGTCTTCGAGGCAGAGGATCGGTTCTTTTTTCGTGCCGCGCACGGCAGAAATCGCCACGCTGCGCCGCGTGCCGCTCGGGCTCTGCAGCGTCACCGACCGCACCTCCCACAGCGCACGACTGTGCTCGAAGAACAAATGCACCTTGAGCTCGCCTCGCAAGCCATGGGGCTTGGTGACCGTGCCGATCTCGAGCAGCGCACTGGGCGTTGTCAAAGGGGTCTCGGCTTCAATCGAGGATGTCGAGATGGGCGCGGCAGCCTTGCTTGGCTGCTGCGGCGTTGAGCAGCACGCGCATGCTCTGAGCCGTGCGGCCGTCTTTGCCAATCACCTTGCCGATGTCGCTTCCTGCCACACGCAGCTCGACGAGCACGCCGCGATCGTCTTCGATCTCTTCGACTTCGACGGCGTCGGGATCATCCACGAGCGCCTCTGCCAGGGTTGCGATCAAATCCTTCAAAGCCATGCGAGTCCTATCTGAAGCCGCCACTGCGGCACGAAACTGCGAACGAGGAGCCTTCTCGAAGAACCGACAAAGGGGGCACGGCGAACCGGCCCCCTCTCGATCGATCCGCGAAGGAGCGATATATCGATTCGAGCTCAATGAGCGGGTTGCGAATCAACCTTGGGCTTTGAGCGCCGTCTTGAGCAGACGCTCGACCGTATCGGAGGTCTGGGCGCCTAGGCCCTTCCAATAGGTGATGCGCTGAGCGTCGAGGGTGAGTCCGCCCTGCTGGTTCGGATCGAAGGTGCCTACCTTCTCGATGAAGCGGCCGTCGCGCGAGTTACGCTGGTCTGTGACGACCACGCGGTAAAAGGGGCGCTTCTTGGAGCCGTGGCGGGCGAGACGAATGTGAACGGCCATGAATCTACTCGGGGGAATCGAAAAAGAGGTTCGAACTGCGCGGAAGAATTTCCGAAGGGAGCGAGGCCTAGCACTTGTGCGGCTCGTGACCAGCCCACCAACGCGGGGAGCGAAAACTAAGGGAAGGCTCGCCGTTTGGTCAAGCGGCATGTAAGATATATCTGTGTTCAGGGGGTCCGAACCCCCGACGACGGATTGAGCCCATTTGGAACGCGTGGTGGACGAGGATCTCAAACGAGCATTGGAGCGTGTGATTGCGCCGCTGATCGAGGCCGACGAAGGGGAACTCTATTGGATCCCGGCGAGCGGCAACACCGTGCGCCTTCACCTGCGCGGGCGCTTTTCTGGCTGTCCAGGACACGCACTGGTGACCGAACACATCTTACGGCCCGCCATCCTGGCCAGCGTCCCGGGCGCGCAGATCGTGGTCACGGCCGGGGCCCTGCTGCCCGACGGCGCCGAGCGCGTTCGGCCAGCCGGCGACCTGCGCCACCAATAAAACACCCAAAAATCCGCAGCGCCCGAGTGGTCAGAGCGGCGTGCGTGCGCTATCGAGCCGGCAAGGACCCCCATGCTCAGATTTCGTAGCTCTTCGATCGAGATCAAGACCCCCGCCGAGATCGAAGCCATGCGCGTCGTGGGAAAGATGGCCGGCGAGACGCTGTGCCTCGTTGACGCCATGCTGCGTCCGGGCATCACCACGGAAGACATCAATACCTTCGTTCACGAGGACACGATCCGCCGCGGCGCGATTCCAGCCCCCCTCAACTACAAGGGCTTTCCCAAGAGCGTCTGCACCTCGATCAACGAGGTGGTCTGTCACGGCATCCCCTGCCCTGACCGCACGTTGGTCGACGGCGACATCATCAACGTCGATGTAACCCATAAATACAAGGGATTTCATGGGGATACGTCCGCAACTTTCTACGTCGGCACCCCAAGCCCTGAGGCGATTCGGGTTACCGAGGTTGCTCGGCGCTCGCTCGAGCTCGGCATCGGCCAGGTGGTGCCTGGCGGTCGGGTCGGCGACATCGGCGCAGCCATTCAAGAATTCGCCGAAGGACAGGGTTTGTCCGTTGTGCGGGACTTCGTAGGCCACGGCATCGGCCGTACGTTCCACTCCGAGCCGCAGATCAGCCATGTGGGCCAGCGGGGACGCGGACCTCGATTTCGACCGGGCATGATCTTCACGATCGAGCCGATGGTGAACGTTGGCAGCTATGAATGTGAGATCTTGGAGGACGATTGGACCGCCATCACCAGCGACGGCGGCCTGTCCGCTCAGTTCGAGCACACGATCTTGGTTACCGAAACGGGTCACGAAGTGCTCACGAGGCGCCACCAGATGCTGGCGAACAGCGAGCGTTTTCCCGACTATTTCTCGGCATAATTGGGAGCGAGCAGGACTCGGAGGCCGATTCCGATGCCCTGGCCGGGGCACCACGGGGCGCTCGCCCGCCTGCATGCTCGGTCGATCGCGTACTTGCAGGTTGACGACCATGGTTCGTGGCGACTAGCTTCAGGGCGCTTTTCAGCCGCGCTTGTGCCCTGCGCACGCCCCTGTGAAGGACTGGATCCCAAGGAGGGCAGCCACTTCACCGAGGTCGTCAGTTCGTTCGAGACGAACGACATGCGGCGGGGGATGGATATCGATGGCGGCCAAGAAGAAGACTTCCCAATCCGGCAAGCGCGCCGCAGCAAAGACGGCTCGGACTCCGAGCAAGAAACTGCCTGCGAAGACGAGTGCAGCCAAAAAAACCAAGCGCAGCGGCAAGAAGGCGAGCCCCGTGAAGGGCACAGCCAAAAAGCGAGTGGTGAAGAAGGCAAGCGCAAAGAAGCCGCAGAAAAAGGCTGCCGCCAGGAAGACTGCGTCCAAGCTGCCGCCCAAGAAGGTGCCGGTCAAAAAGGCCGTGGCCGCTCGCGCCGTGAAGAAGGCACCCAAGCTGCAGGCCGAAGCGCAGAAGCGAAAGCTCGCTGCCGCGCTCGCCAAGAAGGCCCAGCTCGACAAGCAGAAAGAAAAAGTCCGGGCGCAAAAGGAGCGCGAACAGCTCCTCAAGGCCAAGGAGAAAGAGCGCGTACTCGCTTCGAAGGAGCAGGAGCGACTCAGGAAAGAAAAAGACAAGGAGAAGGAGCGACTCAAGAAAGAGAAGGAGCGCGCCCTCGCCTTGAAGGAGCAGGAACGCCTGCACCGCGAGAAAGACAAAGAGCGCGAGCGTGAGCGCCTCCTCAAAGAGAAGGAGAAAGAGCGCCTCAAGAAGGAAGCCGAGCGGCTGAGGAAAGAGAAGGACAAAGAGAAGGAGCGGCTCAAGAAAGAAAAGGAGAAAGAACGCCTCGATGCTCAGAAGAAGCGCGAGGAGGAGCGTCTCCGCAAAGAGAAGGAGCGCGAGGCCTACCGTAAGGCTCGCGAAGCCGAGCGCGAGCGAGTGCGCTCCGAGAAAGAAGCCGCCCGTCGTGCGCTCGAAGGTCGCGTCGCGCGTCAGGCGCGCCAACAGCAGCGCATCGCTGGGACTTCACGCGGCACGTCCGCCCGTGTCTACCGTCCCGACGCCATCCCCAGCCAGGCCGGCACTACGCGCGAACACCTTGCGTCGCCGCCGCGCTCGAGCAACTTGCGAAGCTCGCACCAGCGTCAGCCCGTGCGTCCAGCCGTGCCGCCGTCCGCCAGCAAGCCGCGTCCACCCGAAGCTCTCGACGAACGCTGGGCCCTGATTCAAAAGCGTCTCGGTAACATGCCCGAGCGCTTCCAGCGCGAGTACGCCGAGAGCTTCGACATGTCGTGGATCCACCACGACAGCGCACTCGAAGGCGTCGTCTACACCTTCCAGGAGCTCAAGACGGCCGTCGATCCGAATATCGTGATCGTACCCGATTCGAGCCTACAGCCGGTCTGTGAAGAGATTCGCCGCCACAAGCTCGCCATCGACTGGGTGCGCGAACTCGGCCGCGACGACACGCCGCTTTCGGCCGATACGCTGAAGAAGATCTACATCCAGCTCCATCCCGAAGAGGGCGATCTCAAGTCGGTCAAATATCGCAAGGAAATCCCGCAGCACCGCCTGTACTTCCACGAGTACGCGCCGCCCGACAAGATCGCCGTGCGGGTGCGTCAGGCCTTCGATTGGCTACATGGTCCCGAGCCCGACAAGCTGAAGGATCCGATCCGTGTCGCCGCTCGCTTGCACTACGATCTGCTCCGCACGTTCCCTTTCCCGCAAGACAGCGGAAAGGTTGCGCGCATGCTGATGAACATACTGCTGCTGCGTGCCAACTTGCCACCAGTGATCGTGCACTCGACCGAGCGTCAGCGTTACTACGACGCCCTGCGCGGCTCGCTGCCGACCATCGTGCAGATGGTGAACGACTCGGTGAAGAACGCCTTGGTCAGCATCGAAAAGGTGCTGGACGAAGAAGAAGACAAGGTCGCTTCTCAAGCGACCGGCAGCTGATTGGAGCGCGCTTTTGGAAGCAGCTCGGCGGGGGGGGGCCCGGCCGGCGGGAAGCGGGTCAGGGTCGGTCGAGGATGCCTTCCCAGCCCGTCGCGACGGCTAGCTGGGAAACGGCCACGTTGTAGTCGTAGGTCGCGCTCATCTCGCTGAACTTCTTGAGCGCGTATTCTTTGGCGGGCTCGACGATGTCTTCGCCCTCGAACAGCCCGAGGTCCATGCCCTGCTGCACCTTGATCAGCCATTGCTTGGCAAACTGAGTTGCACGGCTCCAAGCGTCGAGGCGACGCTTGGCGTCCTGCGCTTCGGCAAAGGCCTTTTCGACTTCCACCGCCACGCCACCGAGCGCGTAACGTTCCGTCGCCCGCATCTCTTCGAGATCCGCTTGCGCTTTGGCGATGCGAGCCGTCTGTGGAAAAAAGTCGAGCTTCCAGCGCATGGCCAAGCCGAGGCCATACGACGAGTAGTTGGCGGGGTCGAAAGCGAACGGATTGCGCTGATCGGTGATCTCCGCGGCGCGCACTACCCTGGCGGCCAACACGACACCCACGTCGGGAAAATATTTGGCCTCTTCGAGGCGAAGCTGGGCGCGGCGCGCGATCACGCCAGCTCGCACCATGTTGATCTCGGGGCGAAAGAGGCGCGCGGCTTCGAGATAGCGAGCAAGTGGTTGGAGATCGTGACCGACGCGTTTGAGCGGCTCGTCCGGAACGTCGATTTCACCATTCGATCCCGTGAAGAAGCGCAGGCCTGCGAGCGCGATGGTCTCGCCCTTTTCGGCCTCGCTGGCGCGTGCATCGAGCTCGGCCTCGTTCATTTGGATCTTGAGTAGACCGATGTCGTCGCCGCCGCCGCCTTCGACCTCTTGCTGGAGCGTCGTCAGATGACCTTGGAGTTGTCCGCGCGCGTCACGCAGTAGCAGCAGTGAATCGCGAGCGAGCAAAACCCCGAAAAAGGCGCGCCGCACCTCGAGCCGGATCGCGTTCTTTTCTTTCTTCAGGTCGTGCTTGCCCACCTGGATGTTCGCTTCGGCAGCTTCCCAAATGCTGCTGATTTTACCGAACGTCCACAGCGGCACGATGCCTTCGATGCCGACCTGCCAGGCCAAGGCCATGTTCGGGGTCAGCGCTGCGTCCGAGTTCGGACTGTAGATCGAAGTACCGCGGATGATCGGCGCGAGGCCGGCGCCTGCGGTCAAGTTGAACTCGCTGAACGGCGCCGTGTGCGCCTCCCGCAGCTGGCTCTCTTTGGCCGTCAACCGAGCTCGCGCCTCGTGGATGCGCGGGTAGTTGCTCTCGGCCAACGCCAAGCACTGGTCGAGAGTGAGCATCCGCCGAGCCGTCACCACTTGCGGTCCACGCACCTCGGCCGTCGACCGCGGCGCCTCCGCCGTCTGCGCCAATGCGCCCGGCGAAACCGCCCATGTCGCGGCAAACAGCCCAGAACAGGCAAGAAGGGGCTGGAGCCGGCGGATCCTCATCAGCCGACGCAGGCTAGTACTGCGCACGCTGTTACGCGATGGTTTTCTGAAAGCAAGTCAGTTCGAACGGGAGCCCGCGGCGCGGCCGAAGATGGCCCCGTCGTCGTCCTCGGCCTGCTCCGGTGGGCTCGAACTAGGCCGGGCCAAGGGTCGCGGCGACGACTCGTAGGGCTCCGGCGCCCAGCTCACGCCCTTGGCGCGCACCTTGGCGCGGCGCAGCGCGCGGCGAAAGTTCGAACGGTCGAGGCCGGCCTGCCGGGCGGCTTCGGAAACGTTCCCCGAGGTCCGAGCGAGCAACGCCGTGAAGTAGCCGTGCTCGAAATCCTCGACGGCGCGCTCTTTGGCCGTTCGGTATGGTAAGTCGACCAGGGCCGACGGAATGCTGGGCGCGCGCGGCGCAGCCGAATCGCTGCCGGCGACGTGCGGAAGATCACCGGGCAATATGGTCGTGCCACGACAGAATACGATCGCGTGCTGGATGGCGTTTTCGAGCTCGCGCACGTTGCCAGGCCAAGCGCGCGACTGGAGCAAACTCAGCGCTTCGGGGCTGATACGCTTGACGTCCGAGCGCGACACTTCCGCGTGCTTCTGCAGAAAATGATAGGCGAGCAGTGGAATGTCTTCGGCGCGCTCGCTCAACGAAGGCAAAGCCACCTCGACAACGCTGAGGCGATAGAACAGGTCCTGGCGAAACCGACCCGACTGGATGCGATCGCGCAGATCGACATTGGTGGCTGCGATCACGCGCACGTCGACGTGGCGGGTCTCGTCCGACCCGACGCGGCGGATCTCGCCCTCCTGCAGAGCGCGGAGCACCTTGACCTGTGCGAGCGGCGGCAAATCGCCGATTTCGTCGAGGAACAGCGTGCCGCCGTCGGCATTTTCGAATAGACCTTGGCGCGTCGAGGTCGCGCCGGTGAACGCGCCTCGCACGTGACCGAACAGCTCGGATTCGATCAAGTTTTCGGGGATGGCCGAGCAGTTCACGGTCACGAAACGGCAGTGGGCGCGCGTCGAGTGCACGTGAATGGCGCGAGCCGTCAGCTCCTTGCCCGTACCGCTCTCGCCCGTGATCAGCACCGTCGACGAAGTGCCTGCGACGCCCATCGCGCGCTCGTACACCTCGTGCATGCGGTTCGAGCTGCCAATCAAGTCGCCAAACTTTTCGGAGCGCTGCAACCGCCGCTCGAGCGCGAGGTTGCGATCCTTGAGCCGGCGATGCTCAACCGCTTTGCGCGTGGTGAGCACCACTTCTTCGCTGGAGCGAAACGGCTTGGTCAAAAAGTGATGGGCTCCAGCGTGCATCGCCTGGACGGCCACATCGACGTCGCCGTGAGCCGTCATGATGATCACGTAGACGTCGATTGCGCGATTTTTGATTTCGCCGAGGATGTCGAGGCCGCTGAGACCCGGCATCTGCAAATCGACCAACGCCACGTCGATGGCCTCACGCTGCAAGATTTCGAGCGCCTCTTGGCCCGAAGCCGCGGTGAGCACGCTCATGCCCTGAGCCGAAAGCAGGCGCGCCAAGGTGCGGCGCATCTCCGGTTCGTCGTCCACCACCAGGACGCGCGCCGGAAACTCCCACATCTCGAAATCACTTCCCCCCGCGTTCATCCGGCTCTTGCTCCCTCTGACCCGTTTCGCCTGCTTGCGCTCGGGCCCCCCGTCCCCTCACGAAAGCCCGAACTTCGATACTACCCCAGTGGCCCACCGCCGAGCGAGCCGAATTCAGCCGTCCGACATTTCCTTCGCTGCTTTCGCCTTCCGGTGCGGGTCGCTAAGGTCGAGGGCATGCCCTCGACCCCCGCCCCCGAGCCCTCCTCCTGGGCGCCTCGCTCGCTCGGAGCTCCGGCGGGGGACGCGATCGAGTCCGAACTGCATGCCATTCTCGGCGAGGGGACGGCGCTCACGGGCCGCTTTTCGTTCGCGGGTCGTGCTCGCGTCGAAGGCCAGGTCGAAGGCGAGTTGCTAGGCGGCGAGCTGCTGGTGATTGCCGGCAGCGCGCGCGTTCGGGGAAGTGTCAGCGCCGAGCGCGTGCTGGTGCTGGGCGGCGAAGTCCACGCCGACATCACGGCCAAAAGTTCGATCGAACTGCGGGTGCCCGCCATCGTCACCGGCGATCTCCGCGCGCCGGAAATTTTCCTCGAACGCGGCGTTTCTTTCACCGGCAAATGCACCATGGGTCCGGCCGTCGAGTGAAGCGGCTTCACTCGGCCCGGGCTTCCAGCGTGCGCCGGATCAGCTCCTGGTAGCGCGCGTCGGCGCGCAGAGGCACGAACTCCGATTGCGTGCGCGAGCGCACGATCCAATCTTGGGTCGAGCGATGCGTGCGCAGGAAGCGTGGTCGATCGAGGCGTTCAGCGCCCTTCAGGGCTGCTTCGAGTTCACCTAGGCAGCGCTCGAGCTGTTCGCCCAGCGCGCTTCCACTTTGATTCTGAGCTCGCGCACACGCGACGCGCGCTTCGTTGTACGGAACCTCGGCGCTCGTCGGGAATTCACGGGCAGCCTGCTCGAGCGCAGCCTCGGCGTGCGCGAGTTCGGCTTCGTCGTAGCCCGCTTCGAGCTTGGCCAGGCGCAATGCACCGTACGCTTCGCCCATGAGCAGGTAGTAGAGCGGCCGGCGTTGTAGCTTACAGCCGCTCTCGTGCAGCTTGCGCGCGTCCTGGTAAAACGGTCGCGCGAGTCGGGCGGCGTCGCGATCCTCTTTGTCCTTGTCGAACATCACTGCGTCGCCCTCCCAGGCACGGGCTGCGGCACTCCCCGGAAACTGACGCGCTAAATCGCCGAAAATCCGCTGCGATTCGGCATAGTCTCTGGCCTCGAAAGCGCGAATGCCGGGCTCCTGCTTCGAGCGCGGGGGGTCTTCGGACAAGCCCGTGGGACAGAGAGGCGGCAGGACGACGATTTCGGCCGTCGGCGCCGCTTGCTTGTCGCCCGAGCAGGCCGTGCTCGACCCGACGGCGGCTAGGCCCGACAGGATAGCGGGCAGCCAGAAGGAGGCTCTGATGCCGCCTCGATTTCGTGCGCGCTTCAATTTCGATCTCCGTGCGCTCATCAGCCCGAAACTCTCCGTAAAAAGCACTGAACTAACGCTGCCGCCACTTGCAGGTAGATCATTTCCGTGGCCCAATTCCTAGCCCAATCAGGCAGGCGACTTCACTACCCCTGTGGGACCCCCTTTTAGCGCCTATCTCTACAGGAGGGCTTCCAGGAGGCCCTTTTCGCCACGACCCCGAATTCTTGCTGGCGCGTCCGCGCCGCCACTGAGTGCGCTCCTCACTCGGCGAAGCACTCGCCCCCCAATCACGCTGACTTCCCGCGCCAATCAGGAACATCCCGATGAGCCTACCTCCCCCCAACGGTCTGTACGATCCCCGCTACGAACACGATGCCTGCGGCATCGGTCTCGTCGCCAACATCCAGGGTGTCGCCTCCCACGACATCGTCCGCAAGGGCGTGGACATTTTGATCAATTTGGAGCACCGCGGCGCGTGCGGTTGCGATCCTCTGACCGGTGATGGCGCCGGCATCTTGACTCAAATGCCCGATGCTTTCATGCGTCGGGAGGCCAAGAAGCTGGGCTTCGAGTTGCCGAAGAGCGGCCACTACGGCGTGGGCCTCGTGTTCTTGCCGCCGCTCCCGAGCGAGCGCGATCACTGTCGACAGATTCTCGAGGACAAGATCTTCGCCACTGGCCAGCGCCTACTTGGCTGGCGCGAGGTGCCCGTCGATCACTCAGCGCCGGGCCCGCTCGCTCAAGAAACCGCGCCGCACATCGCGCAGGTGTTCATCGGCTCGACCTGCAACGACCGCTTCATGTTCGAGCGCAAGCTGTTCGTGATCCGCAAATGGGCCGAACGCACGGTGCGCGACAGCAAGCTGACGCAGAAGGGTTTCTTTTACCTGCCCAGCCTGTCGGCCAGCACGATCGTCTACAAGGGGCTGCTGCTCCCGGACCAGTTGACGCGCTTCTTCTCGGATCTCGAGGATCCTGATTTCACCAGCGCCATGGCCATGGTGCATCAGCGCTTCTCGACCAACACCTTCCCCACCTGGGAACTGGCGCAGCCGTTCCGCGTGCTCTGTCACAATGGTGAAATCAACACCGTCCGTGGCAATCAGGCCTGGATGAATGCGCGCGAGCAGCTGTTCGACGGCCAGGTCTTCGGCGAAGACATCAAGCACATCCTGCCGACGATCGCTCCCGGCATGAGCGACTCGGCGCGGCTCGACATGGTCGCCGAGCTCCTGGTTCAGGCCGGGCGTTCGCTTCCACACGTCATGATGATGCTGGTGCCCGAGGCCTGGCAGAACGACGAGACCATGCCCGCCCACAAGCGGGACTTCTACGAGTATCACGCCTGTTTGATGGAGCCGTGGGACGGACCCTCCGCCCTTGCCTTCACCAACGGTCGTCAGGTCGGCGGCATCCTGGACCGCAACGGTCTACGCCCTGCCCGTTACACCATCACCAAGGATGGCTTGGTCGTGCTCGGCTCCGAGGCAGGTGTACTGCCGATCGAGCCGTCGAACGTCGAGCGTCATGGTCGGCTCGAGCCCGGCAAGATGTTCTTGCTGGACCTCGAGAAGGGTCGGCTCATGCAGGACGAGGAGGTCAAGGACCTCATCTGCCGCCAGAAGCCCTACGGCAAGTGGGTCAAAGAGAACAAGATCTCGCTCGACGATGTCGATGCGCCGGCCGCACCCTCGCGCCGCGATCTAGAGCCGCTGCTCAAGCGTCAGCAGATGTTCGGCTACACGCAGGAGACCACGCGTTTCCTCATGCCGCCCATGGCCAAGACGGGCGAGGAGCCGGTGGGTTCGATGGGTACCGACACGCCGCTGGCCATCCTGAGCGACAAGCCGCAGCTTTTGTACAGCTACTTCAAGCAGCATTTCGCGCAGGTCACCAACCCCGCGATCGATCCGATCCGTGAGGCGATGGTGATGAGCCTCAAGAGCTACGTCGGCGGAGAAGGCAACGTCTTGTTCGAGCTGCCGGACCAGGCGCAGCTGCTCGAGATCGAGAGCCCCATCCTGACCAACGAGCAAATGGCCAAGCTGCGGCATGGTCACTTCTCGGCTGGCCATCGGATGCCGCCCACCTTGCCGATGCTTTACCGCGTCAAGGACGGCACACAGGGTCTCAAGGCGGCGCTCGACGAGCTCTGTCGTCAGGCCTCGCACGCCGTGCTCAACGGTCACAGCATGCTGATCCTCAGCGATCGCGGCGCGAACCAGGAGCTAGGGCCCTTGCCAGCGCTACTTGCCACGGCCGCGGTTCATCATCACCTGATGCGCAACGGCACGCGCATGAAGGTCGGCATCGTGGTCGAAACGGGTGAAGCCCGCGAAGTGCACCACTTCTGCTTGTTGACCGGCTATGGCGCAGGCGCCGTGAACCCCTACTTGGCGTTCGAAACCATCGAGCAGATGGTGACGTCCGGCACCCACGAAGGGCTCTACGACGTCCAAAAGGCGCAGGGCAATTTCGTCAAATCGCTGAACAAAGGCTTGCTCAAGGTGATGAGCAAGATGGGCATCAGCACGCTGCAGAGCTACCACGGCGCGCAGATCTTCGAGGCCATTGGCCTGTCCGACGAGATGATCGACCGCTACTTCACCGGCACCTCGAGCCGCATCAAGGGCATCGATCTGGACGTCATCGCCATCGAGTGTCGCTTGCGACACGAGACCGCGTATCCGCGTTCGTCCGCCGAAAAGGATCAGCTCGACGTCGGCGGCGAATACCACTTCCGCGCGCAGGGCGAGCGCCACCTGTGGAGCCCGAGCATCATCTCGAACCTGCAGCGTGCCGTGCGTCTGGGCGAGGTGAAGTCTTACAAAGACTACGCCAAGCTGATCGACGAGCAGCCCGGTGGACCGATCACCCTTCGCAGCCTTTTTGAGCTGATTCCAGCCGAAACTCCCATCCCGATCGACGAAGTCGAACCGGTCAAGGAGATCGTCAAGCGCTTTGCGTCCGGCGCGATGAGCTACGGCTCGATCAGCGCCGAGGCGCACGAGAACCTGGCCATCGCCATGAACCGCATCGGCGGGCGCAGCAACACCGGTGAAGGCGGCGAAGAGTCGCGGCGCTTCTTGCCAGATGCCAACGGCGATCTGCGTCGCAGCTCGATCAAGCAGGTAGCCTCCGGCCGCTTTGGTGTGACCACGCACTATCTGGTCAACGCCGACGAACTGCAGATCAAGGTTTCGCAGGGCGCCAAGCCCGGCGAAGGCGGGCAGCTGCCCGGTCACAAGGTCGACGAGATCATCGCCCGCACACGTCACTCGACGCCGGGTGTCACGCTGATTTCTCCTCCTCCGCACCATGACATCTACTCGATCGAGGACTTGGCTCAGCTGATCTTCGACTTGAAGATGGTGAACCCCAAGGCGCGCATCAGCGTAAAGCTCGTGGCCGAGGCCGGGGTCGGCACGGTGGCGGCCGGCGTCGCCAAGGCGCATGCCGACGTGATCCTGATCTCAGGCCACGACGGCGGGACTGGCGCTTCTCCGCTCACTTCCATCAAGCACGCGGGCATCCCATGGGAGATGGGCTTGGCAGAGACGCACCACACGCTGGTCATGAATGATCTGCGCAGCCGCGTCTTCTTGCAGACCGATGGTCAGATGCGCACGGGACGCGACGTCGTGATCGCGGCGTTGCTCGGCGCCGAGGAGTTCGGGTTCGCAACCGCGCCGCTCGTGGCCTCTGGCTGCATCATGATGCGCAAGTGCCATCTCAACACTTGTCCGGTGGGCATCGCGACCCAGGATCCGGTACTGCGCGCCAAATTCGAGGGTAAGCCCGAGCACGTGATCAACTTCATGTTCTACGTGGCGGAGGAGGTGCGCGAGCACATGGCACACATGGGGTTCCGGACCATCCAAGAGATGGTCGGTCACTCCGAGCGGATCGGCGTCAAGAAGAACCTGCACTGGAAGGCCAGTCGGCTCGATTTCCGTGACATCCTCACTCCGGCCGCGGCGCGACCTGGCGTGGGCGTTTCCAAGCTCCACGAGCAGGATCATGGCCTCAAGGCAACGCTCGACATGCAGCTCATCGAGCTGTGCAAGCCGGCACTCGAAAACCGCACGCGGGTGCGCCACGAGCTGCCGATTCGCAGCCTGAACCGGACCGTCGGCACGATGCTCGCTGGCGAGGTCGCACGCCGTCATGGCGCTGGTGGTTTGGCCGACGACACTATCGAGCTGCACTTCACCGGGACTGCCGGCCAGAGTTTCGGCGCCTTCGTCAACCAGGGCATCAGCCTGCACTTAGCTGGCGTCGGCAACGACTACACCGGCAAGGGCATGTCGGGTGGCACGATCAGCGTACGTCCGGGACCGGGAGCCACCTTCGAGGCGGCCGACAACATCATCATCGGTAACACGACGATGTACGGCGCCACTAGCGGCAAGGCGTTTTTCAACGGCAAGGCCGGCGAGCGCTTCGCGGTACGCAACAGCGGCGCCACCGCGGTCGTCGAAGGTGTGGGCGACCACGGCTGCGAGTACATGACCGGCGGTCGCGTGGTCGTGCTGGGTCGCACCGGTCGCAACTTCGCAGCTGGCATGAGCGGCGGCTTCGCCTACGTGCTGGACGACGACGACACGTTCGCCATCCGTTGCAACATGGGCATGGTCGAGCTCGAAGCCTTGAGTACCGACGACGCCGTCTTCATGGCGCAGATTCTCGAAGAGCACGTGAAGTACACGGGCAGCAAGCGCGCGCGGTCGTTATTGGAGAACTGGGAAACGACACTCTCCAAGTTCGTCAAGGTCGTTCCGTCCGAGTACCGCCGCGTCATGGAAGAAGCCGCCAAGCGCGCGCCCCGCATCGAGGCGCACCGAGACAGTTTGAAGGTCCTGCAGCCAAACGATCCGCTCGGCGGCGAGGCCCCCAACTGAACTCCCAAGTCGGCCAGAGTCGGCGATTCGGTCGACAGTGGGTCGGCTGGATCGCCGGGCGCACATACTCACAGGGAATCTCGGTCGAGACCCTAACCCTCCGCATCCACCCGCAGAACGATTAGAAAAAAGACAGATGGGCAAGACCTCTGGTTTTCTCGAGTACCAACGCAAAGCTCCCGAGAAGCTCGGCAAGAGCGACCGCGTCAAAAACTACCGCGAGTTCGAACTCCCCGTCATTCAGGAAACACTGAAGGAGCAGGGTGCGCGCTGCATGGATTGCGGTGTGCCGTTCTGCAACACCGGCTGTCCGCTCGGCAACCTGATCCCCGATTGGAACGACCACACTTATCGGGGCCTGTCGCGTGAGGCCATCGAGTCGCTGCATGCGACCAACAACTTCCCGGAGATGACGGGCCGTGTATGCCCGGCACCTTGCGAAGCTGCCTGCGTGCTGGGCATCAACGACGATCCGGTGGCGATCAAATTGATCGAACGCGCCATCGCCGATCGCGCCTTCGACGAGGGTTGGGTCGTTCCCCTGCCCGCGACCGAAAAGACCGGCAAGAACGTGGCCGTAGTCGGTTCGGGGCCTGCTGGCATGGCAGCGGCCCAACAGCTCGCGAGGGCGGGTCACGACGTAACGGTCTTCGAGCGCGACGATCGCATCGGCGGTCTGCTCACCTACGGCATCCCCGACTTCAAGATGGAGAAGGAGCTGGTCGATCGCCGCGTGGCGCAGATGCAGGCCGAGGGCGTCGTCTTCAAGACCAGCGTGGCCGTCGGCATCGACATCACCACCGAGCAACTCAAGCAGGACTTCGACGCCGTGTGCGTCGCCATCGGCTCGCGCGTGCCGCGCGACCTGCGCGTGCCCGGCCGCGAGCTCGGTGGCATTCACTACGCCATGGATTTCTTGATGCAGCAGAACCGTCGCGTAGCCGGCAAGGACGTGCCCGACCAAGGCGCCATCCTGGCGACGGGTAAGCGCGTCATCGTCATCGGCGGCGGCGACACCGGCAGCGACTGCATCGGCACGTCGCACCGTCAAGGCGCGGTCAGCGTCATGAACTTCGAGATCATGCCCGAGCCTCCGGAAGCTCGCGCCACCTCGACCCCGTGGCCGCTGTGGCCGCTCATGCTGCGCACATCGAGCTCCCACGAAGAGGGCGGCAATCGGCGATTCAGCGTCACCACCACCCATTTCGAGGGCAACGACGGCCAGGTGACGCGCATCGGCTGCACCGAGGTCGAGATGGAGAACGGTCGCTTGGCCAACGTGCCCGGCACCGAGTTCTTCCTAGACGCCGATCTAGTGCTGCTCGCGATGGGTTTCATCCATCCCGAGAAGCCCGGCTTGCTCGAGCAGCTCGGCGTGGCCATCGACGGACGCGGCAACATCAGCGTCCATCCCGAGACCTTCGCCACAAGCGTGCCGGGCGTGTACGCGGCTGGCGACTGCCAACGCGGTCAATCGTTGGTCGTCTGGGGCATCGCCGACGGTCGAAAGGCAGCCCGCGGCATCGATGCGTACCTCATGGGTCGCACGTCTCTGCCGCTCGGCAACCACGCTGATCCGCGTTTTTCGGCTTGAGCACCTTGCTCGCCCCGGAGTTTCGGGGCGAGCAAGGCCCTGTGATACACTGGTGCGGTGAGCAAAGCGCGCCCGCCCGGCCCTCCCAGTAGCCCTCCGCCGGTGGTGTCGTTTCGCGAGGAGCCGGCAGGGCGTGATACGCTCGACGCCATATCGCGCGACCGGCACGTGCGAGAACCGCGCTCGACGAAACATTACGGCGACCGCATTTCCAATGCGCCTGGTGCCGTTTCCCCTCGCATCGCCCGAGCACTCGATACCCATCCAGAGATCGCCGTCACTATCGAGCCCGCCGGGCGCGCCACCTACGCGGCCATCGAACGCGAACTCCGGTCCGACGGACCAACCATCGAGATTAACGATCTAGCCGTCGACTCGAGCAGCGTCATGGCGTTCGCCATCGAGCGCATGTGCACGTTCGTGATCAAGGCGCCTCTCGAAGCCCTCGAGAGTCCCATCGCGCAGAGCGACTTGGTACGGGACCGGCTGCTGCCCTTCCTGCCCATAGAAAATCCGCGCGACGTGACCCGCGTCGAGGTGCGCCCCTGGCACGACACCGGCAGCTTGCTGGTCCGGGTGTGGTGCCGCGTGCCGTGACCGGCCGATGGCTCGACCGGCGCTTGCGATGGCGCACCGATTCGAGCAACAAGGGCGCGTAGTCTTTCGTCGAGTCCTCATCTTACCTTTCGAAGACCCCGATTCATGCTCGTTCGCTGTTCTGCTTGCTCCGCCAAATTCAACGTCCCCGACGAGAAGGTCGCGGGCAAACGCGCGCGCATGAAGTGCAAGAAGTGCGACGCCGTCATTCTGATCGACGGCACCCAACTGGCAGTAAACGGCAACGACGCAGTGATCCCGGCCTCAGAAAGGCTGCCGTCTTCACCGTCTGCGCTCGCCTCGCCTCTGTTGGCTGCTCGGGCGCCCACTCCCCTCGCCGCTCCGGCGGCTGCTCCGAGCCCGGCTCCGCGCCCGCTACCCGCCGTCATTTGGGAAGTCGCCGAACCGTCAGGCACCCGCCACCAGCTGAGCCTTTCGGAGCTGACGCGGCGACACACCGAGCAGTCGTTCGAACCTGGCACCTTGGTGCGCGTGCCTTCGACGACAAACTGGCTCCCACCCTACGACATTCCCGAGCTCGCAGAGTTCGAACTCAAGCCGCGCCCCACCTCCACACGCCCTCCTTCCGCGCGCCCGCAGCTCCTGACTTTCAGCGACGAGACCGTAGCGCTCGGTGTGGCAGAATCGAACGCGCTCAGTCGCCAGGCGTTCGCGGCGGTGGGTGAAACCGAGAACGTCGCCGGGCGGACGGAGCAACCGAGCAAGCCCGAGCCAAGCCGTCCTGCCCTCGTGTTCAGCCCCGAGGCCGCCAAACTCCAGGACGCCAGGGGCTTCGAGGATGACGAAGTGGCGACGGTCGTGCGCTCGCTCGACCATTTGAAGGAGTTGACGCAATCGCCATCCAAACAACCGACCCTCAAACCCGTGCACAGCCCGTTGCCCGACATGGCGCGCCGTTCGGCCGAGTCGCAGCGTTCGCCGCGTTGGCCGCTGCCCGCCGCTCCAGACGTGCCGCACTCCGCCGCACGCCCGCACTCCGCCGCACGGCCGCACTCCGCCGCACAGCCGCACTCCGCCGTACGGCCACCGCCTTACGCGCCGCCGCTCGTGCTGCCGCAACAGACGACGGCGGAGCCGCTGCGCGCCGCCCCCGCAAGGCGGCACAATCCGACCTTGCTTGGCGTAGCCGCGCCGGCAATCGCCAGCGCGCCCGGTGCTTCGGGGGGGGCGCCCCGGGCGGCCCCGTTGCCGTCCGCCGTGCATGACGCGGGAGCACTCGCCGAACGCCCCACCGAGGCAGCGCCGGTTCCGGCCATGCTGAGCCCGGAGTGGGTGAACTCGTCGCGCATGCCAGTGCTGTCCACACCTGGCCTGCCCTCGATCGACGAAGAGTCCATCCTGCCGCCGTCCGCACACCCGCTGTCGCTCCCCGCACCTCTGTCGCGATCGGGGATCCCAACAAAAGCTCCACCGCCACTGGCGCTTACGGCGGTGAGCGGGACCATGCTGCGCGCTCCGGGCCTCAGCGCGCCCAGCGCCGAAGCCTTCACCTTCAAAGTGCCGGAGGCGCGAAGCGGCCTGGGCTGGATCGTGTTCCTGTCGCTTGTCGTGATTTTGGGCGCTGCGCTGACCGGGCTCTACTACTTCCGACCGGCGATTTTCTTCAAGGGTAAGGCGCGCCTCGAAGAGCTGTTTCACGAGGGCACGATCATCGTCGGCTTGGCTCAGCCCGATCCGGTGCTACCCGCGGGGCCATCCTTCGACACCCCAAGTGCCGGCGTCGTGCTCGAGCGAGCGGCCGGGCGCGCAGTGAGCTGCCAAGAGCCTGCCGGACCCAGCGGCCGTGGTCGGGTCAAAGTGCTGTACCAGCCAAACGGACACGCTTCGAGCGCCCTCGTATCTGAGCCCTTCCACGACACATCCGTAGGACGCTGCTTGGTCGGATTGTTCATGGCCACGCAAGTGCCGCCGTTCGGTGGCGATCCAGTGATCGTGTCCAAGACCTTCACCGTCCGCTGAGCTGAGCCGTGCGCTGAGCTGAGCCGTGCGCTGAGCCGTGCGCTGAGCTGAGCTGTGCTCAGAGCGCGCTCGAACGAAACACGATCATTCGTTCGGCCGTCATGTCGCGCATCGATTGATCGATGCCGCCGAGACCGAGACCCGAGCGACCGCGACCGCCAAACGGCATCCAATCGGTCCGAAATGCCGTATGCTCGTTGATGAGCACGGTCGTGCCGCGCAGACGCCGCGCGCCGCTCAGGGCAACGTCGAGATCGCTCGTGAAGAGCGCTGCCTGGAAGCACGAATCGACGGCGTTGGCGCGCTCGATAGCGTCGTCCCACGAGTCGAACGGGTAGATGCACACCACGGGACCGAACACCTCTTCGCACGACACGTGCGCTTCGCTGGGCGGATCGAGCAGCAGCGTCGGTTCGTAGCTCGTTTCGCCGAGAGGCTTTCCACCGCAGAGCAGCTGGGCGCCCGCGGCCACGGCTTCGTCGACCCAACTCGCTACACGCGCAACCTCGCGCTCGTTGATCAAGGGTCCGACCTCCGTGCGTTCGTCGAGCGGATCGCCGACGCGTAGCGTGCGTACGGCGGGCACCAGCCGGTCGAGCAATGCTTGGAGTTGGCTTCGCGGCACGTAGACGCGCTGCACCGACACGCACACTTGGCCCGCGTGGTAGAATCCACCCTTGACGATGCCGCGGGCGGCGGCGTCGAGATCCGCGGTCTCGTGCAAAAGCAGCGGCGCCACGCCGCCGTGCTCGAGCGCGCAGGTGACGCCCGGCGCTAGCAGTTTTTTCAACTTCCAACCGACGGCCGCCGAACCGATGAACGACAAGAAGCCAAGGCGCGAGTCGCCGGCGAACTTCTCCGACAAATCGGCCGGCAAGAGCGTCATCTCGGCCTGCTCTTCTGGCAGCCCGGCTTCGCGCAGGATGCCCAACAGCGCGCGGCACGAGAGCGGCGTACTGCTGGCAGGTTTGATCAACACCGGGCAGCCCGTCGCCACTGCGGGCACCAGCTGGTGCACGGCCAAGTTGAACGGATGGTTGAAGGCGCTAATCGCGCCCACCACGCCCACCGGCTCGTGGTGCGTGTGCGCGAAGCGTCCAGTCGAGGCGGGCGTCAGGCCCATCGGCACTTCGTGGCCGCGGTCTTGGCGAAGAGCCGCGCAAGCGGCACGCAAACCGTCGGCGGCGCGCACGATCTCGACGCGTGAATCGAGCAAGGGCTTGCCGCCCTCGCTGGCCGCGAGCCGCGCCAAGCTTTCTGTGCGCTGTTCGATGAGCGCGGTGGCCCGCTCCAGAATGCTGTAGCGCTCGAATTTGGGGAGCCAGGCGCGGCGCGTCATGACGGACCCCAGGCGCGCGAGCTTGCTTTCGAGCGCTGGTGCGTCGTCGAGTTCGAGCGTTTCCAGGTGGGCGCCGTCGTACGGCGAGTGAATGCAAAGCTCGGTCATTAGGGGTGAATATGAATGAGGGTGCCGGGACCCATGGCGTCGCCGGCCGATGCGCCGTGCCAATCGGCGGGTACGTCGGGCGTCACCCAGTCGAAGATGTAGCGCGCATCGACGGGCGAGAGATTGACGCAACCGTGCGAGCGCGGGCGACCGAAGTCGTCGTGCCAGTAGGCGCCGTGGAGGGCGTAGCCGTTGTGGAAGTACATGACCCACGGCACGTCCCGTAGCTCGTACTCGCTCTCGGCCACGTCGGAATCCATCGTGGTCGTCACGTGCTTTTGGTAGATGCGGAACGTGCCGGTCGGCGTGCTCAGCGTCTTGCCGGGCTCACCCAGGCCATCTTTGCCGCTCGAAATCAGCGTCAAGTACAGCGGCGTCGTGCCCTCGTAGAGAATCAGTGTCTGGCTGAACAGCGAGATGTCGATCCAGCGCACGCCGCGCTTGGCGAACCACGGCAACGCCGAAGGCGCCGAAGCGGTCTTCAAGTCGGCCGAACGAAGCCAGCTGCCATCCTTGGCTTCGACGTAGCGTTCCTCACGGTAATTCTTCACTTTGCCGGTGAGTTCGAGCAGCGTGCGGTGCGCCAGCGCGTCACCTTTGCTGGGCGAGCCACCTTGGAATTTCCAAGCGCGCGCGCCTTCTCGAAAGGAAAAAGCGAGCGGTAGGTTGCGCCCCTCGAGCTCGACGCCATGAAAGGTCGAACCCGACTCGGCCTTCAACTTGTCGGCGGGCACCAAACGACCGTCGACGGCCACGGCGAAGCGACGCCCAAACGACTCGTCACCCGAAACG